>Ga0081455_10000193_pt1 | contig 77400 bp, 72 predicted proteins | sample TabmetS3T2R1_FD_70207 | JGI IMG/M metagenome (GOLD analysis project Ga0081455, IMG submission 70207) | Tabebuia heterophylla rhizosphere microbial communities from the University of Puerto Rico - S3T2R1 | ecosystem: Host-associated > Plants > Roots > Rhizosphere ...
GGCAGCGCCGACGGGTCCACTGTGGACGGTGGCGGGGGCGGCGCGTCGAGGACGGCGGCGCCGGCTCGCAGCTGGTGGGTGGCCAGCATGGTCTCCACGTGCTGCTGCTCGTGCTGCACGATCATGCCGAACACGAAGCCGCCGTCGGTGAGCCGGCGGCCCTCCATCGGCACCTCGCCGAGCACGTCGAGCGCCTTCTCCCGGACCTGCCGGATGTACGCGGCGGACTGGCCCGGGTCGAGCAGCGGAAGCGCCGGCCGGTCCTTGCGCGGATGCTTGAACGCGTCGTACAGCTCGTCGATGTCGGCCCGGATCGGCTCCCGGCCGCCGGCGTCCCGGACCAGCCAGAGCTCCTCCTGGTTGCCGACGTGGGCGAAGTCCCACACCAGCGGCGACATCAGCGGCGAGTGCTGGGCGGCCAGCTCCGGCTCGTCCAGCACCTCCACGGTCAGCGACCTGGTGCGCTGCCGGGATGCGTCCAGCTCCGCGGCGATCCGGTCCCGGAGCTGTTCGGGGGTCAGGTCGGTCAGCAGCACGGGACAGCCTCCTCGTGGTCGGGTCGCGGGTCATGGGCGGGTACGAGCGGGCGGCCGGCGTGCCAGGCGTCCAGCACGTCGTCGGCGGGACAGCGGCCGAGCGAGACGTACCGCTCGGCGAACCGGTCCACCCGGTCCCGTTCGGCGGGCGGGACACCGAGCCGGTCGGCGCCGCCGAGGGCGGCCTCGAAGCAGCGCTCGGCGGCCTTGCCCAGCTCGGCGTCGGCGAGCCCGTCCCGGGCCGCCACCGGGCCGATGTGCCGGACCGGTTCGACCGCCTCCAGCGCGGCCTCCCGCGCGGTGTGGTCCTCCAGCAGCGCGGTGACCACCGTGGTCACCGTGGCCCAGTCGCCGGCCGGCTGCGCGTCGATGACCCGCAGCTCGTAGAAGCCGTGCGGGCGTACCGGCGGGAACAGCGTGGTCAGGTGGTAGGCGAGGTCCTCCTCGGTGGGTGGCCGCGGCCCGGCGCCGGACAGCCAGTCGCGGAAGGTCAACCCGGCCGGTACGTCCCAGTGCTCGCCGTCGCTGCGGACGGCCAGCACCCGGGCCTCCAGCGCGTGCCGCGCCCAGCCCTCCCGCGGGTCGGTGTCCTCGACCGGCCGGCTGGTGCGGGTCGGGTCGATGCCGCCCCACACGGCCTGCCGGGTCGACCGCCAGCCCGAGGGCCGGCCGAGCCGGAGCGGTGAGTTGGCGAAGGCGCCGACCAGCACCGGGATGAGCGCGTGCAGGGCGTGCCAGCGGGTGGCGTGGCCGTCCGGTCCGGCGCCCTCGGTGCCGGCGTCCAGGCACACCTGGACCGCGGCGGTGGAGCACATCATCATCCGGCCGTCCGGCCCGTCGCCGTCGTAGAACCGCTCCATCGCGGTGTACCTCGGCGTGTGCACCTGGCGGACCGGCGGGCGTACCGGATCCAGGCCGAGGCCGGTGAGCCGAACGCCGGCCGTGGCGGCGGCCGCGCGCATGGTGGCGAGGTCGGCCGCGGTGGTGCTGAGGCAGCAGGCGAGCGTGCGGTGCGGCTGGGAGCTCAGCTCGAGCTGGCCACCCGGCTCGGTGGACAGCGCTCCATGGACATCGGCCTCGGAGAGCAGACCGTCCAGCCGGGTCGCGCGCACTGGCGCAGCAAGATCATCAGGGTCGTGCAGTAGCCATTCCAGCTCAACGCCCACCCGGGCGGGTGGTCCGGTCTTGAAGCAGGTCTTGGCTACGAATGCTTCGGCCGCCGCCGTACTGAGCGGCCGGTGCGGATCGTCAGGCACCGCGGGCCTCCTTCCATCACCCCGCCCGCGACCGTACGTCGACCCTCTGACAAAAGCACCCGCTGATCGCTGACGTCACCCACCGGTAAGCACACCGTCACCAACCGTCCTCGACGATGTCGGGTCGGTCCGGTTGCGGGCGACGTACGGGATGAGCAGCGGCGTTGGCGGGGCTGGAATCGCCGGCCGCCAACGCCGCTGGTTGATGCGGGGAGTAACGAAAGTCACACCCAGTGTGCACGCCCGGCCGGTTTGCCGCGCGGTTTTCGTGCTTTACACGCCACTCAGTGCGCCCCGGCTCCGGTCAGGGCGCGGACCTCCAGTTCGGCGTACTTCGTTGCGGAGGCGACCTCCTTGGCCGTGATCGTGCCGAGCCAGGCGAACAGGAAGCCCACCGGGATCGAGATGATGCCCGGGTTCTGCAACGGGAACGGCGCCTCGATGGTCTTGCTGAACAGCGCCGTGGCGTTACCGGCCGGCAGGGTGCTGGACTTGCCTCCCCAGCAGATCGGTGACATCAGGACCAGGCCGATGGAACTGATCAGCCCGGCGTAGATACCCCAGACCGCGCCCCTGGTGTTGAAGCGCCGCCAGAACAGGCTGAACAGCAGCGTCGGCAGGTTCGCGCTGGCCGCGATCGCGAACGCCAGCGCCACCAGGAACGCGACATTCTGGCCGCGGGCGAAGATCGACAGCACGATGGAGATCGCGCCGATCGCCACCGCGGCGAACCGGGCCACCCGCACCTCGTCCTGCTCGCTGGCCTGCCCGCGTTTGATCACGTTGGCGAAGATGTCATGCGCGAAGGACGAACTGGAGGCCAGCGTGAGGCCGGCGACCACGGCCAGGATCGTGGCGAACGCGACCGCCGCGATGATGGCCAGGAAGACCGCACCACCCCCGGACCCCGGCCCGCCACCGAGCGATTCGGCAAGCTGGGGTGCCGCGGTGTTGCCCGCCGCGTTCTGGGCCGAGATCGCCTTCGAGCCGACCAGCGCGGCGGCACCGAAGCCCAGGGCCAGCGTCATCAGGTAGAACGCGCCGATCAGGCCGATGGCCCAGTTCACCGAGCGGCGGGCCGTACGCGCGTCCGGCACGGTGTAGAACCGGATCAGGATGTGCGGCAGGCCGGCCGTACCGAGGACCAGCGCGAGACCGAGACTGATCAGGTCCAGTTTGGACAGCAGGTTGGTCTTGCCGTAGTTGCCGCCGGGCGCCAGGAACGAGGCGCCCTTCCCGCTCTTCTCCGCCGCCGCCCCGAGCAGCGAGGACAGGTTGAAGTTGAACTTGGCCAGCACCCAGATCGTCATCACCAGCGCGCCGCCGAGCAGCATGACCGCCTTGATGATCTGCACCCAGGTCGTGCCCTTCATGCCGCCGACCACGACGTAGAAGATCATCAGCGCGCCGACCACGACGATGGTCCAGATCTTCGCGCCCTCACCCTTCACGTTCAGCAGCAGGCCGACCAGGGCGCCCGCGCCGACCATCTGGGCCAGCAGGTAGAAGATCGACACCGTGATCGTGGAGACGCCCGCGGCCGTACGGACCGGGCGCTGGCGCATCCGGAACGACAGCACGTCGGCCATCGTGAACCGGCCCGAGTTGCGCAGCAGTTCGGCGACCAGCAGCAGCGCGACCAGCCAGGCCACCAGGAACCCGATCGAGTAGAGGAACCCGTCGTACCCGGTCAGCGCGATCAGGCCGGCGATGCCGAGGAACGACGCGGCCGACATGTAGTCGCCGGAGACGGCCAGGCCGTTCTGGACGGCCGAGAAGCTGCGGCCGCCGGCGTAGTAGTCGGCGGCGGTGCGGTTCTGCCGGCTGGCCCACAGGGTGATGCCGAGCGTGATGGCCACGAAGACGATGAACAGCGCGATGGAGATGTTGCGGTGCGTGTTCGCGTCCACCGCCAGGATGTGATGCGTCATGCGGCACCCCCGTCGATGTCGGCGCGCACCTTGTCGGCGAGCGGGTCGAGCCTGGTCCGGGCGTACCGGGAGTAGGCGTAGGCGATACCGAAGGTCGACACGAACTGGAGCAGCCCGAACACCAGGCCGACGTTGATGTTGCCGACCAGCTTGTGCGCCATGAATCCGCGGGCAAACGCCGAGCACACCACGTACAGCAGGTACCAGGCCAGGAAGGCCAGGGTCATCGGGAAGACGAAGGTGCGCAGCCTGCGGCGGAGTTCGGCGAACTCCGGTTCATCCTGTACGGCTGCGAGCGAGGAGCCCTCCTCGCCGCGCGGCGGTGCAGCGGACGTGTCTGCCATAGACGTCACCCCATCGGTCTGGCCGGACTCGGACAGGGCGACGGTAAGAACCCCCCGGAGGGGCGGGTAGCGGTCAGTCGGCGCGCGGTGCCGACCTGCGCCGAGCGGCGGCTCAGGAGCGCCCAGTGACCCGGCTCACACCGCTCGACGGGTCGTCAGAATCACGCTCGGTTATCGCCTCGGCCGGCGGGGTCACGGCGGTCTGCCGGGGGATCGGCAGCGCCCGGCGACCCGTACGCGGCGGGCTCGGCGGCGTGGCCGGACGCAGCCCCGCACGCTCCGGTGCGTGCAGCTGGAGCATGGTGCGGCCCACGTCGCGCGGCACCCGGGAGCCGGTCAGCCGGGACACCAGCACCATGACCAGGAACGAGACCGGTACGGTCCAGGCCGCCGGCTCGGCCAGCAGCGCCGCCGGCCAGCCGCTCAGCTGCGGGCTGAGGAACACCGTGGCGAGCACGGCCATCCCGGACAGCCCACCGCCGACCAGCAACCCGGCCGCCGCGCCCCACGCGGTGAGCCGGCGCCACCAGATGCCGAGCACCAGCAGCGGGCAGAACGAGGAGGCGGCCACCGCGAAGGCCAGGCCGACCACCTGGGACACGTCCAGGTCACGGACCCGCAGGGCCAGGATCAGCGGGACCACGCCGGCCAGCATCGCGGCGCGGCGGAAGTTGCGTACCGAGCCGTCCTGGGCCGGGCCGTGGCCGACCACGTCGGTGGACAGCACCCCGGCCACGCTCACCAGCAGGCCGCTGGAGGTGGACAGGAACGCGGCGAACGCGCCGGCAGCGACCAGGCCGGTGAGCAGTTGGCCGGCGGCACCGGGCACCGCGGCACCGGGCAGGACCAGGACGACGGCGTCGGTGTCGCCGCCGGGCGCCAGCAGCTGCGGGGCGTACAGGCGGCCGAGCGCGCCGTACACGGTCGGGAACAGGTAGAAGCCGCCGAGCAGGCAGAGCACCACCAGCGTGGTCTGCCGCGCCTGCCGGCCGTCGGGGTTGGTGTAGAAGCGGACCAGTACGTGCGGCAGGCCCATCGTGCCCAGGAACGTCGCCAGGATCAGCGAGTACGTCGCGAACAGCGGGTGGCCGCCGCCGATCCCGCCCAGCGGCGTGATCCACGACGACGGCGCCGGTACGTTCGGCTGCCCGGCACCGTGCCAGTGCGCGATGATCACGAACGCCGGCAGGCAGATCGCGGTGAGCTTCAACCAGTACTGGAAGGCCTGCACGAAGGTGATCGCGCGCATCCCGCCGCTGGCCACGTTGGCGGTCACCACGATGCCGACCACGACCGCGCCCAGCCAGTCCGGCGCGCCGGTCACCGTGGACAGGGTCAGGCCGGCGCCCTGCAACTGCGGCACGAGGTACAGCCAGCCGATGATGACCACGAACGCGCTGGCCAGCTTGCGCAGCCGGCGCGAGTGCAGCCGCAGCTCGGCGAAGTCCGGCAGCGTGTACGCACCCGAGCGGCGCAGCGGCGCGGCCACGAACAGCAGCAGCGCCAGGTACCCGGTGGTGAACCCGACCGGGTACCACAGCACGTCCGCGCCGTACTTCATGATCAGGCCGGCGACGCCCAGGAACGAGGCCGCCGACAGGTACTCCCCGCCGATCGCGCTGGCGTTCCAGCGCGGGCTCACCATCCGGGAGGCCACGAAGAAGTCCGGCGTGGTCCGCGACAGCCGGTACCCGTACGCGCCCAGGCCGAGCGTGGCCACGGTGACGCCGATGATGCCGGGCAGCGCGTACGGGGAGTCGACGGTCACGAGGACCCCATTGTTCGGCTCCGCCTCACGAGCGCTCGATCAGCTCGGTGAAGTCCTGGTCGTTGCGCTCGGCCAGGCGCACGTACACCCAGGCGACGGCGATCACGAACGGGTACGCCAGCACGCCGAGCACCAGCCACGGCAGCCGCAGCCCGAACAGCTGCACCTCGGCGATGCTGGGCACCAGCGCGAACAGCAGCGGCAGCGCCCCGAAGAAGCCGGCCACGACCAGGGACAGCCGCAGCGCCAGGCCCAGCTGCGCCCGGACCAGCCCGGCCACCAGCACCTCGCCGACCGGGGTCTGCTCCTCGACCTCCTGCCGCGCGTACACCCCCACGCCCGGGGGCGGCTGCTCACCGGCGAGCACCACCCGCACCCGTTTGGGCTGTTGCTGGCTCATGTCCGTGACGTTAAGGCACCGGACCTCGCGCAGGTGGCCCAATCACGGTCCGTCATCCTCACGGACGGGTGAGTCCGGACTTCGCCGCCCGGATCAGCCGGTCCTTCAGCTCCCGTGTGTGCCGCCGGCTCACCGGCAGCTCCCGGTCCCCGATCCGCACCACGTACCCGCCCTGGGTCAGGCGCAGCTCGTTGATCAGCCGCAACGCCACCAGGTACGACCGGTGGATGCGGACGAAACCGGCCTCCGCCCAGCGCTCCTCCAGCACCGCCAGCGGCACCCGGACCAGGTGCGAGCCGTCGGTGGTGTGCAGCCGCGCGTAGTCACCCTGTGCCTCCACCCAGCGCACCGCCGAGCGCGGCACCATCCGGGTCCGGCCGGCCAGCTCGACCGGGATCACCTCATCGGCCGGCGCCCGCGGCGGCACCACCCGCGGCGCGGTCGCGGCGCCGCCACGGGCCGGCGCACCCGCCCCGCGGACCGCGACCCGGCGCAGCGTCTCGGCCAACCGGTCCGGGCGTACCGGCTTGAGCAGGTAGTCGACGGCACCCAGGTCGAAGGCGTCCACCGCCCGGTCGTCGTGCGCGGTCACGAACACCACGGCCGGCGGGCGGGCGAAGCGGCGCAGCACCCGGGCCAGCTCCAGGCCGTCCAGGCCCGGCATCCGGATGTCGAGGAAGACCACGTCCACCTCGGTGTCCCGCAGCACCCGCAGCGCCTCGGTGGCATCGCCCGCGGTGAGCACCGTGCCCACCCCGTCGGCCACCCGCAGCAGGTACGCCAGCTCGTCCAGCGCGGGCGGCTCGTCGTCCACCGCCAGGGCCCGGATGGTGAGGACACCGGTCATGAGGCGCGCACCCCCGCATGGAACTTCGGGATCCGTACGGTCACCTTCGTACCCGCGCCGGGCGCTGTCTCCACCACCAACCCGAACCCTTCGCCGAAGACCGACCGCAGCCGTACGTCCACGTTGCCGAGGCCGACGTGCTCGCCGTCGTCGGTGCGCTGGCGCAGCGCGGCGGGATCCATGCCCACGCCGTCGTCCTCCACGCTGATCAGGCACTCGGTGCCGGCATCCTCGGCCACGATCGTGACCGTACCGACTCCCTGCTTGTTCGCCAGTCCATGCCGCAGCGCGTTCTCCACCAGCGGTTGCAGGGCCAGGAACGGCACCGCGATCGGCAGCACCTCCGGCGCCACCCGCAGCCGGATCTCCAACCGGTCGCCGAAGCGGGCGCGCTCCAGGGTGAGGTAGCGGTCGATCGAGCGCAGCTCCTCGGCGAGGGTGGTGAACTCGCCGTGCGACTGGAAGCTGTAGCGGGTGAACTCGGCGAACTCCAGCACCAGCTCGCGCGCCCGTTCCGGGTCGGTACGCACGAAGGACGCGATCGTGGTGAGCGCGTTGTAGATGAAGTGCGGGCTGATCTGCGCGCGCAGCGCCTTCACCTCGGCGCGGGCCAGCCGGGCCCGGGAGCTGTCCAGCTCGGCCAGCTCCAGCTGGGTGCTGACCCAGCGGGCGATCTCCAGGGCGGCCCGGACCAGGCCGGCGGTCGGCTGGTGGTCGCTGCCGGCGGCGAGCGTGCCGACCTTCCGCTCCCCGACCACCAGCGGTACGACCACCAGGCCGCGGACCGGGCACTCCGGGTCGGCGCAGTCCAGGTCCTCGGCCCGCAGTACGACCGGGCGGCCGGCGTCGATGGCCCGCTTGGCCGCGGTGAGCGCGTCCCCGGCGTGCAACTGCTCGCCGCTGCCCTCCCAGGCCAGCTGCCGGCTGGTGTCGAACAGGGCGAGCACCGGGGCGCCGAGCAGCTTGCGCAGGTGCCGGGCGGCGCGGGCGGCGCTGGGTCCGGTCAGGCCGAGCCGCAGTGCCGGCGCGGCCGCGTTGGCGGCGTGCAGCGTCTCGAAGGTGACCCGTTCCTTGGGCGTGGAATAGCCCCGCTTCAGGCGCTGCCGGTGGACGGCCCACCAGGCCAGGACCAGCGCGGCGAGCAGCAGGGCGACTGCGGCGGTGCGCACGCGTCGATCGTGCGGGCGCACCGCCTCCGCTGGCAAGCCTCAACCGGTGGAGTGGAAACCGTCGTCGATCCGGCGCTGCTCGATCAGGTTGCCGGCGGCGTCGAAGGTCCGTACCGCGGTCGCCGTACCGGCCTGCTCGGTGTGGCCGAGCCCGTTGTCCAGCGGGACCGGGACCGGGGCGCGGCCGGCGTACACGAACTCGGCACGCACCGCCCCCGGCGGGGCCATGACCAGGTACGAATGATCGAAGGAGGTCCAGGCGAGCATCCTGTGGTCGAACGTCCCGGCCGCGACGGTCCCGTCGGAGGAGCCGCTGAGACCGTCGGGCTCGTCGCAGACCCAGTTCGGGTAGAGCGCGCCGCTGGGGTACTGGTACGCCGCGAGCACGCACTGCCGGCCCGCCAGGAGGCCGCCCCAGATCACCCGGAACCGCATGCCGGCGCTGCCGAACCGATGCGCGTCGAAGTAGACCATCTGCGCGGCTGCCTTCGCGGTCGTGGCGTCGGCGTGACCACGGGCCTGTTTCGCCGCCGCCGCCACCTCGGCCGTGGTCGGCATCGTCCTGGCACTGGTCTGCTGGTTGGTCCATGTCGCCAGCACCTTGTTGCCCGCGCTCAGCCTGACCGAGCCGGAGCCGTTCATCTGGATCAGCGCGGTGCCCGCGTGCAGTTCGAGCGGCCGGTACTGCCGGCCGACCGTACCCTCGGCGCTGACCTCCAACCCGTACGCCACCTCGGCGCGGGTGGTGGGCGGCACCACGATGGCGACGTACCCGCTGTTGGCGTAGGTCGCGTTCGTCACCCAGAACGGGTCGCCGTAGGACTTCTGCGCGTACTTGATGTCGGCGTCGGCCAGCGCCGGCTTGGCCGAGTGCACGCCACCACCCGACTCGATCAGCCACCGCCCGCTGCCCTGCTTCGTGGCCTTGACGTCGAAGATCCAGTCCCGCATGGTCCGCGAGGTACCGGTGAACAGCACCACGACGAACTGACCGGACCGCTCGGCGAACACCGGCGTGATGTGGTCCGGGTCGGACACCTGACTGCCGCTGTTGGCCCGGAACTCGGCGAACGCGGCGCGGGTGGCGTCGTCCAGGAGCTGCTGGTTGCCGCCGAGCGTGCCACGCACGCCGTTGGGATGCGTGTAGGTCACGCCCGGTGTGGGGGTGGCCACAGGCCCCTTGCCCGGCAGCTGCACCGCTGCCGGCGCTCCGGCGATCGCCACCGCGGTGGCGACCCCGGCGGCCGTCAGCACGCTGAGGAAGCCAGCTACGCGGACCCGCCTGCGCCGCCGGTGCCAGCGCAGCACCTCGGCATACAGGTCGTTGCTCGGGCGTACCTCCGCGACGTACGGGGCGAATGCCCTCGCGAGTTCTCCTTGGCCGTTCAACGGGTCACTCCTTGCGTACTGGGCCAGTCGGGGCGCAGGTGTTCGCGCAGCCGCGCCAGGCCCTGGGATCCGAGCTTCTTGACGGTGCCTGCCGAGCAACCGAGGATCTCGGCGGTCTCGGCTTCGGAGCGGTCCTCCCAGTAGCGCAGGACCACCACGGCGCGGGTACGCGGCGGGAGTTGTCGCAGTTGGGTCCACAACTCGTCCCGTACGCCGATGGCGGCGGTCGCGTCCTGAGCCGACCGTTCGGGCGGGTCCGCGGTCAGTTGCTCGGGCCGTCTGCGCCGCCAGAAACTGCGGCGCTCGTTCAGCATCACCTTGCGTACGTACGCTGCCGGCTGGTCGTACCGCACGACCTTGCGCCAGTGCAGGTACGTCGTGCAGAGCGCGGACTGGACCAGATCTTCTGCCTCGACCAGATTGCCTGTGAGCAGGTACGCCGTGCGCATCAGCGGCGCGCTCTGCGCCGTCACGAACGCCCGGAACTGCTCGTTGGCGGTGTCGTCCATCCTGGTGTTGCCCCTCCCTGTCGGTCGGTCGGACAAGACACGCAGGACCGGCCGCGGAGGTTGAACGATGGCAGAAGGCCGGCCCCGGGAGTCTGCTCCCGGGGCCGGCCCTTTCCTATCCGGTCAGTTCACCGGGTGGACGCCCTCGCCGACGCGGCGCTCCTCGACCTTGTTGCCGGCCGCGTCGAACAGCCGCACGGAGACCGCCTTCCCCGCTCGCGGGCTGACGCTGTACCCGTCCTGCAGTGCCACGGGCGCGGTCTGGCTGTCGGCGTACACGAACTCGGCCCGCACCACGCCGGGCACCGCGAGCACCGCGCACCGCCCGTGCTCCCCGTCGGACCAGGCCAGCGAGGTCCGCTCGAAGGTGCCGGCCGGCACCGTGCCGATGGTCGTGCTGCCGACCCCCCGCTTGTCGACGCAGATGAAGCTGGGGAGCAGGGCGCCGCTGTCGAACTGCGCGGCCAGCATCGCGCACCGCTGGGCGCCGACCGTGCCACCCCAGAGAACGCGGAACCGCATCGGCACGCCGGTGAACGGCTGCAGGTCCATGCCCAGCAGCTGGGCCGCCTGCTTCACCGTCTCGAAGTCCGCGTGCCCGCGCGCCGCCGCGGCCTGCTCCCGCATCTGGGCCTCCGTCGGGTACACGGAGTCGTCCGCCTGGAACGAGCCGCCCTGCGTCGTGCTGTTCCGGTTCCAGTGGCTCACCAGGCGCCCGCCCTGGCTGAGCCGGAGCTTGCTCGGTCCGGCCGCGCTCACCTCCAGCAGCAGCGTGCCCGCATGCAGTTCCAGCGGGCGGAACGGCCGGGTGATCGCGCCGTCCGCCTGGACCACCAGCCCGTGGGAGAACTCGGCCCGGACGTCCTGCGGTACCACCAACACGAGCAGCGTCTTGCCGCCGGCCTCGACGGTGTGGAACCAGAGCGGGTCACCGTAGGTGCGCTGGCCCCACTCGGTGTCGGTACGCAACTGCGCCTTGTTGTGCGGGTCGTAGATGAGGCCACCGCCGGGCATGAGGGTCAGCGGTCCGTTGCCGACCCTGATCACGTCCCAGCTGGTGATCCACATCGGCGGTGTGGTCTTCATCCCGACGAACGACACCACCGTGATCGAACCGAGTCGTTCGGCGAACACCGGCCTGAACTCCGTGGGCTTGGTCGCGGCTTCCCTGGGATACCGCGGGTGGTCGATGTCGTCCCGCACCAGGCGGCCGGCCGCATCCAACAACTTCTGGTCGCCGCCCAGCGAGCCCCGCACCCCGTTGGGGTGGACGTACACCTTCGTCGACGGGCTGGCCACAGGGTTGGGTGCGGTCCTGTCCGGCGGCCGGGTCGCGATGACGGTGCCGGCCACGGAGGCCACCGCGATGACCGCGCCGGCGGCGATGCCCGCGCTCAGCAGTTGGCGGCGCCGGCGCCGCCGCTGCCGCAGCGCCGGGTAGAGGTCGGCCGCGGGTTCGAGGTCCGCGAGGAGCGGGGCGACCGCCCGGACGAACGCCTGATGCTCGGTGCTCATGGGTACACCTCTGACTGGATGTCCGCGCCGGGCCCGTCGAGGTGGTGGCGTAACTGCCCCAACCCCCGGGCGGCGAGCTTCTTCACGGTCCCGACCGAGCAGCCGAGGATGTCGGCGGTATCGGCCTCGGAGCGGTCCTCCCAGTAGCGGAGAACCACCACAGCACGGGTACGCGGCGCGAGCCGGCGCAGCTCTGCCCACAACTGGTCGCGGGCGTGCACCGCGGCCGTACCGTCCGGCTGGCCGCGATCGGGCGGCTCGGCGGTCAGATGCTCATCGGGCCGGTGCCGCCGCCAGTACTTGCGCCGCTCGTTCAGCATCACCTTGCGTACGTAGGCGTCCGGCCGCTCGTACCGCATGACCTTCCGCCAGTGCAGGTACGCCAGGTACAGGGCGGTCTGCATGAGGTCTTCGGCGTGGCCGCGATCGCCGGTGAGCAGGTAGGCGGTGCGCAGCAGCGCCCTGGCTTCGGCGTTCACGAACGCCTGGAAGTGTTGCTCGGGACTGTCCATACACGGTGTCGCCTCTCCGGGTTCCTACCTGTACGACATCCCGTGCGTCACCAGATGGTTGAAGCCCTACCGCAGCAGCTTGGACATCCTGCGGTCCGCCAGCGGCTTGCCGCCGGTCTGGCAGGTCGGGCAGTACTGGAGGGACTTGCTCGCGAAGGACACCTCGCGGACGGTGTCGCCGCAGACCGGGCAGGGCATGCCGGTACGCGCGTGCACCCGCAGGCCGGAGCGCTTCTCCGCCTTCAGGGTCGCGGCGCGCTGGCCGATCGAGCGGGCCACCGCGTCGGTGAGGACCTGCCGCATGGCGGCGTACAGGACCTCGATGGTGCCGGTGTCGATCCGGGCCGCGATGGCGAACGGGGACAGCTTGGCCACGTGCAGGATCTCGTCGGAGTAGGCGTTGCCGACGCCGGCGATGACCTCCTGGTCGGTGATGACGCCCTTGATCTGGCCGCGCTGGGTGGCCATCAGCGCGGTGAAGCTCGGCAGGTCGATCTCCAGCGCGTCCGGGCCCAGCCGGGAGATCCCGGGCACCTGGATCGGGTCGCGCACCACGTACACGGCCAGGCCCTTCTTGGTGCCCTGCTCGGTGAGGTCGAAGCCGGAGCCGTCGTCGAGGTGGACCCGGATGGCGATCGGTCCCTTGCCCGGCCTGGGCGGCGCGGTCGGCAACTCCTCGCGCCAGTGCAGCCAGCCGGCCCGGGCCAGGTGGGTGATCAGGTGCGGGCCGTCGCACTGGATGTCCAGGAACTTGCCGTACCGGGCGGCGCCGGTGACGGTGAGCCCGCCGAGGGCGGTGATGGGTGGGTCGAAGGTCTTCAGCGCGCTGATCGCGACCACATCGACCCTGGCCAGGGCGTGTCCCACCGCGCGGTCGCGCAGGAAGGCGGCCAGCGCTTCGACCTCGGGGAGCTCGGGCACGCCTGCCAGTCTTGCACGAGCGGGTGACGGTCGTACGCGCGTCGTCTGATTTGTTGTGTTTTGTTCTGCTTCCTGCTGGCTAGTGCTCCGCTCCGGACCGCTACGTGGCTTTGCGCACTGCGCAACCATCGCTGTCGCGGACCGCGCTGAGGCACCTGAAGATCACGCCGATCGGTATTGCGCAGGCGGTCGCGTGTATCAACGCCGGATGTTAGGCAGGCTAAACTGTTTTTCGTAACCGGCCACAACCAAGGGAGAAATGCTGGTTCACTAGGGGAGGGCGGAGCCGATGAACGGTAAGCCGCACGCCAAGCTCAATTGGCGGAAGAGTACTGCAAGCGTGATGGGGAATTGCGTCGAGGTGGCCTGGCACAATCGCGCCAGATGCGTCTACGTACGCGACTCGAAGGCACCGGCCGGGCCGTGCCTGAGCTTCAGCAAGTCGGAATGGGTCGCCTTCCTCATGGGGGTCGCACTGGGCGAATTCAGCATTCCCGCCCTGCGCCACCGTGCCAAGGCCCGCGCTTAGTCGCCCGGCCTGGCATCGCCTCGGTCCCGCCCACGGCTGCCCCGGCCCTGGGCCGACCGGGGCCCCTGTGCGGCCCGTCCGGCACCGTATCCGCGCCCCCCGATCGCGCGAGCCGACCACCCGGCCCTGCCGGGAGTCGACTGCTGGGGCGGAGACGGCGACGGCCGGGCGGCGGCCCGCCCGGCCGGTCCAGGGTCGGTCAGTTACCGACGACGCTGGCGGTCTTCCTGCTCCCGCACGGTTGGCGCGTTGCGGGCCTGCCTGATCCACTCTTCGTTCCGCTCCAGGCAGCGCTGGTAACGGCGGTCGCTGAGCGAGGTCACACTACGAAGGATCCGGTACAGGTATGGCCTCGGACCTGAGGTGTCTGAGCGCATTTGCTGGCTCCCATGTTGTCAGCAGCGAGGTGACCCGGGTCTCGGGTCGGGGTGGTGACGGCCGCCGGATTGGGGGTTCGTCGACCGCATGCGTGTGGGGGCCGATGCTGGGGGCGCTGTGCTGGGCTACCGGTTCTTGCGGACCATCTCCACAAGTTCCGACTTCCGGTCGGCAGGGATGACCGGGTAGCAATCCAGCAGGGCCAGGAGATCGGTGGTCGAGATGCTGACCGCACCCGCCTCGATGCGGAGCATCTTCGACGGCGACCAGTCCATCCTGGTGGCTACCTGCTTCTGCGTCAGACCGACCTCGTGCCGGGCCGCACGCAGCTCAGCCGGCAGCCATAGTCGGTAGTCCGAGACGCTGTTCTCTGTCGGCATTGAAGGTCCTGTTCCGGCCAACAATCATGGCGGAGAAGGTTGGCCGTTCCGGTCGAACAGTGGAGCGCACGCCATCCACTCGCCCCACCTGGGGTTCCGCTTACTCATGAACACGCGATCGGCTGTTGTATATGGAGATCGTGGTAGCGGCTACTACCGCGGCGTCGATGCCGTACTCCCAGCGTTTGCGTGCACCATCGAGGCCGGTCCTCGTGCCTCGACCTCAGGGTTCGGCCCGAAGGCGAGCAGGAGACCTGATGCTCATTGCCCCCATGTCACCCCCTCTCGGCGGTCGCCTCGGGATGCTGAGAACCACACTAGTCTCCGGTTGTGGGACGACCTGCTCCTTCGCAGCCCGCCCGCTGCGCTTAGCGTCGTCCCGGACGGCTCCTGCCACACCGGAATTCGACATTCCACGCGCCGACGATCCGGTGTCGCACGGTCGGTTCGCATACCATCGGGTGCCATGCGGAGCGCGCGGCACCGGCCTGCCTCCTGCACGGCGCCAACGGGAGCACTGCATCACGCATCCGGCTACTTGGCACTGCGCGTCCACGCGCCCATACTGTGAGCGGGTCTCCGCTGCTCACGAACACCGAGCAGCCCCCGGCCGCCGCGGCGGCTACCGCGCCGGCTCCCAGCCGCCCCCGGCGACCATCCAGGCCACCGGGGGCAGCCCCTCCGCACGAGCACCACACGCGCCAATTGCGACGGTACGAGAGCCCTGCCAGGAATGCGAGAGAGCCCGCCGACTATCTCGCCGGCAGATGACTTCCCGTAATTGGTTGACCACAATGGGTCTGGTGTGGCGGAACGACGGACACCTGAGTGCGCTCTCGCACACCGCGACCTGGCAAATGGGCCTTGGCAAAGGGACTGCCGGGATATAGAGGATGCTGCCCCCTTGGGCTCAGTTATCTACCCGCTTTACAAGTCGTCGAACCATGGCACTAAACTTCGGGCGTTGGGCGCCGACAAACAGACAGGGGCCCGCGCCGGCGGCGGCGTTCGGGCCATACCGAGGCTCGCACCGACCGCCGCCCTTACACGCTCGACCCCGTCGAGCCAAAACGATTTTTGAAGGAGAACAGGCATGGGCAGCACCCCAGGGAACGAGCTCTCGTGGCGAAAGAGCTCGTTCAGCGGCTCCCAGAACTGCGTCGAGGTTGCCCTCGACGCCAGCAGGGCTGTGCACGTCCGGGACTCCAAGGCCGCGGGCGGCCCGGTCCTCACGTTCACCCCTGACGAGTGGACGGCGTTCCTCCAGGGCATGTCAGCCGGCGAGTTCGGCTTCGACGCGCTCGGAGCCTAGAAACCAGCACTTATTCGCCCCGGACGTACCGATCTGGGGAGGTCACCTCTCATCTCTCCAGATCGGCCAGGCGCTGCTCGACCTTGCCGCGGAACTCCTCCTTCGGAGCCAGCTGCTCCAGCTGCCAGAAGATCCCCAGGTAGATCACCGGGTTCACCTCTTCGGTCTCCTCCGGTGAACTCTCCCGAATGATATCGCCCCGCGCCGGGCTTTCCAGGTACAGAATGTCCTCGTCCTCGGCGGCCGGGAATTCGAAGTGCACGTACGGCGACCGCATCCTCGGGTACATTCCCTGGGAGAACGGCATGATCCGGATCGTCACATTCGGGTATTCGGACAGTTCGAGCAGATGCTTGAGCTGCCGGCGCGTGATCTCGGCGCCGCCGACCTCACGACGTATCACCGATTCGTCGATCACGAAGTGCAGGCTGGGCGGGTTGTCCAGCGTCACGATCTCCTGCCGCTGCATCCGCAGGTCGACCAGACTGTCGATCCGGTGCGGGCTGTTCGCCTCGAAGGTGCTCACCACGGACCGGGCGTACTCCTCGGTCTGGAGGAGGCCGGGGATCAGGATCGGCTCGAAGTTCCGGATCACCGACGCGGACGACTCGTACCCACAAAAGGCGATATATTCCGGCGCCGCGACATCCCGGTAGATGTTCCACTTCGTCTGCTCGCGGGCCGACCTGGCCAGCTCGACCATGGAGACGATTTTCGCCTGCTCGACCCCGTAGTGGTTCAGCAGGGCGCGCAGGTCGTTTGTGGAAATGTTGACCGCGCCGGTCTCGATGCGTATCAGCTTCGACTGCGACCAGTCCATGGCGGCGGCGACGTCCCGCTGCGTCATCTGCGCGGTTTCCCGTGCCTTGCGGAGCTCGTTGCGCAGTCTGCGACGGTGGACGGTGGGGTCTGGACCAGCAGCTCCGTCAGCCATCTGGGTCTCCTTCAACAGCCCGGGGCGAGGGCGATCGAGCGGTCAAAACCAGGCACGTGGCAAGGTGGCGCTCAGCGATAGTGCAAGGAGCTTAATCTACGCAAGCCGGCATGTTGCACCGCCCCCACCCAGATTCGCTCTGCGGGGAGATACCGGGTCGACTTGACACTGCTGCGTTCAATGAAACTGTCAAATCTTTGTCCCTCGGCGGCCGTTCAGCCGGTCCCCGAGAGGTGCGAACGGAGGTACGGATGCAGCAGGTGACGGTCCCCGGTACGCCGCTCACGGTCGCACGCCTGTGTCTCGGCACCATGTTCTTCGGGACCACCGTCGACCCCGCCGACGCCTACGCCGTGCTCGACGCCTACCGGGACGCCGGGGGCAACTTCCTCGACACCGCCAACAACTACGCCGTCTGGATCGAGGGCGGCACGGGCGATGAGAGCGAGACGCTGGTGGGCCGCTGGCTGGCCGATCGGGGAGCGCGGGACGAGGTCGTCCTGGCCACCAAGGTCGGCGCCCGCCCGCTGCCCGGCACCCGTACGCTGGCCAAGGTCGAGGGGCTGCGCGCCCGCGCGATCGCCGAACAGGTGGAGGGCAGCCTGCGCCGGCTGGACGTGGACCACGTCGATGTGCTGTACGCCCACATCCGCGACCGGGACGCGCCGCAGGAGGAGACGCTGCGCGCCTTCGACCAGCTCGTCCGGGACGGCAAGGTGCGCGCCATCGCGGCCAGCAACTACACCCGGGACGACCTGGCCGACGCCGTCGACATCAGCCGCAAGGAGGGGCTGGCCGAGTACCGGATGCTCCAGCAGCGCTTCAGCTACCTGCTGCCCGACCCGGCCGCCGACCTCGGGCGGCAGGTCATCCTCGACGAGGCCCTGCAGGTCTACTGCGCCGACCAGCAGATCCTGCCGCTGGCGTACTCGGTGCTGCTCGGCGGCGCGTACACCCGGGCCGACCGGCCGCTGCCGCCGCACTACCAGGCCGCGCCGCGGGCCCAGGACCACATCGACGCCCTGCACACCGTCGGCCGTGACCTGGGCGTGTCCCCGAACACGGTCGTGTACGCCTGGGTGCTCGCCGCCGGGATGGTGCCGCTGCTCGGCATCTCCAACCTGGACCAGCTGAACGAGGCGCTGGCCGCGGACACGCTCTCGCTGCCGGCCCGCTCGCTCGCCCTGCTGGAGACCGTGCGCAACGGGTAGGCCGGAGCGGCGCTCAGAGCGGGACGGCGACCCAGTCCGGCTGGCGCCCGGGCTGGTACGCCGCGGCCAGCCGCTTGGCCACGATCGACGGCAACCCCTGCGCCCGCGCCGCCTCCCGTACGGCGGCCGCCTGGTCCCGCGGGAAGGCGGGCGCGGTCTGCCAGGCCGGCCCGTCCAGCGCCAGCGACTCCAGCAGGCCGCGCCGCTCGGCGTACGGGAGGCCGGCGGTGGTGTGACCGTCCAGGTACAGCAGGTCGTACAGGACGAAGATGACCGGCTCGTCCCGCCGCAGCCGCCGGATCACCGAGTCGGACTCGGCCTCGGCGCGCCGCCCGAGCCGCGCGGTGTCCGGCCGCTGGTCCCGGCCCAGCGCGATCAGCTCGCCGTCCAGTACGGCCCCGCGCGAGCCCAGCTCCGGCCCGAGCGGGCGTACCTCGGGGAACCGGCGGGTGATGTCGTCCTCGTCGATGCCGGCCAGCCGCAGGATCCCGCCGTCCACGAACCCGGACGCCCGCAGCCCACCCCAGCCGAACTCGACCGCCCAGTCACCGGCTCCGGAGGGCAACCGGGAACGTTTCACGGGGAACATCGGCTCCACCCGCGCGGGCAGCGGCTCCCACGACGGGTCGGCCGGCGGGTCCATCCGGTGCACCATCCAGTCCCGGTCGCGGGTCTGGAACAGCACGTACCGGCCGGAGACCCGCGAGCCGTGCAGCACCACCTTGACCTCGCGGTCGGTCCACTTCTCCGTCTCGTACGTGCCGCGGTCCCACAGGATGACCTTGCCGCCGCCGTACTCGCCGGCCGGGATGTCACCGGCGAAGGACGCGTAGTCCATCGGGTGATCCTCGGTGTGTACGGCCAGGTGGTTGGTCTTCGGGTCCTGCGGCAGCCCGCGCGGCACCGCCCAGGACACCAGAACCCCGCCGCGCTCCAGCCGGAAGTCCCAGTGCAGCCGGCGCGCGTGGTGCTCCTGGATCACGAACGTGTCGTCGTTGCCGGCCGGCAGCGGCCCGTCCGGCGGCACCGGCTCGGGCGTACGGTCGGCCCGCCGTTTACCGCGGTACGTGGAGAGTTCCGGCATCCCCCGGAGCGTACGGTCAGGCGGTGACCTGGTCGAAGGTGTACTCGACGCCGGTGAGGGTGCTGGACAGCTCCCACAGGTCGGCGGCCACCTTCGGGTCGCGGGCGGCCCGGTTCGGTGTGACGACCTTCGGGCTGCCGCGCAGCTCCATCATGCCGCCCGGGCCGAGGTAGGAGCCGCCGGCCAGGTCGGGGGCGGTCGCCGCGTACAGGGACGGCAGGGCGCCGCCCTCGGCGGGCTGGGCCAGCAACCGGTTGCCCACCGCCATCAGCTTGTCCTGGAAGGATTCGGTGTGCGCCTGTAACTCGGTCGCGGCGTACCCGGGGTGCGCGGCCATCGAGCGTACGGTCGACCCGGAGGCGGACAGCCGGCGCTGCAACTCCAGCGCGAACATGAGGTTGGCCAGCTTCGACTGCCCGTACGCCGACCAGCGCCCGTACCGGCGGTGTTCGAAGTTGAGGTCGGCCAGGTCGATGTGGCCGGCGCGGTGCGCGGCCGAGGACACGGTGACGACCCGGTCGGTGATGCGGTCCAGCAGCAGCCCGGTGAGCGCGAAGTGGCCGAGGTGGTTGGTGCCGACCTGCATCTCGAAGCCGTCCGCGGTCTGCTTCTTCGGCAGCGCCATCACGCCGGCGTTGTTGACCAGCACGTCGACCGGTCCGGTCAGGCCGGCGGCGAACTCGCGTACGGAGGACAGGTCGGCCAGGTCCAGCCGGCGGACCTCCGGTGAGCCGGGCAGGTCAGCGGCCACCGCCTCACCCTTGGCGGTGTTGCGGCAGGCCAGCACGACGCGGGCGCCGGCCGTCGCGAGGGCCCGGGCCGTGGCCGCGCCGAGCCCGCTGTTCGCCCCGGTCACCACGACCGTACGGCCCGCCTGATCCGGGATGTCCGCAGCTGTCCACTTCGTCATGGCGCCAGCGTAGGGCTTCCCGCTGACGCGCGTTCTGCTACTACCCCGTTACGAGCAGCAACAGTTCCGTAGCACGGTGAACCGCGCCCGATCGGGCGGTACCGTGCGGTAACAACTACCTCGAAGATGGGTCATCCCGTGTCGACGAGCCCACCGGGCTGAATCAGGAGGGTCGATGAAGACCAAGGCCGCTGTCCTGCGCGGAGTAGGCCAGGACTTCGAGATCGTCGAACTCGAGCTGGACCCGCCGAAGGCCGGGGAAGTCCTGATCAAGTACACCGCCGCCGGGCTGTGCCACTCCGACGAGCACCTGCGGCACGGCGACCTGATCCCGCGGTTCCCGATCGTGGGCGGCCACGAGGGCGCCGGCATCATCGAGGAGGTCGGGCCCGGCGTGACCCGGCTGAAGCCCGGGGACCACGTCATCTGCTCGTTCCTGCCCACCTGCGGGCACTGCCGCTGGTGCGCCAGCGGCAAGTCGAACCTGTGCGACATGGGTGCCACGATCATGGATGGCTGCCTGCCGGACGGCACCTACCGATGGCACGGCGCGGACGGCGAGGACCTGGGCGGCATGTGCATGCTCGGTACGTTCTCCCAGCGCGCGGTCATTTCGGAGAATTCCGCGGTGAAGGTCGATGACGACCTGCCGCTGGACAAGGTCGTGCTGATCGGCTGCGGCGTGCCGACCGGCTTCGGGTCGGCCGTACACGCGGCGCAGACCGAGCCCGGCGACACCATCGCCATCTACGGCGTCGGCGGTATCGGGATCAACTCGGTCCAGGGCGCCGCATTAGCCGGCGCGGTGAATGTGGTGGCGATCGACCCGCTGGCCAACAAGCGGGAGATGGCCGAGAAACTGGGCGCGACGCACAGCTGCGAAACCGCCGAGGAAGCGCACGAACTGATCTACCAGTTGACCCGCGGTGTGGGCGCCGACAAGGCGATCGTGACCGTCGGCGTGGTCGACTCGGTCGTGGTGAACCACGCCTTCAACGCCATCCGCAAGGGCGGCACCGTCGTGGTCACCGGCCTGGCCGACCCGATGAAGGCCACCATTCAGGTCTCCGGCGCCATCCTGACCCTGTTCGAGAAGCGCATCCAGGGCAGCCTGTTCGGCTCCGGGGACCCGTTCAACGACATTCCGCGCATGGTCGACCTGTACCGGGCCGGCGACCTGAAGCTGGATGAGCTGATCACCCAGACGTACACGCTGGAGCAGATCAACCAGGGCTACCAGGACCTGCTGGACGGCAAGAACATCCGCGGCGTCATCATTCACGACAAGGACTGATCGTGCCGCTGACCGGGCCGGGCGTACCCGAATTCGGGGCGCCCGGCCCGGCGCCGTCCGTGGTCGGGCTGCGCCGGGAACGGGAAGTGCTGACCGTCGCGCTCGACACCGGCCGGCATGTGGTCATCGAGGGCCCGCCGGGCACCGGCAAGTCGACGTTGTTGCGCGCCATTGCGCGCGAGGCGAAGCAGGACGTCATCTTTGTCGAGGGCAATGCCGAGCTGACCCCGGCGCGGCTGATCGGCCAGTACGACCCGGCGCAGGTGCTCTCCCTCGGGTACGTCCCCGAATGCTTCGTCGACGGGCCGTTGCTGATCGCGATGCGTACCGGCGGCCTGCTGTACGTCGAGGAACTGAACCGGGTGCCCGAGGAGACCCTCAACGTCCTGATCACCGTGCTGACCGAGGGCGAGATCGCGGTGCCCAGGCTCGGTGCGGTGGCGGCCCGGCCGGCGTTCCGGCTCATTGCCGCGATGAACCCGTTCGACGCGGTCGGTACGGCCCGGGTCAGCCAGGCGATCGCGGACCGGATGTGCCGCGTGGTCCTCGGCTACCAGGACGAGGCGGCCGAGCCGGCCATCACCACGTCGGTGACCGGGCAGGGCGGCGCGGTGGTCGAGCTGGCCGTCGCGCTGACCAGGGCCACCCGTACGCACCGGGACCTGCGCACCGGCTCCTCGGTCCGCGGCGCGATCGACCTGGTGCTGTTGCTGACCGGGTTGCTGCGGCTGCGCGGGGAGCGTGAGGTCGGGCTGGAGACGGCCCGCGACGCGGCGTACGCGGCGCTGTCGGGGCGGGTACGGGTCGCCGACGGGTGCGAGCGCAGCCCGGAATCGGTCATCGACGAACTGCTGGCCGAGCTGCTGCCGCCGCCTGATGCCCCGGCACCGGGCGGCCAGGGAAAAGCTGACGGCCTGCCGCCGGGCGCTGCGGCAGGCCAGCAAGCCGGCGGTGAGTCGGCGACCGAGCGGCCGGGCCCGTCCCGGTCGGCGCTGCGGCGCGACCGCGGGCGGGGCAGCGCCCGGCGCAGCGTGAGCCGGCACGAGCTGTCCGGCCGGCACGCCGCGTTCGAGCAGGTCTCACCGCAGGCGGGCGAACTGGACGAGGAGGCGCTGGCCGCGCTGCTGGCCGCCGACCCGGACGCCGCCGCGGCGCTGCTGGCCGACCTCGCGCTGGCCACCGACCGGCAGCTCCAGGCGGCGGCGCGGCGGCTGGCCGGCCGGGTGTTCATCCAGCTCGGCCGGGTGGGCCGGCGGCCGGCGCGCGGCACCCGGCGGCTCGGCTCGACCGCGAACGCCGACGGTGACCTGGATCTGGACCGTACGCTCGACCGCTGGCACGGGCAGTGGCCGCCGCCGGAGCTGGTGACCCGGCACTGGACCGCGCACCGGCGGGCGGTGTGCCTGCTGGTCGACTGCTCGGGTTCGATGACGGGCCTGGCGGTGGCGATGGCCGCGGTCGCGGCGGCGGGGGTGGTGCTGGCCGCGGACGACCGGCTGGACCCGAGCGTGCTGGCCTTCGGCGCGCAGGTGTCGGTGCTGCAACGGCAGGGCGTACGCCGGCCGCCTGCCGACCTGGTCGGTGACCTGATCCGGCTGCGCGGCCACGGTACGACCGACCTGGCCGCCGCCCTGCGCGCGGCCGGCCGCCAGCTGGCCGCGGCGACCGCCGAGGAGCGGGTCGCGGTGCTGCTGTCGGACTGCCTGCACACCGCGGGCGACGAGCCGACCACCGCGCTGGGTGGGATCGATCGCCTGCACGTCCTGTGCCCGCTGGCCGGGCCGGACTCCGAGCGCGCCGCCGCGGCGCTGGCGGGCCGGGGCGGGGGCGTCAGCCAACCTGTCCACAGGCTGGCTGACATCGGCCCCGCCCTCACCCGGGTCCTCAACTAATCCACAAGTTATCCACAGCTCAGGTCGGATCCGGCAGCGCGTACGTGAGGATGTTGCTGGCGTAGTTCCCGGAGCTGCGGTCGAACACCCCGCCGCAGGTGACCAGCACCAGGCGGCCGATCCCGCCCTGGTCGAAGACCTCCCGCGACGGCAGGTCGTGCTTGGCGTACGTCCGGGTGCCGGTGACCAGGAACCGCTGCCGTGCCGGCTTGCCGGCCGCGGTGCCGTCCACGATCACCGCGTCCCCGGGCCGCAGCCGGTCCAGGTGGGCCAGCGCTCCCTCGACGCCCGCGTAGTTCACGTGCCCGTCCAGGATCGCGGTGCCGGAGCGCGCGCCGGGCTTGGCGCCGTCGGCCCACCAGCCGATCACCCGCGGGTCGCGCGGCACGCCGAGCGCACCCGCGCCGTCCACCACGACCGGGACGACGCTCGAGTCGACCCCGAGCCGCGGGATGCGGATGCGGGTCGGGATGAGCGGCGCTGCCGGCGGCGCTGCCGGTCTGGCCGGCTGGCTGGTCGGCGTGGGGGCCTGGGTCGGCACCGTGCCGATCGAGATCGGGACGACGATCGCCAGCTTGCTCAGCCGCTCGGGCGGGTGGATGGCCACCGCCGCGGTGATCACCACGGCGGCGACCAGGGCCAGCCCGGCGAGGGCCCCCAGGGCGCATCGGAGCCCTCGCCGGTCATTCCGGATCTCGGTCAACGCCTCATCCGTGCTGCGGACGCTGCCGGTTCCTGCGCAACCGCCAGCCACCGGCGGCCACCGCCGCCAGCACCCCGGCACCGATCAGCGCGATCTTCCCGGTGTTGCCGCCACCGGATCCGCTGCCCGGCTCCTCACCCCAGCCGGCCGGAACCTGGGCCGGCGGGTTGGCGGTCTGCGCCGGCGGGTTCGTCGGGTTCGGTCCCGGCGGAGGAGGCGAGCTGCTGGGCTGGGCGGGCTCAGTGGTGTTCGAGCCCGGTCCGGCTGGCACGTCTGCTGTGGACGGCGGGCTGACCACCGGCGGGTTGTCCACACCCGGCGGCGTGCCGTGTGCGGTCGCGCTGTTGTGCACAACCCCCGCCAGGACGTCGGCCGCGGTCACCGTGTACGGGTCGGCCGTACACACCTCGGTCGCGCCTGGTGCCAGCGTGTCCTGTGGACAGGTCACCGGACCGGTCTTCGCGTCGGTCACACCCACATCGTGCAGGTCGACGTTGCCGGTGTTGGTGACGGTGAAGGTGTAGTCGATGATCTCCCCCTCGTCCGCGAGGTTGTTGCCGTTGGTGTCACGCAGCGCGGCGTGCTTCACGATGGTGATGTTCGGCGCCGCCGGCGTGGTCGGTACGTCCGCGGTGTCCGGCGGCGACACGACCGGGGTGTTGCTGTTCGGCGGCGTGCCGTGCGAGGTGGCGCTGTTGTGCACGACCCCGGCGTCCACATCCGCCTGCGTCACCACGTACAGGCTGTCCGCGGTGCAGACCTCGTGCGCGCCCGGCGCCAGCGTGTCCTGCGGGCAGGTCACCGGGCCCGCCTTGGCGTCGGTCACGCCGACGTCGTGCAGGGTCAGGTCACCGGTGTTCGTGACCGTGAACGAGTACACGATCGTCTCGCCCGCGTCCGCGAACCCGTTGCTGTTGGCGTCGTTCAACATGGCCTGCTTCACGATCGTCACCGCCGGCGTCGACGAGGTCGGCGTGTCGGTGGAGTCCGGCGGCGAGGTGATCGGGGTGGTGTCCCCGGGCGGGGTGCCGTGCGCGGTCGCGCTGTTGTGCACGACCCCGGCGTCCACATCCGCCTGCGTCACCGTGTACGTGGCGGCCGTACACGTCTCGGTCGCGCCCGGTGCGAGCGTGGCCTGCGGGCAGCTCACCGGACCGACCTTGGCGTCGGTCACGCCGACCGCGGTCAGCGTCACGTTGCCGGTGTTGCGCACCGTGAACGTGTAGGTGATGGTCTCGCCCAGGTCCGCCAGGCCGTTGCCGTTGGTGTCGTGCAGCGCCGCGTGCTTGTCGATCGTGATGCCGGGGTTCGGCTCATCGGTCGGCGTGTCGGTGGTGTCCGGCGGCGAGTTCACCGGGGTGTCGCTGCCGGGCGGGGTGCCGTGCGAGGTCGCGCTGTTGTGCACGACCCCGGCCGCGATGTCGGCCGCGGTCACGGTGTAGGTGGACGTACACGTCTCCGACCCGCCGGGAGCCAGCTGGTTCTGCGGGCAGGTGACCGGGCCGACCTTGGCGTCGGTGACCCCGACGTCGTGCAGGATCACGTTGCCGGTGTTGGTGACCCGGAACGAGTACGTGATGGTCTCGCCCTCGTCGGCGAACCCGTCGGCGTCCAGGTCGTTCAGGTGCGCCGACTTGTCGATGGCGATGGCCGGCCGCGGCGGCGTGATCGTCGCGGTGTCGGTGTTGTTGCCGGGGTTCGGGTCGAGCTCGTTGCCGATCACAGTGGCGCTGTTGATGATCGCGCTCGGGAACGGCGTCGGGGCCCGCCCGGTGATCGTGATCGTGGCGCTCTGGCCCACCGCCAGCTCGCCGCCGACGCAGTACAGCGTGTGCTCGGTGACCGTGCAGCCGTCGGTGGTGGTCGCCGGGCTGCCGATCGTGGCCGGGATCTCGTCGTTGACGACGTACCCGCTGGACGGGCCGGGGCCCAGGTTGGTGATGGTCAGCGTGTACGTGATCGCGCCGCCGGGCTGCGGCACCTCGGGGTCGACGTCCTTGATCAGCCGGAGGTCGGCCGGGCGCGCGGGCGAGGTGGTGCCGTCGTTGTTCAGGCTCGGCGGCCCGGTCACCCAGGAGACCCTGGCGAAGGTCGGGGTGGCCGCGGTCGGGTTGGTCACCCTGATCTGGGTGATGTTGCCGGTGGTGTTGTTCGAGAACGCGATGTTCCCGTTGCCGTACGTCCATGCCGCGCCGTACCCGATCGCGTCGCCACCGGTGTTGTCGTCCTCGGGGACGATCGTCGAGGCGTCGTAGATCGACACCGCGCCGGTGTCCGGCTTGATCCGGACCAGCTGCTTGGGCCGCGGGGTGGTGGTCGTGATGCCCCACAGGTAGCCCTGCGCCCAGGTGAAGTCGATCGCGTTGACCGGGTCGCTCAGGGTGACCAGGTCCGCCGTCCTGGCGTCCACGTCCACCGCGTACAGGGCTGTCTGCGCGGTGTTGCCGTCCAGTACGTACAGGGTGTCGGCGGTGTGGATGGCGCCGAAGTTGCCGCCGAACGAGCCGCTGGTCAGCGCCAGCGAGCTGGGGTTCGGGATGCCGGTGACAGTGCCCAGGTCCTCGGCGGCGCCGTTGCTGCTGAGCTTGATCAGGTGGCCCTGCTGGATGCCCGTACCGTTGACCGGCAGGCCGTTGGTGAAGCCGTACAGGTAGTTGTCGGCCAGCCGGTACCCGATCGCGTTGTACCGTGATTTCGACTGCTGGCCAATAGAGGTGAAGGTGACTTCACCATCGCTCTGGTCAGCCGAACTCAGTTGTGTTCCGCCGATGCCCTGCGCGATATACACCGAGGGATCGGTCGGGTCGAATGGCGCCGCACCGGCCGGGCGCGCCGTGGCAAGAATGATGGCTGGTACGCCCAGCGCGATGAGCGCGAACGCAACTATTGTCGAGGCCGCGCGGGGCGGCCGGTACCTGCGAGCTGCTAGGAGCATGCTCCTCACCTATCCTCTGCGGTCCCAAGTTCAGGGGACAGCCCGGCCGCGGCCGCAGGCCGGGAGCGTCGATCGCTCGGCCGGCGGGCCGACACGTCTAGTAACCGCGGGTAGTTATATCACTACCCACAGTGATAGTCGCCAGGCTGTTCGCGCAGATTTCCACGGTCTGTGATGCGAACCGGTAACGATCGGTATCCGGAACCGGACATCGAGGCACAGGGGTGAGAGGCGTACCTTCAGCGGCGAATCGCTCCTTCTCGGGTCGAAGTACGGCCAACCATCCGTCCGGCGGCCGGTGTGGGCCGCCGCGACGCCGCCGGTCGGGTCCTCCGGCCCGCGCGGTCGGGCGTGTCGCTGCCGCGGCACCGGCTCAGGAATCGTTCAATTCAGTGGTCGCCGCGGTTTATGCCGCCCGCTCGGCCGGATGCCGTACGGCGTACATCCAGGTGCCGCACGTTCGGTGACAGCCACCGATTCTCAGGTGAAATCGGCGGCCCGATCGGCCATTCTCGACGGTATGGACGAGGACGTACGGGTGACCCCGACGCTGGTCATCCCCGGCGCTGAGCTGCGCGAGCGGTTCTCCCGGTCCTCCGGTCCCGGCGGGCAGGGCGTCAACACCGCGGACAGCCGGGTCGAGCTGTCATTCGACCTGGCCCGCTCGCCGTCGCTGCCCGAGCCGCAGCGGGCGCTCGCGCTGACCCGGCTGGCCGGCCGGCTCGTCGACGGCGTCCTCACCATCGCCGCGTCCGAACAGCGCTCCCAGCTGGCCAACCGCGCTGCCGCCCGGGCCCGGCTCGGCGCCATCCTCCGGGCCGCGATCGCGCCGCCGGCACCGCCCCGCCGCCCGACCAGGCCCAGCCGCGCCGCCCGCGAGCGCCGCCTGGCCGCGAAACGCCACCGCGCCACGACCAAGCGAAACCGCTCGCAGCACGACGACTGATGCGCCCCTAGTCCGGGGCGTACACCTGGATGGTGTTGTCGATCTCGCGTACGGCCAGCCTCGGCAGCGGGCGCAGCCGTTCGGGGAGTTGCTGCCGGATGACCTCGCCGGTCGGGCGGAACGCGGTGTGGTGGCAGGGGCAGGCCAGTTCCGCGCCGCCGCCGGACAGGACCAGCCGGCAGCCCAGGTGCGTGCAGACCCCGGAGACGGCGACCAGCCGGCCGGCCTCGCGCTGCACGAAGCCGTTGACGCTGCCGAGGTCGAAGCCGCGCACCGCCCCGCCGGCCAGCTCCTCGCTGGTCGCGACCGTCCGCCACGTACCGGCGTTGGGGCTCAGCTGCTCCTGCCCGGGGTTGGCCGGCCCGCGCTGGCCGGCGGGCAGCGCCCGGTCGACGGCCACCCCGGCGGCGACCGACGCCGCCGCGACCGACGTGGCCTGTACGAGCCGGCGCCGGCTGACCGCCGCTTCCGCCGTTGCCGGTGGCTCGAACTCCGCGGCGAGGCGCCGGTGGAGGGCGGTCTGGAACTCCTCGCTCGGCGTGCCGCTGCCCGGGCGCGCGGCCCGCAGCGCGATCGCGGCCCGCAACTGGGCGGCCTGGTCGTCGTCGACCGTGCCCCGGGCGAGGGGCCGGCGCCGGGCCGACCCGGCCAGCCTCTCCACGTACCGGCGGAAGGCCCTGTCCCTCACGGCTGCCCCCGTTCTGCCAGTTCGCCGGCCCGCCGCAGCGCACGGAACAGCAATACCCGCGCATTGGTGTCGCTGATGCCCATCGCGGCGGAAATGTCGGCGAGCGAATATCCGTCCAGGAATCGCAGCCGCAGCACCCGCTCGTACCGCTCGGGCAGCCCGGACAGGATTTCCTGGGCGAGCGCCCGCGCCCGCGCCTCGGCCGGTGGGGAGTCCAGCAGGGGCGCGTGGTCCTCGTCGATCGCGGTGACCGGCCGGCCGAGCGTACGGCGCCAGTAGGCCGCGAGTGTCGTACGCGCGACCACCGACAGGTACGCCCGGACCTCGGCGACGCTGGCCTCGGTCCGCAGCGGGCGCAGTGCGGTCAGGAACACCTCGCTCGTCAGGTCCTCGGCGTCGGCGCGATTGCCCACCTTGCCGAACATCAGGGCGTAGATGCGGCCGACATTGTCGCGGTAGACGGCCTCCCAGTCGGGGTACGCCCGCTCGCTGATCACCCGCAGCCGAGGGGTGGCGCCAGGGACGGGTTCGCCCTTCCGTCCCTGGCGCCGGCTCAATCCCGCCATCGGCGCTGGGCCTACCCGAGCCCGCGTACGAGAACGGCGGCCGCGAGCCTGTCACCGAGCCGTACGCCCGCGTCGTGATCGGTACGGAAATGCACGCCGGCGAGGATCCGGCTCAGTCCCGCCTCGGTGGCCGCGTCGTGCAGGGTGGCGAATTCACGGGTGACGCCGGGCAGCAGTTCGGAGGTGACGCGCACCCGCTCGCGGTCGCCGAACCAGGCCGCCAGGATGCGCACCGCGGTGCTGCTCACCACGCTGTGCGCGCCCGGATAGGTGGGGTCGGCCGGGGTGTTGACCAGCGGCGTCCAGTTCTGGTCAGCGGTCGTACCAGGGTTGCCGTCGGTGCCGGCGGCGCGGATGGCGGTGATGGGCCGCCAGCGGTTGGTGTGGTATTTCGCGTCGTAGAAGGCGATGACGCTGTCGGCGAGTGCGAGATCCACCTCAGCGAACACGGTTGCCGCGGTCAGCAGGTTCGCTCCGTGCCGGGTGACCAGCGTCTGGGTGATCTCGTTCCAGTAGTTCTGGATCGGCGCCGACCAGAACCGGGCGACCGTCGTCTGGTCGGCGGTGCGGGTGGTGCTGGTGTTCTGGCCCAGGCTCTGCACCTCGGCCACGTCGCGGGCGTACGCGCGGCTGGTGAGGGCGGGCGGCGGGGCCGGGCGGAACTGGTCGCCGCGGTCGATGAGCCACGGGGTCACCCCGGACCAGGCGGTGAAGACCGGCGGGGCGAAGTTCGGCGGCGTCGGCTGGTACGTGCCCGGCGCGGGCGTGCCCGGCGCGCTCGGGGTCTGGCTGCCGCTGCCGTCGTCGGAGCGTACGGCCAGGATGAAGCGGGCGCTGAGCCGGCCGACCCGGATGCCGTCGCGCCGGGCACGGTCGTCGGGGAGGGTGGCCAACTCGGTGCTGAGCTGCGCGTCCAGGCTGGCGGCGAAGCCGGGGTAGAGGGCGAACAGCGCGTCGTGGCCGGCTTGCGCCGCGGCGGCGGTCGCGGAGGCACCGCGCGGTGCCTCGATCCGGAACAGGTACGGGTCGCCGCGGTGGCCGGCCGAGACGACCGCGTCGTAGATGGCGGCGTGCAGGATCGCGAACGCGCGGGTCGGGTGGATGGTTGCCGGCTGCGCTCCGGGCGTACGCACGATCCGGAGCAGGGCCTGGTTCCACTCGACCACGACCGCCCCGGATGCGCGCGGCGTGCTACTCGCTGGCGCCGCGGTGGCCGGCGCCGCTGCCGGCCCGATGGCGAGCGCGACCACCGCGCCGGCGATGACTCTTCTCTTCATCCTGGTGGCTTCCACACCAGGAAGTAGTCCGCCGCGTTACACCTCGGCGTGCGCGATCCGGGACAACTCACCGGGCCGCAGCGAATCCTGCCGCCGCCACACCTCCGCCGGTACGGCGTCCGCCTGGCGCACGCTGCGCACATTCCCGAACCCGTGCCGGCCGAGCAGGTCCGCCACCTCGACCGGACTCAGGAACGTCCGCCAAGGCTCACCCCACTCCGCGGTAGCGGGCCCCACCAACGAAACATACATATCCCCGTCGGTGCCCCGCTCCCCCGCCGGCAACAGGTAGTCGAAAAGAAGCTCACTACCGCTCGCGAACCCCCCGATCACACGGACGGTCCGCTCCAGTGCCGCCGAATCAAGATACATGCTGGCGCCGAGCCAACTGACAAAAGCCGGCCGCCCCGTATCAAACCCTCGGCCCCCGAGTCGCTCCAGCAGCTCAGCTCCAGCGAAATCGAGAGCCACGTACCGTACGTGCTCCGGTTCCGCGATCCCAGCAGCCCTCAACTGCTGCCGCTTCCACTCCTGGGTCTCCGCCCGATCCACCTCGAAAACGGTGACCCCCTCGACCCGCCAAGCCGAGGAATCCAACCCCGCCCCCAACACCACATACTGATCGACCCCACGCCGAACCGCCCGCTCCAAAGCCCCCTCAACGTACCGGCTCCGCGCCAACACCTCGACCCGAGCCATCCGGAGAACAACGTGCTCACCCTGCACGAGGTGATACCGAACCAACTCCTCGGCCCGATCCCCCAACAACCGCGCAGCCAACGAATCAACCAAAACCCAAGGCTCGCGATCAACCACCAAATGAGCCGCCCGAGCGGCCGCCGCAGTAAGCGCAGTCCGACTAAGTGCCACCCACCAACACTATCCGCCGTCCCTTACACCATATCACAAAAACAAATCTTCCATAACCCCAAAACAGTCACAATCAGATTCCATTCACGACGTACGTGACTTCCGCTGATGCGGTTGTCCAACGCGACTCGGCCAGTAGGCCGGAGGCTCCACCCGCGGATCGACCATCCTGTGCCGCCGGCCACCCTGTACGGACTGGATCTCCACCAGTCGCTGCCCGTCAACCTCATCGAGGTCGCGCACAACCTGCCTGATAGCAGCGATCACAGACGCCACGGCCAGAGCCAGGCCGTCCAGGCCACGCCTGGTGTTGTGGGCATACCGAATGTGGTGTAGCCCAGAATCCCGGATCGCCCGCGACTCGACCGCGCTCTCCAGCTGCGCGCTGTCGTTCGTAAGCAGTGCGTCGTAACCCCTTCTCCGCGCATCGGGCATGAGAAAGCGATCCTTCTTGCCCTTCCAACCCAAATCCTCGGCGTGATGAACTTCGTGTCCCACAAGTAGTCGACGGAGCGGTTCGAGTAACTGGACTGGTACGTCCTCGTCGAGCAGGATGCGCATGGAGGATCAGCCGGCCGCCCTGGCCCGGTATTTATCGACGTAGGCCGCGAATTCCTGCGCACCGACGGCGTCCCCGGCGGTCACCGAAGGATAGAACTGGGATATGTCGCCAGGCTGCACACCATCGGAGACCAGGCTGGCAACCACGTCATACGGCACCCGCGTCCCGGCCAATACCGGATAACCTCCACGCACATCGGGATCGATGGTCACGCCCGGCTTCGGGGTGTGGAGGGGAACGACCTCACGGCCAGATGTCTGAAAGGAATCAAGAATATCGGCCATCTGGGCAATCACGTATTGCCCGGCATTCCCGGTCAGGTCAACGACCTCGTCGGCGGACCGTCGCCATACGACATCGCGGCCGACCGCAACCAGTGTGTAGGTGGCCAGGTGCTCGGTCTCACCCATCTCTCGAAGCGCCCGAACAGCTTTCCGTACCCGCTGTAACGGCACGTCCCGGGACCGCAGGTAGACGAACGCCCTGAGCGCCACCACATCGCGGAAGGAGTAGTCGATACGCCGGGCGCTGCGCCGGAACTCCGGTGCCAGCAACGGCTCCGTCGAACGGGCACTGCGCCAGTACGACAGCTGCCGTACAGATGCGCCGCTGAGCGCGGCGGCCACCACTGACGGATACGACATCGACCCTCCTCACCGAACCTCGGTATGAGGATAGTGCGCCTCCACCACCACGCGACGCCAAAATCCGGCTCCGACGGCCCTTATCTACGAACCGTATCAATCCGAGTAATGCGGGGAACCACCTTCATTGACGATTGCCGAGGATGCCCCCGAACGCGAGAAGATGGGCAGGGTGGCGAGCTGGCCGCCGTGCCGGTCCGCTGGGCGGCCCGGTGCACGGATCCGTGCCGAGGTGGGGACGGCGGTGCCCGGGTGGTGGGGTTCGCTCGGAGCGAACCTTGGGCTTGTGCCCGAACAGTCACCACTTTGCCGTAAGAATCCGTCCTACCTGGCTTGTAGGGTCGTCGCATGGGGTCAGGTGACAACGCACTCGGGTACCTTCGCCTCCCGACCGTGCACGGCGACACGGTCGTCTTCGTCTGCGAGGACGACCTGTGGACCGTGCCGGCGGCCGGCGGTCAGGCATGGCGGCTCACGGCGGGGGTTGCCGCGGCGAGTACGCCGCGCTATTCACCGGACGGCTCGCAGTTGGCCTTCGTGGGCTCAGAGGAGGGCCCGGCCGAGGTCTACGTCATGCCAGCCACCGGCGGCGAGGCAAGACGCCTGACCTTCCAGGCGGCGGGCTACTGCGTGGTCACCGGCTGGGATCGGGACGGCAACATCGTCTACTCCAGCGACGCCGGCCTCGGCCAGGCCCGGCGCGGCTGGCTGCACACGGTCGACCCCGGCGGCGGGCTGCCGCGGCGGCTGGAGCTGGGCCCGGCCAAGACCATCTCGTACGGGCCGGGCGGGGCGAGCGTGCTCGGCCGGCGCATCAGCCGGGAGCCGGCGGCGTGGAAGCGCTACCGCGGCGGCACCTCCGGCGACCTGTGGGTGGACGCGACCGGCGACGGCGAATACCGGCAGCTCATCGACCTGTCCGGCAACCTGGCCAACCCGTGCTGGGTGGGCGACCGGATCTACTTCCAGTCCGACCACGAGGGCATCGGCAACATCTACTCCTGCCTGCCCGACGGCGGCGACCTGCGCCGGCACACCGACCACGAGACCTACTACGCGCGCAACCTGTCCTCCGACGGCAGCACGCTGGTCTACCACTGCGCCGGCGACCTCTACCGCATCCACCCCGACGAGGACGACCCGCGCAAGATCGAGGTACGCCTGGGCAGCAGCCGCACCCAGCGCAACCGGCGTTTCGCCGACGCCGCCGACTACCTGCACAGCGCGACGCTCAACCCGGACGGCAGCGGCCTGGCCGTCACCGCGCGCGGCAAGGCCTTCGTCATGGGCAACTGGGAGGGCCCGGTCAGCCAGCTCGGCAAGCCCGACGGCGTACGGTACCGGCTGCTCACCTGGCTGCAGGACCGCACGCAGCTGATCGCGGCCACCAGCGACGAGTCCGAGTTCGAGGTGCTGACGGTCCTCACCGCGGACGGCAGTACGCCCGAACGCCGGCTGACCGACCACGAGATCGGCCGCATCACCGAGCTGGTCCCGTCCCCGCTCAGCAACCAGGTCGCGGTCGCCACCCACCGCAACGAGCTGTGGCTGCTGGACCTGACCGGCGACAACCCGCAGCTCACCCAGCTCGACCGCAGCGAGCACGCCGAGATCGCCGAGATCGCCTGGTCCCCGGACGGCCGCTGGCTGGCGTACACCTTCGCCACCAGCGCGCACACCGCGGCGATCAAGCTGGCCCACACCGAGACCGGCGAGACCACGCTGGCGACCCAACCGGTGATGCGCGACAGCGCCCCGGCCTTCGACCCCGAGGGCAAGTACCTGTACTTCATCGGCTCGCGCGACCTGGACCCGGTCTTCGACTCCCTCCAGTGGGACCTGGGCTTCCCGAAGTCCGACCGGCCGTACCTGATCACCCTGCGCGCCGACGGCACCTCGCCGTTCGTGCCGACCCCGCGCCCGCTGGAGAGCGAGGACGCCCAGCACGCCCGCAAGGGCAAGGAGGACCTGGCCGAATCCACCGACGACGTCACCCCGGTGGAGATCGACCTGGAGGGCATCACCCGGCGGATCGTGCCGTTCCCGGTCGGCATCGGCCGGTACGGCAAGGTGGTCGGCACCAAGGGCAAGGCGATCTTCTCCAGCTACCCGGTCACCGGCACCCGCGGCCGGGACGTGCTCGACGGCCCGCCGACCGGCAAGGGCACGCTGGAGGTGTACGACTTCGACACCCAGGAGCAGCAGCAGGTCGCCGACAAGCTGTCCGACTTCTGGATCGGCCCGGACGGCAAGACCCTGCTGTACCAGTCGGGCGACCGGTTCCGGGTGGTCCGCGCCGGGGAGAAGCGCGACGACGACAAGGACGACTCCCCCGGCCGCGCCAGCGGCTGGATCGACCTGGACCGGATCAAGGTGTCGGTGCAGCCGGGCGCGGAATGGCGGCAGATGTTCCGCGAGGCGTGGCGGCTGCAACGCGACCACTACTGGGTCGAGGACATGGCCGGTATCGACTGGGACGGCATCTACCACCGCTACCTGCCGCTGGTGGACCGGATCGGCTCCCGCGCCGAGTTCTCCGACCTGCTGTGGGAGTTGCAGGGCGAGCTGGGCACCTCGCACGCGTACGAGTCCGGCGGGGAGTACCGGCCGTCACCGCACTACCGGCAGGGTTTCCTCGGCGTGGACTGGGAGTTCGACCAGTCCGCGGGGAAGTACCGGGTGAAGCGCATCGTCGAGGGTGACACGTGGGAGGAGCGCTGCACCTCCCCGCTGAACCGGCCGGGCACCGGTGTGGCCGTCGGCGACGCGATCCTCGCCGTCAACGGGCAGCCGGTCGGGCAGGGCGACGGGTACGCCACGCCCGGCGAGCGGCTGGTCAACCTGGCCGACGAGGAGGTCCAGCTCACCGTCCAGCACGGCGAGGACGACCCGCGTACGGTCGTGGTCAAGGCGATCGGCAACGAGCACCCGGGCCGCTACCGGGACTGGGTGGAGGCCAACCGCAGGGCGGTGCACGAGGCGACCGGCGGCCGCGTCGGCTACATCCACATCCCGGACATGATGTGGGACGGGTTCGCCGAGTTCCACCGCAGCTTCCTGGTCGAGTACGACCGGGAGGGGCTGGTCGTGGACGTGCGCTACAACGGCGGCGGCGCCGTGTCCGGGCTGTTGCTGCAGAAGCTGGCGCGACGGCGGCTCGGGTACGACTTCTCCCGCTGGGGGCAACCAGCGGAGTATCCGGCGGAAGCACCGCGCGGGCCGATGGTGGCCGTCACCAACGAGTTCGCCGGCAGCGACGGCGACATCTTCAGCCACTCCTTCAAGATGCTGAAGCTCGGCACGCTGATCGGGAAGCGCACCTGGGGCGGGGTCATCGGGATCAACCCGCGGCACCTGCTCGCCGACAACACGATGACCACCCAGCCGGAGTACTCGTTCTTCTTCGACGACGTCCAGTGGGGCGTGGAGAACTACGGCACCGACCCGGACATCGAGGTCGACATCGCGCCGCAGGACTTCGCCCGCGGTGCCGACCCGCAGCTGGACCGGGCTATCGAGGAGGTGTTGCGGCAGATGAAGCAGCAGCCGCCGCACGTCGCCAAGCAGGCACCGCGCCCGGTGCTGGCCGCGCCGAAACTGCCGCCCCGCCCGCAGGCCTCGGGCGGCTAGCGAGCGAACCACACCGGTCCTGGGGAAGAGAGGCTCACTGAGCCTCTGCCCCAGGACCGGATCGTGCCCGCGCTTCGCATATGCGGGCTTTTTCCTGACCTCGCACAACATCGTGCTTGTTCGCTACGTTCACAGGGCAGAGCTCTGCCGATACCTGGACCGGCGCGCACCGTTCACGAGGTTGAGGAGTTGTATGTCTGCCTACCGCCGCCCGCTGGCGCGGGTTGCCCGGGTGCTCATCCCGGGCACCGCAGCGCTGGTCGTGGCCCTGTCGGGCGCCACGCCCGCCACCGCCGTCGCCAACGGCGACCCCGTACAGGAAGGGCATTACCGCTTCGCCGTCAAGCTGACCATGACGCACATCCCGCGCCCGGACGGGACCTTCTACAACAGCGGGTGCAGCGGTGCGTTGATCGCACCCCAGTGGATCATCACGGCCGGGCACTGCTTCCACGACGTCAACCGGCACCCGGTCAGCGGCCCGGTCCCGTACGACACCGTGGCCACGATCGGCAAGGCCGACGACGCCAGCCCGGGCGGGCATCTGGTGAACGTGGTCGAGGACTACCAGTCGCCGTACAACGACATCGCCATCGGCAAGCTCGCCACCCCGGTCTTCGACGTGTTCCCGATCGCGATCCGCTTCCTGGCCCCGCCCACCGCGGGTGAGGTGCTGCGCATCGCCGGCTGGGGCGCGCAGTCCAGCGTCGACCCGCACCCGTCCACGCACCTGTACACCGGCGAAGTCAGCGTGTCCACAGTGGACACCACGCAGGTCGGCGTGGTCGGCCACGCGCCGCACCCGGACACCAGCGCCTGCCTGTACGACTCCGGCGCGCCGTACTTCAGTGAGCGCATCCCCGGCTTCCCGCTGCTGGTCTCGATCGAGAGCGGCGGACCGGACTGCCCACACAGCCAGGCCGAGGACACCAGCCGGGCCGACGTGGCCGCCCGCTGGATCGCCACCACGATCTTCCAGCACCGCGGCGCCGCGGTCGCACGGCCGACCAGGAACAAGGTCTGACCCTCGGGCCGAGTGTGTAGAAGTACGCGCTGCCAGCGGGTCGAACGACGTCAGCGGATCCCGGCGCGGCAGGGAGCGTAGAGCCCCGTGAGTGTTCGACACGGGGAGGACGTTGTGGGCAGGGTGAGGGGCGGGCACGCTGTGGTGCTCGGCGGGAGCGTCGCGGGGCTGCTGGCCGCGCGGGTGCTGTCCGACCACTACGAGCGGGTCACGCTGGTGGAGCGGGACGTCCTGGCGCTGGGTGTCGGGCAGCGCCGGGGCGTACCGCAGGGCCGCCACCTGCACGCGCTCCAGCCGAGCGGCCGCCGCGTCCTGGACGAGCTGTTCGAGGGCTTCACCGCCGAGATGGTCGGGGACGGCGCCCTGGTCGGGGACGTACTCGGCGCGGTCCGCTGGATCCTCACCGGCAACCGGCTGGCCCAGACCGACGCCGGGCTGCCGGCCCTGTTCAGCAGCCGCCCGTTCCTGGAGGGGCACATCCGCGCCCGGGTCCTCGCGCTGCCGAACCTGACCGTACGCGACGGCACCGACGTCCTGAGCCTCACCGCCACGGGCGACCGCATCACCGGCGTACGGGTCGCGGCCAACTGCCGTACCGCCAGCGCGACCGAACCCGAGAACGGCACGATCGAGGCGGACCTGGTCGTCGACGCGACCGGCCGCGCCTCGCGTACGCCGCTGTGGCTGGAGCAGTTGGGCTACCAGCGCCCCGCGGTGGAGCGGGTCGAGATCGACGTCCGCTACGCCACCCGCAGCTACCGGCTGCGCCCCGGCGCCCTGGATCGCGACCTGCTGGTGGCGGTGACGCCGACGCGGACCATCCGGCGCTCGGGCGTACTCGCCGTGCAGGAGGGCGGCGAGGCCCTGGTCACCCTGATCGGCCGCGGCCAGCAGCCACCCACCGACCGCGCCGGCTTCGAGGCGTACGCCGCGACGCTGGCCTTCCCGGACATCGCCGATGCCCTGCGCGGCGCCGAGCCGGTGGGCGAGCCGGTCCGGTACCGGTTCCCGGCCAGCGTCCGGCACCGGTACGAGCGGCTCCCGCGGGTGCCCGCCGGCCTGCTGGTGACCGGCGACGCGATGGCCAGCTTTAACCCCGTGTACGGCCAGGGCATGGCCGTCGCCGCGGCCGAGGCCGCCGCGCTGCGCGACATGCTGGCCGCCGGCGTACCCGACCCGGCCGCCTGGTTCCGCCGGGCGGCGAAGGCGATCGACACGCCGTGGCGGGTGGCGGTCGGCGCCGACCTGGCCGACCCGAACGTGCCGGGCGAGCGCACCCGCATGGTCCGGCTGGTCAACGCCTACCTGCCCAAGGTGCACCTGGCGGCGGCCCGGGACGCCTCCATCGCGGAGTCGCTGATCCGGGTCATGAGCATGGTCGACCCGCCCGCCAGGCTGTTCGCCCCCGGCCTGGTGCTCCGCGTCCTGCGTACGGCCCGCCGCGTGGCCGCCGCGCCGGCACCGGAATTCCCGCTCGCTGATCTGGCCGGCGCCGAGGGCGGCGTCGGCGGGGTAGGCCGACGGCCCTGACGGCGTACCCGTCAAACGCCTCCGGGCCAGCCGCAGGCGCCCGCCCGCTCAACAACCCTCTGGGGCGGGCGGGCGCCGCCTACGGCGATCTGCTCACCCGTCGTTGGCGCTGAGCAACTCGCGCGCGACCTTCAGCGCCGCCTCCCGCGCCTCGTCCAGGTCGTACGTGTGCTGCGGGTCGCTGACCAGCACCACCCCCAGGTGCAGCGTGACGACCGCGCTGAGCGCCCTGGTCCGCTCCAGCAGGCCGCCGTCGGGCGGGGTGAGCAGCACGTTGACCTCGCCCATCGCGGAGCGGAAGCGTTCGCCGATCTCGGAGTGCTGGACGCCCTTCTGGTCCTGCTGCATGAACCGCATCGCGGTCAGCCGGCGGCCGACCAGCGCCGAGTAGCGCAGCAGCAGCGCGTTGCGGGTCTCGGTGGTGTTGGGCTGGGTCCGCCCCCACTCGATGATGGCGTGGACGTCGCTGAGGTAGTCCTCGAGGGTGCTGGCGAGGATCTCCTCCTTGGTCTTGAAGTGGTAGTACAGCGCGGCCTTGGTGACGCCCAGCCGGTCGGCGATCTCCCGCAACGAGGTCTGGTCGTACCCGCGCTCGGCGAACAACTCGAGCGCGACCTCCTGGATCCGCGCCCGCGTGCCGCCCGCCACCTGCGTCATCGCTAACCCGCTCCTTGCCTGAGTGCCGGCTGAGAGAACTTACTTGACGACCGGCTAGTGAACAGCTTACCGTGCGGCAGGTAAGGAACGCTAGCCGGCCGGCAAGTAGGAATCGCAGGAACCAGAATGCACCGGGAGTAGCTGTGACCACCACCGACGCACCGCCGGAGCAGACCGGCGGCCTCAGCCTGCTGCGCATCATGCCGGGGCTGATCATCGCCATGCTGCTCGCGCAGCTGGACAACGTCGTCGTGGGCACCGCGATGCCGCGCATCGTCGGTGAACTCGGCGGCCTCGAACACCTGTCCTGGGTGGTCACCGCGTACACGCTGGCCGCCACCGTCTCCACCCCGCTGTACGGCAAGCTCGGCGACCTGTACGGCCGCAAGAAGCTGTTCCTGTTCGCGATCGTCGTCTTCCTGGCCGGCTCCATGCTGTCCGGGGCGGCGCAGAGCATGCTGCAGCTGATCGTCTTCCGGGCCATCCAGGGCCTCGGCGCCGGCGGCCTGATCGTCAGCGTCATGGCGATCATCGGCGAGCTGGTGCCACCGCGCGAGCGGGGCAAGCTGCAGGGCTACTTCGGCTCGGTGATGGCCGTGTCGATGATCGGCGGCCCGCTGCTCGGCGGCTTCGTCACCGACCACTTCTCCTGGCGCTGGGCGTTCTACATCAACCTGCCGCTCGGCGCGGTCGCCCTGATCCTGGTCGTCACCACCCTGCACCTGCCCACCAAGGTCAACCCGCACCGCATCGACTACCTGGGCGCCGCGCTGCTCACCGCCGGCATCACCGCGGTCGTGCTGGTCACCACCTGGGGCGGCACGCAGTACGGCTGGGGTTCGGCGACGATCATCGGCCTGGGCGCCTTCGGTGTCCTCGCGCTGGCCGCGTTCTGCTGGGTGGAGAGCCGCGCGACCGAGCCCATGGTGCCGCTGCGGCTGTTCCGCGACCGCAACTTCTCCGCCATCGCCGGGGTCACCTTCGTCAGCGGCTTCGCGATGTTCGGCGCGATCACGTTCCTGCCGCTGTTCATGCAGATCGTGCAGGGCGCCTCGGCCACCAACAGCGGCGTGCTGCTGATCCCGCTGATGATCGGCGCGCTGGTCGGCTCGCAGGGCGGCGGCCAGATGATCACCCGCACGGGGAAGTACCGCCCGCAGCTCGCGGTCGGCTCGCTGCTGATGGTCGGCGGCCTGCTGCTGCTGACCATGCTGGACGCCGACACCACCAAGGCGATGACCGTCTCGTACATGGTGGTCCTGGGCCTGGGCATCGGCCTGCTCATGCCGGTGACGATCATCGTCGCGCAGAACAGCGTGGAGATGAAGGACATGGGCGTGGCCAGCAGCACCTCGATGTTCTTCCGTACGATCGGTGGCTCGTTCGGCGTGGCGCTGGCCGGCGCGATCTTCACCAGCCGGCTCGGCATTGCCGGCGGTGGCTCCGCCCGCCTCGACCCCGCCACGGTGCAGAGCCTGCCGGCACCGGCCAGGGACGCGGTCGCGACCGCGGTCAGCCACGCGACGCAGGGTGTGTTCATGTGGTCGGCGATCGTCGCGGCGCTGTCGATCCTGCTCACCCTGCTGGTCCGTACGGTCCCGCTGCGCGGCATGCAGGGCCCGGCGGCCGACGCGAAACCGGCCGAGGACCTGGTCAGCGCCGGGTAACGCACCGGACAGCGCGAGGCGGCACCCACCCGGGGAGGGGTCCGGGCGGCGCCGCCTCGCGGTCTGTCCTAGCTGCGGGAGCTAGGCGTAGCCGTCAGGTCGTACACCGTGACGTTGCCGACGGTCGTCGATGTGAAGTTCTGGGCTACCCAGGTGCTGATCGACTGGCTGCTCGATCCATTTCCTCCCATGCCCGAGTTGGACAGGAAGTAGTGGATCCGGTGCGCGGCCACCAGCGCCTTGAATGTCTCCAGGGTAGGGGTCGGATCCGTCCCATTGAACCCACCGATTGCCATCACGGGATTACCCGCTGCCAGTTGTACTCCCGCGGCGCTGTTCGCGCCTACTGTCGCGGCGACCCAGGTGTAGGTCCCCGCGTCGGCGTTCAGCAGTTGTACGAGTTCGGCGCTGGGCGTACCGGCGTTCAGCAGGCCGCCCAACCCGCCGCCGCCCGGGCCGCCCGCGTTGCCGGTGCCCTGCTGGCCGCCGGGGACGCCGCCGCCCGGGAAACCGCCGCCCTGGGTGTTGCCGGGGAAGCCGCCGCCCTGGGCGTTGCCCGGGAAACCGCCGCCCGGGAAACCGCCTGGGCCGCGACCGCCGCGACCACCACCGGGACCGCCGAACCCGCCGCTGACCGCCGGACCCGCCGACGGGATCGCGCCGGTGTGCGGGGTGCTCGCCGTCTCCAGCGCGTACGCCGCCGGCCCGGCCAGGCCGACCACCAGCGCCGCCACACCCACGACCACGCCGAACGACCGCAGTGCCGGGGCGGCCAGGATCGCGGCCGCCACGATCAGCCCGCCGACCAGGACCAGCGTCCGCAGCGACGGGTGCCAGTCCGGGCTGCGCGCCAGCAGCTTGTACGCCCACCACGCCGTCACGGCCACGGCGCCCGCGAGCACGGCCCGTACCCACAGCAGGTGCCGGGCCCGCCACAGCGAGACCGCGCCGATCCCGACCACCCCGCCCACCGCCGGCGCCAGGGCGACCGAGTAGTACGGGTGGAAGATGCCCTGCATCAGGCTGAACACCAGCCCGGTGACCACCAGCCAGCCACCCCAGATGATCATCGCGGCGCGGTAGGTGTTGGTGCGCGGCGCCCGGGCGGTCAGCGCGAACAGGCCGACCATGAGGATCAGCGCGGCCGGCAGCAGCCAGGAGACCTGCCCGCCGTTCTCGGTGTTGAACAACCGGGTCAACCCGGTCTCGCCCCACATGCTGCCGCCGCCCTGGCCACCGCCGGGCACGACGCTGCCGGTCTCGTTGCCGGTGATCCGGCCGAGCCCGTTGTAGCCGAGGACCAGGTCCAGCACGCTGTTGTTCTGCGACCCACCGATGTACGGCCGGGAGCTGGCCGGCCACAGCGTGACCACCAGCACCCACCAACCGGCGGAGACCACCAGCGCGGCGCCGCCGGCCAGCAGTTGCAGCAGCCGGCGGCGTACCGGGGTCGGCGCCGCGATCAGGTAGGCCAGGGCGAGCGCGGGCAGGACGAGCAGCGCCTGCAACATCTTGGTGAGGAAGCCGAAGCCGACCAGCGCGCCGGCCAGCAGCAGCCACCTCGTACTCGCCGCCTCCAGCGCCCGGGTGGTGGCGTACGCGGCGCCGACCAGCAGCAGCACCAGCAGCGCGTCGGGGTTGTTGAACCGGAACATCAGCGTGGCGACCGGCGTCAGCGCCATCACCGCGCCCGCGACCAGGCCGCCGACCGTACCCGCCGTGCCGTTCCCGTACGCCGGCGAGCCGGCCAGCCGGGTCATGGCCCGCTTGACCGCGGCGTACAGCAGGCCGACGGCGGCGACGCCCTCCAGCGCGTTCGGGACCAGGATGCTCCAGGAGTTGACGCCGAAGACACGGCCGGACAGCTCCATCACCCACAGCGAGGCGGGTGGCTTGTCCACGGTGATGAAGTTGGAGGAGTCGAAGGAGCCGAAGAAGAACGCCTTCCAGCTCTGCGTCCCGGCCTGCACCGCGGCCGAGTAGAAGCTGTTGGCCCAGCCGGAGGAGCCGAGGCCCCACAGGTACAGCAGGGCGGTGCCGAGCAGCAGCGCACCCACCGCGGGCCTGGCCCACCGCGGGTCGCCGGGCTGCCCCCGCAGCAACCGGGCGGCGCGGCTCGACGGGACGGCCGGCTCGGCCGGCTGCTGGTACGGGGGCAGGGTCGTGGCCGTCATCGGGGGCTCCTCACCGCGGCGGCGACCGTCGTCGACCGCGAGCCGAACACCCAGGTGCGCAGCAGGACGAAGCGCAGCGCGGTCGCGGTCAGGTTCGCGGCCACCAGGACGCCGACCTCGAGCAACCGGCCCGGATGTGGGGTGACCGCGTGCAGGCTGGCCAGCGCGGCGGAGGTGAGGCCGAGGGCCGCACCCAGCACGACCAGCCCCTGCAGCTGGTGCCGTACGGCGCCGGTCGGGCCGCGCATGCCGAAGGTGTAGCGCCGGTTGGCCGCGGTGTTGCCGATCGCGGTGATGAGCAGGGCCAGCGCGTTGGCACCCTGCGCCGGCATCCCGGCCCGCAACAGGACGTACAGCAGCAGGTACGCCAGCGTGGACAGCACGCCGATCGTGGCGAACCGGAGCACCTGCGCGGTCAGCCCCAGTTGCCGCTGCTCGCCCGGCCGCCCGGTGACCGTGGCCGCGCGCAGCGCCGCGACCGGGATGCGGCCGCTGGACAGGCCGCGCCACATGCGGGCGATGCCCTTCAGGTCGGCCACCGCGGTGGACACGATGTCGACCCGCGAGTCCGGGTCGTCCACCCAGTCGACCGGCACCTCGTGGATGCGCATCCCGGACCGCTCGGCCAGCACCAGCAGCTCGGTGTCGAAGAACCAGCCGGTGTCCTCCACGTGCGGAAGCAGGAGCGTGGCCCGGTCGGCCCGGATCGCCTTGAACCCGCACTGCGCGTCGGAGAACCGGGTGGCCAGCGTGGCGTGCAGCAGCAGGTTGTAGCCGCGGGAGATGACCTCGCGCTTCGGTCCGCGCATGACCCGGGAGGTCCGGGCCAGCCGCGACCCGATCGCCACGTCGCTGTGCCCCGACAGCAGCGGCGCGACCAGCGGGGACAGCGCGGCCAGGTCGGTGGACAGGTCAACGTCCATGTACGCCAGCACCTGCGCGTCGCTGTGTTGCCACACCGCCCGCAGCGCCCGCCCCCGGCCCTTCTCGGCCAGCCGCAGCGCCCGTACGCCCGGAAGTTCGGCGGCCAGCCCGCACGCGATCTCCCAGGTGCGGTCGGTGCTGGCGTTGTCGGCGATGGTGACCCGCGCGCTGAACGGGAACTCCTCGTTGAGGTAGGCGTGCAGCCGGCGGACGCTGGCCGCCAGGTCGCGCTCCTCGTTGTAGACCGGGATCACCACCTCGACCGCGGGCGGGTCGCAGGCGTTGCCGACGATCTCCTCGCTGCGGTCCTGGGTCATGCTGGCGGTCATAGCTGGCTCCACCCGGCTCGGGGACTGTGTTGCTCCGAGCTTCGGCACCGCGGATGAAGATCTGCTGGGCGGCGGCTGTGTCCTGACTGTGAATCGCGGGCCACACGTCGTGCTGCAACCGTACCGTCGCCGCCGTCGCCGGTGACCTGGTTGCCCGCTGGCCTGCCCGTTCGGGCGGGAGATCCGCTCTTGGGGGGATACTGTGCCGGTGCGGTGGCTGAGCGGGGTACGGGTGATGTGCCTTGTCGTTGCCGTGCTCCTGGCGGCCGGGGCGTGCGGCGGCGTACACGGGCACGGGACGGGGCCGACGCTGGCGGACCTGGTGGTGCCGCTGGAGGGCAATCCGGTGTCCGGTGCCGGCGGCGAGCTGACCCTGGAGCGGTACGTGTCGGAGTTCGCCTCCGTGCCGGACCAGGAGCGGGCGCGGTTCACCCAGAACGGATTCCGCGGCGGGTGGCTGCGCTCGACGCTGGACGACCAGTACGGGCGCCGGGTCTACTTGCTGGAATTCCGCGACGCCGCGGCCGCCCACGACGTGTTCGGCTGGTACCACAGCTTTGCGGCGACCGGGTTGTTCCAGGTGGAGCTGAAGCGGGAGTACTTCGCGCGGGTGGCGAAATACCAGACCAGCGACAAGCGGCAGGCGACGTACGCGCAGGTGATGTTCCCGGCCGGGCCGTTCGTGGCGGTCTCCAGCGTGACGATCGCGGCCGGGGTGAGCCCGCTGGCCGCGCAGGACGAGGTCAGCAAGATCGCGGTCGCCGAGTCGAAACGGCTGCCCGGCTGACGCTCGTTTCTAGCGGCCCGCGGCGTAGCCCAGCATGCCCCGTGGGTTGGCCGCGGCGCGCAGGACGCCGGTGGCCGGGTCGCGGGAGACCGCCGACAGCCGGCCCAGCGACCAGCCGTCGGAGCGTACGACCCGGTGCCCGCGGCGCTCCAGCTCGGTCAGCACCGGCTCGCCCAGGCGGTCCTCGGCGACGATCTCGCCCGGCACCGTCTCGCGCGGGTGGAACGAGGACGGGAAGCCGTTGGTGTGCCAGGCGGGCGCGTCGATGGCGGCCTGCAGGTTCATCCCGTACCGGGTGTGGTTCAGCCAGAAACCCAGCTGCCACTGGTCCTGCTGGTCGCCGCCGGGGGTGCCGAAGGCCAGCACCGGCTCACCGTCGCGCAGCGCCAGCGACGGGGACAGCGTGATCCGCGGCCGCGCGCCCGGGGTGAGCGAGGCCGGCAGCCCCTCGTCCAGCCAGAACATCTGCGCCCGGCTGCCCAGGCAGAACCCGAGCCCGGGGATCGCCGGCGAGCTCTGCAGCCAGCCGCCCGACGGCGTCACCGAGATGATGTTGCCCCAGCGGTCGACCGCGTCCACGTGGCAGGTGTCGCCCCGGGTCACCCCGTCCCGGCCGACGGTGGGTTCGCCGGTGCCGGCGAGGGTGTGGGTGCCGGTGGCGGCTCCGGTCAGCCAGCGTGCGAGTCTCGGCGTACGCCCGTTCGGCATGCCGGGTCGCAGCTCGTACGCCGCGGTCTCGCCGACCAGCTTGGCGCGCTCGGCGGCGTACCCGGGGTCGAGCAGGTCCTCGATGCTGGCCGCCGCCTGCTCGCCGTACCAGGCTTCACGGTCGGCGAAGGCGAGCTTGGCCACCTCGACGACCTGGTGTACGGCCTCGGCGCTGCCGGCCGCGGGCAGCTCGCCGAGGGCGTCGTGCAGCCTGAGCTGCTGGAGCAACGTGGGGCCCTGGCTCCACAGGCCGATCTTGCACAGCCTCCAGCCGGCGGTGTCCAGGGTGACCGGCGGCTCGTAGCTGGCCCGCCAGCCGGCCAGGTCGGCGCCGGTGATCACGCCCGCGTGCCGCTGGCCGGAGCTGTCCAGCAGCTCGGTGCGGGCGAAGGTGTCGACGGCCTCGGCGACGAAGCCCTCGTACCAGGCCGCTCTGGCCGCCTCGATCTGCCTGTCGCGGTCGCTGCCGGCGGCCTCGGCCTCGGCCAGGACGCGGCTGTAGGTGCGGGCCAGTGCGGGGTTGGCGAACAGGCCGCGGGGCGGTGCGTCGTGGGGCAGCCAGACCTCGGCGGAGGTGGGCCACTCGGTGCGGAACAGGTCGGCGACGGTGCCGATGGTCGCGGCGGCGCGGGCGGCGATCGGGTGCCCGTGCTCGGCGTACCCGATGGCGTAGGTGAGGACATCACGCAGGGTGCGGGTGCCGTGGTCGCGGAGCAGGGTGAGCCAGCCGCCGAAGGCGCCGGGGACGGTGGCGGCGAGCAGGCCGCTGCCCGGGACCAGATCGAGGCCGAGGCCGCGGTAGTGGGCGATCGTCGCCGCTGCCGGGGCGGTGCCCTGTCCACACAGGACGGTCGGCGTCTTTCCGATGGCTGTTGCGAAGATGGCGGGGACCTCGCCGCCGGGGCCGTTCAGGTGCGGTTCGACGATCTGGAGCACGAAGCCGGCGGCCACTGCCGCGTCGAATGCGTTGCCCCCGTCCTCCAGCACCGCCATACCGGCCGCGGTGGCCAGGTAGTGGGTGGAGGCGATCATCCCGAACGTACCGGCCAGCTCCGGGCGCGTGGTGAACACTCGACCACCGTATCCCGGTTTGACCCGGCGTGGCCGCCGCTGAACGCTACCCCCGTCGCCCGCCCCCCGGGCTCGTGGGCTTCCCCTCGAATCGCGATCAGCGGCGGCCAGCCGCCCCCTTCACTTCCCGGCCTTGCCCCGAGCCTTCGGGCTACCCCAGAGGTCCCAGCGGTGCTGGGCAGGCGCTGGCTGCCCCCGCCGGGATGCCTTCGCCTCTGGTGCCGCGCCGAACGTCCTGAACATGTCCCCCACCGGCCGGTTTGGTTCCCCCCGGGGAATGCGAGTAAGCATGCGTGCCACAGATACCTAAGAGAAGGTACTTATACCCGTTCGGGCGAATTTCTGCCTCTGTCAGGTGGTCACGGCTGCTCTGTCCACGATCGACTTGGTGTCCAGGCCGGGGGGCAGGGTGCCCAGGACGTGGCCCCAGTCGCCGTCCAGCCGGCTCGCGCAGAACGCGTCGGCGACGTAGCCGGGCGAGTGGCGTACCAGCAGCGAACCCTGCAGGCACAGGGCCATCAGGCTGGCCACCCGGCGGGCGCGGGCTTCGACGTCGGTGGGGTCGGCCAGTTCGGCGTGCAGGCGTTTGACGGCCGCGTCCAGCCGTACGTCGGCGCCGGTGGCCAGGTCGACCTCGGCGACGTATGCCTCCAGCGAGTCGGGCTGCCGGGTCAGGGCGCGCAGCACGTCGAGGGCGATGACGTTGCTCGAGCCCTCCCAGATGGCGTTCAGCGGCGACTCGCGGTACATGCGCGGCAGGCCGGAGTCCTCGACGTACCCGTTGCCGCCCAGGCATTCCATGGCCTCGGCGACGGTGGCGACGGTCCGCTTGCAGATCCAGAACTTGCCGACCGCGGTGGCCAGCCGCCCGAACGCGGTCTCGCCCGGCGCCCCGGGATGGTCCACGGCCGTGGCCAGCCGCAGCATCAGGACGCTGGCCGCCTCGGCCTCGACGGCGAGGTCGGCCAGGACGTTGCGCATCAGCGGCTTGTCCCGCAGCGTGCTGCCGAAGGCGCTGCGGTGGGTCGTGTGGTGGATGGCCTGGGTGACCGCGCCGCGCATGCCCGCGGCCGAGCCGATGACGCAGTCGAGCCTGGTCATCTGGACCATCTCGATGATCGTGGGTACGCCGCGGCCCTCCGGGCCGACCCGCCAGCCGGTGGTGCCGTCGAACTCGACCTCGGAGGAGGCGTTCGAGCGGTTGCCGAGCTTGTCCTTCAGCCGTTGCAGGGCGAAGGCGTTGCGGGTGCCGTCGGGCAGGATGCGCGGGACCAGGAAGCAGGTGGGGCCCTTGCCCTCGACCTGGGCGAGGATCAGGAACAGGTCGCACATGGGCGCCGAGCAGAACCACTTGTGGCCGCGCAGGGTGTAGGTGCCGTCGGCGTTGGCGGTCGCCTGGGTGGTGTTGGCGCGTACGTCCGAACCGCCCTGCTTCTCGGTCATGCCCATACCGGCGAGCAGGCCCGCCTTGGACGCCGGCGTGCGCAGACCCGGGTCGTAGGTGGTGCTGGCGATCAACTGCTCGTACTGCTGGGCGAGGTCGGATTCGTTCCGCAGCGCCGGGATCACGGCGTACGTCATGGTGACGGGGCAGGCGTGGCCGCCCTCGGTCTGGATCCAGGTGTAGTAGCCGGCGGCGCGGCGCAGGTGTGCGGCCTCGCCGGTGTCGTGCCAGGGGGCGGCGTGCAGGCCGAAGCCGACCGCGGTCCGGGTCAGGTCGTGCCAGGAGGGGTGGAACTCGACCTCGTCGATCCGGTTGCCGTACCGGTCGTGGGTGCGCAGAACCGGCCCGTAGGTGTTGGCCAGGCGAGCCCATTCCTGTGCCTGCGCGGATCCGGCGCGGCGGCCGATCTCGGCGAGTTGGGCTCTCGCGTGGCCGCCGCCGTACCGGTCGACGCCCTCCACGAGGGCACGGTCGGTGCTGAAGACGTCGTAGTCGGCGAGCGGCGGCGGCTGGTTGGCCACCTCATGGGTTGCGACCATGGAGCCGAGTGTTACCAATGTGGCGCTCGACGTCCACGAAGCCGGACAAATTCGGCCGGAACGCAATCGTTCACACGCTGGAAATACCACTTGGGACCGGCAGGCTATACCTTCACGGTATGGATCTGGAGGTCCGACATCTCCGCTGTTTCCTTGTGTTAGCCGAAGAGCTCAACTTCACCCGGGCGGCGACCCGCCTGGGGGTGCCACAGCCTGCGCTGTCCACCCAGATCCGCCGCATCGAGCGGCACCTGGGTACGCCCCTGTTCGAGCGCACCACGCGCTCGGTCGTCCTCACCGAAGCCGGGCGGCGGATGCTGCCGCTGGCGCGCAGCGTCGACCTGGCCATGCACGCCCTGGAAGAGGGCATGACCACGCCGGGTACGGCGCGGCGGCTGCGGTTCGGGACCGAGGACCATCCACTGACGTTGCAGGTGGGCGCGGTCGAGGCGGCGTTCCCCGGGCTGTCGTTCGAGATCCGGACGATGGAGCCGCCGGGGTGCTTCGAGGCGTTGTCGGCGGGCGCGGTCGACATGGTGTTCGGGTACGACACGCCGCTGCTGCCGATGGCGCTGGGCGCCGAGTTGCGGGTGGCGACGGTCACCGACCTGCCGTGGTGGGTGGCGCTGCCGAACGATCACCGGCTGGCCCGGCAGGACCGGGTGAGTCTGGCGGACCTGGCCTCTGAGCCGTGGTTCGCGCGGCCGGCGGACACCGCGCTGTACCGGCTGACGGTTGCCCAGTGCCAGCAGTACGGCGGCTTCACCCCGGACATCCGCTACACCACGATCCGTACGGACGTGATGTTCGATCTGCTGGAGCAGGGGCGGGCGGTGGGTTTCGCGGCACCGACCGCGGAGCGCTACAAGGCGCCGTTCCACCTGGCTCCGCTGGTGGAGGAGTTCGGTCGGCGGCTGGTGTTGGCGTGGCGGCCGGCGACCGTACCTACCGGGGTGGCCGAGGCGATGCTGCGGCAGTTGCGCGAGCTGTTCGCCGAGTTCACCCGCGACTCGCCGCGCTTCTGCAAGGAGGTCATGGCGGCGCCGGAGAAGTACCCGCACCTGCACGCGCTCCTCGACTGATGGTGGTTCACCCTCAGGGGTGTCCCGCACGCTGGTACGACCTGTTTTGTGGCCTGTGTGGTGGTTGTTGATCGGCTGCGTTCCCGATTGATGGTTGTGGCCCAGCTCACTCCATGGCGAAGATGGGTATGCCACAGGCACGGTGCAGCCCTGAGCCGGAGGTGGAATATGCAGGTCCGGGACGCAATGAGCACGACCATCCTGTCGATCGGTCCCGATCACACACTGCGCGACGCGGCCCGCATGATGGCCGCCCGCCGGGTCGGCGCCGCGGCAGTGGTGGACCCGGACACCTCCGGTATCGGCATCCTGACCGAGCGGGACATCCTCAATGCAATTGGCGAGGGCCAGGACCCGGACGTCGAGCGCGCCTCCGCGCACCTGACCAGCGATCTGGTCTTCGCCACACCGGAATGGTCGCTGGACCAGGCCGCCGAGGCGATGAACCGTGGCGGGTTCCGCCACCTCATCGTGCTGGACGACTCCGGTGAGATCTGCGGCGTGGTATCGGTCCGGGACATCGTCCGCGTGTGGAGCCGCCAGCCCAGCTCCGCCTAATCAGTCTGCCGGCGTGCCGTGGGGTGCCGCCGGGGTGAAGAACGCCCCGGCGCGCTCGGCCACGCCCGGGTCCTCGGCCAACTCGCCCGGTCGGTTGGCGTACCCGAGCAGGACGCCGCTCCACCGCATCGCCAGGTACTCGGCGGACAGCCGCAGCGTGCCCACGAGCGGTTCGATCTGCTGTAGGTCGTCCGAGGTGTGCGCGGCGACCGCCCACATCCGCTTGCCGGCCATCCGGGCCCGGAAGTCCACGCCCGGGACGCGCATCCAGGCGGTCCAGTAGTCGAGGTAGAGCTTGGCCGCCGCACTGACGGAGTACCAGTACACCGGCGTGGCCACGACCAGGTCGGTGGCGCCGAGCGTCGCGTCCAGCAGCGCCCGCTGCGCGCCCTCCGGCTGCGGGAAGACACCGTCCCCGTCCCCGTCGTGCCGTAGGTCCGCGAACGGCTCCAGCGCCATCTCGCTCAACCGGATCCACCGCTGCTCCACGCCCGCCGGGATCGTGGCCGCCGCCATCCGGGCCAGCGCCTCGGTGTTACCGCCCCGCCGCGTACTCGCGAGCAGGAACAGGAACGACCTTCCCCGCCACCGTTCCTGCCCGGCAGCCGCCTCCCCGCCGGAGTCCGCGTCCGTCTCTCCGCCGGTGTTGCCGTCCACGCTCACCGTGCTGATCGTATTCGGCATCACCCGGCCTTGACCGGTTTCCACGGCGCCCCCACGATGCTCGAGGTCGGCGTGGGCGTCGGGCTGGTCGCGGTCGGGCTCGGGCTGGCTGGCGGCAGCGTGGCCGCAACCGGTCCGGACGTCGGCGGCGGCGCGCCGGAGGTGGCCGTACCGCCGCCGGGATCGATCGCGCCGGGTCCACCGGGACTGCTGCCGGGTGCGCCCGGCGTGCTGCCGCCGGTCCCGCCCGTCTCGCCGGTGAACGAGGTGCTGGTCGAACTCGAGGGCCCGGTCCCTGTCCCGCCGCTCTCGTCACCCCGGATCGTCGGCGTCGGCCCGCCGCCACTCGGGCTGTCACCGACCGCCTGCCCCGAGGAGCCCGTCGCCGTCCCTGGCACGTTGCTGCCGTTGATCGAGGGACTGCCTCCGATGACCGTCCCATCGCGCTGGGCGCCACCCCGCCGGCCATCCGGGCTCCGGCCGCCGGGCAGCAGCGACGTCCCGGCCGGGTCTCCCTCCACCACCGCGGTGATCACGGCCTGCGGCGAGGAGGCCTCCGGCCCGGGCTCGGTGGCGACCAACCCCAGCGCACCGGTCGCGGTCAGTGCCGCACCGGCCAGCGCGGCACTGATCCTGCCGTGATGCGCCACGAGCTGCGCGACCGCCTCACCGGACGCGGCCGCCCCGGACATCGTCGCCGCCGCGGTGGTCTTTCCATGCTGCAACACCGCGCCGATCGCGATCGTCAACTTGCCCTGGGCGAAGTACGCGGCCGCCACCGGCCCGAGCAGCACCGGACCTGCCGCCGCGCGCAGCGAGGACCGGACGTCCCGCAGCTCGGCGGCCCGCGCCCGGCAGCCCGCGCACCCCACCAGGTGGGCGGCGATCCGGTCACGCTCCACCGAGTGCCCGCGCGACATGGTGTAGCCGCCGAGCTTGGCGGCGAACGGCCGGCAGCCCTCGGTGGGCGGTTCGGCCACGTGCGCCTGCAGGTACGCCACGCGCAGCGCACCCCGCGCCCGGTAGCTGAGCGCGGCGACGCCGTTGGGTGAGATCCCCAGGATGCGGGCCACCTGCCGGGCCGGCTCCCCCTCTACCTCGGTGTGCCACAGCACCGTCCGCCACCGCTCGGGCAGGCTCGCGAACGCCCTGGTCATGATCCCGCGCTCGGCGGTCATCAGCTCGAAGTCGGGGAGGTCAGCCGGCAGGTCGAGCTCGAGCGGTTCCACCGCGAGCTCCCGGCGCTCGCGATTCTCCAGATACCAGGCCGTACGCCGGACCGCGGTGAGCAGGTAGACCCGGAAGCCGTCCACGGGCCCGCCACCGCCCCGTAGCACCCTCAGCACCCGCGCGAACGTCTCCGCGACGACATCATCGGCCTCGACCCGGCCACCCACGAGCCTGCGCGCCAGCCGCCGGGCCGCGACACGGTGCCTGCTGTAGAGCTCGGCGAACGCCGCTGTTTCGCCCTGCCTGGCATACTCCAACAGCATCTCGTCCGCCAACTCGGCAAGCTCAGCGTGACGGCGGCCGTCAGCTTCGACCCGCCAGACCCGCAGTCCATGCGTCATGGCTCCGCCTCTTGTCGTCCTCCCCGCGCCTTCGCCGGGGACAGGTGCACGCACCCACGCACCGGAGAAGGGCACGACCTGACGTCTGCCTGCTCACGGTAGCCCGGACAGGCACCGATTGATCTTTAGTGTGATGGTTGTTGTATGCCCGTTATGTCACCTCATTCTGGTCAGCGGCCTGTCCGGATCGAGCTGCCACGGCAGTAAGGCTGGCTGGGGCAGATGGCCGTACGCCACTAGCCCGGCCGTCGCCGAGTCAAGCAGGCCGGCCGCTTCGTGCCCGACCACCGCGGCCGCCATCTCCGGAACGCGGCCAGCCAGCTCGGCCGCAGGGTGGCCGACCAGGTCGGTCGCCGCACCGGGGAGTCGAGTCGCCACCCTGTTGAGGAGATCACCGAACGCCTGCCCGATGCGCAGCAGCGCGGATTCCACCCGAATGGATATTGAGCTGACACGCTCCGTAGCGAGCGCCACCTCGGCGTCCAGCCGCGCGATCGCGAACGTGACAGATGCCCCGCAACTGGCCGCCGCGGTCGCCTGCGCCACGATCCAGGTGAGGATCGCCCACTCCACGAAGGTGGCGATGACGTCGAGCACCAACTCACGCGCCGCCTCGAACATCCCGAGGCTGGCCAGCAGCACGCTGCGCAGGTCATGCACCTCACCGGCGACGCCGACCAGCCCATCCGCGAACTCCCGCAGCCTGCCTGCCGCCGAGCCGCCCGCATGCCCCCGCCAGCCCGCCAACTCCCGGTCGGGCAGCACGCGCACGTCCGTACCCAGCTCCGTCATCCCGGTCGCGATCGAACGCCAACACTCGGCGTCCTCGCGCAGGCGGTCCGCGTTCCCGGTGACCTTGGCCAGCTCGTCCTCCAGCGGCTGGATCACCCCCACGAGCCACGACAGGCCGGCAGCGCACGCCACCTCGACCGGATCGCCGCAGGCGTACCCGTAGGCGAGCTGCCCGAACTCGGCGCATTGCTGGATCGCCTCGCCCACCGCACCCGTACGGATCGCGGACACCAATCCAGCCACCTGCCCGACCGCCGGCGCCTGGTACAGCACGTCGGTGCGGTCCAGCACGTCGTTCATGGCACACCCGCCGGCAAGGCGGCGGCGTTGGCCAACTCGGTGGCGCGGTAGGCCTCCGCGGCCCGGCGGAGCGCGTCGGCCGCCCGGTCACAGAACCGCCCAGCCTCGTCCGCGTGCTGCCGGATCGCCATTGCCAGCCTGGCGTACCGGGCCTCGGCGCCGCTGGCCCGCCCGAGCGGCCCCCACAGCGCCGCGTCGGCGGCCGGCATGCGAACGGTCACCGCGCCCAGCGAGTCCGCCACGCCGCACAGCCGGGCGGCGGCCACGTACAACTGGTCGGGATCGCACTCCAGATCGGTCATCGCGCCGGCCCCGCACTCCCGAACATCGCGTACCGGCCGCCGAGCTGCCGCTGGATCTGCCCGGCCAGCCGACGGGCCAGCCGGACCTGCGCCCTGCCGGCGGTAGCCATGATCAGGCCCGCGAGCTCGCCCGTACCGCGCCGTAACGCCGCGTCGGTCAGGATCAGACCGGCCAGCACGCCCGGCGGTCTGACCGTCACCGCCACGCTCCCGTCCGGAGACCGCGCAGTGACCGCCAGCCGCTCGACCTGTCCCGCGACCTCGCGATATCCCGCCACCTGCCGCGCCACCGTGATTGCCATCGCAGACCCCTCCGCCCGCTCGAACCCGCCTGGATCCGAACCTAACCGGGTTCGGCAACGGGCATCGCCGGCCGTCCACAGGCGTGAGGGTTATCCACAGGCCAGAAATTGATCCTTACTGGTGGTCCTGCGGCGGCGTACTAGTCACAGACATGAAGAACCGCAACGGCTCGCTACCGGCATTGGCGTACGCGTGCTCGCGGTCGCCACGGAAGACCACGGAGTCGCCGCTGGTGAGCCGGTGCACGACGCCATCGACGGTCAGCGACAGCTCACCCTCGACGACGTACAGCAACTCGGTCGTGCCCGCGATATGCGCCTCGGCCTCGCGGCTGTCGCCGACCCCCAGTCGCCAGTCCCACAACTCCAGGATCGGTGGCGCGTCGGTGCCGATCAGCAGGGTGCCGACGCCGCCCTGGTCGGAGTGCCACAGCGGCACGGCGTCGGCTGCCCTGACCACGCGCACCACCGGCGCGTCGGCGACGTCGACCAGTTGCGCGACGCTGACCGCGAGCGCGTCGGCGATGCGTACGAGGGTGGCGACGCTGGGGTTGGTCCGTGCCTGTTCGATCTGGATCACCATGCCGCGGCTGACTCCTGAACGCGCTGCCAGCAGGTCGATCGACCAGCCCCGGCTGGCTCGCAGCCGGCGGAGGTTACGGGCGATCGCCTGTGCGATCGCATCTGTGTCGGTCATCTCAGGTCCATTATTGTCGACTGGCAAGTACGGCGTGATGTACTACGGTCGGTTGTACGGATCAGGACAACCGACTGTACTGAGAGGTGGACGCGGTGGCCGTCCTGCTCGCCCTGGGCTCGAGCGCACTGTGGGGCACCTCCGACTTCTACGGCGGGATGCTGAGCCGGCGACGTCCGGCGCTGGCGGTCGCCTGGGGATCCCAGGCCGCTGCGCTCCTGGGCGTGCTGATCCTGGCCACCGCGCTGGGCAGTTGGGAGCGGCCCAGCGCCTACCTGTGGTACGGCATGGCCGCGGGCGCCCTGGGTTCGCTGGGCATTGTGGCGTTCTACCGTGCGCTGTCGGTCGGGCCGATGGGCCTGGTCGCCGCGGTGGCCTCGACCTCGGTGCTCCTCCCGGTCTTCGGTGGTCTGCTGCGGGGCGACCGACCGGTGGTGACCCAGTACGCCGGCATCGCGATAGCCATCGGTGGGGTCGTGCTGGCCAGCGGTCCGGAGTTCCGCTCGGGCCAGCGGGTGCGCCGCAGCACGATGGGTCTGACCCTGCTGGCCGCGGTGGGGTTCGGAGGCTACTTCTGGGTCATGGCGCTGGGTGCGGCGCACAACCTGCCGATGGTGCTGGTCACCCAGCGCACGACCAACCTGGTGATCGGCGGGATCCTGCTCATCGGCACCAGGACCGCACTTCGGTTCACCGCCGGCGAGCTCCCGATGCTGATCTTCGTCGGTCTGGGCGACGTGGCCGCCAACGGGACGTACGCGCTGGCCACCCGGTACGGCTCGCTGTCGGTGGTCGCCGTGCTGGCCTCGCTCTACCCGATGGTGACCGCGCTGCTCGCGAGGATGGTGCTGGGCGAGCGGTTACGCCGGGTGCAGCAGGTCGGGGCCGCCGCGGCGATGGCCGGAGCGCTCATCCTGGCTGCCTGACCCGCCGCTGGTCAGGCGGAAAGCGTCCCGTAGGGCAGCTGTTCGGTGCCGATCGCGACCAGCTCGCGACCCAACTCCACAGGTACCGGTGCCGGCGTCGCCAGCACGGTGAGCGTGATCGCCGGTGGGGTGAGCGCCGCGTACAACTCTGCGTTGTGACCCTCGATCCCGGTCACCAGGCGCAGTCCGTCCGAATCGGCCCACCGCCGCTCATCGACACTCCGGTCGGCGGCCAGCTGATGCGTACGGGCGGCGGCCAGCAGCTCGCGGATGCCCACGGCGGGCCAACCCGGCTTACGCGCGACAAGCTCGAGCTGCACCAGTTGACCGTCCGGCTGCAGCGAGCGCCAGGTGCGGCGGATGGTCTCCGGGGGCGGCTCTCCGGGGGCGAGTTCCTGCCATGCCGTCACGAAGGCCCGGTGCGCCTCGTCCCGCACCAGGCGGGCGCGGACGGCGCCGATCAGCCGGCTGTCGTTGGATGCGTGGCCCGGGCTGTCCTCAGGAGGCAACAGCACCAGGTCCGCGTCCGGCAGCAGCCGGGCGACCTCGCTCCAGAACGGATCTGTCACCGAACCCTCCTGTCAGCGGTTGGTCGGGTGGCCCACCGTCCGGAAGGCCTCTGGCTCCACCTTGATCTCCCCGACATGGAAGCGGCGAGCCGCATCCTGCACCTCGCCGTACCGGCCGGTGACGACCTGCGACATGTTGTACAGCGACTCCGACTGGCGGTCGAAGTAGTGCACGTGGTCGTAGATCACACTCGCCGGCAGTCCCACATTCTCGGCCCGGAAGCGGGTCCCGCCATAGCTGGACTGCGCGGGGTCGACACCGAAGTAGCCGGTCTGCGACACCGGGTCGAGGCTGGCCGAGCCGACCCAGACGTGGGCCGCGCCGATGTTCAGCTCGCTGGCGCGCGACACGGTGGTGCCCGGGCTGCCGAGCACCACGATGTCGTCAGCGGCCAGATGGTTCTGCGAGGCCGCGAATCCGGTGGTCACGCTGCCGTAGCTGTGCCCGATCACGGTCACGTGCGGCTGGGCGTCCAGCGCATAGTTGGCCCGCAGCCCGTTCACGTCGGCGGCGAGGTATTGCGCGCCTTCGCGAGCCTGCCCGGCGAAGATCGTGCCACCGATGTCGGAGTCGCTGGGCGCGTTGTAGCCCATCCAGGCAACCACGGCGGTGCTCTGCCGCGGGTCTGCCTTCCGTGCCTCGTCGTACAGGTTGTACGTCGAGTCCATGTTGCTGATCATCGAGTCCCGGCTGGCGACCGAGTTCGTGATCCCGGGGACCGAGACCGCCAGGTTGCGCGCGGCGTCGACATCGCCGACGGAGATGGCCGCGCGACCGTCGCCACCGAACCGGAGTGGGTCGTAGACCAGCAACTGGGCGGTCACCCGCTGACCGGTGACCGGATCGACCTGCTGCCGTGCGCGATCCAGCGCGACCTTGACGTTCTCGGCGTTGTTCCGCACCTTCTCATCGGCGCTCTTCACGTCCTGGGCGATGGCCATCTCGTTCGCCTGGCTGCGGACCGCGCCCGGGACACCGCCTGTGTTCCCCAGCTCGCGGTAGGAGTCGGCGAGCACCTGGGCCTGCTGGTCGGCGTTGAGCGCACGCCACCACTGGGCAGTCCTTCGCGGATCTCCGGCCGCCGGAGGCTGCAGGCCTACCGGACCGCGACCGCCCAGCGCGATGAGTTGACCGGCCTGGGTCAGGCCGAGTTGCCGCGCCGCGGCGGTACGGGCCGCGCTGGCCGCGGTGTCGGGGCTCATACCGGGCTGGTAGCCGGGAATCGCGCCCTGCAGGCTCTGGGCGCACGCCTGCGCCGCCTGCGCCAGTTCGTCGACGATCTGCTGCCGTGCCCCCTGCAGGCGGACCAACGCCGCGTCCAGGTCGGCACGGAAGATATCCGACCGCTGCTCGGCGGTGAGGTTCGGCGGTTGGTTGGCGTGAGCGGTCGCCTCTCGCTCCGCCTCCGCCGCCTTGTATTGCAGGCCCCGCACGGCGGCCTGGGCCTCCCGCAGCTTGGCGGCGTAGGTCTCGACGGCGACCGCGGCCGTGTTCAGGCGGGTGCCGTAGTCGGTGGAGTTGCCGGCGAGGCGACCCGCGGCGGCGACTGCCAGGCTGGCCGCTTCCGGAGACTGCCACGCTCCGGCCATTCCGCTGCCCTCCGCGCGGAAACCCTGCCCAAGCCGGGCTATGTTGCTACTGAGGGTGCGCAGGCGACCACCCGCGACGTCGATGGCCGTGGCGTCCCCGCGGGGCACGGGCAGCACGCCGCTGTAGTCCACGGCTACCTCCGACCGTCGGTCGGCGCGGTGAGCGGCACATCGACGACATGGACGGTCAGCGCCGCCTCATCGGTCGTCCGATACCGGACGCCGGCCGCGGTCAGCTTGTCCGACATCAGTTGGCACTCGTGGGCGAAGGCGTCGAACACCGAGCCGACCGCCTGGCCGAAGGTCTCCGCGGCCGGCGCAACCACCTGGTCCTGCGCGCCACTGGCGACCGAGTGCATCGCGCTCTGCAACGCCTGCCGCAGCACGCCGAGTCCGGCCGCGCCGCTGGCAAACCGCTTTGCGGGCTGTTCCAGCGATGCGGGGTCAAGTTGGATCGCATCTGCCACGGCCGCCTCCCAGGTCCGCGAGCCTGACATGAGAAGTTTGCGGCAAATCGGGAGTAATCACCAGACTTGCGGAGTACGGCCTCGGCGTGCCTCCGGCCGGCGCGCACCGACAACCGTTACGCGACCGGCGACATCTCATTCAGTAGAGGGCATCGCGCGATCTGGAGCCACACCGATGGGTCCTGTACAGAGCGGTGCCCCGGTCCTCACGTTCCGCGGGAGCCGGGGCACCTCTTCACCTCGAGTGGGCGAGGGGGGAGTTGAACCCCCACGTCCTTACGGACACACGGACCTGAACCGTGCGCGTCTGCCATTCCGCCACTCGCCCGAGCAGCGGAGGCAGGGTAGCACGCGCAGGCGGCTGACCACGCACTCAGGTCGACACACAGATACGATCGGTGCCGACTGTCCGAGGAGGGTCCGCTGTGGGTGTGCTGCAACGCTTCGAGCGCCGGCTCGAAGGTCTCGTAGGCAACGCCTTTGCGCGCCTGTTCAAGGGCCAGGTGGAGCCGGTCGAGGTTGCCAAGGCCCTGCAGCGCGAGGCCGAGGAGAAGCGGGCGATCGTCGGATCCGGCCGCGTCCTGGTGCCCAACCGGTACGACGTCGAGCTCGGTCCGACCGACTACGAACGGCTTGCGCCCTGGGAGGCGCAGCTCACCCAGACCCTCGCGGAGATGGTGCAGGAGCACGTCGACGACGAGGGCTGGTCGACCTTCGGCGACATCGAGGTTTCACTGCGGCACGCGGAGGACCTGCCGACCGGGGTGTTCCGGATCAACAGCCGTGTCGACCCGGACGCTGGTCCGCGCCGACGCCCTGTCTACCAGGGCGGCGAGCGGGCCGACCCGGGTGCGATGGGCGGGCCCGGCTACGGCATGCCTGTCGGCCCCCCGCCGGGTGTGCCTGCCCCGGTTCCAGGTCCCGCAGGCGACGGCTACCCCGCCGAGGAGGGTGGGTACGGCGAGCAGCAGTACTCCTACCGGGCACAGCAACCGCCGCCCACCGGCCCGCCGTCCGGCGCGACGCCGGGCGCGCGGTACTGGCTGATCGTCGACGGCTCGGACCGGCGGGTCGCCCTGGAGCCCGGCATCAACGTGGTGGGCCGTGGCCAGGACGCGGACCTCAGGCTGGCCGACACCGGCGTCTCCCGGAGGCACATAGAGATCCGCTTCGACGGTCAGAGTGCGGTGCTGCACGATCTCGGCTCGACCAACGGCACGATCGTCAACGGCCACCGAGTGCAGAGTTGGCAACTCGCCGACGGCGACGTGATCCGGGTCGGGCACAGTGTTCTGGTGTACCGGCAGGCGCCGGCATGACCGAGCCCGAACCAGGGACGTCTACCGTCGTAGTGACGGTCGGGCGTGCCTGCCTGGCCGGAATCGAGCAGGGGGCGCGATTCCCGGCCAGGTGTGGGCGCGGGCACGACGACGCCAGCCTTGTCCCGCGGCACCGGATCAGGAGCACTGCATGAACACCCCACTGGTGGTGGTCCAGGCCACCCGTATCGGCTTCCTGGTCCTGCTGTGGGTGTTCGTGTTCGCCGCACTGCGCGTCATCCGGGCAGACCTGTTCGGCACCGGGCAGCCGCGGATGGCCCCGATGCCAGCGCGCCCCACCGCACGCCCGGCCAAGCCGCCGAAACGTCGTGGCAAGGCGCCCCGACAACTGCTCGTGGTCGACGGTGCCCTGACCGGGACCAAGATCACACTTTCCGAAACCCCGATCATGATCGGCAGGGCCGACGATTCGACCCTGGTCCTGACCGACGACTACGCCAGCTCCCGGCATGCGCGGCTGACCCCGCGCGACGGGGACTGGTACCTCGAAGACCTCGGCTCTACTAACGGCACTTACCTTGACCGGACTAAGGTGTCCGGTCCGATCCACGTCCCCCCAGGCGTGCCGATCCGGATCGGTAAGACCGTCCTTGAGCTGCGTTCATGAGGGCTGACAAAGCCAAGCGAGGAGACCCCCAAGTGACCATGCCCGTCCGCGTTCCCCGGACGGCCGCAACCCAGCAAGGTTGGCCATGAGCTTCGCTCTTCGGTACGCCGTGCGCTCCGACCGCGGCCTGATCAGGGGCAACAACGAGGATTCGGTGTACGCCGGTCCGCGGTTGCTGGCGATCGCCGACGGGATGGGTGGCCATGTCGGCGGCGAGGTGGCCAGCAAGGTCGTCATCTCCTCGATCGCCTACCTCGACGACGACACCCCCAGTGCCGACCTGCTCAACGCGCTGCGAGAGGCGACCGAGTCCGCAAACGTGCACCTGCGCGACCTGGTCGCGGAGGACCCGAGCCTGGAGGGCATGGGCACCACCCTCACCGCGTTGCTGTTCGCGGGTAACCGGCTCGGGCTGCTGCACGTCGGCGACTCCCGCTGCTACCTGCTGCGCGGCGACCAACTCACACAGATCACCCGCGACGACACGTTCGTACAGGCACTCGTGGACGAGGGCCGGCTCACCCAGGAGGAGGCCAGCAGCCACCCGCAGCGGTCGCTGCTGATGCACGCCCTGAACGGCGGCGACCTCGAGCCGGACCTGTCCGTACGCGAGGCTCGGGTCGGCGACCGGTATCTGCTGTGCTCCGACGGCCTCACCGATGTGGTGTCCAGCGAGACGGTTGCGGAGGCGCTGCGCATCGCGACACCGCACGGAGCGGCTGACCGCCTGGTCGAGTTGGCGCTGCGCAGCGGTGGGCCGGACAACGTCACCGTCATCGTGGCCGACGTCATCGACGACGAGTACGGCGATGACGTACCGGTCGTGGACGGGGCCGCCGGGCTGAACAACGGCCGCCGCGAGGTGGCGCCGACCAGCGCCGCGGCCCGAGCGGCCATCGCGGCGCCCACCCGCAAGGACCAGGGCGAGCAGGACCGTGGCGAAGACCGGATGGCGAGCCCCGGGCCACGGCCGCGCCGTCGCAGGCGCCGGCTGATCTTCGCGGTGGTGGTCCTCCTGCTGCTGGCCGGCGGAGGTTTCGGGCTGTGGCGGTGGACCCAGACGCAGTTCTTCGTCGGGGTCGCCGACGACCGGGTCGCGGTCTACCAGGGCATCAACGCGAGCTTCGGCCCGATCCACCTGTACCGGCTGGCGTCCACCTCGACACTGGCGGTGAACGATCTGGAGCAGGTGGCACGGGACAAGGTGAACGACGGGACGCTGACCGCGAGCAGTCAGGACGCGGCCAACGACATCGTCAACCGGCTCCAGCAGGACAACCTGCTGCCGTCGTGCCCGACCGCCGCCCCGACCCCCTCGCCGACGCCGACGCCGACCAAGCCGGCCAATCCGGTGCACCCGCCCCGGACGAGCGGAGCGCCGCACCGCACGACCCCAGTCAAGTCGACGACGGTTCCGCCCACCTCGACCTCACCCAGCACCAGCACGACCGCAACCGGCACGCCGGAGCCCGGCCGGGACTGCCGGGTGGTGAGCTGACATGAGCATCCAGTCCGCGGGTGAGTCCCGCGTGTCAGGCGGCGCCGAGGTCGGTGCCACCCGGACCGGCCGTGGGCTGGAGCTCGGCATGTTGCTGCTCGCGGTCGTCACGGTCACCGCCGCGGACGCCGTGGTCGACCTGAACACCTCCAACCACGTCGGCACCGACGTAATCACCTACGGCGCCGGGTACGCGCTGCTCTGGTTGGCCGCGCACATCGTCGTACGCATCCTCGCGCCGTACGCCGACCCGCTGCTGCTGCCGTGCGTGGCGCTGCTGAACGGGCTCGGCCTGGTGCTGATCCGCCGGCTGGACATCGCCGCCGCGGTGAAGGCCAGGCAGAACGGCGATCCACCGCCGGGCAGCGACGCCAGCGTGCAGATCGTCTGGGCCGGCCTCGGTCTCGCGCTGTTCGTCGCCACGCTGCTGATCATCCGTAACCACAAGACGCTGGCCCGGTACGCGTACACCCTCGCCTTCGCCGGCCTGCTGTTCCTGGCCCTGCCGGTGCTGCTGCCCAGCCGGTTCTCCGAGGTCAACGGCGCGAAGATCTGGATCAAGTTGCCGGGCTTCTCGATCCAGCCCGGCGAATTCGCCAAGCTGGCGCTGCTGGTCTTCTTCGCCGCGTACCTCGTGGACAAGCGGGACGTGCTCAGCCTGGCCAGTCGCCGCATCGCCGGTATCGACCTGCCCCGCGGGCGGGACCTGGGACCGGTCCTGATGGCCTGGGCGGCAAGCGTGCTGGTCCTGATCGGCGAACGCGACCTCGGTACGTCACTGCTGTTCTTCGGCATCTTCGTGGTGATGCTCTACATCGCCACCGAGCGCACCAGCTGGCTGCTGATCGGCGTGCTGCTGTTCATCGGCGGCGCGTACCTGGCGTACCTGAACTTCAGCCACGTGCAGACCCGGGTGGAGTTCTGGCTGCACCCCTTCGACCACCGCTCGACCGCGACGCAGATCCTCCAGTCGCAGTTCGGGTTGGCGACCGGCGGGCTGTTCGGGACCGGACTCGGGCACGGGCATCCGGACCTGGTGCCATTCGCCAAGACCGACTTCATCATTTCCGCGGTCGGCGAGGAGCTCGGCATGTTCGGGCTGGTCGCGGTCCTGATGGTGTACGCCGTGGTGGTTGAGCGCGGATTCCGGGCCTCGCTGCTGGTCCGGGACTCCTTCGGCAAGCTGCTCGCCGCCGGCCTGGCGTTCTCGCTGGCCTGGCAGGTGTTCGTCGTCGTCGGCGGCGTGACCAAGCTGATCCCGCTGACCGGCCTCACCACGCCATTCCTGTCCTACGGCGGATCGTCGCTGGTCGCCAACTTCGCGCTGATCGGCCTGCTGTTGCGGGTGTCCGACGGCGCCCGCAGACCGGCGCCGCCACAAGCACCGAAACCGCCGTTGCAGGAAGCGATGACCGAGGTGGTCAGGCCATGAACACGCCCGTACGCCGAGTCGCCATCGCCGTGATGGTGTTGTTCGCGTTGCTGATCGGGAACGCCAACTTCGTGCAGGTCGTACGCGCCGACAAGTTGCGCGCCGACCAGTCCAACCGCCGCGTGTTGCTGGATGAATACCAGCAGCAGCGCGGTGAGTTGGTCGTCGACGGCAAGGCCATCGCCACCTCGAAGTCGACCACCGACGAGCTGCGGTATCTGCGGACCTACCCGTACAAGGACATCTACGCGCCGCTCACCGGGTTCTACTCGCAGTTCCGCGACAAGGACGGCGACACGATCAAGACCGGGCTGGAGAACGCCGAGGACTCGGTCCTGTCCGGCAGCGACGTCCGGCTGGTCACCAGGCAGGTCGTGGACATCATCAGGGGGCGCGATGCCAAGGGCGGCAGCGCGGTGCTCACCATCAACGGCCGCGCGCAGAACGCCGCGTACGCCGCGATGAAGGGGCACCGGGGCGCGGTCGTGGCGATCGACCCGTCGACCGGGGCGATCCTCGCGATGGTCAGCACCCCCTCGTACGACCCGAATCCGTTGGCCTCGCACGACACCGACAAGGTGATCGCGGCGGATGAGAAGCTACGCAAGGACAAGAGCAATCCGCTGACGAACCGCGCGATCAGCGAACGGTACCCACCGGGCAGTGTTTTCAAGGTCATTGTCTCGGCCGCGGCGCTGAGCAACGGTTACCAGCCCGACACACAGATCGAGGCCCCGGATCAGTACCGGCTGCCGGGCACGAACACCGATCTGGAGAACTTCGACGGGGAGAGTTGCAACGGCGGCGCCCCCGACACCCTGATCCACTCGCTCACCATTTCCTGCAACACCGCGTTCGCGAGCCTGGCGGTGAAGCTCGGGCAGGACAAGATCCGGCAACAGGCCGAGGCGTTCGGCATCACCGACCAGGGTTTCAACATGCCGCTGCGGGTCGTGCCGAGCACGATCGGGCCGGTGCCGGACAACGCCGCCTTGGCACTGAGCGCCATCGGGCAGCGCGATGTGCAGATCACCCCGCTGCAGGGCGCGATGATCGCGGCGGCGGTGGCCAACCACGGGTCGCTGCACCAGCCGTTCCTGATCCGTGAGCTGCGGGCGCCCGACCTGTCCTCCATCGAGCACACCGACAGCGGCGACGAGTCGCAGGTCATGTCCTCCGACGTCGCGGACAAGCTCAACACGATGATGAAGAGCGTGGTCGACCAGGGCACCGGCACCGCGGCGCAGATCGACAAGTACGACGTGGCCGGCAAGACCGGTACGGCCGACCACGGCGAGAAGGACGCGAACGGCAACTTCAAGCAGCCGCCGCACGCGTGGTTCATCGGGTACGCGGGGCAGGGCGGCAACGCCAAGGTGGCGGTCGCGGTCATCATCGAGAACGGCGGCGTGTCAGGCAACGAGACCACCGGCGGCAAGGCGGCAGCGCCCATCGCCAAGGACGTGATGGAGGCCGTGCTCGGCATCCAGGGGGGCAGCTAGGGCATGACCTCGCTGACCCAGAACACCCAGCTCGGCGGGCGGTACCGGCTCATCAGCCGGATCGCCATCGGCGGCATGGGTGAAGTCTGGCGGGCCGAGGACGAACTGCTCGGGCGGCACGTCGCGGTGAAGGTGCTGAAGAGCGAGTTCACCACCGATCCCACCTTCCTGGAACGCTTCCGCACCGAGGCCAGGATGACCGCGTCGCTGTCGCATGCCGGCATCGCCAGCGTGTACGACTACGGCGAGGTCGACGTCAACGCACCGCAGGCGCCGCCCACCAAGACGGCGTACCTGGTGATGGAGTTGGTCGAGGGCGAGCCGCTCTCCGCGATCCTGGCGCGTGACGGCCGGCTGCCGACCGACCGCACGCTTGATGTGATCGAGCAGGCGGCCACGGCGCTGGAGGCCGCGCACCGGGCCGGCATGGTGCACCGCGACGTGAAACCCGGCAACCTGCTGGTCGGGCAGGACGGGATCGTGAAGATCACCGACTTCGGTATCGCGCGGGTCGCTGACACGGTGCCGCTCACCCAGAGCGGGATGGTGGTGGGCACCGCGCAGTACTTCAGCCCGGAGCAGGCCGAGGGTCGGAGCGTCAACGCCGCAAGCGATGTGTACTCGCTCGGCGTCGTGGCGTACGAATGCCTGGCCGGGCGGTTGCCGTTCGTGGCCGACAGCCCGGTGACCGTGGCGATCATGCAGATCCGGGACGTGCCGCCGCCGCTGCCGGCCGATGTGCCGCCCGCGGTCCACCATTTGGTGGCGCAGGCGATGGCCAAGGACGCTCGGCAGCGGTTCGCGACCGGCGGCCAGTTGGCCATGGCGGTACGGGCGGTGCGCGCCGGGCAGTTCGGTGCTGCGCCGCCGATGAGCCCGGTGCCCGGTGTGGCGGCTGGTGGGCATGTTCCGCCCGGGCAAGGGATGCCCAGTGGTCCGCCTGGTCTGGCCGTACCCGCGCCGGCGGGACCTGGGCAGAGTGGGCCGCATGGTTCGGTGGCCGCGCAGGTCGCGGCCGGCCTGGCGCCGGCGGGCGGCGGGCAGGTTGCGCCCGTTCCGGCCGGATCAGGACTACCAGCCGGGCCTGGTGCTCTAGGCCAGGGCGGTCAGGTAGGCCAGGGCGGTCCTCTTGGGCAAGGCGGCCCCGGAAGCCAAGGCGGTCCTGTCGGGCAAGGCGGTCTCGTAAGCCAAGGCGGACCTGTTGGCCAGGGCGGTCCCGGAAGCCAGGGCGGTCCCGTAAGCCAAGGCGGACCTGTTGGCCAGGGCGGTCTCGTAAGCCAAGGCGGACCTGTTGGCCAGGGCGGTCCCGGAAGCCAGGGCGGTCCCGGAAGCCAAGGCGGTCCCGGAAGCCAAGGCGGTCCCGTTGGGCAAGGCGGTCCCGTTGGCCAAGGCGGCCCTGGAAGCCAGGGCGGTCCTGTCGGGCAAGGCGGTCCCATAGGCCCGGGCGGTCTTCTTGGGCAAGGCGGACCTGTTGGGCAAGGCGGACCTGTTAGGCAGGGCGGTCCTGTTGGGCAGGGCGGACCGGGGGGTTCTGTCGGTCGGGGAGGCTTGGGCGGACCTGGAGGACCGGGCGGGCCAGTGGGACCCGGTGGCGCGGCAGTTGCCGGCGGCCCGGGGTCGGTGAATCCGGCTGGTCCTGCGGGGGTTGGTGGGCCGGTGGGTCCGGGACAGATGGGGTCTGTTGGTCCGGTGGGAGTTGGCGGCTCGATCGGGTCCGGGGGACCGGGGCCTGGGATGCCCGCCGCTGGGATTCCGATGGCAGGCGGGCAGGCGGTGGCAGCGCCGCAGGGCGGGCCGCAGCAGCACCCCGGCGGCGGGACCCCCGCGCCGGGCGTACCGCTTGCCGGACCGGGTGCGGCCACGTCGGTGCCGCCCGGGCTGCACCCGCACGCCTCCATGCCCGGCACCATCCCGCCAGGACACCTTCACCAGGGCCATCCCCCATCCGGCCCGATGACCGGCCCGCCCCTACGCCCGACCGGGCCACCCACCGGCGCGGTGCCACACCAGCCGTACCCGAACCGCCCCGGACGCGGCCGTACAGCGCTGGTCGTACTCCTGTGCGTGATCGGCATCGCCCTGCTGACCGTAGGCGCGATCCTGCTGATCAAGCAGCAGAACCAGGACCGCCCGAGCCCGTCCGGTACGCCCGGGCAGACCGGCGCCCCGAACCGCCCCGCAGGCAACAACCCTGGCCCCGACCCGGGTGCCCAGATCCCGAGCAGCGGATCACCGACCCGCCTGCATCGAACGACCGCGAACCCGTACGCCGGCAGCCTGCACCTCACCGGCGCTCACCACCCCAGCGGCAACCCGGCCCTCGGCGCCGCACGAGTCTTCGGTGCGGCACGAGCTCACCAGAACGACGACAACCTGAGGACGCAATGACACAGCCACGCCTGCTTGGAGGCCGCTACCAGGTCGGGGACACCCTCGGCTACGGCGGCATGGCGGAGGTGCACCACGGCCGCGACGTCCGGCTCGGCCGGGAGGTCGCGATCAAGGTGCTGCGCGCCGACCTCGCCCGGGATCCGTCGTTCCAGGCGCGGTTCCGGCGCGAGGCGCAGGCGGCTGCGGCGCTCAACCATCCGGCGATCGTGGCCGTGTACGACACCGGCGACGAGAGTCCGCAGGGGTACGGCAGCAACGGGCACACGCCGTACATCGTGATGGAGTACGTCGACGGCCGGACGCTGCGCGATGTGCTGAAGGCCGAGGGCAGGCTGCACCCGCAGCGCGCGATGGAGATCGCCGCGGACATCTGCTCGGCGCTCGACTTCAGCCACCGGACCGGCATCGTGCACCGCGACATCAAGCCGGGTAACGTGATGATCACCCGTGCCGGCGCGATCAAGGTCATGGACTTCGGCATCGCCCGCGCGGTGGCCGACAACGCCGCGACCATGACCGCGACGCAGGCCGTGATCGGCACCGCGCAGTACCTGTCGCCGGAGCAGGCCAGGGGCGAGTCGGTCGACGCCCGCAGCGACGTGTACTCGCTCGGGTGCCTGCTGTACGAGCTGGTGTGTGGCCAGCCGCCGTTCACCGGTGATTCGCCGGTGGCCGTGGCGTACCAGCACGTCCGCGAGATGGCCCCGCCGCCCTCGCACAACAACCCGGACGTACCGCCCGTCCTCGACGCCATCATCATGAAGGCGCTCGCCAAGAACCCGATGAACCGCTACCAGTCCGCCGCCGAGATGCGCAACGACCTGCTGCGCGCCATGTCCGGCCGGCCGGTACAGGCCGAGCCGGTGATGAGCGACGACGAGCGTACGACCGTGCTCGGCGGCCCGGTCACCAGCACCATGGGCCGTGCGGGCCTGCCCGCGACGTACAGCGACGATCTTGACGACGAGCGCGGCAACCGGCGCGCGATGGCGTTCATCCTGCTCGGGCTGGCCGTGGTGGCGGTGTTCGTGGTGGCGGCGCTGGTCACCACCAAGCTGCTCAAGTCGAACGACAACAACCAGGCGACACCGCCGACGCAGCAGGTGAAGGTGCCGCCGGTGACCGGGCTGACCGAGGCCGCCGCCCGCCAGCAGTTGACCGCGGCGGGCTTCCGGGTCGGTACGACCGAGACGCAGGTGACCGACAAGCCCGACCAGGTCGGCAAGGTGCTGAGCCAGAACCCGGCCGCCGACCGCGAGGTGCCGAAGGGCTCGACCGTCACCCTCACCATCGGCGTGCCACCGGAGTCCGTCCCGGTGCCGAACGTCCTGCAGTACAAGACCTATGACGGCGCGGCGCAGGCCCTGACCCAGGCCAAACTTGTGCCGATGCAACAACTGGTCAACAGCGCGCAGGACGAGGGCACCGTCCTCGGCAGCCAACCGGCCGCGGGCACCCTCGTACCGCCGGGCACGACCGTGTACGTGAAGGTCAGCAACGGCAAGTCCCGGATGCCGGACGTGATCGGTCAGACCCTGGCCGACGCGAAGCTGAAGCTCGCCCAGGCCGGCTTCAACCAGGTGGACCAGCGGGTGCAGGTGCCGGACAGTGACTTCGACTCGGGCACGGTGTGGAAGACCGACCCGCCCAAGGACACGCTGATCGGGCCGCAGACCACGATCATCCTGTACGTGGTGCCGGACAAGCCGAGTTCGCCGCCGTCGAGTGGGTCGAGCAGCCCGGCGCCGGGGTCGAGCAGCCCGTCCTCGCCGCCGGGTGGCGGTGGGGGCAACGGCGCGGTCGGCGGTGGGGGCGGGATCGGCGACCGGCCGCGTCGGTTCTGAGCGGTGCGGTCAGCCGCGGAAGTTCGCCGCTGACCGTACGGCCGCGTACCGCTGGTCGAGCTCGGCGGCGAGCGCCGGGTCGACCGGCACGCCGCAGCTGACCAGCCAGTTGGCCAGCAGCCGATGGCCGTGCTCGCTGAGCACGGCCTCGGGGTGGAACTGGACGCCTTCGAGTGGGGCGTCGCGGTGGCGCAGCGCCATGACCTCACCGCCGGCGGTGCGGGCGGTGACCATCAGCTCGGGCGGGAGGCTCGACTCGGTCACCGACAGCGAGTTGTAGCGGGTCGCGGCGAACGGCGACGGCAGCCCGGCCAGGACGCCGTCGCCACGGTGGTGTACGTCCGAGGTCGAGCCGTGCAGCAGGTCGGGACCGCGCGCCACCACGCCGCCGTACGCGACCGCGATGGCCTGGTGCCCGAGGCAGACCCCGAGTACGGGTGTGTTGCTGGCGGCGCAGGCCCGTACGAGCGGGATGCTGGCGCCCGCTGCCTGCGCGGTGCCGGGACCGGGACTGACCAGGACGCCGACCACGCCCGCCAGCGGCGCCGGCGCGGTGAGCGCCGGGTCGTCGTTGCGGCGTACCTCGCAGCTGGCGCCGAGCTCGGCCAGGTACTGCACGAGGTTGTGCACGAAGCTGTCGAAGTTGTCGACGACGAGGACCCGCGGGGTCACTGATCCACGGTCACATCGTTGAACGGCAGCCGCGGCTCGACGTACGGGAAGACGACGAAGAAGAGCAACGCCACCACGGCGAGGAAGAGCACCAGGCAACCGCCGATCTTGGCGACGGTGTTGCCGGGAAGCTTGTGCCACAACCAGGAGTACACGACCGTCACCCTCGGAGTACGGGCGGGAGGCCCTTGGACTTCGGCCACGGGACGCCGTCCTGCAGGGCGTGGATGATCATGCGCTGCCGGGCGGAGAAGCGCGGGTGGCAGGTGGTGAGCGTGAGGAACCGGCCCGATGCTGCCGCGCCTGGTTTGTCGGGGGTGGGGGTGATGACCCCGATGTCGCTCGGGTCCACGATCTCCTGGCCGGGGATGCCGGTGGTCTTGTCGGGCACCTGCGGGTTGCCGGTGCGCTGGTCGCCGAGGACCCGGTAGATGTAGTACGACGTCTTGGTCTCGATCACGATCGGGTCGCCGGCGCGGAGGCGGTCCAGGTCCAGGAACGGCGATCCCTTGCCGACGCGGTGGCCGGCGATCGCGAAGTTGCCGACCTGGCCGGGAAGCGCGGTGTCGACGTAGTGGCCCGGTCCTTCGGCCAGGGACGCCTCGCCGGTGCCCTCGACGATCACCCGGACGTAGTCCAGGCCGAGCGCGGGGATACGGATGAGCGCGATGCCGGTGCCGATCGGGATGCTGCGGACCTTGGTGCCGGGCTCGCCGGGTGCGCCGACGGTTGCCTGGTCGAGCGGGTCCTCGCCCTGGTCCCAGGTCTGCGACAGGCGGTTGGCCAGTTGGCCCTGGGTGTGCTTGTTGAAAAGGTCCGTTATCCACAGCTCGTACGCCACGAACAGCAGGATCACGATGCCGAGGCTGATCAGGGTCTGGCCGACGCCGCGGACCACCGTGCGGATGCGTTCGATCACCTGGTCGTGCGGGCTCAGCTCGTACTCCAGGCCGGACAGGTCATCGGGTACGTCGATGTCGTCGCTGTCCACAGGACCCTGTGGATGGTTTGCCGTCCTGTCCACAGGTCGGTGGGCTATTGGCTCGCTGTCCACAGGGTCGTCGTCCACAGGCTGACCGTCCACAGGGCGGGCGGGCGCCTGCTCCTCGTACGGCAGCCCGCGGGCGGCGAGCCAAGGGTCGTCGTCGTCCCGCAGGCGCGGAGGTGCCTCGTCGACCGTCAGCCCATCGTCGGGCTGATCGGCAGCAGCCGGCGCGTTCTTAGCCGGCACCTCCTCGAACCAGGACCGGTACTCACCGCCGTCGCTCCCGGACCCGCGTGCACCGGCCTCACCAACCACCGGCTCCGCCGCACCCAGCTTCCCATCGAGTCCGGGCGATCCCGTGCCAGCATCCGAGGTATCGCGGACTCCGGCAGGTTGGGCTGGTCCACTGCCGCCGTGGGCCGCGTCGTTCTGGGGCGAATGCTGTGGATCGCTCTGGGATGGGGTTCCGTCGACGGCGCGGGCGTCGACTGCGCGCCGGTCGCCGATGCGGCCACCCTCGCCGTGCCGTGCCTTTGGAGCGCCTGCGATCGAGGCGCCGAATCCTGTCGCGGCCGCTCGCCTGGGAACGGCCCCGAATCCCGTACCGACGCCTGTACCGCTGAATCCGCCCGTGGGCGCATTGCCCGCCTGACCCTGGCTGGGCACGGACCCGTCGACCTTGTCCGGGTGTTCGGCAGGAGCCGCGGCGGCTGGCGGCGGGCCGGCATCGAGGTCACTGGCACCAGACTCAGCCGCACGGTCACCGCTCGACGAGGCCCCAGGACCTGTACGCCGATCCGCCGGCACCCCGGCTGCGGGAAGCCCGGCCACATGCGTGCCGCCTTCGTCAACGCGGTCCGCGCCACCCGCACCGGCAGCTGGACCAGACCCGGCGCCAGCGCTGTCCCGGCCGGCAGCGTGGGGGCCAGCTCGACCAGCACCAGCCAGACCGCCCGCACCGAGCCCCGCGGCACCGGGACCATCAGCACGCAGCGGATCGCGCAGGACAGGACTGTCAGCGCCCCAGGCAGCACCGGCCAGGTCGGCGGGCGACTGCTGCGGCGGGCGGGCAGGCGTACCGCTTGGAGACATGTCGTCGTAGTGCGCGGCAGGGGTAGGGCGGGGTATGTCGGCGGGAAAGCCGGGGACGATGTCGTGGGTGGGGATCGGCCCGGAGTTGGCCTGTCGCTGGGCGCGGCGGGCGGCGCGTTCGGCGCGTTGTTCCTCGCGGAACCGCTCCAGCCTCCCGACGAGGTCGTCGTCGTTACGCCCCACGGTCAGTCGTCTCCTCAGTTCTCCCCGGGCGCCGCTTCGGCATAGCCGAGGCGGAGCGGCCCGCTGTACCCGGGTAGCCGCAGCTCCCGGTCCTCCTTCACCGTGTACCGGAGCCCGAAGTACTCGACGGCCAACCGGTATTCGTGCACTCCAGGCGAACGGTCCAGCGCCCGCCGGAGCCGGCCCGGATCGCCTATAGCCTCGATCCGGAACGGAGGCGAGTACACCCGACCGTAGAGCAGCAGTGTGTTTCCCACACACTTGACCGCTCCGGTAGCAATGATCCGCTGCCCCATGATGGTCATCGCATCCGCCCCGCCGGCCCACAGGGCGTTCACCACGGCCTGTACGTCCTGCTGGTGGACAACGACATCATCGACATTCCGCGCGTTCGGCGGCAAGCTGCCGTCCTGCCGCCGCGGCGCGTCGTCCAGCGACACCCGCAGCCCCGGCCCGTGCACCGGCACCAGCCCGACCGGCGCCTCCAGCTTCGCGCCGGACCCCACCGCGTCGGCGACCCGGCTGTCGTTCTTGGCGCTCCCCGCTTCCAGCGCCGTGACCTGCTGCTGGAGCGTGGTGACCTCGTATCCGTACCCCGCGACGCGCCGCTCGGTGTCGGCGATGAGGCTGGCCAGGTCGGGCCGGCGGTCGGCGCGCAGGTCGGTGCCGCGGGCCGTTTCCGCGCTCGTACCGAACAGCAGCCCGGCCAGCAGGCAGGCCACCGGGACCAGCCCGGCCCACACCCTGTTCCCGATCCTGCCGCCCATGTGCCCCTCACGCTCGTGTTCCGTCTACGCTAACCCGGACGTACTGGTTCGAGGAGAGCCCACCGTGCCCAAGTCAAAGGTTCGCAAGAAGGCCGTCTACACGCCGCCTGCCGAGGTCCTGCCCTCGGCCGCGACGATCACCAAGAAGAAGGGCCCCAGCCCGACGTGGTACCCGATCCTCATCGCGGTGCTGCTGCTCCTGGGGTTGGTCTACATCGTGGCGAACTACCTCGCCGGCGACCGCATCCCCGTCATGAAGACGCTCGGCCCGTGGAACTTCGCGGTCGGCTTCGGTCTGCTCATCAGCGGCCTGGGCCTCGCGGTCCGCTGGCGCTGACCACACCACGGTCGACCAGCACGCAATCACCCAGGCGAGTGGCATTACACGGCTGTCATTTATCAACAGCTCATATCCACAGCTGTGGACAAGGGTAAGGGTCGACAAGTGCACTGGTCGGTGCGGAGCGTGGAGACCGGCCTCGCCGCGCTGGCGGGGCTGGTGGTGCTCGCCGCTGCCGTGTTCGCCGACGCGCCCGGCAGGCTGCTGGGCGTGATTGCCGGGATCGGCCTGCTCGGCTTGGCCGTGACCGACCTCGCCTGGCGGCCACGGCTCTCGGCCAGCGACAGCGGCCTGCTGATCCGTACGCCCGCGCGTACGGATCACCTGCCGTGGGCCGCGATCACGGCTGTCCGGGTGGATGAACGCCAGCGCATGGGCCGTACCAACCGCACCCTGGAGATCGACGCGGGCGACGACCTGATCATCCTCGGCCGCCGCTCGCTCGGCACCGACCCGCGCGATGTGGCCGCCCTCCTCGACGCCCTCCGGCCGACCGGCCCCTAGAAGCCCAGCTGGCTGGAGCGGAGCAGGACCAGCACCGTCATCAGCGCCAGCAGGCCACCCACGCCCAGCACCTGGGTCGACGCCTGGTTGCGGCCGCGCGGGGCGTACACGATGACGGCGGCGACGATCAGGCCGGTGACCAGGCCGCCGATGTGCGCGAGCTTGCTGATGTTCGGGATGGCGAAGGTCGCGATCAGGTTGATGCCGATCACCATCAGCATCGGCCGGTAGTCCAGGCGGGCCTTGCGGGCCACCACCAGGTACGCCCCGAACAGGCCGAAGATCGCCCCGGAGGCGCCGACGCTCAGGCCGCCGGGATCGTCGAACAGGAACACCGCGGTGGAGCCGCCGAGCCCCGCGATCAGGTAGACCGCGAGGTAGCGCCAGCGGCTGAAGACACGCTCCAACCCGGCGCCGACCACGACCAGCGCCAGCATGTTGGACAGCAGGTGCCACGGTCCGTAGTGCACGAACATCGAGGTGAGCAGCCGCCAGTATTCGTGATTGGCGGCGACGGCCTGCGGCCACAGGCCCAGCCGGACGAACAGCGTCGAGCCGGAGTTGTCCCGGAAACCGCCGGTGCTGTTCAGCGCGGTGAGGATATACACCACCACGTTGAGCACCGCGATCATCACGGTGATGAGCGCCGCGTCCACGGCCACCCCGCCGTACGGCGCGCGTGCGCCGCGCATGCCCGCGCTGCTGCGCGCCACACACTCCGGGCAGTGGAATCCGACAGCGGCCGGCCGGAGGCAGTCCGGGCAGATCGGCCGGTCGCAGCGCGTACAGGAGACGCCTGTTTCCCGGTCCTGGTGGCGGTAGCAGCGGGGCAGCTCGTACGGCTGAGCGGCCGGCGGATAGCCCTCAGCGCTCATCGGCTCGCGACTACCCCTCGCCGGACTCGATGTCGACCGAGTGGATGACCACGTCGCTGATCGGCCGGTCGCCCCGCCCGGTCTCCACCGCGCCGATCTTGTCCACCACGGCCTGGCTGTCCGGGTCGGTGACCTGCCCGAAGATGGTGTGCCGCCGGTTCAGGTGGGGGGTGGGCCCGAGGGTGATGAAGAACTGCGAGCCGTTCGTGTTCGGCCCGGCGTTGGCCATGGCCAGCAGGTACGGGCGGTCGAAGCGCAGGTCCGGGTGGAACTCGTCCTCGAACTTGTAGCCCGGCCCGCCGAAGCCGCTGCCGAGCGGGTCGCCACCCTGGATCATGAAACCGCTGATGATCCGGTGGAAGACCGTGCCGTCGTACAGGCGGTCGGTGGTCTTGGCCTTGGTCTCCGGGTTGGTCCACTCCCGGCCGCCGGCCGCCAACTCGGTGAAGTTACGGACCGTCTTCGGCGCGTGGTCGCTGAACAACTCCATCCGGATGTCGCCGAGGTTGGTGTGCAGGGTCGCGTATTGGCTGGCCACTCGGGCTCCTCAGTTTCGGCCTCGCTGCCGTACGGAAACGTCTGCGGCCCATCCTATGCCGGCGGCTAACGGACCCTTGCGGCCACCTTCAGGGCAATGTCGTGCGCTTGCAGCGAACTCTGCTGGTTGATCCACACCTGGATCAGGTAGCGCCCCGTGCTGGCCGCCAGCTTGGTCCCGTCGGCGCCGACCAGCACGGTGCCGCGCTCGCCGATGTCACGCACCGGGTTCGCGCCGCTGCCCAGGATGGTGACCGCGCGCTGCTGGGCTTCCAGCGGGGTCAGGAAGATCGTGACCGAGACCTCGATCGCCTTGCCGTTGTCCGGCCGGTACAGGACGCAGCCGTGGTACGGCTGGGTGGTGACCACCGTGCTGCGCGCCAGGTGCTGCCCCACCGTCTGTTCCGCGAAGGCGGTGGTGAAGTAGGGGCACGGCCCGTCGCGCGTCACCACCGGTGCGGTGCGGTGCGGTGGTGTCGAGCCCGGCGGCGTGGTGGCCGGCGTGGTCGACCCCGGCTCCTCCGAGGACGCCGGCGGTGGGAGCGTGGTCGGCCCGGACGTACCGCTACAGGCCGCGAGAAGGGCAAGCCCCGGTACGGTCAGCAACGCGAAGCGTGCTCGCACGCAACCTCCTGGCATCTGCCGCCCCGAGCGGTGCTCGCCCCGTCCGGTGCTCGCAGTGGAGACGAGGGGAATCGAACCCCTAACCCCTGCCTTGCAAAGGCAGTGCTCTGCCAATTGAGCTACGTCCCCGCGACCATTGATGGAACGGCGCCCATGGTAGCTCGCGCCGCCGCACAACGTCGTACGGTGGCGTAGCTGGCCCGCCGTGACGAGCCCGGTGGTACGGGCGTGAGCCGACCCGCAGGGTCAGTCAGCGCAGGTCGGCACCAGATGTGGCCTCGTGCCAGAGGTCGGCCTCCTCGTGGGAAGCCCGACGCTTCTTCGCGAAAAAGACCCCACCCGCGACAACCGCAACCAGGAGCACCAGTTTCTTCACGTGGGCCTGAGAGGACTTGAACCTCTGGCCTCTTCCTTATCAGGGAAGCGCTCTAACCGTCTGAGCTACAGGCCCGCACGTCGAGGCACGAGGTTACCCCACCGGCTCGGCCCGGCGAAAACGGGATCCCTGTCAGGCGAGGACGGCGGCGGCCCGGAGGATGGAGAGGTGTTCGGTGATGCGGGCGGTGGCCGCGGCGTCGAGGGTGCCGAATTCCAGGCCGAGTTGCAGCTTGTTGCTGCCGCGGTGGGCGTGTACGACGCGGGCCGGCACCTCGAGTCGGCCGCTTTCCAGGTGCAACTCCACGCGTAGGGTGCTGCCCGAGTCGACGGCCGTGGCGGGGTCCGCGCGGCAGCCCACGCCCTCCTCGCTGAGGTCGACCAGCTCCGCCTGGATCCGCCCGCCCCCGGGCAGCATCAACACGACCTCGTCGATGGTCGGTACGCGCTCGTGCCGGCGCTGTTCGAGGCGGTCGCTGACCTTGGCCATGTCGTGCACCTTGGTGACGGCCTGCTCGACCTGGGTGTTCAGCCGCTCCACCACGGCGTACTGCGCGTTGGCCACCCCGTCCAGGACCGCGGTCACCTCGTCCACCTGGCCGATCGCCTCGATCATGGTGGCGATCGTGGCGGCCATGTCGGAGGTGTCCTGCTCCAGGGACGAGATCGTCTCGGTGATCTGCTTGGTGGATTCAGCCGTGGTGACGGCCAGGTCCTTCACCTCGTTGGCGACCACGGTGAAGCCCCGGCCGGTCTCCCCGGCGCGCGCTGCCTCGATGGTGGCGTTCAGCGCCAGCAGGCGGGTCTGGCCGGCGATCCCGGTGATCACCTTGGCCATCGAGGCCACCCGGTGCAGGCTGGTCTCCAGCGCGCCCACCACCTGGTCGGCGCGCCGGGCGTGCTCGACCACGGTACGGGTCGCCTCGTTGGCCGCGGAGATGCGCTCGCTGATCGTGCCGGCGGCCCCGCGTACGGCGTCCACCTGGCTGACCACGTCGCGCAGCTCGCCCACCACGACGGTCGCGCTCGCGTCCACCGCCGACTGCGCCCGCTGCCGGAACTTCGCGTCGGCCAGCCGCTGCCGGGCCACCCCGGCGTGCGCCTGCTCCTCGCGTTCGGCGTGCGCGGCCCGCAGCTCCTCGTCCTGGTCGGCGAGTTTGCCGCGGGCGGTCATCAACGCCCGCCCGATGTCGCCGAACTCGTCGCGGCCCGCCGGCAGGGTCCGCGGCGCGAGGTCACCGTCCGCGATCGCGGTCACGCCGGACACGGCCAGGCCCACGTCCCGGCGGGGACGCCACCACACCGCGGCGGCCAGCC
>Ga0081455_10000194_pt1 | contig 77128 bp, 67 predicted proteins | sample TabmetS3T2R1_FD_70207 | JGI IMG/M metagenome (GOLD analysis project Ga0081455, IMG submission 70207) | Tabebuia heterophylla rhizosphere microbial communities from the University of Puerto Rico - S3T2R1 | ecosystem: Host-associated > Plants > Roots > Rhizosphere ...
TCGCCCGCAGCGCGGCCGAGCGCCGGCCCCAGCACGCCGTCGTAAATGTCTGGACGGAACACCGCCTGCGCGACGGCGAGCAGCTCGCCCGACATCGGCACCTGGCCCCAGCGCACCATCTGCGCGTAGAGCCAGGCGGCCTGCACCGGATCGGGCCGCGCCGCCCCGTAGCGGCCAACCAGCAGGTAGCGCGCGCTACAGCGCAGCTCGCCGCTCGGCGCCACTTTCAGACGCCCGTCCAGGGTGCGGCGAATCACCTCCGGGGTCACGCCGAGACGATTGGGGGCCGAAAGGATGCGACAGACGTCGTCGCGGTTCGCCAGATCCTCAACGTAGGCGGCGGCCGCGGCGTGCGCGCGCACCAGACGCGCCAGCACGTCGGGGTGGCGCGTAGCCCAGTCCCGGCGCACCGCCAGCACTTTTTCCGCCGCACGCTCCAGGATATCCGAGACAAAATGCAAGATGTGCGCGATGCCGAGATCGACCGCCACCGAGTTCCACGGGGCACCCACGCAAAACGCATCGACATGCCCGTTGGCAATGCTCTCCACCATGTAGGGCGGCGGCAGTACGACCAACCTGATGTCCTCGTCCGGATCGACGCCCGCCGCCGCCATCCAGAAGCGCAGTTGATAGTTGTGTGTCGAATACGGGAACGTCATGCCAAAGGTGAGCGGATCCTGGCCCCTCGACTTGCGAAGCGCCACGACACGAAAGAGCGCCGCCGCCGATACGCGCGGATCGGCGATATCCCCGTCCGCCTCGGCGGCCAGGGCGCTGTAGAGCGCGGTCGTCACGGTGATGGCGTTGCCGTTGAGGCCGAGGTTGAACGGGGCCAGGATCGGCACGCGCACGTGGCCAAGGCCTAGACTGGAGGCCACGGCAACGGGTGCCAACAAGTGCGCGGCATCGAATTGGCCGATGTTGAGCCGATCGCGCACGTTTGACCAGGAGATCTCCCGCACCAGCTCGACCTCCAGCCCTTCCGCCCGGGTGAACCCTTTGTCGACCGCCACGATCAGGGCCGCGGCATCCGCCAGGGGGATGAAGCCAATTCTCAGGCACTGAGGCACGGGGGTGATCGGACGCGAAACGGTCGTCATTATCAGCTCTCGAGAAGGTCGATGGCGCTCACCAGGCTTTCAGCGATGTCGCCGATACGCTTGCCTTTGCGCATAGCCGTACGGCGCAAAAGGGTATAGGCCGCTTCCTCATCGAGGCCGCGGCTCTTCATCAGGATGCCTTTGGCGCGCTCGATCACCTTGCGCTCTTTGAGCGCGCTTTTGGTCTCCTCCAATTCGGCACGCAGCCGCTCGAAGGCACCAAAGCGAGAGATCGTCATGTCGAGAATGGCGCGCACGCGCTCGCGCTTCAGACCATCCACGATGTAGGCTGACACCCCTGCATCGATCGCCTTCTCGATGGTTGCCCGGTCGCTCTGATCCACGAACATGGCAATCGGCCGCCGCACGATGCGCGAGACCTGGAACATCTGCTCGAGCACGTCACGACTGGGGTTTTCCAGGTCGATGATGATGACGTCTGGATCGACGGCGTAGATGCGCTCGAGCAAGCCATTGGTATCGCCCAGCAATGTAATTTTGCTGAACCCGGCGTCCCGCAGTCCCGCATCCAGGATGGCCCGGCGGATCGGGTTCTCATCGATCACCAGGATGTTGAGGGGCGCCTCCGCTGTCATGGCCGCTGGCGGTGGCCGCCACGCCAGCGGCGATGGCGGCCAGGGGATTTTGCATCGATGCGCGACATCACTGGGGGCTCTCGCGCGTGATGGCGGCCACGAGCCGATGCAGCAGCGGAGAGAGCACGAGCACGATGGGCAGCATCCACAGCCAGGCGGCGACCCATGCTGCGGCCCAGCGCACCAGCCCCGCGGCTCCCAAGGGCACGGATTGAAAGACGCCGATAGCGGTTGCGACCGCGGTGGTGATCGCCAGCTGGAGGATGCCGTAAAGGAACGGCGCGGATCTATGCGGCAGGCGTGCCATGTGGCTCCGGCGGATGACGTTGGGGACACTAGATAGCCCGACAGCCGCGCGCCGGGAATTACACAAGAATAGGCGACCTGCTCAGATTTTGATCAGGCACCACGGGTGCGCGGGCCGCGCCGCCCGAGATGGGCCAGAGATAAGAAGGTGTGGGGTACCCGCTAGATTCGCCGCGCTTCTGCCGTGCGGGTCATGCCCGGCCACGCCTTGCGAGGACGCTCCCGACCCCGGCTGAAAACAAGAAGCCCCAGCCGTGGCCGGGGCTATTCGAGGGAGCTTGTCCGTTTGCTACTTGCGCTGCTGGCCCGGCGCATACTCCTTTGCCCCTGGGTATTTCGGGTTGTCCTTCTTATGCCGGCGCTGCCCTGGGGCATACTTCTTTGCTTCACCGGGCTCATCGGCCCGTTGGCCCGGTGCATATCCCGACTGACCCGGTGCCTTGGAGGGATTTTTCATCTGCGCGACGGCAAGCGTTGGCATCCAAGCTAGGGTGCCAGCAAAAACGGCAATGAGAAATAACCGCATCTTCAGCTCCATGCTCGTAACACTCTGCGGAACAACGCGCACGAGTGCAAAAATGTTCATTGGTCGCGACCGCCCATCCACAACGAGCTGGCGTGGAAGGGGGCCTTCACAAGCTGGGCCGTGGAGACAAATTATCGGGCGGCCTCCAAACGTGTGCGTGCCCCCCACCACCCCAGCCGTCTCTGCAAAAGAGAGGCGACGTTCAGATCCATGCGTGTGGGGCGGGCCGCCGCGAGTGCCGGCACCTCTTCGTCTGGCCACCTCGGAGCGGTTAGATTTCCGCACTGGGCACGAACGAATGTGAGGCATGGCCCCACCACGGCCCGCGCCCGTAAGTTGGGCCTGCGCGGCTCTCTTCCTCCCACCCGCGCCAAGAATCAAGCACCGGTGGCCCCTCCACAGGGCAACCTGCGATCAGACATAGTGGCGCAGAGGCTCCAAATGTTGCCCTTATGACACACATTCCAGCGTGTCAGCGAGTGCACCAAAACAGGCTGAAAACCCAAGCCGTGGCTGCGGGTTAACGTCTGCCATGCACAGCCTAAAACTGAATGCTCCGGCAGTATTGCGCTTGGCTGCTCAGACCCATACTCAGTCCAATGAGTTGCGCCATCCGCGCGGGAAGAGGGCAGCCTCTCGTGCACGAGCTCTACCAGGTTCTTGGCGTCCGCTCCGTCGCGGCGGCCAATGAGATCAAAACTGCCTTCCGGCGTTTGGCTAAACAGTTGCATCCCGACCTTCACCCTGGGGATGCGGACTCGGAGCGGCGGTTTCAAGCTGTCATCCGCGCCTACGAGACATTGAGCGACCGGCAGTCGCGGATGGCGTATGACGCGGGTCTCAAGAATCAGCGGTTGATGAGGCGATGGCAATTCCGCGCAAACGCGATGACCGTGGTCGCCGCATTCTCGTTGACGGTATCGGTAGGCTTGCACTGGGGAGTACTCAGCCAAGCGATCCTACGGGCTGCTGAAGACACGGCCCGGCTTGCCAGCAACGAAAGTCATACGGCTACGTCCGGCAAGGCCGAAGGGATCTCATCCTCTATACAGCAAGCATCACCTCAGGCCGTGGAAGAACGCGGGGAGGCGGTCCCGAACAAGAGACCCGAACCGAATGCGGACCCGTCGTCCACGCTGCAGGATCATGCATCTGACAATGAGCTTGTGGATGGATTAGCCAAGTCCACGACCGCCGGGGCATCCCCGTTGCAATCCCTGCCTTTAACCGATCTGGACCTTACGCTTGACCCCGGCACCGAAACGGCCGGGCTACAACGCTCCTTGCAAAATGAGCGACCCGGACCGCATGCGGAACCTTCTTCCGCGCTGGAGGGTCATGCATCTGACAATGAACTGATGGATGGCTTGCCAGTCAAAACCTCGACGACCGAGGAGCCCTCATTGAAATCCCTGGCGTTCGTCGATCTGGAGCCTGCTCTTTATCCCGCCCGCGAAACGACCGCGCCCCAAAGCTCGCCAACTCAAGCCCCCAACAAAGCCGAGGGCGGGAGCGGGACCGGATGGTGGGTCGTTCTTGGGTCAATCAATGTAGGCGAGGCGGATAGCACCACGACACCGATCGCAGCTAGTGTCAGGCGGGCCAGCAGTGCCGCCCACCGTTGTGGCATGGGGACGTTCAACGATCTCTCCTCTAGGTTCCGCGGCTTCGCGCCCGGCTACATGGTGGTTGTGATTGGGCCATTTGCCGACAAGGCGGATGCTGCAAGATCGCAGCAACAGGTGAACAGGTGCATTTCAGGAACCTACGTGAAGTATGCCCAGCATTTTGGAGAATGATGGGCGCAAGATCGTGTCACTCAGCGTCCCGCTGGAAGCGAGTTGCGAACGAGCAATGCGCTCAAAGTGAGAGGGCGTCCCGAGGGCGCGTCCGTGGTGGCGGCGGTTGGGACCAGCGGGGCAACTTTGGCTTGGAGTGCTGGTCTGCGCGCTCAGGGTGATCTCGCCGGGCCCGGCCGGTTCAGGCGACCGCTGCAGGACGATCTACTGTCCATTCCAGGAGTGCATTGGCTGGCTGGAAGCCGACGCTGTCGGATGTCCAGACAGCGAAACAAGCACTCAACGATCCTGGCTCGTAGAGGCGGCAATCGGGCCAGTATAGCCAGAGTGCCCAAGTGCGAGAACTCGCGCCTGAGCCGGCCACAGGCCGAGCAGCTCAGATGGCGCACAGTCAGCAGTCACGCTGATCCCACTGCGGCAAGGCCTCAGGTGCGATTTGCGCCAAGACGGTGAACTTACAATCAACCTCCGACGTGGAAGACAACGTTCATCACTTTGTGTTTGCCATTGAGCAGGGCGCTGGCTTCGAGGGTCGCAGTCGCCGCGTAGGAGGCGGACCCGAACGCCCCGTTATCGAGGGAAAGGTTGGCCAGGCAAAGTTTCCGTGCGGGGACCTCGGCGTTAGGTCGTCTTCCTCGTCCCACCATGCCCCGACGCGAGAAGGGGTCCCCTCGCCCGCGCCAGAGCCTGGTAAGCACAATTGGATCGGACCGAGTGCGCCGCTCACGTGGTTGAGCGGCGCGATCGAAGCGTTACCTCGAAAGCGCGCTTCTCGGGACACCCCAGTGCCGCGCGAGACGCCTCAGGTACGTCAGCGGGAGCTTGCTTTGCCGCGCAGCCAATCGCCATTTCTGGCACGCCTTAACCTAGTCATACGGGGTGTCATTTGTAGCGACAGGGCGCTGTAAGTCCTCACGCCTTCGCATATATTGAAGGCGAAGGACGATTTTGAGCGCTGGTGCGGTCGAGAGGACTCGAACCTCCACGCCTTGCGGCGCTAACCCCTCAAGCTAGTGCGTCTACCAATTCCGCCACGACCGCAGAACCAAGGGCCCCTTTTGGAGCCCGCCCCTGTTAGCAAACCCGGGCGCCCCAAACAAGCGGTTCACCGCAGCACCCTTGCCCAACGCTCAAGATGGCCTATGTCATTGGGCGAGCTGTCATTGCCGGCGTCAACGGGCCGACCTGCCCCCCGGGGCCGGACCGACCAGCCCCGATGCCAATGGGACCCATGCGTCATGCCATCGGCTTTGCCCCGCGCACCAATCGACTGGATGGCCGCGCCGGCACCCGTTCCCTATGACGTCGCCTGCGCCGTGATGGCGGCCCGCGTGGAGGCGATTGCCGCCGGGGCGGCGGGCGAGGCCGTTTGGCTCCTCGAGCATCCCCCGCTCTATACGGCTGGCACCAGTGCCAAACGCGAGCATCTCCTGGAACCCGGCCGGCTGCCCGTGTTTGCAAGTCCGCGCGGTGGGCAATTCACCTACCATGGTCCGGGCCAACGCGTCGTCTATCTGATGCTCGACGTGCGGACCCGCTTTGGCGACGTGCGCGCCTACGTCGCCGCCATCGAGCTGTGGATCATCGCCGGGCTGGCCGAGCTCGGCGTTGCCGCAGGCCGCCGCGAGGGTCTGATCGGTGTGTGGGTCAACACCGCCACCTCTCCACCTCAGTTCGCCAAGATCGCCGCTATCGGCCTGCGCCTGCGGCGCTGGGTCAGCTCGCACGGCGTCAGCCTCAACGTCGCACCAGACCTCGCGCACTTTGCTGGCATCGTACCCTGCGGGCTCAACGAGCCCGTGACCAGCCTCGCCCGCCTGGGCCACCACGTATCCTTGGCGGAGGTGGACGCTGCCCTCAGGAAGACGTTCGAGCCCCGCTTCGGCCCTGTGCAAAGCGCCGATAGAGCGCCGAGCGAGAAAGGCTTGCGGCAGGGTTGAGCCGGCAGGAAACGAAGAGAAGGGAGAGCCTTAAGCTGGTGAACCCACAGCAAATAAAGGGCGCCTGGCCGCCCGATCTGAAACCAGGCGGCAGGCGCCAAGCTCGGTGGACGCTTACCCCTTCCCGGCGGGCCCGGGACCGGTCGCCGGAGCCGGCGCCGGCTGAGCCGGAGTATCGGGCCCCTCGTAGTAGAGGCTACCGTCCTCAATCGAGACGACGTCGTTTGCCTCAAGCAAGTACTCGTCGTCTTCGCTGTCGTTCAAACGAATCGTGCACCCTCTCGCGCAGATGCCATTCAGGGTCTGCGAAGGCTTCAGCACATGGTCTGCTGTGGTATCGCCCTCGATGACCGTCACCTTGTGATCCTGCTCATCGCGATTGGTGATCGACACCGCGTGGGCTGCGGTGGTGCTCAACAGGAGCGCAATCACCCAGATCACACCGGCACTACGCATCTGATTGACTCGACGCTCAGGTGCACTCGGAGCCTTACTTCTTCTTCTTCTTCGCCGGCTTCTTCTTCGCAGCTTTCTTCGCAGTCTTCTTCGCCTTCATGTTCTTGTCCTTCCAGTGAATCACCCGAATCGAGTCCGGGCGTCGTCAATGTGGAAATTTTCATGACATTCTACAAACGGATTTTTCCGCTGACGACTATCGATGATTTCGATAGATACATTTCAGCATCCATGTAGCAGTGAATGCATAGCCGATGGACATCGCACTTGCACGTACTTTTCTGATGGTCGCGGAGACCGGTAGCTTCATCGACGCTGCCCGCAAGATGAACGTGACCCAATCGACGGTCAGCGCCCGCATCAAAGTCCTCGAAGAGCAGTTCGGGCGCTCGCTGTTTGAGCGCTCACGCAATGGTGCCACGCTGACCGCGGCGGGCGAGCAGTTCCAGAAGCATGCCCTGGCTCTGGTGCGCCTATGGCAGCATGCCCAGCTCGAGGTCGGCCTGTCGGGTCAGCACCGCGATCACCTGGCCGTGGGTGCCCAGGCGACGCTGTGGGATGGCTTTCTTCTCAAGTGGATATCCTGGCTGAGAGACAATATTCCTGACATCGCCATCTCGGCCAGCGCCTCGCTCTCGGCGGTCATGATCCAGCGCCTGCTCGAGGGTACGCTCGACCTTGCCATCATGTACCGGCCGGGCCAGCCGCCGGGGCTCACCATCGAACACCTGTTCGATGAAGAGTTCGTGCTGGTGACCAGCTGTTCCGGCCGCCGCCGCCATTCCACTGACTATGTGCTCATGGATTGGGGGCCGGAGTTTCACGCCGAGCACGCGGCGGCCTACCCGGACCTCACCAATACCAGCGTGCACCTGGACCTCGGCTCCCTCGGCCTCGATTTTCTCCTGGCCAACGAGGCTTCCGGCTACTTCCCGCGCCGCCTCGTTCGCCAGCACCTGAGCCGGCGCCGCCTGCGCATACCGGCGCGTGCGCGCGCCTTTAGCTGCCCGGTCTATATGGTTTATCCGGAGGCGCGCGACGAGGAGGCCTATGAGCCGATCCTGAAAGGCCTGCGCCGCGCCGCGCAACGCCTGATCTGACGCCCTCACACCGTGGGACGCACCTCAAAACCCGGCGGCGGTGGGGTTGGCTCGTCCAGGACTTTGACAAAATCGACGCGCGCCGACGGGGGACCTTGTTCGCAGCGCTCGAGCATCTCGGTCACGCTGCCCGCGTCCCCGGAAAACACCGCCTCGACGCCGCCGTCGCGCCGATTGCGCACCCAGCCATCGAGGCCAAGGTTGCTGGCCTCGCGTTCCGTCCAGTAGCGAAAGCCGACACCCTGCACGCGGCCTTCGAGACGGACCCGCACGCTTCGCCGATCGCTCGTCTCCGCAGCCATGCTAACTCTTCCCGCTAATACCCCAGCGCCATCCCGTCCTTGCGGGGATCGGAGGCACCGATCAGCACGCCCTGCTCAAGGTCGCGGGCAACCATCTGCGCCCCACCCCATGGCAGCTGGCGCCGTCGGACCGTGTGGCCGAGCGCCTCTAGGCCAGCCACAACCGGCGCCGGCACGGCGTCTTCGACCAAGAGCGCATCGCCCTCGAAGAACACGCGCGGACAGTCGACGGCCTCTTGCAGGTCCATGCCGTAATCGAACAGGTTGCTCATCACATAGACGTGGCCCATCGGCTGGAAGTGGGCCCCCATCACCCCGAAGGACAGCGCCAGCGCTCCCGCCTTGAAGCCCATGGCGGGAATGAGGGTATGCAGCGGGCGCTTGCGCGGGGCGATGGCGTTGGGGTGCTTTGGATCAAGCACGAAGCCCTCGCCCCGGTTGTGGAACACAACGCCCGTTCCATGCCCGGCGATGCCGGACCCGAAGTCGGCAAACAGCGAATTAATGAAGGATACCGCCATCCCCTTCGCATCGACGATGGAAAAGCAAACGGTATCCGAGCCGGACGGCTGCGGTATCGGGCCGAGCTCGGGGCGCCGCCGTCTGCGGTCGATTCGCTCCACCAGATCATCGATCACCCGGTCATCCATGAGGTGGCCGAGGGGCACGTGAGCGGCATCGGGATCGGCCACAAAGCTATCGCGCATGGCAAAGGCCAGGCGTGCCGCCTCCATCAGCACATGGTAGCGCTCGACCGACACGCTCTCGCCGACCCGCCCCAAGCGCTGCAGCATCTTGAGCAGGATCAGCGCCACCACGCCATGATTGCTGGGCGGCAACTCGTAGAGGTCGATGTCATGGTACCGGGTCGAGATCGGCTCGACGTAGCTTGCGGCTTGGCCGGCAAAATCTTCGAGCGTGTGCAGCCCGCCGGCCTCTTGCAGCGTCCGCACCATGTCTTGGGCGGCCTCGCCCGTGTAGAACCCGGCGCGGCCCTCCTTGGCAATGCGCTTGAGTGTTGCCGCGAGCGCCGGAAAACGCACCACCTCGCCAACCCGAGGCGCGCGTCCGGCGGGCAGGAAATGCTTGGCCGCGCTCGCGTGGCGGGCCAGCTTCTGGGCGCCACGCGACCAGTCGAGGGACACACGCGGGGAAACGACAAAGCCCTGCTCGGCAAACTCGATGGCAGGAGCCAACAGGCGCGCCAGCGGCATGCTGCCGTGATCCTCCAACAAACGGCACCAGCCATCGACGGCCCCGGGTACGGTGACGGCATGCGCGCTCGTCGTTTCGATGCGGCCGATGCCCTTGGCAGCGTACCAGCCGGCGTGTGCGGCCGCGGGCGCGCGGCCGGCGGCATTGAGCGCCAGCGGCGCCTTCGCACCCGGCTTGGCTACAAGCGCGAAACAGTCGCCGCCGATGCCGGTCATCGGACACTCCACCACGGCCAGCACCGCCGCCGTGGCAATGGCGGCATCGACCGCATTGCCGCCTTGGCGCAGGACCTCGAGCGCGGTGGCGGTGGCGCTGGGATGGGAGGTGGCGCACATCGCGTGACGCGCGTAGACCGGGGAGCGGCCGGGAAAGTGAAAGCTGCGCATGGGGTCGAAGTCCTTGGAACCGGCGGGCCTCCTTGATGGCGCGCGACAGTCGATGAAAATGAGAGCGTCCGCAAGTCGTATTGCGGGCATCACGCCTTAAGCAAATTCCATGATCACCGCATCGACGGCGAGGCTGTCGCCCGGCTTGGCCTTCACGGATTTCACCACCCCTTCGCGCTCGGCGCGCAGCACGTTTTCCATCTTCATGGCCTCCACGACGCACAAGGCATCGCCGGGCTTGACCTCTTGCCCGGGTGCCACGTGGATGGCCTTGACCAGCCCCGGCATGGGACAGATCAAGAGCTTGGAGGTGTCCGGGGCAAGCTTCTGGGGCATCAGATCGGCAAGCGCGGCCTCGCGCTCGGTATAGACGTGCGCCTTGGCGCGCACGCCGCGGTAAGCGAGCTCGTAACCGTTGAGAATACCGCGCACCTGCACCGAGACCGGCCGGCCCGCCACCGTGCCCTGCCACACCGGCTCGCCCGGCCACCACTCAGACTTGAGCTCCAACGTCTTGCGCGCGGCACCATTGGCAGCAAGCACGCTGACGTTGATCGGCCCCGTCAAGGCCCCCTCGACCTCGGCCGCGACCCGCTCGGTGTCGATCCGGGCGATGCGCCGGCGCGCAAAACGCACACTCGGGCCCCCCATTTGGTCGCTGATCTCGCGCCGGCGGGCGTTGCCGAGGTGATCGATGGCCACCGCCACGGCGGCCAGCACCTCGAGGTCTTCGCCAGCGAGCGCCCGCGGCCTGAAGCCGCCCTTGAACTCCTCGGCGATGAAGCCCGTGGACAGCCGGCCGCTCTTCCAGCGCGGGTGCTGCATCAGCGCGGCCAGGAACGGGATGTTGTGCTCGACGCCGTCGATCACAAAGGCATCGAGCGCCTCCGCCTGCAGCGCGATGGCTTCCTCGCGCGTTGGCGCATGACTGACGAGCTTGGCAATCATCGGGTCATAGAACATGGAGATCTCGGCGCCCTCGTAGACGCCGGTATCGTTGCGGATCGTGCCCCTGGCGGTCTTGCCCTCCTGCGGCGGGCGGTAGCGGGTCAGGCGTCCGATCGAGGGCAGGAAATTGCGGTAAGGGTCCTCCGCATAGATGCGCGATTCCACCGCCCAGCCGTTCATCTTCACATCGGTTTGCCGCAAGGCGAGCTTCTCGCCGGCGGCAATGCGGATCATCTGCTCGACGAGGTCAATGCCCGTCACCAGCTCGGTTACGGGGTGCTCGACCTGGAGGCGCGTATTCATCTCCAGGAAATAAAATGAGCGATCCTGGCCCGCCACGAACTCCACGGTGCCGGCGCTGTCGTAGCCGACCGCCTTGGCAAGCGCCACCGCCTGCTCCCCCATCGCCTTGCGCGTGCGCGCGTCGAGCAGGGGCGAGGGCGCCTCCTCCACCACTTTCTGGTTGCGCCGCTGAATGGAGCATTCGCGTTCACCCAGATGGATGACATTGCCATGCTTGTCGCCCAGCACCTGGATCTCGACGTGCCGCGGGTTTTCGATGAATTTCTCAAGAAAGATGCGATCATCGCCGAAGCTTGACTTGGCCTCCGAGCGCGCCAGCGCGAAGCCCTCCTCGGTATCCTCGGCGGAATAGGCAATGCGCATGCCCTTGCCGCCCCCGCCCGCCGACGCCTTGATCATGACGGGATAGCCGATCTCGGCGGCGATGCGCAGCGCATGCTTGGCATCGGCAATCTCGCCCAGATGGCCCGGCACGGTGGAAACCTTGGCGCGGGCCGCGGCCTTCTTACTCTCGATCTTGTCCCCCATGGCGGCGATGGCCTTGGGGTTGGGCCCGATGAAAATGAGGCCCGCTTGCGCCAAGGCCGCGGCAAAGGCCTCGCGTTCCGACAGGAAGCCGTAGCCCGGATGCACCGCTTGCGCGCCGGTCTGGCGGCAGGCCTCCACGATCCTATCGATCACCAGGTAGGACTGGGCCGCCGGCGCCGGGCCGATGCCCACCGCCTCATCCGCGAGGCGCACGTGCAAGCCATCCCGGTCGGCATCCGAATAGACCGCAACCGTCTTGATGCCGAGCCTGCGGGCGGTCTTGATGATGCGGCAAGCGATCTCGCCCCGATTGGCAATCAGTATCTTCTGAAACATGAACCCTAACCATCCCCGGCGTCGCGAGCGGCCTTGGCCTCAACGCCGATGATAGGGGCAAAGGGCCGCCGCAGAATAGGGGATGTCGAGCCGCAGCGCGGGTGCGCTCGAGCCCCTGAACCCGGTCCAACGGGACCTGCTGGCGCGGCGCGGGCCGCGCAAACGGCCTTGCCCCCCGTTACACAGGGCAGGGCCTTGGCGTTCGCCTCAGGCCGCCGCGATGGCCGCGCGTTCGGCAATGTCGCGCAGGAGGGGGTCGATCGCGGGACTTTCCGCCTCAAGGAACATCAGCAAAGACCGGGCATTGGCGGTCAGTTTACCATTTCCACCGATGCGTTCGGCGAGCCATTTCACGTCCGCTCGCGTGATGGCCTCGCGCGTGATGATCTCAATTTTTTGCTGCGTGAGGCGAGCGATCGCCTGCTCCTCAGCGGTCTGCTTGCGATAGCCGCCAAACAGTTTCCGGATCGGGCCGGTCAGGCCCAAGAGCACTTCGTCGATTGAGAGTTCGCCGCGCCGCTCGAACCAGGCATCGCGCGCTAACGCAACCGCGCGGGGCGGGGCGGCATACCCCGACGCACCCAGCACGCAGTTGGCAATGGCTTTGACGAACAAATCACGCCAGCTCGGGTGATTGTCGGCCTCCGCCATGGCGGCATCGATCTCGAACAGCACCTCGGCTTCCGCCTGCGTGACGGCCAGATTGCCATCGCCGCCAAAGCTATAAAGAATGCGCCGCAAGTAGTCGACGTCGGCGGCGCCGACGCCCGCGGCGTCACGGGCCTTGCCGGCACGCAGCGGCCCGCTGCTGTGGATAATGGCATCCCTCACCTGCTCGAGGGCGAGCCGCACAAGGCTCTGCGGCACCCAGCGCGCCTTGTCGAGCACGTGGAGCAGCAGCTCGAGCTCGGTCTTGCTGCCGATCTGGCCATCTTTGGCAATGTGCCGGATCAGCCACTGGGCGTTCGCCTTAGTCAAATAGCCCTCAGGCTCGGCCTGATCGACGATGAAGTCCGTGATGGTCTCGACGAAATAATCGGCCCAGGCCGGATCTTGGATGGGGCAGGCGTCGTTGAGGGCCAGGATGGCTTCGGCTTCCTCCGCGGTAATTATGCCATCCTCGTAGTAGCTGCGTCGCAGCTTCAAGACGTCCGCATCTTTGATGCTACCGCGCGCCTTGATTTCTGCGATCGATACCGCGCTCAGTACGCCCATGGCAAACCCCCAACTGACAGCGCCAGCACGCTAAGCCTTGAGGGTTACCATCCTGCTAACGACCGCCCCTTTTTGCGCAATCCTGATCGCAAACGCAACGCGGCGGCCACCTGCGAGGCGGCCGCCACTGCTCAAGCAAGGCGATTTAAGGCTTAGTTGTGACGCAGCCGATAGACGAGCGCCTTATGCCGCTGCTCCGCCACGCGGATTTTCGCGCGCTCCCAGGGCGTGACGTGACCGTCGGCCCAGGCCCTGACCTTGATCGCATCGAGCTGATGCTGGCTGCGCGCGAGCACGGCGTGCTCAACTGGCGTGAGTTTGCCGTGAGGATGCCGGTAAGGCGCAGCCTCGGCGGCATTCGCAAGCGCCAGCCCCGATAGCACGGCGCATGCACTAAGGATAAAACGGTTCATGACGTCACTCCTGTTATGATCATCCCACCTCTGAGGTGCCGGTTTGCGGTCGGCAGCGCAGGGCTCACAGCGCCAATGAACGTGGTGCCGCGGCCAGATCCGTTCGTTAACAATGCGCAAGAGAGCCGCGCGCGCCTGAACGATTGTTCAGCCTTTCGCCCGGGGAAAAGCGCCGCGCGTCACAGGGGGATATTGTCGTGTTTCTTCCAGGGATTTTCGACGGTTTTATTGCGCAGCATGTTGAGCGCACGGCAGATCCGCCGGCGCGTTGAGCGCGGCAGGATCACCTCGTCGATGTATCCCCGTTCCGCCGCCGTGAACGGGTTGGCGAAGCGGTCCTGGTATTCCTTGATGCGGAGCGCAATCTTGTCTGCATCGGCTAGCTCGGCGCGATAGAGGATCTCCACTGCCCCCTTCGGTCCCATCACCGCGATTTCCGCCGAAGGCCAGGCATAGTTCACGTCGCCGCGAATGTGTTTGGAGCTCATCACGTCGTAGGCACCGCCATAGGCTTTGCGCGTAATCACCGTGATCTTGGGCACCGTTGCCTCGGAAAAGGCGAACAGCAGCTTGGCGCCATGCTTGATGAGCCCGCCATACTCCTGCGCCGTGCCCGGCAGGAACCCGGGTACGTCGACAAACGTCAGGATCGGAATGTCGAAGCAGTCACAAAAGCGCACGAAGCGCGCGGCCTTGCGCGATGCATCCGAATCCAGCACGCCCGCCAGCACCAGCGGTTGGTTGGCAATGATGCCGACGCTGCGACCCTCCATGCGGGCGAAGCCGGTGACGATGTTGCGGGCGTAGGCCTCCTGGATTTCGAAGAAATCGCCCTCATCGACGATCTTAACGACCAGCTCCTTGATGTCGTAAGGCTTATTCGGATTGTCGGGGATTAAGGTATCGAGGGAGGCCTCGATGCGGTCGGGGCTGTCCTTGGTCGGCAGCACAGGCACCCCTGATTTGTTGTTGGCGGGGAGAAAATCCATGAGCCGCCGCATCTGCAGCAGGGCCTCGACGTCGTTCTCATAGGCCCGGTCCGCGATCGAGGACTTGGTCGTGTGGATCTTGGCGCCGCCAAGCTCCTCCGCCGTCACCGTCTCGTTGGTGACGGTCTTCACCACGTCGGGACCGGTTACGAACATGTAGCTCGTATCCTTGACCATAAAAATAAAGTCCGTCATCGCCGGCGAATAGACGTCCCCGCCGGCACAGGGACCCATGATCACCGAGATCTGCGGGATCACCCCCGAGGCAAGCACGTTCCGCAGGAAGACCTCGCCGTAGCCCCCAAGCGCGGCCACCCCCTCCTGGATGCGCGCCCCGCCCGCATCGAACAAGCCGATGATCGGCGCCCGGTTCTGCAGCGCCATGTCCTGGATCTTGGTGATCTTCCTGGCATGCGCCTCCGACAGCGAGCCGCCAAACACCGTAAAATCCTTGGCGAAGACGTAGACAACGCGACCGTTGATGGTGCCCCAGCCGGTAACGACGCCATCGCCCGGGATCTTGATCTTTTCCATGCCGAAGTCGGCACAGCGATGCTCCACGTACATGTCGAACTCCTCGAAGGAGTTCTCGTCCATGAGAAGCTCGATGCGCTCCCGCGCCGTGAGCTTGCCGCGCTTGTGCTGCGCCTCGATGCGGGTGCGACCGCCCCCGAGACGCGCTTCCGCGCGTCGGCGCTCCAGCTCGTCCAGAACTTCCTTCATGTCCGCGGCCTCATTGCAACGCACAAGCTCTTGGGGACGCATAACACGGGGCGTCGGACCCGCAAACCGCGCCCGCCCCCATGTGCGCACGCGCTTGGCTCAAGCGGGTATCCTCGCACCGCGGATGAGCTCGGCAGCGAGCGCATCCACGTGCCTTTCGAGGCCAACGGCGCCCTCTTAGAACCACGCCGCAAACAGTGACGCGAATCGGCCACCCACCCCAGCATGCAGCGGTCCACAAGCCGTGGGAAGCGGCAGCGCGCGTGGGCCCGCGCGCAAGCGTTGTCTGGTGATAACGGCCCTTGCATGGCATGGCAGGATCGGCGCGCACACCCGCCTCGGTCTTGCCCCCAAAGTTCGTTAACGTCCGATCAAGGCCGCCCCAGCCGCAGCAGAAGGCTTGCCGCCTGCATCTGGCGCCACCTCTGCTCCCGGCGCGCCTGGGCGATGCTATCGACGCCCCACTTTTCCGCTTGGAAGTCCTCATCGATATGGGCCGCGGCCCAGGCCGTGGCGCATGGCAAGCGGTCGCGGGCATGCGCCAGCGCCAGCACCGCCGACCCCATCAGCGTTGTCATCGTGTGCACGGCCGCCAGCTCAAAGGCATTGAGCGTCTCCAACCATGCCGCCAACACCGCGCCGGCGGCCTCGGGCTGCGCCACGGGCACAATGCCGATCGCACGTTCGAGCCCCATGCCGAGCGCCTCCCGGCACCAGTCGAGAATGGGATCCCAGGCCTCGGCTTGACGTCGCACCAGCTCGAGGGGATCGGCCGCCCGATAGCAGACAAGATCGCTCAGGCCATAATTGACAATCTCGGCCGCGACCTCGGCCCGCCGCCCGGCAACGCCGTCGATGGCGGAGTTGACGAGGCGCGTCAATGGCATGTTCGCCGGATCGATACGCTCCTCCTGTGCCTGCCATTCCGCCGCAACGGCCTCGGCCAGGTCGCGGGTTGGCACGACAAAGTCGGCCTTGGCCGGCGTGCGCAGCGTTTTGCCATCGAGCAGCAGCCGATAGCCCTGGGCCTCGCCAGCACCCCCTGCCACTGGTGCAATCGTCGCCGATTGATAAAAGCGGCGTGGCAAGGCGCGGCCGCCATCCGCCGGCTTGTCGCTGGCCTGCTCGCCGTTCGGCCGCTTCACGCCAGCTCCCCCACGGGTTCGGTGATCGCCCGCAGCAACTCCGCACTGGACCCGACAACCCGCTCCGCGCCCGCCTCAAGCAAGCGGGCGGGCGTATGATAGCCCCAGCTCACCCCCACACCGCGCACGCCGGCGTTCGACGCCATTTCCATGTCGTAGGTGGTATCACCCACCATGATGGTGCGCGCGGGCTCGGCGCCCACCTCGGCCATCGCCTGCAAGATCATGGCGGGGTCGGGTTTGGAGGGATGATCGTCGGCCGTCTGGATGGTCACGAAATGCCCCGACCAGCCCTCGCGCTCCAGAATGCGGGCAACGCCGCGGCGCGACTTGCCGGTCGCCATACCGAGCACCAGCTCGCTGCGGCGCGCCAGCGTCGCCACCAGCTCGCCCATGCCGGCGTAGAGGGGATCGTTGCGAGCCGCACCCGCGCTCCGCCCGGGAAAGTCCCCGCGGTAAAGGTCAACGAGTTGGGCCTGCACGCTCGCCGGCTCGGTGGCGGCCAGCACGGCGAACACCTGCGGCAGCGACAGCCCGACGATGCCCAAAATCGCCTCCCGGGGCGGCACCGGTAGCTGCATGGCGCTGAAGGCATGGGTCATGGCCGCGCAAATCTTGTGCTGGCTGTCGACCAACGTGCCGTCGCAATCGAAGATGATGAGCTGCATGGCCGGCGTCAGGGAGCCTCGTCCGTCACGGGGCTGGTCACCACCAGAAAGATGAGATCGACCAGCCCGGAATTCTCAATTGCGTGCGGGATGCCCGGCGGCAGATAGATCACGTCGTGCTTCCGCACCACATGTTTTTTGCCATCGATGTCCATCAGCCCTTCGCCCTCGAGCACGTGATAGATCTGCTCCTGCACCTTGTGGGCATGGCGCTCAACATAGGCCATCGGCTGGTACATCGAAATGCGGTAGTCGAGATGGCGCGCGCCGGCCGTCTCGGGCATGACGAGCGGCTTGGACAAGGCCCCGCCGAAGTGAGCGGGGAACTGCCGCCAGGGCACCTCGGCGATGTTGCGGATCAGGACCTGAGGCTTCGCTTCGGCCATCGCGCTCACGGCTCCTTCTCTTTCGAATTGGGGGCTCTCTCGAATCGGCGGCTCACTCGAATCGGCGCAAAGCGGCGGGAACGCCGCCCCGGCCGGTTCGCCCGGCGGACCATGCGCGACCCCGAGGCTAGCGTCAACGTGGCCCCTGGGCCCGTGCAAGGCGCCGGGTTTTCCGGGTTTAAATGGCGTTGCGCCGAGCACGGCGGGGTTGCGCCGTCAAGCTTGTGGCACGGGCTCCTCGGGCGTCCAGCGCCGACCGAAGGCAGGCTCCCGGTAGGGCGTCGGTGGCAGCTGCCAGGTGCCCGTTGCCGGCGGCCGGACCTCGGCGTCGACGTGCACGTCCAACAGGAAGGGCTTGTTGGCCTTGATGGCGTGCTCGAGTGCCCCCTTGAAATCTTCCGAGCGGGTGATGGTGAGCGCGTCCACGCCGCTCGCCTTTGCCCAGGCCGCGAAGTCCGGATTGTAGGGGGTGTTGTTGGCGCCCTGCCGGAACATGGTGCCAAGCTCTCGACCGGCGAACATGCCGAGCTGAATATCGCGGATCGAGGCCCAGCCGAAGTTGTTCCAGATCACCCACACCACGGGGATGTCGTACTCGACCGCCGTCAGCAGCACGTGCGGCACCATGCTGAAGGATCCGTCCCCCGCGATGGCGACGCAGGGCCGCTCCGGTGCCGCCAGCTTGGCGCCCAGCACGCCCGCCGCGCCGAAGCCCATCCCGGAGAACCCCCAGGAGTTCAGCATGGTTTGGGGGCGGCGCGCCTGCCAGAACTGCATGAACCAGTTGTGGTTGACGCCAACGTCGCAGGCGAGCACCGCATCGGCCGGCAACACGGCCTGGCAATCCGCCACCACGCGTTCGGGCCGCAGCGGGCTCGCGTGCAGCTCGAAGTTGGGGCGTGTGTAGGCCTCCCAAGCCGCCGTCCAGTCCTTGATCGCGGCATGCCAATCCTTGAGCGCGCCGCTGGGCCTGGCCGGGCGGCGGGCGAGCTCGGCCAGGAGTTGGCGCAGGAACGTGCGCGCGTCGGCGAGGACGCCCAGATCCGGTGGATAGTTGCGCCCAAGTTCCTCCCAATCGACGTCGACATGAATGAGCTTGGCGTGTGGGAAATTCCAGGAATAACCGGGGATCCACGAGGACGCGGAGCGATCATCAAAGCGCGCACCGATGGCCAGCACCAGGTCGGCGCGCCGCCCCGCTTCGTTGGCGGGGTAGGCCCCATTGCGGCCGATGAAGCCAAGCGACAGGGGATGGCGCATGTCCAGGGACCCCATGCCGTTGGGCGAGGAGATGACCGGGAGCGCGAGCGTCTCAACCAGCCGCGTCAGCTCGTCGCTTGCCTCGGACAAGGTGACGCCATGACCAATGAACGCCACCGGACGCTTGGCCGCCAGCAGCATGTCGAGCGCGGCCGTGACCTGTTCGGGCGCGGCGCCGCTGCGCTGGCTGCCCAGCGCCGGCGCCGGCGGCGGGACCTCCACCTCATCCTCCTCCTGGAAGACGTTGAAGGGCACATCCAGGTTGACCGGTCCAGGTCGGCCCGACAGCATCGCCGTCATGGCCTGGCGCAAGGCGAGCGGCAGCATGTCGACGCGGCTCGGCTGGAATGAGCGCTTCACGACGGGACGGATGATGTTGGGAAAATCGGCCTGAAAGTGTCGGTTGATCTCCTGAAACGGGCTGCGGTTGAACTGTTGGGTCGGCACGTTCGCGGTGATGGCGAGCAGCGCCGAGGAATCCGACAGCGCCACCTGCAGCGGCATGACGATGTTGCAGGAACCGGGCCCGCACGAGGTCAGCGTCGCCACCGGTTCGTGCCGCACCCGAAAATAGGCATCCGCCATGTGAGCGGCGACCTGTTCGTGGCGCGGCGAAACGAGCTTGATGCGGTCGCGCGCCGCATAGAGCGCATCGAGCATGCCGACGTTGCCGTGCCCGCAAATGCCGAATACGTAGGGGATCTTGTTTTTGCCGAGATACTCGGCGATGAGCTCGCCGCCCTTCATGCGCGCCATGCCATTTGCTCCGCTTGAGCCAACCCTCGGCGCTCGAGCCGGGGCGGCCACCGCATCATAGGTGGAACGGGCTCTCGGGCAACGCCGAAAGGCGCGAGTGCTCAGGGACCGCCGACTGCGCTACCGCCGCTACCTGGCGGCGCCCGGCTTCGACCGCGACTTCAGGGCCCGCGGCCTTGGTGGGCTCACGGGAAAATCCACATAGGCGGCGTCGACGAACGGCTCTTTGCGCAGATCTTGAATGACTTTGGGGGTCAGCGCGGCGCCGAGGCTCTTGGCTGCCCGCTTCGGCGGGACGCGGGGGGCCACGCGCAGAATGTCGAGCCCTTTATTGATTTTGACGATTTTCAGCTTGTATTTGTCGCGCAGGGTGGCCACGGCCGCGTCGCGCTCGGCCTTGCTGAGGCCCGCCTTGAACTGCACGGCGTAGGTCATCTGGGCCAACGCGCTCAGCCCCGCGCGCGCCTCCGCCCGGCGCGACCTTGAGACAGCGCGGCTCGGCGCGCCGCCGAGGCTCAGGCCGGCCGCGTGGTGCCGGCGATGGCTGCGCTGCGACCGGCTCACGGGCACGCGCGGGCAAACGATCCACGACGGCACGGCGCGCAGCTTGTGGGCGCCGCGGCGCGGGCGCTCGGCATCGGCGCGGGACGAGGCGGCGAGCGCGGGGCTCAGCAGCAGCGCCACCGCGACCGCAAACAACAACGCGCGCACGTCAGTGCCTCCCCTCTCTGCCAGCGAGCCCGCGCCACTCTAGCAGATCGCACACCCCGGGCCACAGCAGGCCGGGCGTGCCCGGTTAATAGCCTTCCTTCAGCAATGGAAAGGCTGCATCCAACCAGGGCCGGCCCAGCGGCAGGGCCGGCTCGAGATAGGATTTGTCCAGCTCAGCAAACGACCTTACCCCAATGAGCCCCAGGCAGCGCGTCGCCTCGTCTTGCAAGAGCTCGAGCATGCGGACCATACCGTCGACGCCCGCGGCGGCGGCGGCCAGACCCTGCAGGCGGCCGATGCCAACCGCGTTGGCGCCGAGTGCCATGGCTTTGACGAGATCGCTGCCGCGCATGAAACCACCATCGACGATGATCTCGGCGCGACCGCCGACGGCATCGACCACCTCCGGCAAGACGGCGAGCCCGCCCTTGCCGTGGTCGAGCTGGCGCCCACCGTGGTTCGAGACATAGATGCTCTCAACGCCATGCTCAACGGCGATCAGCGCATCTTCCGCCGTGGCAATGCCCTTGAGGATGATGGGTATTTTGAATTTCTGCTTGATGCGCTCAACATCGGCCCAGGCAAAGCGCGCCTGATATTCCTCCGACGTGGTGCGGCGGCGCGCCGTCGTCAGATACCGCTTGGCGAGATCGCGTTCACGCCGGCCGTAGTAGTCGAGATCAACCGTCAGGCACAGCGCGATGTAGCCATGCGCGATGGCGCGCGCGACGTAGTCGTCGACCCAGGCCGCATCGCCACGCACATAGAGTTGAAACAGCTTGGGATGCGCATTCGATGCGGCCACGGCCTCAAGCCCCGGCGCGCAGGCCGAGCTCAACATGTGCAGCGCGCCAAAGCGGGCGGCCGCCAGTGAGGGCGCAATCCCGCCATCTCTGACCATGTCCTGCATCGAGCCGATCGGGGCCAGAATGACGGGCAGCCGCAGCTCCTGCCCCAGCAGCCATCCGCGCGTACTTACGTTTTCGACGTTGCGCAGCACACGCGGCCGAAACGCCAGGGCATCGATGGCAAGGCGATTGCGCTCAAGCGTCGTCTCGGTTTCGGCGCCGCCCATCAAATAGTCCCAGGTCTCCTTCGTCAGGTTGCGTTTGGCCGGAGCCACGAACTCATGCAGGGTCTCAAAGCTCGTCCCATCGGATGGCTGGTCTTGCATCGTCTAAAGCTGCCTCATATGCCGCACCGGCAAGGGAACACGTGCGCGCCCAGCGCCTTTTCGCCAAGCTAATGCCAGCATAGTCAATCGACGGCAATCCGCTCAAGGTTCAGCGCGGCGCGCACGCTTGCCCGCCTCAACCGGAATTGCGCCCGCGCAAAAGCGCTTCGATGCCGGCGCTATCGACGGGAAAGGTGTTGAGCGGCGGCAGCCCCAGCGTGCGGTCGAGCGCCACGGCGGCAACGCGGCCGGCTCCCAGCGCCAGATCGTGCACGCTGAGCCCCGTCAATGACAGGTGCCGCTGCACGCCGAGCACCACCTCGCGCGCCGCGCCCGCGCCGGCGTGCCGCAGCCCGAGCGCGGTCAGCGTGCGCTGCAGGCCCTCGCCGCGCGCCTTGGCCAGCGCCTCGAGCCGCACCCAGGCACGCATGAAGGCTTCCGCCTCGCTCATGCCATGGATGCCCTCGCTCGGAATGAGCGCCGCGCCCGCCGCCAGAATGCGCCGGCGCCGCTCCCCGGCGATGCGGACCGCCCGCACCACTTCGAGATCAACGCCGATCGCCGCACCACGGGTCACCCCGATCAGCGCCGCGGCCTCAACATGCGCCAGGCTGAAGTCGAACGGCCCCCACCCCTCGGGCAGCCCCGGCTTGCCGCCCTGCGCGCGCGCAAGATCGAGGCCGCGCACGGCGCGACCGAGATGCCGCTCCAACAGGACGCGCAGGGCGAGATGCGCGGTCAAGCGCTGCTGGCGCGCGTCGGCAGGCTTGAGCGCCTCGATGCCCGCCCGATCGCGCCGCCCCAAGCGCGGCGCGTCGCGCTCCTGGCGCTCGAGCGCCGGGCCCGAGCGGGCAAGATCGACAAGCCACAGCTCGACAGATCTCGGCGCCGCCACCTCCTTCGCCGTCATGGGCTCCGGCTCGACCGTCATGGGCGGCCACTTAGGCCGAACCGGGTCGGCTGGCAAGCAAACTGCGGCCCGCAAACCCTTAAACCTGAGACCTGCAGGGGCTCAGCGCTCAGCTGCGGGAGGCGGCGCGTTTATCCCGCGCCGCGCTGGCCCGGCGCACCGCGCCGCTCCTGAGGATCTCCGCGCAGGCATCGAGTTCCCCGGCGATTTTTTGCAAGGTGCGCACCTGCAGGGGACTGAGCAGCAGGGGCCTGGCGACGGCCACGCCCTCCGCGGGCGCGGCGGTCGTCCCGCGCTGGGCGGCGGCGGCGCCGGCGAGCTTCACCTGCTCGATGCCTTGCTCGCGCAAGATCTTCTGCACACCTTTGATGGTGTAGCCCGCGTTTTGCAGAAGATCGCGGATGCCGCGCAGCAACTCGACGTCGGCGGGGCGGTAGAGGCGCCGCCCGCCGCCGCGTTTCATCGGCCGCACTTGCGGGAACTTCTGCTCCCAGAAGCGCAACACGTGCTTCTTGACCGCGAGTTCCTTGGAAACTTCACCAATATTGCGAAACGCCTCGGTTGCCTTCGGCACGATCAGCCCCCGCTGAAACTGCAATGGACAACGTTATTCGGCGGCCCTGCGCCGCAGCAATCCAGAGTTAATGCGATCCTTCATAATATTGCTGGGGCGGAAAACCAGGACGCGCCGCGGCGTGATCGGCACCTCCTCACCCGTCTTCGGGTTGCGCCCGACACGCTGGCCCTTTTGCCGGATGCCAAACGAGCCGAACGAGGAGAGCTTGACAGCATCTCCCTGTGCCAGCGTGGCCGATATCTCCTTTAAAATGAGTTCGACGAGCTCTTGCGATTCGTTGCGCGGCAGGCCGACCCTCTGCACCACCGCCTCGGCGAGATCCGCCCGCGTGAGCGTTTTGCCACCCATGAAATACGCCCCTCCCCAACACTTTACCCACGCTAGATGCTAGCCGTGGCAATTTTAGGGGTCAACATCAACAGGCTGAAATTGCACATATAAATGAGGATGGTGTGGCTTTTACCACCGCACCAGGGCGGCGCCCCAGGTAAAGCCGCCGCCCATCGCCTCCATCAGCACCAAGCGACGCTCCTTAAGGAGATGGTCCTCGAACGCCTGATTGAGCGCCAGCGGGATCGACGCCGCCGAGGTATTGCCGTGCTTGGCAAGGGTAATTACGACTTTCTCGGAGGGTATTTCGAGCCGCTTGGCAATGCCGTCGAGAATGCGTCGGTTGGCTTGGTGCGGCACGTAGAGGTCCACCTCGTCGGGTGCGTAACCCGCCGTCACCAAAGTTTCTTCCATGACGCCGGAAATTTTCTGCACCGCGTGGCGGAAGACCTCGCGGCCGTTCATGCGCAGGTGTCCCGTGGTCTTGGTCGAGCCGGGACCGCCGTCGACATAGAGCAGCTCCTCGAAGCGCCCATCGGAGCGAATGCGGGTGGCGAGGATGCCGCGGTCCTCGCGATTGCCAAGCTGGGTCTGCGCCTCCAGCACCACGGCGCCGGCGCCGTCGCCGAACAACACGCAGGTGCCGCGATCCTTCCAATCGAGAATGCGCGAGAACACCTCGCTGCCGACCACAATGGCGCGCTTGAATTGCCCGGTGCGCAAAAAGTTGTCGGCCACGGCCAACGCATAAATGAAGCCCGAGCAGACGGCCTGCACATCAAAGGCCGCGCCCTTGGTGACGCCGAGCCCGGCCTGAATGCGCACCGCCGTGGCCGGAAACGTGCGGTCCGGCGTGGCGGTGGCGCAGACAATGAGGTCCACATCCACCGGATCGACGCCGGCGCGTACCAGGGCCTGCCGGGCCGCCGCGATGCCCATATCGGAGGTCTTCTCGTCCTCTGCCGCGATATGCCGTTGCTCGATGCCGGTCCGCTCGCGAATCCAGGTGTCGCTGGTATCGACCATGCGCGAGAGGTCGTGATTGCTCAGAACTTTTTTCGGCAGGTAGGCGCCGACGCCGCGAATCACGGCTCGAATGAAGGCCACGTCTCACCTCGTCCACGTCTCATCCAGGCCAGCAATCGACCACTGGGCAAAAAACCTCCGCACACCCTCATTGAAACGTCATGAAGTCTTACGAGCCGCCTCGACCTCATGCAGGTTGCCGTGAAAGGCATCGAGGTCGGCGGCTAATCGTTCGAGAACGTTGCTTTCCACCATTTGGTAGCCGACGTTGATGGCGCTGGCATAGCCAAAGGTGTCGGTGCCGCCATGGCTCTTGATGGCGATGCCGTTGAGCCCCAGGAAGGGCCCCCCATTGAGACGCCCGGGATCCATGCGATCTTTGAGCGCGCGCAGACCCCGCGCCGCGAACAGAGCACCGATCCGGGCGGCCCACGAACTCTGCAAGGCCTCGCGCACGTAGGCCGCCATCTGCCGGGCGGTGCCCTCGGCGGTCTTGAGCGCCATGTTGCCGGCAAAGCCCTCCACCACCACCACATCGGCAACGCGCTGTCCGATCTGGTCGCCTTCGACGAAGCCGCGATAATCGATTTGCAAATCGGTCTGCTTGAGCCAGGCGTGCGCTTGGCGCACTTCCTCCACGCCCTTGATCTCTTCCACGCCGATGTTGAGCAGGCCGACGCTCGGGCGTTCGACGTGGAAGAGGGCGCGCGCCATCGCCGCGCCCATCAGCGCGTAGTCGGCGAGCTGACGCGCAGTGGCGCCGATGTTGGCGCCCAGATCCAAGACAATGCAGGGCTTGCTGATGGTGGGCCACTGGCCCGCAATGGCGGGCCGCTCGATGCCGGGCATGGTGCGCAGGCACATCTTTGCCATCGCCATCAAAGCCCCGGTATTGCCGGCCGAGACCATGCAGTCCGCCTCGCCCTTCTGCACCGCTTCCAGCGCCAGCCACATGCTCGAACCGCGGCCGCGGCGCACGGCCTGGCTGGGCTTGTCCTGCATCTCAACGGCAATATCGGTGTGCACGATCGAGGCGCGGGCGCTCAAGTCCTTATGGGCCGCCAGTTCGGCTTCGATGCGCGGGCGCGCGCCAAAGAATTGAAAGCGCAGATCTGGTTGGCGCTCCAGGGCCAGCGCGGCGCCCGGCACGACCACGCCTGGACCGCCATCTCCACCCATCGCATCGAGCGATATCGTGCGCGGCCTTCTCATGACCCGATCTTGTCTACCTTGAGTGACGTGGCCCAAAACCGGGCCAGCAGGGTCTTAGCACAGATACCTACTGGAGGCCGCCAAACCGCTCGACCATAGCCGGTTGCCCGGGCGAAACAATACATTTTCGCAGGCTTGACAGCGCTCGGGAAGCCACCCCCAAGCCGCGCCGGGGAAGGCCTTAACTTTTGTCCTTGAGGCTGGCCAGCACGGCAAACGGACTTTCCGGCTTTTGCGCCTCCGGCGTCGAGAGTGGCCCATCGAACACGGCACCCGGCAGGCGCGGAAAGGGATCGATGGCGGCGGCAAGGCTTTCAAACACGAGGCGACCGACATCGATCCTGTCGTCCACGATCGCCTCCGGATCGGGTTCAGAATCGAGCGCCAGCTGGCCCTTGGCCGGTTCGGGCATGGCTTCGCTGGGCCAGTAAGTTGCCGCGTAGGTCTCCGCGATCTCGCTTCGGACCGGCTCCAGCGTGACGACGCAGCTCTGCTCCACCCGCGCGGCAAGCTCGCCGGCCAGCTTATATCGGCCAAGGCTTAAGGGCGTGATGTGGTAGCTCGCCCGCAACTCGGGCAAGGCGACGAGATCGAGGGCAGCCTTAAGCCGCTCGCGCTCCTCCGCGTCGGCGACCCGTTCGACGCTGAGGCCCGCCGGCGGAATATCCTCAATCAGATGGTCCCAGCTGAGCTCGCCTGGCATGTTGCTGTTAACCCCGCGCTTTTCTTAGCAAGCCTTAAGTCCTTTGCCTCTCACCCTGCGCCCAGCCGCGTTAGGGCTTGGGCGCCGGCCAGCCCAGGCGTCCCACCAACAGGGCGCTGTCGGACTGGCGGTCGAGACACTGGGCCACCTCAAGCATGTAGTGTGCCAGCCGCCCCGCGTCCAATCGGCCGGCCGGTGCAAGGTAGGCCAATTGCGCCTTGAGCGCCTCCAGCACAGGCGTGGGTTGGCGCGCCGCGAGCGCTTGGGCGTAGGCGCGATTGCGGTCGAAGAGAGCCGCCGCCGTGCGCTTGATCTCTCGAGGTACGGCAAGGTCGCCGAAGGTCAGCTCGCGCATGTTGGCATCCATATCGGCAATGAAGGCCTCGCTCAATGCGCGCGCCAGGACGACGCCCTCGCCGCCCTCCTGGGTCAACCGTTCCAGCACCGCTGAGAGGTGCAGCATCAAGATCTCACAGCGGCCGGCCAGCGTGTCGGGAATGCCCCAGGCCGCATAGAAGATCGGCGTGCGCGCTTGCGTCACAATCGAGCCATAAAGCTCGCGTGCAGTCCGACGCCGGTCCAATCGTCTCGACAGCCAGGCAAACATAGCAGCAAGGGTGCTCCGCGCTCGTCTCGCGATGAGGGCAGGCGCCAGGCGCGGCGCGTTCTGCCAGCGTTGCAAATAAAAGGTTCCTGCGTTAGGCCACGGCTTGGGTCTGCAGTCGATTCTCATGAGGAACGCTCAACCATGCGCTCCGGGCGCCCTGCGTACCACCAACGGCCGAGGGTGACGTGACAGCAGCACACAAACCCTGGCTCGCGCCTGCGTCCCTCGGCGTCTTGATCGCGCTGGGCCTCAGCGCCTGCTCGGAGACCGTCACCAAACGCGGGCATCAGTTTCACGATAACGATCTGAGACAAATCCGGCCCGGCATGAGCCAGGAGCAAGTGAAAACCTCGCTCGGCACGCCCACCACCACGGCGACCGTCGGCGCGGGATCGGCCTACTACTATATCTCCAGCATCGAGGGGCAAACCTCGTTCTTTGCCCCCACGGTCAAGGATCGCCAGGTCGTTGCCATCTACTTTACCCCCCTTGGCGCGGTGGACAAAGTCGCCCAGTACGGCCTGAAAGACGGCAAGGTGTTCGACTACATCAAGCGCGAGACCCCAAGCCACGCGCGCGACGAGAGCATCCTGAAGGCGCTCTTCCGCAACCTCGGAACCAAGCAGTTGGGACTGGACTGACGGCGGCCTGCCCCGGTCAGTGTGCCAAGACCGCCAACAGCAATAGCGCCACGATGTTGGTAATCTTGATCATCGGATTGACGGCCGGCCCCGCCGTATCCTTGTAGGGGTCACCGACCGTATCTCCCGTCACCGCCGCCTTGTGCGCCTCCGATCCCTTGCCGCCGAAGTGTCCGTCCTCGATGTACTTCTTGGCGTTGTCCCAGGCGCCCCCGCCCGCGGTCATGGAAATGGCCACGAACAGGCCGGTGACGATGACGCCGAGCAGCATGGCGCCCAGCGCCGCAAAGGCGTTGCCGGTGCCGCCGATCCACTTCACCACTAAGAAGCAGACGATGGGCGAGAGCACCGGCAAGAGCGAGGGGATGATCATTTCCTTGATGGCCGCCCGCGTCAGCATGTCCACGGCGCGGGCATAATCGGGCTTGTCCTTGCCCTGCATGATGCCGGGCTTTTCGCGGAACTGCCGGCGCACCTCTTCCACCACCGCGCCCCCGGCACGGCCGACCGCGGTCATGGCGATGCCACCGAACAGGTAGGGGAGGAGCCCGCCGAAGAACAGGCCAACCACGACATAAGGGTTGCTGAGCGAGAACAGGTTGTCGACGTTAAGGCCGTAGAAGATCGACCCCTCCTTGGCCTGCGCGACAAAGAACTTGAGGTCCTCGTTGTAGGCCGCAAACAACACCAGCGCGCCAAGCCCTGCCGAACCGATGGCGTACCCCTTGGTCACCGCCTTGGTCGTGTTGCCGACGGCATCGAGCGCGTCGGTGGTCTTGCGGATCTCCTTGGGCAGGCCCGCCATTTCCGCAATGCCGCCGGCATTGTCGGTGACCGGACCAAAGGCGTCGAGCGCCACCACCACGCCGGCCACCGACAGCATGCTCGTGACGGCAATGGCAATGCCAAACAGGCCGGCGACATTGTAGGAGACGATGATGCCGGCCACGATGATCAGGGCCGGCAGCGCGGTTGCCTCCAGGGAAACGGCAAGTCCCTGGATCACATTGGTGCCGTGCCCGGTCTTGGAGGCCTCCGCGATCGTGCGCACCGGGCGGAAGTTGGTACCGGTGTAGTATTCGGTAACGACGATGATGAGCGCGGTGACAACCAATCCCACGAGCGCACACCAGTAAAGATCCATGCCCGTGAAGCTGCCGCCGCGGGCGGAGAACACCGTGCCGAGCCCCAACAGGGAATCGGTGACCGGCCACAGGGCGAATAAGGAGATCACGCCCGTGGCGATGAAGCCCTTGTAGAGCGCGCCCATGATCGATTGGTTGGCGCCAAGGCGCACGAAGAACGTGCCGATGATGGAGGCCACCACACCTACCGCGCACACCGCCAGCGGATAGAGCATCAGGTTGTTGACCACGGGTTGGCCGCTGAAGTAGATGGCGGCCAGCACCATGGTGGCGACCACGGTCACCGCGTAGGTCTCGAACAGGTCCGCTGCCATGCCGGCGCAATCGCCGACGTTGTCGCCGACATTGTCGGCAATGGTTGCCGGATTGCGCGGATCGTCCTCGGGAATGCCGGCCTCCACCTTGCCGACGAGATCGCCGCCGACGTCGGCACCCTTGGTGAAGATGCCTCCGCCCAAGCGGGCAAAAATCGAAATCAGCGAGGCGCCGAAGCCGAGCGCGACCATGGAATCAACGACCGTGCGGCTGGTCGGGGCATAGCCGATGCCGGTGGTCAGAATCGAAAAGTAAATGGCAACACCCAAGAGCGCGAGACCGGCGACCAAGAGCCCGGTCACCGCTCCGGCGCGAAAGGCCATGGAGAGGCCGTCGGCCAGGGACTGCGTGGAGGCCTGCGCGGTGCGCACGTTGGCGCGCACCGACACCAGCATACCGGCAAAGCCTGCGGCCCCCGACAGCACCGCGCCGATCAGAAAGCCGATCGCCACCAGCCAGCCCAAGAGTACGCCGACGATCAAAAAGATCACGGCGCCGGCCACCGCGATGGTGGTGTACTGCCGGGCGAGGTAGGCCTGCGCGCCTTCTTGGATCGCGCCAGCAATCTCCTGCATGCGCGCGCTGCCCGGGCTCGCGGCCATCAGGGCGCGCACGGTGTAGGCGCCGTAAACAAGCGAGAGCAACCCGCACAGGATGATTGCCCACATCACCATCGGCATGGCGGACTTCCCCTTCTGAAGACGGCTGGACCGTTCCGAGGCCGCGAATTCTTGAGCCCACGAACGACGACGCCGGCCTAGGCCTGCGCGGCATATAACCGCGGCCGCCGCCGGCAAACGATTCGCGGCCGGACCATGCCAAAAGTCCAAGGGCGTTGCAACACGGCGCGGCACTTTGCGCAAACCGCGCGGCCCTTAAAGCACCGGGCCCATCCCGGAGGCAAGGCCGTCAGCCGGCGGAGCTGACCTCCCCCGGGCGTCCCTGGGGCTCCCTTTGCGCTTGGATTCCCTCCTGGATTTGCCAGGCCAGGCTCCCTTGCATTGCAGCTGCGCGCATTGGCGCCTCGCGCGGCGCGGGCGGCCGCACTAGCTATGGACCTTGACGTCCTTGGATCAAAGAGCCGCAGCCGATGCACGCTCCGCAGCCTGGCCTGATCTACCCACGCGATGTGCCCCCCGCAGCGGGCGCCGTCACCGAGGTCGCCCCGGGAATCCTGTGGTTCCGCCTGGCGCTACCCTTTCTGCTCGATCACGTGAACATCTATCTCATCGAGGATCAGCAGGGCTGGACGCTGATCGATACGGGCCTCGGCGATCTCGCAACCCAGCGCGCCTGGGAGCAGCTGTTGGCGGGACCGCTCAAGGATCATCCCATTACGCGCATCATTGTCACGCATTTCCATCCCGACCACGTCGGGTCCGCCGGCTGGCTGCTCAAGCGTTTCGATGTGCCGCTGTGCATGAGCGCCACCGAATACCTGCTCAGCCTCAACATGCACCTCGACCCCGGCGCGCTCGAGGCCGAGCACTACCGCAAGTTCTACCGCAACCACGGGCTTGACCCCGCCACCACGCAGAACGTCGTCACCAAGGGGCACGAATACCTGCGCATCGTCTCGGGTCTGCCCAAGACCTTCCGTCGGCTCGTCGCGGGCGACCTCCTTAGCATCGGAGGGCGCCAATTCGAGGTGATGACCGGTGGTGGCCACTCGCCCGAGCAGATCATGCTCTTCAGCCGCGCCGACAAGATCTTTTTCGCGGCCGACCAGGTCCTGGCCAAGATCACCCCCAATGTCAGCGTGGCCGCCGTCGACCCGGAAGGCGACCCGCTCGGCATTTATCTGCGCTCGTTGCGGGCGCTCAAGGAGACGATCGAGGAGGACGTGCTGGTGCTGCCCGGCCATCAATTGCCGTTCCGGGGCCTTGGCGCGCGCGCCAGTCAGCTCGAGCGTCATCATCTGTTGCGCTGCGAAGCCATTGCCGAGGCATGCCGCGCGGCGCCCCGCTCGGCGGCCGAGCTCATCCCCGCCATTTTCGAGCGCGCGCTCGATGCCCACCAAATGGGCTTCGCCTTCTCTGAGGTGCTGGCGCATGTCAACTATATGCTGCGCCGGGGCGAGCTCAGGGCCGTCACCGCAGCGGACGGGGTGGAACGCGTGAGCGCTTGAGCCGCCGCGCTGGCGGCACCGGCTCTGGCCCCGTGCGCTCGCGCGCGTCGGCCCCGAACTGCCGCGGCCCGCTGGCGCGCGTGGCGCCTGTTCGCTGGCGCCCGTCTCCTTTATTGTCTGGCGCGGGGGTGAGGCTTTCACCTTGCTCAGGGCTTTTTCAATTCGCGCGTGGGCTGACTTGGGATGGCTAATCCGGGGCTTGGCGGCAGAGGCACACGCGCGTCGGGCGGGCGCTCCTTAGCACCGGACGCGCTTGCCGCCGGCCCGGGCGGCAGCGATGCGCCGCTCCTCGCGCTCTACGACATGAGCAAGCATTTTCCCGGCGTGCTTGCCAACGACCAGGTCAGCTTCGCAATCGGCCGCCACGAAATCCATGCCCTCCTCGGCGAGAACGGGGCCGGCAAGTCGACGCTCGTCAAACTGATTTATGGGCTGATGCGTCCCGACGCGGGCCGCATGGTTTTGGACGGGCTCAGCTATGCGCCGGCCAGCCCGGCCGAGGCGCGCGCCAGGGGCGTCGGCCTCGTTTTCCAACATTTTTCCCTGTTCGAAGGCTTGTCGGTGGCCGAGAACATCGCCCTTGGCATCAACCGCCAGCGCGCCGATCGGGAGCTCAAAGCAAAGATCGCCCGCCTTTCCAGCGCCTATGGGCTGGCGCTCGATCCCGAGCGCCAGGTCGGCAGCCTATCAGTGGGCGAGCGCCAGCGCGTCGAAATCGTGCGCTCACTTCTGCAATCCCCGCGCCTGCTGATCATGGACGAGCCAACCTCCGTGTTGACCCCGCAGGAAGTCGAGGCGCTGTTTGCGACGCTGCGCCGGCTTGTCGCGGAGGGCTGTTCGATCCTCTACATCTCCCACAAGCTGGAGGAGATCCGCGCCCTGTGCAGCTGGGCCACCGTGCTGCGCGCCGGCCGGGTGGTGGCAAGCTGCGACCCGCGCCGGGAAAGCGCCGCCCGCATCGCCGAAATGATGCTGGGTGGCAGCCTGCCCTCGGTGCGGCGCGGCCGCCAGCGCGGCATCGGCCGCGTGCGCCTCAGCGTCGGTGGCCTCAGTCTCAGCAAAGCCGAACAGTTCGGCGTCGACCTCGCCGACATCAACATCGAAGTCAGAGGCGGGGAGATCGTGGGCATCGCCGGCGTCGCCGGCAACGGCCAGCAGGAGCTGATGGATGCGCTCACGGGCGAGCGGCTCGCGGCGAGCGGGAACACAATCGAAATCGACGGCACGCCGGTCGGGCTCAGCTCCCCCGAGGCGCGGCGCGGCTTGGGACTGTGCGCGGTGCGCGAGGAGCGCCTGGCGCATGCCTCGGTGCCGGACATGGCACTTTGGGAAAACGGCGTCCTGACCGCGGCGGTGCGCCGAAGCCTGAGCCGCCGCGGCTTCATCGACAAGGAGCGCGCGCGCCGATTTGCGGGCGACATCGTCACCGACTTCGCCGTCACCGCCCCAAGCGTGGAGAGCGCGGCCAAGCGTTTGTCGGGCGGCAACCTGCAAAGGTTCCTGGTCGGACGCGAGGTGCTGCAAGGCCCCGCCGTCCTCATCGCGGCCCAGCCGACCTGGGGCGTCGACGTGGGGGCCGGCGCCACTATTCAGGCGCGCTTGCTGGCACTGGCCGAGGCCGGCACCGCCATCCTCGTGCTCTCGCAGGATCTGGACGAGCTCTTCGCGATTGCCGATCGCATCGCCGTCATCGCCAACGGGCGCCTGTCGCCGGCCGAGCCCGTCGATCGCATCACCGCCGCCGGCCTGGGGCTCAAGATGAGCGGCCACCGCGACGCGCCCGAAGAGCCGGCCCATGCTTAGGCTTGAGCCGCGCCTGGAACCCTCGCGCCCCATGGTCTATCTAGCGCCGGCGGCCGCCGTCGGCCTCTCGCTGCTGGCCGGCCTCGCGCTCTTCGGCGCGCTCGGCAAGCCACCCCTCGAGGCCCTTGCGCTCATCTTCCTGGAACCTTTGCGCTCGCTGCGCGGCTTATCGGAGATCCTCGTCAAGGCGACACCGCTGATCCTGATTGCGATCGGCCTCGCCGTCGGCTTTCGCGCCGGGGTTTGGAATATCGGGGCCGAAGGCCAATTCACCATCGGCGCGCTCGCCGGCGGCTCGGTGGCCCTGGCGGTCTATCCCGCCTCGGGCTGGTGGCTGTTGCCCGCTATGGCCTTGGCGGGCATCGCCGGCGGCATGGCCTGGGCGGGGATCGTGGCCGTCCTGCGCACGCGCTGGAATACCAACGAAATCCTGGTCAGCCTGATGCTCAGCTACGTCGCCATCCTGCTCTTGAGCTCGCTCACGCACGGGCCGCTGCGCGACCCCGATGGTCTCAATTTTCCGGAGAGCCGTCTGTTTCAAACCGCCGTTCCTCTCATCATCCCCGGCACGCGCGCGCATGCCGGCTTCCTTATTGCGCTCGCCGCCGTGGCGCTCGCCGCAGGCTTGCTGAGGCGCCACGTCCTGGGCTTTCAAATCAAGGTCTTGGGGCAAGCCCCGCGCGCGGCGCGCTTTGCCGGCTATTCCGAGGCGCGGCTCATCTGGTTTTGCTTGCTGTTGTCGGGTGGTTGCGCCGGGCTGGCCGGGCTGTTCGAAGCCGCCGGCCCGGTTGGCCAACTCGTGCCCCAGCTGCCCGCGGGCTATGGGTTTGCCGCCATCGTCGTAGCCTTCCTGGGTCGGCTCAATCCCTTCGGCATTCTGTTGGCCGGGCTCTTGCTGGCCTTGACCACGATCGGCGGTGAGATGGCACAGATCAGCATGAGCCTGCCGAGCGCAACGGTTGGCACCTTCCAGGGTATGTTTCTTTTTTTCATGCTGGCGGGCGACGTGTTCGTGAATTACCGGCTCATCTGGCAGCCGCGGCGCACGCTCGCCGAAGTCGAGGGCGGCGCGCTAACCGCGCCCGTCGGGGCAGCAAAAGTCGGGACAGCAAAATAAGGCGGCCCAGCTTGGACCTTCTCAGCAACATCCTGATCAGCGTGATGATTGCCGCCACGCCCTTGGTGCTGGCCGCTACCGGCGAACTCGTGGCCGAGCGTGCCGGCGTCCTCAATTTGGGCGTTGAGGGTATGATGGTGCTCGGCGCGCTCGCCGCCTTCGCGGTGATGATCAAGACCGGCAACCTCCTCGCCGCGGTCTTGGCCGCGCCGATTGCCGGCGTCGGCCTGGCCGCACTCTTTGGCTTCCTAACCTTGAGCCTGCGTGCCAATCAGGTCGCCGCCGGGCTGGCGCTGACGATGTTCGGCCTCGGCCTTTCGGCCCTGTGGGGGCAAGGCTTGAGCGGGCTTACCGTGCCGCCCTTTCCCCGCCTTGCGATCGCTCACTTGAGTGACCTGCCTTGGCTCGGCCCGCTTTTGTTCGGCCAGGACGGTCTCATCTACCTGTCGCTGGCGTTGGTGGCCGCCGTGGCCTTCATCTTGGAGCGCACGCGCATCGGCCTGATCCTGCGCGCCATCGGCGAGAACCCCGACGCGGCGCACGCCATCGGTCACCCTGTCATCGCCTATCGCTATGGCGCCACCCTATTTGGCGGCGCGCTGGCCGGCCTCGGGGGCGCCTACCTGTCGCTGGTACAAACGCCGCTCTGGGCCGAGCGCATGACGGCCGGACGCGGCTGGATCGCCCTTGCGCTCGTCGTCTTTGCCGCCTGGCGGCCCTGGCGCGTGCTCGGGGGTGCCTATCTTTTTGGCGCGGTGACTATTTTGCAGCTGCACAGCCAGGCGCTCGGCATCAAGATCGATGCCCAGGTCCTCTCCATGCTGCCTTACCTTGTCACCATCCTGGTGCTGGTGATTATTTCCCGTGACAGGATGCGCGTGAGGCTGACGGCGCCGGCCGCCTTGGGTAAGCCTTTCCACGCCGCAGCCTGAGGCAAACGGGCGTTTGAGGGTTCAAGAGGAGGGAAAAGCGATGCGATATGGCAAAACAATAGCGGTGCTGCTGGCCACCGTGCTCGGCGGCGTTGCCGCCCAGGCGCAAGGAAAGCCCAAGATCAGCTTTGTCTATGTTGGGCCGATCGGTGACCACGGCTGGAGCTACCAGCATCACAAGGGGCTCGAAGCGATCAAGCAGGAGTTCGGCGACAAGATCACCACGAGCTACGTCGAGAACGTGCCCGAAGGCCCCGATGCGGAGCGGGTGATCGATCAGCTCGCGGCCACCGGCAGCAGCCTGATCTTCACGACCTCGTTCGGGTTCATGAACCCAACCATCAAGGTTGCCGCCCGTCATCCCAACGTCAAATTCGAGCATGCCACCGGCTTCAAGCAGGCGCCCAACGTGGCAACCTACAACGCCAGGTTCTATGAGGGTCGCCACGTGATCGGCCTGATCGCCGGCAAGATGACCAAGACCAACACCGTCGGCTACATCGGCTCATTCCCGATCCCCGAGGTCGTCATGGGCATCAACGCCGCCTACCTGGCGGCCAAGTCAACCAATCCCAACATCAAATTCAAGGTGGTGTGGGTGAGCACCTGGTTCGATCCGGGCAAGGAAGCCGCGGCGGCCAAGGCGCTGGTCGATCAGGGCGCCGACATTCTTATGCAGCACACCGATTCACCCGCCGCCATGAAATATGCGGAAGAAAAGGGCGTGATGGCCTTCGGCCAAGCCTCCGACATGGCCGCCTTCGGCCCCAACGCGCAGCTGACCTCGATTGTCGACGACTGGAACCCTTACTACCTCCGGCGCGTCAAGGCGCTGTTGGACGGGACGTGGACAACGGGGGATGTCTGGGACGGGATTGCCCAGGGTACCGTCGTGCTGGCACCCTGGTCGCCCAAGCTCCCGGCCGATGTCGTCAAGCTGGCCGAGACGGCGCGCGACAATATCGCGAAAGGGACCTTGCATCCCTTCACGGGTCCGATCAAACGTCAGGACGGCAGCCTCTGGCTCAAGGAGGGCGAGAAGGCGAGCGACAAGGATCTCCTATCCATGAATTTTTACGTCGAGGGTCTCGACGGCGCACTTCCCAAGTAGGCTCGAGGCAACGCGCGCGGCCACGGGGCGCGCGCGCGCGCGTTGAGAAAGGCAAGGTCATGGGCGATCGGGACGGGCTCAAGCCCGGCAGCTACAGCGTCACGGCGCACGAGCGCATCCTGTGGGGACGGCCTGCCGCCGAGGCCGTCCTCGAAGAGGCGGACCGTTACGGCGCCAAACGCATCTTTGTCACCTCGACGCGCTCGCTCACCGACAAGCAAGATGGTCCCTTGCAACGCCTCGAGCGGGCCCTCGGCAGCCGTCATGTCGGCACCTATGCCCGCATCAGATCGCATAGCCCGCGCGAGGACGTGGTGGCGGGGGCCGCCGCGGCGCGCGCGGCCATGGCCGACTTGCTGGTCGCCGTCGGCGGGGGCTCGGTGATCGATGCCACCAAGGCCATGCAGCTTTGCCTCTGGCTGTCGCTTGAGAGCGTCGATGCCATGGAGCCCTATTGCGTGGGATTTGAGCGGCACAAGTCGATCGCGCTGCCGCTGCCCCCCGACCCCATTCGCATGCTTTCGGTCTCCACCACCCTTTCGGCCTCCGAGTTCACGGAGAACGCGGGCGTCACCCAGTCCCGGACCAATACCAAGCAGTCCTTCCGCCACCGCCTGTTTGCGCCGCGGTCGATCGTGCTCGACCCCGCCGCCACGCTCGAGACCCCCGATTGGCTTCTGTTTGCCACGGGCATCCGCTCGGTCGACCATGCGGTGGAGAACTACTGCAATTCTCGCGCCAGCCTCGCCACCGAAGCGCTGTCGCTGCAGGGCCTGAAACTCCTCTACCGCGCCCTGCCGGCGATCAAGCGCGATCCTCGCGCGCTCGAGCCGCGCCAGGAGGCGCAGCTTGGCATGTGGCAAGCCATTGCGCCTTCCGCCTCGGGCGTGCCGACCGGCGCCAGCCATGGCATCGGCTACGCCTTGGGTGCGGGCTTCGGCGTGGCGCACGGGCATACCTCCTGCGTCATGCTGCCGGCCGTGCTGACCTGGAACGCCGCCGTCAACGCAGAGCGCCAGAAGGCCTTGAGCGCAGCGATGGGCGCGCCCGAGCGCAGCGCCGGGGCGCTGATCAAGGACTTGGTGTTGAGCCTTGACCAGCCGGTCTCCTTGCGCGCGGTCGGCATCACTCGCGAAAACCTCGACGAGCTGGCTGCACGGGCGCTCAGCTATCAGCCCGTGCAACTCAATCCGCGCCCGATCAGAACCGTCGAGGACGTCAAGGAAATCCTGGAACTTGCCTGGTGAGCCTAACGCTCAGCCAAGGCGCTGCGGCGACGGCCGCTCGGCGGCGGCGCGGTGCGCACGATTTGCCAGCCTTGCCGGTCCAGAACCTTCAGCAAGGCCCGTTCGAAGGCTTCCCGGTAGGAGGCCGACACATGCAGGCGAAAGACATCGAAGTAGGTGGGAACGATCTTGCGCCCAACCTCGAGCCGCGACGCGGCGATGAAGTGCGGCAAATGCCGACCAGTGCTATCCTTGATAGTCCAGTGGGTCGTCACGGCACCGAGCCCCGCCGCGAAAATGCCACCTGGAAGATAGGGTGATTCGCCAACCCTGCCTGTTACACACTGAACACGCCGCAGGAGGAAGCTCATGGAACACCGACGCTTTGGCCGGACTGGTTTGATGGTACCGATCCTCACTTACGGTGGCGGTTGGGTTGGTGGGCTCATCATCCGGGCGCCGCGCGAGGTGCGTGAAGCGATCCTCAACAAGGCGTTGGCCGCCGGCATGGACTGGGTCGACACGGCGGCCTCCTATGGCAACGGCGCCTCCGAAACCGTGCTCGGCGAATGGCTGCAGACTTTGCCTGAAGCGCAGCGTCCCCGCATCTCGACCAAGTTCAACATCGATGCTGTGGCCGGCGACTTTGCGCGCCAGATCGAGCGCTCGGTCGGCGACAGCCTCGCGCGGCTCAAGCTCAAATCGGTGCCGCTTCTCATCCTGCACAATCGGGTCGTGACCGAACGCGCGGGCGGAGACACGCGCGGGCTGACCGTGACCGAGGTGCTGGGGCGCGACGGCGTGGCCGACATCATGGACGGGCTGCGCCGCAAAGGCCTGTGCGACTTTATCGGTCTCACCGGCCTCGGCGATCCGGCGGCGCTGGCCGAGGTCGTCGACAGCTCCCGCTTCGACGTCGCCCAGATCTACTACAACCTGCTCAACCCCACGGCGCTCCGCGCGGCCGGGCCGGGCTGGAACACCACCGACTTCAATGGCTTGCTCAATCGCTGCGCGGCGCAAGACATGGGCGTGATGGGCATACGCATTTTCGCCGCGGGACACCTTGCCAGCCCCGAGCGGCACGGCCGGGAGGTCGCCATCACCGCCAATGCCGAAAACGCCGCGGAAGAGGTGCGCGCCAAGGCGGCGCGTGATGTGCTGGGGCAAGCCTACGGCACGCCGGCGCAAGCCGCCTTGCGCTTCGGCCTCGGCTGTCCGCTGCTTTCCACCATCGAGGTCGGCATCGGGGAAACCTGGCACCTCGATGAGGCACTGGCCGCCCTCGACATGGGCCCGCTGCCGGCCTCGGCCCTCGATGCACTCGAGGCCTTGCGCAGCACGGGACCCGCCTTTCGCAGCTGAGCGGAGGCGAGACCCAGGAGCGTCTGAGCGTGCAGGGTGCGCACGCGCCTATGCCGGCTATTCTCTTTTCAAAAAGAGGTGCGCGCCTTTGAAAAAGAGGTGCGCGCCCTCGACCGCGAGATGCCGAGACGACTTCGAGCTCGCGCCTGGGGCGGCGCCCGCGCCCCCGTCTCGGTTCGAGGGCAAGCTTGCTTTTTTCGAGGCGGCGCGGCCGGCCTCGTTCGCTCGCCCGCTTCAGCCGCGCTTGGCCTTGCCGTCGGAGACCATGTGGAGCACCTCCACCTTCCGATCGGCCACCAGATCGCCGATCACGGGGCGGAAATCCTTGAAGTGTTGGCTGTCCTGATGCGCCTTGATGGCGGCATCGTCCGTATAAACTTCAAGCATGACGAAGCGCGTCGTGTCCTTGGGATCCTGGACCACGTCGAATTGCAGGCAGCCCGGCTCGTTGGCGAGGCAGCGTTTGGCCTGCGCCGTCATTTTCTCTTGAAATTCGGCTTCCTTGCCGGGTTTGGCCGTGAGATACGCAAGGATGGCGCGCATATTTGTCTCCTCTTTCCTTCTCTTCCAATCACACCGCGCGCGGCCGCAAGCTCAGGCGCGCCGCGCAGCGCTCGCTTCGTGCTCAGCTTGAGATGAATTTGAAGCCGTTGTCCCAGCGGGTCATGCGCCCGGTCGACGGCGAGGGAAAATGCGCCATGCAAAAGAGCGTCGGCGTATCGCAAAAGCGGCCGAACAGTTCGCGCCGGGACACGCCCGCCTGCTTGGAGTCGTAGTCCACGCGCATGCCCAGCTCCGGATAGCGCGCCTGGATCGGCGAGTGGATCATGTCACCGGTGATGACGGCGTCCTCACCGGATTTGCCGACGTGGACGGAGAAGTGATCGATGGTGTGGCCCGGGGTGGGGATCAATTGCACCAGGTCGTTCAGACTATGATTGCTTTTGACGATTTCGGTGCGCCGGGCTTCCACGATGGGCAAGACGGAATCCGTGATCCAGGGATGGTTCGCTGGATCCTCTTGCTGTTTCTTGGTCCAGTGCGCCAGCTCGCGTTCGGCGAACACATACTTGGCCTTGGGGAAGGTCGGCACCCAGCGGCCATTTTCCAGGCGCGTGTTCCAGCCCACGTGATCGACGTGCAAATGCGTGCACATCACGTAATCGATGTCGTTCAGGGTCAACCCGGTGGCGGCCAGGCCCTTTTCGTAGCGGTCGCTGTTCAGCATGTCCCACATCGGGCGGTGCGGCCGCGGCTTGTGGTTGCCGACACAGGTATCGATCATGATGGTGTGCTGGGGCGTCTTAACAATGTAGCTCTGAATGCACAGCACGAGCTTGCCGGTGGCGGGGTCGAGGAACGTCGGTTCCAGCCACGAACGGTTCTCCTCCAGGAGCTCCTTGCTGAGGGTGGGAAAAAATTCCAGCGCATCGAAGATCGGGGCCTGTTGCTCAACCACGCGATGGATGGTGATGTTGCCAAGTTTGATGGCAGACGACATTGCCGATCACTCCTTACTCGAATGTCCCGTTCGAAGTACGCGAATGTCCCCTGCGCAGGCCGCGGGAGGACGCGCCGCCCTGGCACGCGCTTCTCAGGGGCGATGGTCGGCCAAAATGGCCTCAACTGCAAGGCTCCCTCAGGCGCCAAGGTAGGCGCTCTTGACGTGAGGGTCCTTGAGCAAGGCCGCGCCCGTCCCCGTCATGGTAACGCGGCCCTGCTCCAACACGTAGGCGCGGTCGGAAAGCTCGAGCGCGGCGAAGGCATTTTGCTCGACCATCACCACGGTCGTGCCCTGGCGCCGGATGTCTTTGATGATCTCAAAGGTGCGTTCGACAAGGTTGGGAGCAAGGCCAAGCGAGGGCTCGTCGAACAAGGCCAGCTTCGGGCGTGACATCAAAGCGCGCGAGATTGCCAGCATCTGCTGCTCACCCCCCGACAAGGTCCCGGCCGCCTGCTCGGCCCGCTCGCTGAGAATTGGGAAACGCTCGAACAGCCGCGCCATGTCGGCGGCAATCTCCCGGCTGTCGTCGCGCAAATAGGAGCCCATCTCCAGGTTCTCCCGCACGGTCATGTAGGGAAAAATGCGCCGCCCTTCGGGGCAATGGGCAATACCGAGACCAAGAATGCGCCGCGCGCTCGCGCGCGTGATGTCTTCGCCCAAAAAGGTAATGCGGCCTTGAACCGGCGAAATGAGGCCGGAGAGGGCCTTGAGCGTGGTGGTCTTGCCCGCCCCATTGGCACCAATCAGGCTGACGAGCTCGCCTTGACCGACCTTGATCGACAGCTCGCGCACGGCAACAACCTTGCCGTAGCAACAGACCAGGCCTTCGACCTCAAGCACGGGCTAACTTCCCTGACCATGACGCCGCGCCACGGGCGCAGGCAGCGCGATGAAGGAGCGCTCAGCCCGGCAGCCGGGCGATGGCCTCGACCTCCAGCAGGAATTCGGGCTTCACCAGCCGCTCGACCACCAACAGCGTGTTGGGTGGATACTTGGCCCCCGCAAACAGCTTCGGGAAGATCTCGGCGCGCGCCGTCATGAAGGCGGCGATGCCGTCCGCGTGCGTGAGATAGGTCGTGAATTGCACCACCGCCTCGAAGCCGACGCCGAGCTCGCGCAGAATGACGCCGAGATTGGCAAACACCTGCTCCGTTTGTCGGCCGACATCACCAACACCCACGGGGTTGCCGGCCGCGTCGATGGCCACCTGGCCGGCGATGAAGGCAAGCTCGCCGGGCGCGACGCGGGCGACGTGCGAATACATGCCCTGCACCGGCGGGGCAGCCGGCGGATTGAGGTAGCTAACTGCGGATTGGGCCATCGGTGCCGCTGCCTCCTAGTGTGTCTCAATTTCAGCGTCGCTTGCGCCCGCCGGCGGCTGCCGTCTCGCTTGGCCAAGCGCCAGCGGGGCCATCGACTTTAGCGATGTTAGCTCGCCCAGACGAGCTGGAAGGCCCTTGGGTCCTGCCCTCCAAGGCGCCGCGGCAAGGGAGCGGGCCCCCCCCGCGCGGGAGAACTGGACACAGAGACCATCCTCGTCCAAACTCTAAAGTCTAGGGGCATAACGAACATCACGCGGGCAGATTTGATGTGCCTCATTCCTGTGGGGCATGGCCTGTGGGGCATGGCCTGTGGGGCATGGCCTGTGGGGCATGGCCTATGGGGCATGGCGCTGAAGCGCGGATCTCGCCCGCGACATGGTATAGTACGTTACGACGATGACGCCGGTCTTGCGGTATCGAAATCCCGGCGCCGCGGCGCGCTGGTTGTGCGAAGCCTTCGGCTTCCAAGAGCACGAAAGTGCACAGGAGTCCGACCGGCACGTCAAATATATCCTGTTGCGCTTGGCCGATAATTACGTGCTCGTACGCCCCGTCTCGAGCTCGGTGTTTGACGATCTCATGGTCGAGCCAAGCGCCGTCGGCGGGGGCAACACGCACGTGCTGTACGTGCCCATTCCCGATGCGGAGCTGCACTGCGCCCGCGCGCAGGCCGCCGGCGCCAAAGTCGAGCTCGAACCGCAGGACGACGGTCTGGGCGGACGCTTTTACACCTGCCGGGATCCCGAGGGACACCTGTGGAGTTTTGGCACCAAGACCTACGGCATGGCCGGCGCGGCACGCACCGCGTTGGCGCCGGTACCCGGCGTCCCAGCCCCGGCCAGGCCCGCCGAAACCGGCCGGCGTGGCGCGGCCAGGGTGTTCGCGCGTACCGCAGCCGGCTTGACGCTGGTCGCGGCGCTGTCGGCGGGATGGCTGCTCTACGAGGCCTATACGCAAGGGGCCTTCCACGCCGGTGGCGCGCTGACCACCGGCGCCGTCGAGCGCGGCCCGGCCGAACAGTCCGGCTCTGAGGTGGCCCGGCGGCTTACCCCGCAGGACCTCGCCGGCGATAGCGCCGCCCAGTTCGGCGAGGAGCAGACGCGGCGGCGGGCGGCCGAGGCTGCCGCCGCCGAGGCGGCGGCCAAGCTGTCCCAAGAGCAGGCGCTGCGCGCGGCCGCCGAAGCGCGGTCCGCCGATGCCGAAGCGAAACTCGCTGAGTTGAGAACCGGCGCAGCGGAGGCGCGCCAAGTGGCGCAAAGTCAGGAGACGGACACCGCGCGCGAGCGCCGCGAGGCCAAAGAAGCTCAGGCCGCCCTCGAGCAACGTCTTGCGGAGCAGGTGGCCGAAAGCACCCGCGACAAGGACAGCGCCGCCAAAGCCTTGAGCAGCAGCCAAAACGCGCTGCTTGAGCAGAAAGCGGTTAGCGCGCGCGCTGAGGCCCGGCTCGAGGCGGTCGAGGCCGAGGCCGCCCGCGAACGTGCACGGGCGGCAGCCGCCGCCATCGCCGCCGCCGCGGAAGCGGCCGCCGCGCGCCATGACTTGGCGCAGCTCGAACAGGAGCGGGCACAGCAGGCCACCGAATTGGCGGCCACCACCATGACACTCAAAGCCGTTCGCGCCGAGATCGAGGCCCTGCGCACCGCCCAGGAGCCAAAGCCCGAGCCGGCCAACCCTGAGATTGCCGCCGCCGCGCGCCAACAGCTGGCGCAACTCGAACAAGAGCGCGCCAGGCAGGGCGCCGAACTGGAGGCGGCCTACACCACGCTGAACGCGATCCGCGGCGAGATCGAAGCCCTGCGCGCGGCCCAAAGTGAGGCCAAACAGCCAACGCGCGGCGAACCCACGCCTCAGGTGGCCGCGGCCGAGCCGTCCCCCGCCGTGGCGGCGCCTCCGCCGGCGGCGGCACGTCCCACGACGCCCTGTGCGCAGGCGGTGCAAGGCAAAGTGCGGCTCGGTCCCAAGGGATCGCGCGCTTGGCCGGAAGGCAGCGTGGCACGCCTCTGTCACGGGGCGGAGACGTCCGTTGAGCCGGCGCGCTGCTTCGATGAACTGATGCGGGGCAAGGTCAACTGGGGCGCGGGCAGCACCTGGACGGCCTCCCATGCCTTGCTGCTCTGTGCCGGAACCAAAAACGCACGCCAAACGCTCGACTGCTTTGCGACCAGCGTCGCTGCCAACGAAGCCTGGGCCACGGCCATCAACTCCTGCAGGCTCGCCAAGCCGTGACGCGGCTGGGCTTCCCCCCTCGTACTGAAATCCCAGGCGCAAGGCGGCAGCGCGCAAGGGCGATTGAGGCTGTCGCATTTCCACCCCGCGCACCATGCCCGCCAGGCCGGCGCCAGCAACCGGTGCGGCGCCTAGGATCCGGGCCGCAGGCGATCGCGCTTGCGGCGTCCGTCTAGGCGAGGCCACCCTGGCGCTCGAGGAAACGGGCGATGGTCGGCACGCCCTCCCCAGTTTTCAGATTGGTGAAGACGAACGGCCGCTCGCCACGCATGCGCTTGGTGTCGCTTGCCATGACGCTGAGCGAAGCGCCAACATGGGGGGCGAGGTCCGTTTTGTTGATGACCAGCAGGTCCGAGCGGGTGATGCCTGGGCCGCCCTTGCGCGGAATTTTTTCACCCTGGGCGACATCGATCACGTAAATGGTGAGATCGGCGAGCTCCGGACTGAACGTGGCGGCGAGATTATCGCCGCCCGATTCGATCAGCACCAGGTCGAGATCGGGGAAGGCGCGCTGCATCTGGGCAACGGCGGCCAAATTGATGGAGGCGTCCTCGCGGATTGCCGTGTGCGGACAGCCGCCCGTCTCGACCCCCAAAATGCGCGCTTCCGGCAAGGCCCCCGCGCGCGTGAGGATGAGGGCATCCTCCTTGGTGTAGATGTCGTTGGTGATGGCACAGATGTCGTAGCGGTCGCGAAAGACCTTGCAGAGCGCCTCCATCAGGGCCGTTTTGCCGGAGCCGACCGGCCCGCCGATGCCGACGCGCAGTGGACCGTTGGGTGACTTTGCCATCGCTCCTCCTTCAGGACCGGAATAGCCGCGTATACTGGGTCTCGTGCCGCATGGAGGCGATGTCGACCAGGATCGCGGCACCCCCGACCTCCCCCAGCGACGCGGCCAGCGCCGCGCCGAGCAGCCTTTCCAGCATGGGCTCGAGCCGGGCCAGCACACGCAAACCGTCGGTCTGGCCGAGCGGCACGAGCCGCACGCCAGCCGATACCAGGTTGGCGGCGAAGGCCTGCAGGAAGGTTTGCGCCGACGCCGCCAGCGGCAACCCGTGTGCGGAGGTGCTGGCGCCGACCGCGACCGGATAGGCGATCTCCTGCGATCGCGCCAGGGCCGCCAAGGTCGGATGCGGCCACACGGCGCCGACGGCGGCAAGGAAGGCTGCACCTTGCGCAAGCGTCTCGAGCCGTCGTTCGGCCGAAGCCGCAAAGGCTGAGGCCAGCGCGGCGGCCTCCTCTAGGCGTCGTGCATCGCCGAGGGCAACGGCCCGCCAGGCTTCGGCGAAGAAGATGAGGTCGCTGCGACCGGCGCCGTGCTCCAGCACGTCTTCGATCCAATCGCCGAGCTGGGCGGCGTTTTTGATGCTGCCCGTCTCAACCACCCACTCCAAGCCGTGCGAGTAACTAAAGCCGCCGACCGGGAAGGCCGGCGACAGCCAGGTGAAAAGACGGGCGAGGCTCGGGGCCTCCCCCGCCGGCACCGGCCGCTCACCGGCAACCTCTTCGTCTTGGCCGGCCATGTCGTTAGTGCTCGTCGTCTCGATGGTGCTGGCCCGGGGCATGCGCCGGCGTGTCGTGGTGGTGGTGGGCCGCGTGCGAGCCCGTGCCAGCACCTCCCGCGTAGGCGCCGCCTTCCGGGTTGAAGGGGCGTTCCAGTTCGCGCACGGTGGCGCCAAGGCCTCTGACCATGGCGCCGATAACGTGGTCCGCTCGGATCAGCAAAGTGCCCTCGCCAATCTCGCACGGCAAATGTCGGTTTCCGAGATGCCAGGCGACCCGGCTCAGCGCCCTTGCATCCTCGCAGGCGATTTCCATCAGGCGTTCGCCTGCGGCCTCCACCCCGATGATACGCCCGTCCTCCAACTTGATGCCATCGCCGGCCCCGAGCAGCGGGGCCCGCGGCAAATCCAACAGGAAGGCCAGGCCGCCGCGGCCCACGAGCGCGAGCCGCCGCCGGGTGCGCCGGTCGTAGTCGAGGCACACGACGTCGGCGGGCGGCCCTGGCCATTGGCCGGCCGGCACGATTTGCGTGGCTCGCAGCATGTCTTCCTCGTTTGCTCTGTCACGTCTCTTCTGTCTGTTACGCGTTCTGGTGTCTGCTGCGCCTTCTGGCCTCGACCGCTGGAGGGGGCCTCGCGCGCCGCCGCGTGCCGGTGCGAACGCGCCTCAGAACAGGAAATAGCGCTGTGTCAGCGGCAGCGACTTGGCCGGCTCGCAGGTCAAGAGCTCGCCATCGGCGCGCACCTCGTAGGTTTCGGCATCGACTTCGATGTGGGGCGTGGCGTCATTGAGGATCATCGCTTTTTTGGAGATGCCGGCACGCGTGTTTTTCACGGGCAGCATAGGTTTGGCGGTGCCGAGCTTGCGCGCAAGGCCGCCGTCGGCCGCCGCCGCGCTGACGAACGTGACCGCCGAGGACGCCACCGCCCGCCCGAAGCTCGCAAACATCGGGCGGTAGTGCACCGGTTGTGGCGTCGGGATCGAAGCATTGGGATCCCCCATCGGCGCCGCGGCGATGCTGCCGCCGAGCAGCACCAGGTCGGGCTTCACCCCAAAAAAGGCCGGGCTCCACAGCACCAGATCGGCCCGTTTGCCGACCTCGAGGGAGCCGAGCTCGTGCGCGATGCCGTGTGCGATCGCCGGATTGATCGTGTACTTGGCAATATAGCGACGGACGCGGAAATTGTCGTTGCTAACGCGATCCTCCTTGAGCTGACCGCGCTGGGTCTTCATTTTGTGCGCGGTCTGCCAGCAGCGGATGATGACCTCACCCACCCGTCCCATCGCCTGGCTGTCCGAGGAGATCATCGACAAGGCACCGAGATCGTGCAGGATGTCCTCGGCCGCGATCGTCTCGCGTCGGATGCGGCTTTCGGCGAACGCGATGTCCTCGGGAATATTGGCATCGAGATGGTGGCACACCATCAGCATGTCGAGGTGCTCTTCCAGCGTGTTGACCGTGAACGGTCGCGTTGGATTGGTGGATGAGGGCAGCACGTTGTTGAGCCCTGCCACCTTGATGATGTCGGGTGCATGGCCGCCGCCTGCACCTTCGGTGTGAAAGGCATGGATGGTGCGGCCCTTGAAGGCGGCGATCGTGTCCTCGACGAAGCCCGACTCGTTCAAGGTATCGGTGTGGATCATCACCTGCACATCGTAATCGTCGGCCACCGAGAGCGCACAGTCGATGGCCGCGGGCGTCGTTCCCCAGTCCTCGTGCAGCTTGAGGCAGGAGGCGCCGCCCAGGATCATCTCAACGAGCGCGCGCGGGTCGGACGCGTTGCCCTTGCCGGCGAACGCCAAATTCATGGGGAAGGCATCGGCGGCCTCGAGCATGCGGGCAAGGTGCCAGGGGCCAGGGGTGCAGGTGGTTGCCGCCGTGCCGGTGGCTGGACCCGTGCCGCCACCGATCATGGTGGTGATGCCGGAATTGAGCGCCTCCTCGATCTGCTGCGGACAGATGAAGTGGATATGGCTGTCGCAGCCCCCGGCGGTCAGGATTTTGCCCTCGCCGGCAATCGCCTCGGTGCCGGGGCCGATGATGATGTCGACCGAAGCCTGCGTATCCGGATTGCCGGCCTTGCCGATCGCGGCGATGCGGCCGTCGCAGAGGCCGACGTCGGCCTTGTAGATGCCGCTGTGATCGATAATGAGGGCGTTGGTGATGACGCTGTCGACGGCACCGTCGGCGCGGCCAAGCTGGCTTTGCCCCATGCCGTCGCGGATCACCTTGCCGCCACCGAACTTTACTTCATCGCCGTAGCTGGTCAGGTCTTTTTCGACTTCAACGATAAGATCGGTATCGGCGAGGCGCACGCGGTCGCCGGTGGTGGGACCGAACATGTCGGCATAGGCCGAGCGCGACAGTTTCATTGGCATCAGTCGAGCTCTCCCATGACGGCGCCCTGAAAGCCGAAGACGCGGCGGCGCCCGGCAAAGGGCACCAGGTTCACCTCGCGCGTCTGCCCCGGCTCGAAGCGCACCGCCGTGCCGGCCGGAATGTCCAAGCGAAACCCGCGCGCGCGCGCCCGGTCGAATTGCAGGGCGCCGTTGGTCTCGGCGAAATGATAGTGCGAGCCCACCTGGATCGGCCGGTCGCCGCTATTGGCCACCGTCAGGGTGATAACCTGGCGGCCGGCATTGATTTCGATGTCGCCGGCCGCGCTGATGATTTCTCCGGGAACCACGACAAACCTCCTCTAAGGCGCGCCGCTCAAGGCGACGCGCTGTTATCTGATCGGCTGGTGCACCGTGACGAGCTTGACCCCGTCGGGAAAGGTTGCCTCCACCTGCACGTCGCCAATCATCTCCGCAATGCCCTCCATCACCTGCTCGCGGCTGACGACATGGGCGCCACTTTCCATCAGATCGGCGACGCTGCGACCGTCGCGCGCGCCCTCGACCACGAAATCGGAGATCAGCGCCACGGCCTCGGGATAGTTCAGCTTCACGCCACGTTCGAGGCGGCGCCGTGCGATCAGCGCGGCCATGGAAATGAACAGCTTGTCCTTTTCGCGCTGCGTTAGGTTCATCTCTCACCTTTGGCTTTCAGCACGTCCAAATGCGCGGCAGCGGCTGCCCGTGCAAGGCTTCGATCAGCGGCACCAGTTGCGCCTGCAGCGCGCGGCCATCGCTTGCGACGGCGCGCGCCACCAGCATGCCCTTGAACGCACTGACGCCCGCCACGCCGCCCGCATTGTTGAGGATGGCACGGGCGGTTTCGATGCGCTCCTGTGCAGCAGGCGCCACGTAGACGAGGAGGCCGGTGGCGCCGGCGCCGCCGAGCAGCGCCGGGCGGGCGATGAGCTCGGCGATCGGACCCTCGAGCCGCAGGGCGTCGGCGAACAGCAAAACGCCCTCGCGCCGCACGCGCCAGTTGTCGTGCACGCTGCCCTGCCGCAGGCTCTCGCCCATGGCAGCGCGACCAAAGATGGCGACCTCCAAGCCCAGAAAAGTTGCCGCGGCCGCAACCTCGACCTCGGTTGTGCGCTCCAGGGCGGCGCGGTCGAACAGGATGGTGGGCTGCGGCAGCCACGCCAGCTTGGCGTCGCCGGCAAGCGACAGGCTGACCGCGACGGCAGCCCTTCCCTCCCGGGCGCGGTAGATCTTCTCGGCCGCCGCCGTCGTCACGGTGGCACCGGTGCCGGGCCCGAGCGAGACCGCAATCGTGAAGCGGTCACCCCCCGTCAAGCCGCCGGCCGTATTGATCAGCACGGCCTCGCACGGCTCCGCGCCGTGCATCCTGGGAAATTTCAGGCGCGCGGCGCCCGCCTGCTCGAGCGCAGCCACACGCGTGCGCTCCCTGCGTCGCTCCAGGGCAAGGCGCACCGACCCCTCGGTGCGTGGCAGCCAGTCCAAAGCCTGGAGCATGGGGCGCGCGCGACCCTTCGCAATTGAGGCTCAAACCGTAAGGTAGCGCCGAACCTCAGCCTCAACCATGCTTTTTCCCTCGCCCGCAAGCACGACCTCGCCGCGCTCCATCACCGCGTAGGTATCGGCGAGCTCGCGCGCGAACTCGAAATACTGCTCGACAAGGATGATGGCCATCCTGCCCTCATCGCGCAGAAAGCGGATGGCGCGCCCGATATCCTTGATGATGGAGGGTTGGATGCCCTCGGTCGGCTCGTCGAGCACGATCAGCTCAGGCTGCATCATCAGCGCGCGGGCGATCGCCAGCTGCTGTTGCTGGCCGCCCGAGAGGTCGCCGCCGCGCCGGCCAAGCATGGACTTGAGCACAGGGAACAGCTTGAACAGCTCGGCCGAGAGCTTGCGCTCGCGCCGCGGCAGGCGCGCGTAGCCGGTTTCCAAGTTCTCCCGCACCGTCAGCAAGGGGAAAATCTCGCGGCCCTGCGGCACATAGGCCATGCCCAGCCGCGCGCGCTCGTGCGTCTTGAAGCGGGTGACTTCGTTGCCATTGAAGAGGACGCGGCCGCGGCTGACCGGCTGCAAACCGAGAATGGCCCTGAGCAACGAGCTCTTGCCAACGCCATTGCGGCCCAGCACGCAGGTTATTTTACCCCGCTCGGCCGTCAGCGAGACGTCGCGCAGGGCCTGCGCGGCGCCATAGTGCAGATCGATGTTCTCAACGCTCAGCATGGCCTTGAACCTCATGTGACCCGCAACGCCGAGGTAGCCGGCGCGGAGTTGCGGAACCTCGCACGCGGCTTCGGTTCCTCCCGGGCCCCAAGCGCCTAGCGCCCCAGGTATACCTCCACCACCCGCGCATTGGCGCTCACCTCATCGATACTGCCTTCGGCCAGCACCGAGCCCTCGTGCAGCACGGTCACCTTGACGCCGAGCCGGCGCACGAACTCCATGTCGTGCTCCACGACGATGACCGTGTGGTCCTTGGCGATGTCCTTGAGCAGCTCGGCCGTGGTCATGGTCTCGGCGTCCGTCATGCCGGCGACCGGCTCGTCGACCAGCAGCAACTTGGGATCCTGCGCGATCAGCATGCCGATTTCGAGCCATTGCTTTTGTCCGTGCGAGAGCGCCCCGGCCAGGCGCTGGCGCTGCTGCCCAAGGCCAATGGTGGTGAGGATCTCGCCGATGCGCTCGGCGTCGCTGAGATTGGGCGACCAGGCAAGGTTGCCGCGCACGCTGCGGTCGCCTTTAAGCGACAGCAAAATGTTGTCCTCGACCGTGTGATGCTCAAACACCGTGGGCTTCTGGAACTTGCGCCCGATGCCGAGCTGGGCGATGGCGGCCTCGTCCTTGCTGGTCAGATCGATGCCCCGATCGAACAAGACCGCGCCGCTGTCGGGCTTGGTCTTACCCGTCACCACGTCCATCATGGTGGTTTTGCCCGCCCCGTTCGGGCCGATAATGGCGCGCATTTCACCCGGCGATATGTCAAGCGACAGATTGTTGAGGGCGCGAAACCCGTCAAAACTGACGCTGACGCCGTCGAGATAGAGCAGGCTCGGCGTAATGGCGTGCGGCTTGGCAACGGAAAGATCCATCGTCCTCACTCCGCCGGCTGGGCGATGCCGGTCGCCGGCGTTTGCCGCAGCAGCGCGCGTGCATCACCGGGCCCGTCCCCGACCCGGCCGGCCCCGCGCCTGGCGCCTTGTCCATTCATCCGCGGGGTCTGGGTATCCGCCGCCGGCGAAGCCCGCGGCGGGCGCTTCCCCACCAGCCCGAGGATGCCCTTAGGCAGGAAGATCGTGACGAGCACGAACAGCCCACCCAGGGCGAACAGCCAGTAGGGGGCGAGCAATCCGGTGGTGAATGTGGTCTTGGCGAAGTTCACGAGCACGGCGCCCAGCGCCGCACCAAGGAGCGTGCCGCGGCCTCCCACCGCCACCCAGATGACGACCTCGATCGAGTTGGCCGGCGCGAACTCGCTGGGGTTGATGATGCCGACCTGCGGCACATAGAGCGCGCCTGCGAGCGCGGCCATGGCGGCCGACAGGGTGAACACGAAGGTCTTGTAGTTCTCCACCCGGTAACCGAGGAAGCGCGTGCGGCTTTCCTGATCGCGCACCGCCACCAGGATTTTGCCGGCCTTGGAGCGCACCACCGCCTGGGCGATGAGGTATGAGCCCGCCAAGGCCAAGGCGGATAAGGCGAAGAGCGCGGCCCGCGTCGGCGCCGACTGCACGTTAAAGCCCAGAATGTCCTTGAAGTCGGTGAGACCGTTGTTGCCGCCAAACCCGAAATTGTTGCGGAAGAACCCCAACATCAGGGCGTAGGTCAAGGCCTGGGTGATGATGGAGAGATAGACCCCGGTCACCCGGCTGCGGAAGGCGAACCAGCCAAACACGAAGGCCAGCGCACCCGGGACCAGGAATACCATCGCCAGCGCATAGCCAAACCAGTTGAAACCCCACCAATAGAACGGCAGCTCGGGCCAGTTCAGGAACACCATGAAGTCCGGCAACACCGGATGCGCATAAACGCCCCGGCTACCGATCTGGCGCATCAAATACATGCCCATGGCATAACCGCCGAGGGCGAAGAATGCCCCGTGCCCGAGCGAGAGAATGCCGCAGTAGCCCCAGACGAGATCGAGCGAGAGCGCCAACAGCGCATAGCAAAGATACTTGCCCCAGAGGGCGACCGTTGAGGTGGGCACGTGCAGGGGCGAGGCGGGCGGCAGGGCCAGATTGAGCACCGGCACCACCACGGCCAGGGCCAGGAGGAGGCCTAAGAAGATGCGGCCGCGGCCGTCGGGAGCTTCCAGGAGCCGGCGCGTGATCATGCTTCTACCGCCCGGCCTTTTAGCGCGAACAGGCCGCGCGGACGTTTCTGAATGAACAGGATCACGATCACCAGCAACAGGATCTTGCCGAGCACCGCGCCGGCATAAGGTTCCAGGAATTTGTTGGCGACGCCGAGCGACAAGGCGCCGACCAGGGTACCCCAGAGATTGCCGACACCGCCGAACACCACCACCAGGAAACTGTCGATGATGTAGCCCTGGCCCAGGTTCGGTGAGACGTTATCGATCTGCGAGAGCGCCACGCCGGCAAGACCGGCAATGCCCGAGCCGAGCGCAAAGGTCAAAGCATCGATGCGCCCGGTCGGAATGGCCATGGCGCTGGACATGCGCCGGTTCTGGGTGACGGCGCGCATGTGCAGGCCGAGCGTCGTGAAGCGCAGGGCCGCCAACAGCAGCACGAAGATGATGCCGGCGAAAACGATAATCCACAGCCTGTTCCAGGTGATCGTCAGGCCACCCAGTTCAAAGGCGCCCGCCATGAAATGGGGTGCCCCCACCTCGCGGTTGGTCGGCCCAAAACTCGTCCGCACCGCCTGCTGCAGGATCAGGCTGATGCCCCAGGTCGCCAGCAGCGTTTCGAGCGGGCGCCCGTACAAAAAGCGGATGACGCCGCGCTCAATCGCAATCCCAACCAGCGCCGCCACCAAAAAGGCGAGCGGGATGGCGATCGCCAGCGAATAGTCGAACAGCCATGGCGCGGAGCCCCGGATCAGCTCTTGCACGAGAAAGGTCGTGTAGGCGCCCAGCATCACCATTTCGCCGTGCGCCATGTTGATGACGCCCATCACCCCGAAGGTGATGGCAAGGCCGATCGCCGCCAGCAACAGCACCGAGCCCAAAGACAGCCCATACCAAAGGTTCTGCACCACGCCCCAGGCCGCCAGGCGGTTGTCGATGGCGACCATGGCATCGGCGACGGCACGCTGCACCGTCTCGGGCTGGTCAGCGGGGAGCGCGGCGAGCAGGCCGCGCGCATCCTGATCGCCGCGCCGGCGCATCTGCCCGACGGCCTCGAGCTTTGCCCCCTCCGTGGCATTCGCCGAATAAAGCAGCACGGCCGCCCGAGCCTCCTCGAGCGCGCGCTTGATCCCAGCGTCGGTTTCCTTGCCGATCGCCTGCTCCAGCGCGGCGAGCGCCTTCACATCCTTGGACTTGAAGACGGCCTGTGCCGCCTCCAAGCGTCTTGCCGGATCGGGCGAGAGCAAGGTCAGCCCGCCCAGGGCCGCCTCGATGCTACGCCGAATGCGGTTGTTGATGCGCACGGGCTTTAGGCTGGTCGCCGCGGCTTCCGCGGGCTGACCGGTGGCGGCATCGCTGAGCTTGCCGGCCTTGTCGCGCGTATAGATGCGCTTGTCGTCGCCAAAGTAGAGACGCCCCTCCTGCAAAGCCTCGATCACGCCCGCCGCCAGGGGATTGCCGCTGGCCGCGATACCCGCGATCGCCGCGTCGGTGTCGTTATAGGAATCGCCGGCAAACTTAGTGAGCGCGCTTTCCCAGCCGTCGGCCTGGGCACCGAGGCTGCCCGCCAGCAGCAGCGCAAGCCACAGTACGACCGCCGCGCAGCGTTCGCTTACCCGCATGCTCCAAGCTTCCCGCTATGTGACGGAGGCGGCGCCGATCGCCGCCCCCTTTTGCCCTTTGTTAGGTGTGAGGCCGCTGCTCAGCTGCCGCACTTGTTGGTCTTGGTGTTGAAGTTGCCGCACTTCTTGTCGACCCAGTCGGCCACCAGATCCTTCGAGCCTTCGAGCTCCTTGGACCAGGCATCGCCAGGCACGAGGCCGTCGGTCTTCCACACCACATCGAACTGGCCGTCGCCCTTGATCTCGCCGATGAACACCGGCTTGGTAATGTGATGGTTGGGCAGCATCTTGGAGATCCCACCCGTCAAATTGGCGGCCTCGATACCGGGCAAGGCATCGATCACCTTGTCAGGATCGGTGGACTTCACCTTTTCCACGGCCTTGACCCACATGTTGAAGCCGATCACGTGCGCTTCCATCGGGTCGTTGCTGACGCGCTTGGAGTTCTTGGTGAAGGCCTTCCACTTGGCGATGAAGGCGTCGTTCTGCGCATCCTTGATGGACTGGAAGTAGTTCCAGGCCGCGAGGTGCCCGACCAAGGGCTTGGTGTCGACGCCGGCCAGTTCCTCTTCGCCCACGGAGAAGGCGACGACGGGAATGTCTTTGGCGGCGATACCCTGGTTGCCAAGCTCTTTATAGAAGGGAACGTTGGCATCGCCGTTGATGGTGGACACCACCGCCGTCTTCTTGCCGGCGGAGCCGAATTTCTTGATGTCGGCCACGATCGTCTGCCAGTCGGAGTGTCCGAATGGCGTGTAGTTGATCATGATGTCTTCGCTCTTGACGCCCTTGGCCTTGAGATAGGCCTCCAGGATCTTGTTGGTGGTGCGCGGATAGACGTAGTCGGTCCCGGCCAGGACCCAGCGCTTCACCTGCTCTTCTTTCATCAAATAGTCGACGGCGGGAATGGCCTGCTGGTTGGGTGCCGCACCCGTATAGAAGACGTTGCGTTCACTCTCTTCGCCCTCGTACTGCACCGGGTAGAACAGGATGCTGTTCAGCTCCTTGAACACCGGCAGCACCGATTTGCGTGACACCGAGGTCCAGCACCCGAATACGGAGGCCACCTTCTCCTTGCTGATCAGCTCGCGTGCCTTCTCCGCAAACAGCGGCCAGTTGGAAGCAGGGTCGACCACCACGGCCTCGAGTTTCTTGCCGAGCAAACCGCCTTTTTTGTTCTGCTCCTCGATCAGCATCAGCATCACATCCTTCAGCGTGGTCTCGCTGATGGCCATGGTGCCGGAGAGCGAGTGCAGGATGCCGACTTTGATCGTGTCCTGGGCATTGGCGCCAAGCGACAGCGGCAAGCTCGCGAGCGCGGCCACGGACGCCGCCATCGCTGTTCGTAGGATTAAGCGCTTCATGGGTTTCAAGACACCTCTGTTGACTGGTCGAGGGCGTGAAACAGGCCCCCCGAGGTGGTTAAGAGCAACGAGCGTGCCAGGCCCATCGCGCCCGCTCTAAGATGAGGCAAATCCATGCTTTTGCGGCAGCAGCGGCACCCACAACGCTGCTGCCGGCGGCGGCGCCTGCCTAATTTATAGGCGCGCTGCCCGCGCACCGATCAGGCCGAACCCGAGCGGCGCCCCTAGGCGCCGCGGGGCCGCTCAGGCGGGCCCCGTGGGCTCGAGCCAGACGTGATTGTCGTGGAAGGGGGCGCCGCCATAGGGGCCCGGCTGATCCGCGCCCGTCAGGGTATTGATGCCCTCGCCGCCCTCGAACTCGTCGTTGGGGGCGATCGACTCCACGATCACGACGCCGCGCCGGAGGCCGGGGAAGGCCTCCACGGGCAGCACGATCTCGCCGCGCTCATTGCCCATGCGCACCCGGGCGCCGTCCGCAATTCCGAGCATGGCCAAATCCTCCGGATGCACCTTGACGCGCGGCGGGCCGTGCCGGGCGCGACTGGTCGGCATCTCGTTGAAGGAGGAGTTGAGGTAGTCGCGCGCTGGGCTGGTGGCGAGGCGGAAGGGGTGCCGGGCGTCAGCCTTCTCCACCACATCCCAGTGATCGGGGAGCGCCGGCATGCCACGTTCGACGATCCAGGCGTTCGCGCGTGGCGCCGGCACGTTCTGCCAATCGGGCTTGAAGCGGAATTTACCGTCCGGATAGCGAAAGCCCGCAAGGTAGTGGGCGGTTTCGAAGGGCGGCTGACAGTCGATCCATTTGTTGGGCTCGAGTTCGGCCAGCGTGCCCCAGCCCGAATTCTTGAGGGTCCAATCGATGATCTGGCGCGGGGACATGGCAAAGCCCGGATGCTCGGCGCCGAGCCGCCTCGCCAGGGCGGCGATCACGTCGTGGTTGGAGCGGCATTCGCCCGGTGGCTCGATGAGCTTGGGTCCCAGCATAATGTGCTGGTGGCCACCCCCCTGATAAATGTCGTCGTGTTCCAGGAACATGGTGGCCGGCAACACCACGTCGGCCAGCTTGGCCGTTGCCGTCATGAACTGCTCGTGCACGCATACGAACAGATCCTCGCGGGCGAAGCCGGCCTTCACCTTGCGCTGCTCGGGTGCGACCTGCACCGGGTTCATGTTCTGAATAAAGAGCGCGCTCACCGGCGGCCCGCCCTTGATGTCGTATGGGTCGCCCGTCAGGACCGGACCGATGCGCGATTGGTCGAGCACCCGGATGCCGGGATCGACCACGTCGAGGCCCTCGATCAGGCTCTTGTTCCAGTGATAGATGGCCCCGTTGTTGTGGAAGCCGCCGCCACCCTCATGCAGCCAGGCCCCCGTCACGGTCGGGATGCAGAGGGCGGCATGCATGTTGTGCGCGCCATTGCGCGAGCGGGCAAAGCCATAGCCGAGGCGGAAGTAACTCCTGGGTGTGGTGCCGACCATGCGCGCGAAGGTCTCGATCTCGCCGACGCTGAGCCCGGTGATGGCGCTCGCCCACTCGGGCGTCCTCGACTTGAGGTGCGCCGCGAGCTCGCGCGGGCAATCACTGTATTTCTCAAGGTAGGGCCAGTTGGCATAGCCATCACGAAACAGGACGTGCATCACCGCGCAGGCGAGTGCACCGTCGGTGCCCGGGCGCAGGCACAGGGCAAGATCGGCCTGCTGCATGGTGCCGTTGTGATAGATGTCAACGGCCACGATCTTAGCGCCGCGCTCCTTGCGGGCGCGGATGGCGTGCGTCATCACATTGATTTGCGTGTTGACGGGATTGGTACCCCAGATCACCACCAGGTCGGACTTGGCCATCTCGCGCGGGTCAGGGCCGGCCAGGCGCCCCGTGCCGGCGATATATCCGGTCCAGGCCAAGGTCGTGCAGATGGTGGCGTACATTTTGGAGTAGCGCTTGGCATGGGACAGGCGATTAATGCCATCGCGCATGACGAGGCCCATGGTGCCGGCATAATAGTAGGGCCACACCGCCTCCGAGCCATGGCGCCGCTCGGCCGCGAGCAGCGCTTCGGCCACGAGGTCGAGCGCCGCATCCCAGCTGATGCGTTCGAAGTCTTTCGAGCCCTTGCCACCCTTGCGGCGCAGCGGATGCATCAGACGATCGGGATGGTGGATGCGCTCGGCGTAGCGGGCCACCTTGGCGCACACGATACCGGCCGTGTAGCTGTGATCGGCCGAGCCGTGCACCCGGCCAATGCGGTTGTCGCCCACCAACTCGACGTCAAGCGCGCAGGTCGAAGGACAATCGTGAGGACAGACCGAATGGCCAATGGCAATCTTGGCGGGGGCGTTCATGGGCGTCCTTCGGCAGCAAGGATGGCCTCCACGCTAACCGAGTTCGCGGCGTTGGCCAAGAAATGCCGCAGCACGGCCTCAGGGCATGAGCGGCAGATCGGTGTCGCCCGGCGTTAGGCCCACTTGCGTCAGCATGCAGTGCACCTGCCCGCGATGGTGCGTCTGGTGATTGAAGAAGTGCGCCAGCACCAGCGCCTTGGGCCGCGTCAGCTCACGCTTGGCCGCGTTCGAGTACCAGTTCAAGTTGTCCTGCAACCAGGCGGCATCGATGCGGTTGGCCCAGTCGATGATGGCGCCGTCGAGCGCAACGCGCTCGCGCTTGAGGTCCTCCCAGTCCGCATAGAGAAAGGGCGATTGCGCGATGGCAACGGCCTCGGGCCGCGGCTCGCCGGCAAAGCGGCGCAGCCAAAGTTGGTCCGCCCACAGGAGATGATTGAGGGTGCCGTGGATGGATCCGAAGAAGGCCTGGCGCGGCGCCTTGCGCTCCGCGTCCGCCAGACGGTCCGCTGCGGTTAAGAGGTTTTGGTTCTGCCAGCGATTGTAGGCCGCCATGGTGCGCACGTAGGTCGGCGTGATCATGGCATCCCCACGAGAAAAACCTTGCGCGGCGCCGCCGCCCTTTTTTCAACGCCCTAGCCGACGATCTCCTCGGGCTTGAAATTGAGCCCGATCTCGAGCTTGGCATTCTCGAGGCTGTCGGAGCCGTGCACCGAATTGCGCTCGATGCTTTCGGCCAACTGCTTGCGGATCGTGCCGCTCGCGGCTTTGGCCGGGTCGGTCGCCCCCATCACATCCCGGTACTTCTGAATTGCGTTGTCGCCCTCCAGCACCTGGACCACGATGGGTCCCGACGTCATGAAGCGGACAAGGTCGGCGTAGAACGGCCGCGCCTTGTGCACCTCGTAGAATTTTTCCGCCTGCTGCTGGCTCCAGCGCACCCGCTTTTGCGCAATGATCCGCAGGCCCGCCTTTTCGATCAAAGCGTTGACGGCACCGGTCTGATTGCGGGCGGTGGCATCGGGCTTGATGATGGACAAGGTGCGCTCAATCGCCATCCCTTACTCCTGACGTGTTTTTGGCTATGGTGGCGCGGGTTATAGCTCGCAGCCGTGGCGCGGTTCAAGCCAAGGCGCCCAATTTCGGCCGCGAACGAGGGCGGCCGGGGCCTCAGCCTTGGTCTGCAACTGCCTTCCCTCGGCCTTCCTTCGCTGCTAACCCGTTGGGGCGTCGGCGATTGACGCCGGGGAACTGTGCCCTGAAACTAGGAAAAATGGGGAAGCCTTCCGTCGCCGACGGCAAGCCGATGCTCGAATGACCGTTATGCCAGCGCCGTCCTCGCAACATCAGTGGTATCTGGCTCGCGATGGCCAACAGTACGGGCCGCTCACCGACCCGGAGCTGGCCAAGTTCGTCGAGCTCGGGCACCTGCAGCCAACGGACTTGCTCTGGCGCGAGGGCTTCCCGGAATGGCGCCCGGCGCTCGCGGTGTTTCCCCCGCAAGGCGCCGGCGCGGCGGGCCGGAAAGAGACACCGTTGCCGCCGCAGGCGAATACCACCGGCGTCCCGCTGGCTGACGCGGTGAGACCCGGCGCCGAAAGAGCCAGCAGCGCCTTGGCGACGCTCGCGGAGAGCGACGACGACCTGGAACCGCGGCGTCGCCGCTTGAGCGCGCGCTTATTGAAAATTGTCCTTCTCATCGGCATCGTCCTGGCCGGCGCCTGGTTCGCCTGGACCTGGCGTGCCGATCTCGGCAGGCTGCTCGGCGCCATCGGTACGAGCTCACCCGGATCGGTGTTGGCCGCGACCGATCGCGCCGGCATCGAGGTGCCGCCGCTCCGAGGCTTTGGCCCCGACACGGCGCAGATGGACGCCAACCTGCAGGCGACGCCGTTGTGGCGCATCCTCAAGCGCGAATTTCCCGAGTGGTATGCCGATCGCCTCAAAGACGCCGTGGCGGCCATCCAGCAGAACAAGGACGATGCCAGCATCGCCCAGCAGATGGGACGCGCCTTGGTGAGCTTGCGCCGGCAGCAGACCGACAACGCGCTCTCAGCGTCACTGCCGAACCTCAAGCGCATCGCCAGCACCTTCTATGACAATATCGCCGAGCTGCGCAAACAGAGCACGGAGGCCTGCTTTGCCTTCATCTCCCAGGGAGAGGCGAGCCCCCTCATCGTCGCCCTGCTGCAAGGCTCCCCGCATACGGCGCGTCTGCAAACGCAGCTGGTGTCGGTGTTCGAAGCGGTTGCCGACGGACGCAAACTGCCGCGCGTTTATCCCAAGCCGCGCAAAACCGACTATGAGACGCTCGCCACCGCCCTGACGCGGCTCGGCTGGAGCCAGGCAGACATGCAGTTGTTCTCCGACGAACGCGAGCTGGCGCGCGCGGCGCCTGACAAGATCTGCCAGCTCGTGCACGACTGGTTCGCCGCCCAACTCGGCATCAAGGACGCCGACGTCCAGCTGCGCCTGCTGGTTGATTCTTTAAGGCCGGTCGTCGCGGGCTAGCCGCCGCGGCCGGCGCTCGCTCCGCTCACGCTGCCTTTCCCTCGAGGATTGCGCCACTCGCCCACGTCAAGGCGAAATTAAAATGCGTTGCTGGTTGTCCCGCCTCGGGGCACCATGCACCCTCCAGCCGCAAGCCAGATCGCCACGAACCCGTCGGGAAATATCGCAACCAAGGGCGCACACATGAAGCTGCTGTCGAGCCTGCTATCACCTTATGTTCGCAAGGTGAGAATTGCCGCCGCCATAAAGGGCCTGAGCGATCGGATCGAATTGGTTCCCATCGACACCAATGTTCCCGATAATCCCGCCATCAATCGCGCCAATCCGCTGGCCAAGGTGCCGGCGCTCGTGGTCGATGGCCTCGCCATCTACGACAGCCATGTGATCTGCGAATATCTCGACGCTGAGGCACCGGCACCCCTGCTGTTCCCGAAGGACGCTGCGGCGCGCATCAAGACGCTCACGCTTGGCGCCCTCGGCGACGGGATCCTCGATGCCGCCCTCTTGCTCGTTTATGAACAGCGCTTCCGCCCGCAGGAAAAGTGGCACGAGCCCTGGCAGCAACGCCAGCAGGGCAAGGTCGATCGCGCCCTCGACGCCCTCGAGCAAAACCCGCCCACGTGGGCGCAGAGCCCCGACTATGGACATCTGACGCTCGCATGCGCGCTCGGGTATCTCGACTTTCGCCATCAGGGCCATTGGCGTAGCGGCCATCCCAAGATGGTGGCCTGGCTCGACGCCTTCGCCCGCGCGGTGCCGGCCTTCGAGGCAACGCGGCCGCAGGCCTAGCCGGCGCCGCGCTTGCGCTGCGGCACGGCGCCATCGGCGACCGCGCCGGGCTCGGCGGCTTGGCCGACCGGCGGCAGCTCGACGGTCACGACCTCGCCGGCCTCAACCTTCAAGGCAAGCGCCCCCCGCTTCAGGAGCTCGGCCCGTCTGCCGAACATTTCGTAGCGCCAGCCCTTCATCGCCGCGACGTCCGGGTGCTCCTCGACGGCGATGCGTTCGAGATCGTCGCCGTCCGCGATCAGGCGCGGCGCCACCTTTTCGCGGGCCGCGCAACCCTTGAGCAGCACGCGCAGGAGTTCGAGCAAGGCCACCTTGTCGGCCGCCAGCGGCTGACCCGCGCGCAGCGGCGGCAGCGTGCTGACATCGCGCGCCAGACCGCGCTTGACGGCTTCCAGGATCTCCTTGGCGCGCGCCGAGCGAGCAAAGCCCTCGCTCAGCGTTCTGAGTTCCGAGAGTTCGGCGGGGCTGACCGGCGTGTGGTTGGCGATGTCGAACAGCGCCTCGTCGCGCAGAATGCGGTTGCGCGGTACGTCCTGCGCCTGCGCGGCGCGTTCGCGCCAGGCGGCAAGCTCAATCAGCACCGCCAAACCCCGGCGACTCTTGACGCGCAGCTTCAGCCTGCGCCAAGCCTCCTCCGGCGAGGTTTGATAGGTCTTGGGATCGGTGAGCTCGGCCATCTCCTCATCGAGCCACCCCGCCCGACCCTCCTTGTCCAGCTCCGCCCGCAAGTGTCGATAGATGTCCCTCAAGTGCGTGACGTCGCCGAGCGCGTAGGTCAGCTGCCGCTGCGACAACGGGCGCCGTGCCCAGTCGGTAAAGCGCGAGGTCTTGTCGAGATCCCTGCCGGTGACCTGCTTGACGAGGTTGCTGTAGCTCACCGCCTCGCCAAAGCCGCACACCATGGCGGCGACCTGCGTATCGAAGATCGGGTGGGGAATGAGCCGGGCCTGGGTCCAGACGATTTCGAGATCCTGCCGGGCGGCGTGAAAGACCTTTATCACCTGCTCATCCGCCATCAACTGATAGAACGGGGCAAGATCGAGGCCCTCGGCCAGTGGGTCAACGATCAGCTCTTCCTCGGGACTAGCGATCTGGATCAGGCACAGCCGGGGCCAAAACGTGTGCTCGCGGATGAATTCGGTATCGACGGCCACGAAATCGTGCCGCCGGAGGCGCGCGCACGCTTGCGCGAGGGTGGAGGTTGTGACGATCGGGCGCATGAGCGCCGCCTTATAGCCCAAGCCTCGACCGTTGTCGCGACCGCCGCAACGCCAGGCGCCCGGGCGCGGTGCGCCTGACCCGGTGCTGGCCGGCAGCAGGCGGCCTGCCGCGTGCGGGCGTTTGCGCCGGGACGCGCCGGCGCCTGGGCCCAGGTGATCGGACAGCGGCGCGGAAGCGCTTGACCGCCAGCGCACTTTTGCGACCGAGGGGCCCCACGCACTCCGATCCCGCTGCGTCGTTGGCCCAAGGGGGCCGCGCGGGCTCCGCCTCGCGCCTTGGCCCCCAATCTTGACTTTGCGGCACCCCCATGTGCTTTTCCCAGAGCATTGATCCCGAAGCCCTATTGCATAAGGCACGTCCCATGTCGGAGAGCAAAACTGGCGGGTCCGCGCCCGGGCACCGCTATCGCACCCACACCTGCGGGGCGTTGCGGGCCGGCGACGTCGGCCAAAGCGTGCGCCTGTCGGGCTGGGTGCACCGCGTGCGCGATCACGGCGGGCTGCTGTTCATCGACCTGCGCGACCATTACGGCCTCACCCAGGTCGTGGTGGATCCGGACAGCCCGGCCTTCAAAGCCTCCGAGAGCGTGCGGTCCGAGTGGGTGATCCGGGTCGATGGCAGCGTGCGCGAGCGGCCCGAGGGCACCGTCAATGCCGAGCTGCCGACCGGTGCGGTCGAGGTGTTTGCGCGCGCGATTGAGGTGCTGTCGGCCGCCAAGGAGCTGCCGGTCCCCGTGTTCGGGGAACCGGATTACCCCGAAGACTTGCGGCTGCAATACCGCTTCCTCGATCTGCGCCGGGAATCGCTGCACCGAAACATTATGCTGCGCAACGAGATCATCGCCTCGATCCGGCGCCGCATGCGCGCGGCCGGCTTTTTCGAGTTCCAGACCCCGATTCTGACGGCCTCGAGCCCCGAGGGCGCGCGCGACTACCTGGTCCCTTCGCGCGTGCATCCCGGCAAATTCTACGCCCTGCCGCAGGCACCGCAACAATTCAAACAGCTCATCATGATCGCGGGCTTCGACCGCTACTTCCAGATCGCCCCGTGTTTTCGCGATGAGGACGCGCGCGCCGACCGCTCACCAGGGGAGTTCTACCAGCTCGACCTGGAAATGAGCTTCGTCGAACAGGAGGATGTGTTCGCCGCCGTCGAGCCGGTCATGCGCGGCGTGTTCGAGGAGTTCGCCGAGGGCAAGCCGGTGACGGCCCACTTCCCACGTATCGCCTACGATGCGGCGATCGAGACCTACGGCACCGACAAGCCGGATCTACGCAATCCCATCAGAATGGCCGATGTCACCCCGCATTTTCGCGGCTCGGGATTTAAGGTCTTTGCCGGCATGATCGAAAAGGACCCCAAGGCGCGCGTGTGGGCCATACCCGCACCCGGCGGGGGGTCACGGGCCTTCTGCGACCGCATGAACGGCTGGGCGCAGCGCGAAGGCCAACCGGGCCTCGGCTACATCTTCTGGCGCGAGGGCGAGGCCGGCGGCGAAGAGGAGGGCTCGGGGCCGATCGCCAAGAACATCGGCCCGGAGCGTACGCGCGCCATGCAACAGCAGCTCGGCCTCAAGGTCGGTGACGCGGTGTTCTTCGCCGCCGGCAATCCGGACAAGTTCTATAAGTTCGCCGGCGAGGCCCGCAACATGATCGGCCGTGAGCTGAAGTTGATCAAAGAGGATCGCTTCGAGTTCTGCTGGATCGTCGACTTCCCCATGTTCGAGTGGAACGAGGAAGAAAAGAAGATCGATTTCTCCCACAACCCCTTTTCGATGCCGCAGGGCGGCCTCGCCGCGCTCGAGGCGGCCAAGTCACCTGAGGAGCTTCTTAAGATCAAGGCCTACCAGTACGATATCGTCTGCAACGGCGTAGAGCTGAGCTCCGGCGCCATTCGCAATCACTTGCCCGAGATCATGTATAAGGCGTTCGCTATCGCGGGCTACGGCAGCGAGGTGCTGGAGGCCAAGTTTGGCGGCATGCTGAAGGCGCTGAGTTACGGCGCGCCGCCGCATGGCGGCATTGCCCCCGGCATCGACCGCATTGTCATGCTGTTGGCCGGCGCCAGCAACTTGCGCGACGTGATCATGTTCCCCATGAACCAGCAGGCCCAGGACCTGTTGATGGGGGCGCCGAGCGAGGTGAGCGCAAAGCAGCTGCGCGAACTCCATATCCGCTTGGCCTTGCCGAACAAGGAGCGTTGAGGCGCGCCCGCGCGGGCAAGAACGAGCTAACCCGAACCTGCGCGCTCGGCGAGCAGGCGATCGATCATCGCCAGCGCCGAGCCCAGGTAATGCATGGGATCGGTGAGCTCGCGCAGCCGCGCGGCGCTCAGATGCTTGCTGACGTTCGGGTCGGCCTCGAGCTCGACAAGCAGCGGCGTGCCCTTGGCCAACGCCGCGCGCGAGGCGTGTGCGACGATGTGGTGCGCGTCCTGCCGTCCGGTGTACTCGGCCAGCGCCATCATCACGGCCTCCGCGACGATCAGGCCGCCCGTCAAGTCCAGGTTGCGGCGCATGCGTTCCGGCTCCACGCCGAGGCCCTCAAGCATGGCGCGCGCATGGGAAAGCGCGGCGCCCGCTGCCAGGAAGGCCTCGGGCACGGCCAGCCACTCAAGGTGCCAGGGCCCCGTCGCCCGTTCATGATCCGCCGCCATGGCCGCGAACATGAGACCGGCGTGCTGGCGCACGATGCCGGCGGCGGCAATGATCAGCTCGCAGGCGATCGGATTGCGCTTTTGCGGCATGGTGGAGGAGGAGCCCCGTCCCTCGGCGAAGGGCTCGAATGCCTCGGCCACCTCCGTCTGCATCATCAGCATGACGTCGGTTGCGATCTTGGCCAGGCTGCCGGTAATCAGCGCCAGCAGCGAGACCGTCTCTGCCACGCAGTCTCTGCCCACATGCCAGGGCATGGCCGAGCTGCCCAGGCCGAGTTCCGCCATCAGCGCGTCATGCACGCTGAGCCCCTTGTCGCCAAGGGAGGCCAGCGTGCCGGCAGCACCCGCGAACTGCCCGACCAGTACGCGCGGCCTGATCTCCTGCAGGCGACGGCGATGGCGCAGGAGCGCGCTCAACCAGACCGCGGCCTTGTAGCCGAAGGTGATGGGCAGCGCGTGCTGCAGGTGCGTGCGGCCGGCCATCACCGTGGCGCGATGGGTGCTGGCGAGGTGCGCCAGGCTCCGATCGAGCGCGGCAAGATCGTCGTCGATCAGCGCCAGCGCCGCCTGGATCTGCAGCACGGCGGCCGTATCCATGATGTCCTGCGTGGTGGCACCCCAATGCAGGTAGCGCCCGGCGTCGCCACACTGTTTGGCGAGCTGGGCGACGAGCCCGACGATGGGGTAGCCGACCACATTGGTGGCCTGCCGCAGCTGCTCGAGGTCGATGTCCTGGGCGCTGGCGCGGCGCTGGATGGCATCGGCCGCCTCCGACGGAATGATGCCAAGCCGGCCTTCGACCCGGGCGAGCGCGACCTCCACCTCGACATAGCGCGCAACCGTGGCACGCTCCGAGAAGATCTGGCGCATGGCCGGCGTCGCGAAGCTGTCGCGAAAGATGGCCGAATCAAAGACGGTGGCCGCCATGGTCACTCCTACAGGGATGGACGCCGCCGCCGGCACCTTCACTTGGCCTCAACCCAGCACGGCTCAGGGCTAACAGGCCCTGCTATGCCGGCGATGCTCCCTGAAGATTGGCCGACCGGCAAGGCCGTCCTTTACCCGTGTGTGGCCAAGCGCCCTTGATGTGAAGCGCCCCGAGCCAGCAAAAGGCGCGCAGGCCCCCCCGGGGGGCGCGGTGCCCGGTCGAGGCCAGCGCTTACTTAGAGGCCAGCGCTTACTTAGAAGGGCTTACTTGATGAGGGTGGGCTTGGTTTGCGGGGGTGGCGGGGGCGTCGCGCTGTTGGCTTGCGGGGCCACCGCGCGCACGACGCGCGGGGCAGGCGCGCGGGCGGTTTCGACGGGGACGACAGGCACCGGTCGCGCTGGCGGCGCGGCCTGGGACGGCGCCGCGGCGGCCGGTCGAGCCGCGGAAGCCTGCCGCGCTGCCGCCGCCGGCGCGATGGTGGGCTTTGCGGCAGCGGATGGCGCGGCGGGCGCCTGCGCTTGGGCAGGCTTGGCCGCCGGGGCCGGCGGCGGCGTGGCGACAACGGTTGCATTGGCCACTTTGAGACGGCCGATCAGTTCCTCGGCCACGGCGCGAACGGCCGAGCCCGATTCGCCGGGATACTTGGCGACGTAGGACCGCTCGACGGGGCTCAGGTGCGCCGCCACCTGCAAGGCGCTGGTGCGCGGCACGGCCTGGGGGAAGCTGCGGTTGTCGGGGTTTTCCATCAGCCAGCGCTGGTAGTCGGCGTCAACCGAGGAGTAGGCGTCCTTCATGTTGACGATCACGCCCAGGTTCTCGGCAAACCCCATTTCCGGGTTGAGGCCCTTGAAGCGGCGGAACACCTCCAGTCCGCAGGTCGAGACGTAATCGGGCTTGGTCGGCGAAAGATGAAAGTCGGCCTCCCGCAGCCACGACTCCGTCAAGACGGACAGCCCCGGCGGGCAATCGATGAGGACGATGTCGAACACGCCCCGCACGTGCGCGAGCAAAGCGCCGATGCTGCTGCGCAGTTTGCCGTGCAAACTTTCCTTGGAAACCTCGCGCTCGAACAACGTCAGTTGCATATCGCTCGGCACCAAATACACCGAGCGCGCCTCGTCCACATCCGAAACCCCACCCACCACAAAGCGCGGCCAGTCGACCGCCACATTGTTGAGGACGCTCGCCACCAGGAGATCGACGATGGTAAGGCCATCCGATTGCAGGCGATGCAGATTGGCGGGGGTGAGCAGCATCGCGCTGATGCTGGTCTGCGCATCGGAATCGATGATCAAAACGTTCTTGCCGTAGTGCGCCGACAGCGTTTCGGCGAGCGCCAGGACAAGGGTCGATTTGCCGACGCCGCCCTTGGTATTCATTACAGCGATTGCGTTACGCATAACTAGCGGCCCCCCAACGCGCCGAGCGCTTGCCCAGAGCTCAACCCTACCTCATGTGCCGGGCAAATATGGCATACTCCAGGTCCATGTCGAGATTGCGGGGGGTGAGGCTCACGCGCCGCGGCGCCGCCGCCCCCCGGAGCCTGCCGGCGCACGCGCCGCCGCGCGGGCCAAAACGGGGGCGCCACGGCCTTGGCGCTCAGCCGGCGCGGGCGCCCGTTCGCGCGCGCTATAGTGGTAGGCCCGGTTGGGCCGCAGGTCGACGGCGGCGGCCAGGCGGTTCGACATGTTGTAGAAGGCGGCCACGGCGGCGATGTCCCAGATGTCACGGTCGCTAAAGCCCTGTGCGGTCAAGTTTTGCCGGTCCTCGGCCTCTATTTTGTCGGGGGCCTCGGTCAGCCGCACGGCAAAGTCGAGCATCGCCTTTTGCCGGGGCGCCAGGTCGGCCGCCCGGTAATTCTGCGCGATCGTTTCCCCCAATTCGGGGTCATTGGCGCGCTGGCGCACGGCGGCCCCGTGCGAGGTCAGGCAATAGTGGCAGTGATTGGCGGCGCTGACCGCCACGGCGATCATCTCGCGCTCGAGTTTGGAAAGCCCGCTGTCGCCCAGCATCAAATCATCGGCCATCTGGACAAAGGCCCTGAGCTTGGCGTTGTCGAAGGCATAGGCCTGCAGCACATTGGGGACAAACCCCAACTTTTCGCGGCATTTCGCGAAGTAGGCCTGAAGCTCGGGCTCGAGTTCGGCCGCCGGGCCGAGCTCGAGGGCCATCACGTCATTTTTAGCTGGCATCATAAAGGTCCCGGAGGCGCCCCTTGGGCGGGCCTGGCGATTGTGCACGCCCCCGCATGCCGATTGTCAATCCCCGGTCAGGGGTCCACACTTTGCCCGAAGCCGAATGCAAGCGCGGATTATTGCCCCCATGTCGTTGCCAGCCCTTGCGAGCAAAGGAGGCGCCATGCGGCAGGTCCTGGAGCTGTTGGGCCCCGATCCCCAAGCCTCGGCATTCGCCAAGGTGTTGCTGGGGCGCGACGGCCAGGATGGCCTGCGGCGCCTTGCTCCCCCACACCTCGCCGAGCTCACGCGTGAGGCTCTCAGCTTCATCGCGCGCAAGCCGAAGGCTCAGCACAAGGTGCGCATCACGACCCTTGCCACGCCTGCCGATGGCGAGCAGCTGTCGCTGTTGGAGATCAGCAACGACGACATGCCCTTCCTCGTCGACTCTATTCTTGGCGAGTTGCAGGCGCGCGGCCTTGGCGTGCTCGCCCTTTTGCATCCCATCTTCAAGACCGAGCGCGATGGCTCGGGTCGCCTCAACAAGATCATCGGATCGGGCGATGAAGACTGGGACGACGGCCACCAGGAAAGCTACATCGCCGTCCTCCTCAACGCCGTGCCCGCCACCATGGGCAAGGAGATCGTGGCGGCGATCTCCGCGCTCCTGAACGAAGTGAGGGTGGCGGTCAGCGACTGGGGCAAGATGCGCCAGCGTCTCAACGCCGCCATCGCCGAGCTCGAAACGGTCGACCGGCCGGCCCCCGCGGACCTGCGCGTCGAAGCGTTGGCCTTCTTGCGATGGCTGCTTGAGGATAATTTCACCTTCCTCGGCATGCGCGAATTCGAACTGACGGGCGACCCCGAAACCGGCACCCTCGTGCCCCTGAAGGGCAGCGGGCTTGGCGTCTTGCGCGATGCGGCGCTCGAGGTTCTCAGGCGGGGCAGCGAGCTCCTGGCCATGACCCCGGAGATCCGGCGCTTCTTCTTTGCCCCGGCGCCGCTGATCATCACCAAGGCCAATGTCGTGAGCCGCGTGCACCGCCGCGCGCACATGGACTATATCGGCATCAAGACCTACCATCGAGACGGCGCGCTCAAGGGCGAACTGCGCCTGATCGGCCTCTTCACCTCGCAGGCCTACGTACGCTTGCCGAGCGAGATCCCGTTCCTGCGCCTCAAGGTCGCCAAGGTGCTGGCGGGCTCGGGCTATCCCCCGGCCAGTCATGCCGGCAAGGCGCTCACCAACATTCTCAATACCTTCCCGCGCGATGAGCTGTTCCAGATCGGGGTCGAGCGCCTGCAGGAGTGGAGCGAGGGCATCCTCGACCTGGAGACGCGCCCGCGCGTGCGCGTCTTTGCGCGCGTCGATCGCTTCGACCGCTTTGTGTCGCTCATCATCTATGTCCCCCGCGACCGCTACAATACCGGGGTGCGTGAGCGGATCGGGGCCTTGCTGGCCCAGGCCTACCAGGGCCGCGTCACCGCGTTCTATCCCTACTTCCCCGAGGGCCCGCTGGTGCGCGTGCAATTCATCATCGGCCGCCAGCGCGGGCCCACCCCCGACGTCGATCCGGCCTGGCTCGAGGCCGAGATCGCCCGCATCATCCGCACCTGGCAGGACCGGCTGGCGCAGGCCATCGGCGGGCTCGGACCAAGCGGGGAAGCGTTGCTCGCCAAGTACGGCGCCGCCTTCCCCGCCGGTTATACGGAGGGCTTTTCGCCGGAACGCGCGCTGCAGGATATCGAGCGCATCGAGCGGTTGGGACCGGAGCGGCCCATTGCCGTCGACTTCTACCGTCTGCCGGACGCGCCAGCCGGACGCTTGCACGCCGCGGTCTACCGCTTTGGCGAACCCATTGCGCTGTCGGAGCGCGTGCCGGTGTTGGAGAACTTGGGCTTCCGGGCCATCGATGAACGCTCCTTTCACCTGACACCGCGGTTTGCTGGCAGTACCGTCGACGTCACGCTGCACGACATGGTGCTGGAACGCGCCGACGGCGCAGGCATCGAGCTTTCCGGGCAGGCCAGCCGCCTGGAGGGCTGCTTTCTTGCCGTCTTCCGCGGCGAAGCCGATAACGACGGCTTCAACCGCCTGATTTTGTCGGCGGGAGCCGACTGGCGCGAGGTTGCGGTGATCCGCGCCTACTCAGCCTATCTGCGCCAGCTCGAACAACCTTTCGGACTGCGCTATCTCGCCGACACCTTGACCCGGCATGCCGGCCTGACGCGCGACCTGCTCGAGCTATTCCATGTGCGCTTCGACCCGGCGCGGTCGCTTGCTTTGGCCGCGCGCGAGAGCTTGGCGGAGCCGATCCGCCAGCGCATCGAGGGCGCACTGGCGAACGTGCCGAGCCTTGATGAAGATCGCATTCTGCGTCAGGTCCTCAACCTCGTCTCGGCCACGGTTCGCACCAACTTCTATCGGGCCGACGCGCGTGGCCGGCGCTCAGAGGTCATCAGCTTCAAGTTCGACAGCGCGCTGATCGAGGCGGCACCCCGTCCACGTCCGTTCCGGGAGTTGTGGGTCTACTGCCCACGCGTGGAGGGCATCCATCTGCGCTTTGCCCCCATCGCGCGCGGCGGCATCCGTTGGTCGGATCGCGCGCAGGACTTCCGCACCGAAATTTTGGGCCTCGTGCGAGCGCAACGCGTGAAGAATGCGGTAATCGTTCCCTCCGGGGCAAAGGGCGGGTTCCTGCCCAAGCAGCTGCCGCGCAGCGGCAACCGTGACGAGGTACAAAAGGAGGGCATCGCTGCTTATCGCGCCTTCATTGCGGCGCTGCTCGACATCACCGACAATCTCAAGGACGGCCGGATCGTGCCGCCGCGCCAGGTCGTGCGCTACGATGGCGATGATCCCTACCTGGTTGTGGCCGCCGACAAGGGCACGGCGACCTTCTCCGATATCGCCAACGAAATTTCCGCCGCCCATGATTTCTGGCTGGGCGACGCCTTTGCCTCGGGCGGCTCTGAGGGCTACGACCACAAGGCCATGGGCATCACCGCGCGCGGGGCCTGGACGTGCGTGGAACGCCACTTCCGCGAAATGGACGTCGATATCGCACGGCAACCCTTCCGCGTCGTCGGTGTCGGCGACATGTCCGGCGACGTGTTCGGCAACGGCATGCTGCTATCGCCGGTGATCCGCCTGCAGGCGGCCTTCGACCACCGCGACATCTTCATCGACCCCGATCCCGATCCCGACCAGAGCTTTTCCGAACGCAAGCGCCTGTTCGCCCTGCCGCGCTCCAGCTGGCAGGACTATGACAGGCGCAAGATCTCCAGGGGCGGCGGGGTGTTTTCGCGTTCGGCCAAGTCGATCGCGCTCACCCCCGAAATGGCCGCGCTCATCGGCCTCAACCCTGCCAACCTCACGCCCAACGAATTGCTCAATGCTCTCCTTAAGAGCAAAACCGACCTCCTTTGGTTCGGCGGCATCGGCACCTACGTGCGCGCCACTGGCGAAACCGATGTGGAGGTGGGCGATCGCGCCAATGATGCCATCCGGGTCACCGCCGCCGACCTCGGGGCCAAGGTCGTGGGCGAAGGCGCCAACCTCGGCATGACCCAGCGCGCCCGCATCGAGTTCGCCCAGCGCGGTGGCCGCCTCAATACGGACTTCATCGACAATTCGGCGGGCGTGAACACCTCCGACCAGGAAGTGAACATCAAGATCGCCTTGGGTCCCGCCAGCCGCTCGGGCAAACTCTCCGCCAGCGAGCGCAAGCTCCTGCTGGCCGCCATGACCGATGCTGTGGCCGCACGCTCGCTTGCCAACAACTACCAGCAATCGCTGGCTTTGAGCCTGGCGGAACGGAGCGCAAACCGCGAGCTGCCCGATTATGCCCTGCTGCTGCATGCGCTCGAGGAGCGCGGGCTGTTCGAGCGTCGGCTCGAAGCCTTGCCGTCCGACCGGGAGCTGGAAGAGCGGGGACGCACGGGGCGCGGTCTCACCCGGCCGGAGCTGGCGGTGCTCTTGAGCTACGCCAAGATTGCCCTCGAGCATGACCTGATTGCCAGCAAGGTGCCCGACGAGCCGCTGCTTTCCACCTGGCTCGACGCCTACTTTCCGGATGAGTTGCGCCGACGCTTTCCCGAAGGCATCTCCGGCCACAGCCTGCGCCGTGAAATCATCGCCACCGGCCTGACCAATGCCGTTCTTAATCGCGGCGGTCCGGCCTTGGCGGTGAGGCTCGCCGACGAGACGCGCCGCACGACGCCCGACGTGGCCTTGGCATTTTTGGCCGTGCGCGAGACCTTCGAGCTGCCGGGGCTTTGGGGCAAACTCGATGCGCTCGACGGCAAGGTTAAGGGGGCGACGCAGACCGCCCTCTATCAGAGGACCCGCGATCTGGTGACCACGGCCACACTCTTTATGCTGCGCCACAGCAGCGGCGAGGGCAGCCTCGGCGACACCATCGCGCGCCATAAGTCGACGCTGGCGGCGCTCAAGTCCGCCTTGGCCAGCGTGCTGCCGGCGCGCCTCGCGGCGGGCACAGCCCAACAGGCCAACGCGCTCAAGGCGCTCGGTGTGCCGGACGACCTCGCCAGCGAAATCGCCGCCCTCGATGTGCTCGAGCATTCGCTGGCGATCGACGCGGTCGCGCACGCCACGCACAGCACGGTGCCGGAGGCGGCCCGCGTTTTTCTCCTGCTGGGCGACCGCCTGCGCATCGGCGAGCTGAGCAGCAGGGCCAGCAAGATCGTGACGCCCGACTACTACGACCGGCTCGCCGTCGCCCAGGCGCTCAATCAATTGGGAAAGTCACAGGCCGACCTGGCACGGGCGGGGATCCGCGCGGGCGGCGCGGCGGCCATCGAGGCCTGGCTCGTTGCGCAGGGGCCGCGCCTGGCGCGCGTGATTGCCAACCTCGAGGCCATTGCCAACGAGGGAACGCTGACGTTGTCGCGCCTCCTGGTCGCCGCGGGACAATTGCAGGACGTGGCCGGCGCCGCTACTGCGGCCGCTCCTTCAGCATCAGCCAAGCGGGCCCGAACAGGGGGTCGTTCCAGATCCGGCGCCAGCGAAAGCCAGCCTGCTCGTAAGCGCGCACCATCCTCTCCTGCCTGATCGAGACCAGGCCGCAGCAGGCCACGGCGAGTGTGGTTGCGAAGACCTCGGCCGCCAGCAGCGCCGGAATGGCGGCAAGAACGCGCGGGTGCGAGGGCATAATCCAGACCTGCGTGTCCCAGGTGCCCGCGGGGATGTCCGGCGCTTGCGCGCCGGCCCGCAGCCCCATTTCGAGGGCGTGCGCGTAGCCGATCGGCCGCGCTTGCCAGGTGACGATGCGGCTGAGTGCGGTCGCACTGAGCCGCGCCAGCGCGATTTCCGCCTCCGCGCTTGCCCGGTTGCCCGCGCAGGCCTCAATCGCTGGATCCTTAAGCCAGCGCCGCAGCAGGAAGCCGTCCTCGGCCGTAGCCGGGCGCAGCCGGATCGCGGATGGCGCGTGCCTCTCAGCCATGCCGGTTCAATGCCGGAAATGCCGCACGCCGGTGAAGACCATCGCCAGGCCGTGCGCGTCCGCCGCCGCAATCACGTCCTTGTCGCGCATGGACCCACCGGGCTGGATGACCGCCGTCGCCTCCGCCTCGGCGATCGCCATTAGGCCGTCGGGGAAGGGAAAGAATGCATCGGAAGCCACCACCGAGCCCTTCGCCAGCGGTTCAGTGAGGCCCGCCGCCTTGGCGGCCTCCTCGGATTTCCAGGCGGCGATGCGGGCACTGTCGACCCTCGCCATCTGCCCGGCACCGATGCCCACGGTGGCACCGTCCTTGGCGTAAACGATGGCATTGGACTTCACGTGCTTGGCCACCCTGAAGGCAAATTTCAGATCGGCAAGCTCCCGCGCCGTGGGCTGCCGCTTGCTCACGACCTGGAGTTCGAGATCATCAACGCGCGTGTTATCGCGCGATTGCACCAGAAAACCGCCCGACAGGGAGCGGAAGGTTACATCGCTACGGCCGGCATCGGGCAGTTTCCCCGTCGTGAGCAAGCGCAGGTTCTTTTTGCCGGCAAAAATTGCCTTCGCTTCCACACTGGCCTCCGGCGCGATCACCACCTCCGTGAAAATACTGGTGATCTCCGCCGCGACCGCCGCGTCGATGCTGCCGTTGAGGGCGATAATGCCGCCGAAGGCGCTGACGGGATCGCAGCGGAGCGCCTTGCGATAGGCCTCGACCAGGGATGCCCCGCTTGCCACGCCGCAGGGGTTGGCATGCTTGATGATGGCAACGGTGGGGATGGTGCGGTCGAACTCGGCCACCAACTCGAGGGCGGCGTCGGTGTCGGCGAGGTTGTTGTAGGAAAGCTCCTTGCCCTGGTGCTGCACCAGCGTGGCAAGACCGGGGACGGGGGCGCCGCTCGCATAGAAGGCCGCGCGCTGGTGCGGGTTCTCGCCATAGCGCAGCGCCTGAGCCAGCTTGCCGCCGAAGGCGCGCCAGGCCGGAGCCGGTTCGCCCAAGACGCCGGCAAACCAAGCGCTGATCGCGGCGTCGTAGGCGGCAGTGCGCGCAAAGGCCTTGGCGGCCAGGCGTTTGCGCAACGGAGCGCTCGTCGCCCCGGCGTGGGCAGCCATGTCGTTGAGAACGAGGGCATAGTCCTCAGGATCAACGACGACGGTGACCCCGGCATGGTTTTTGGCGGCGGCGCGGAGCATGGCCGGACCGCCGACATCGATGTTTTCGATCGCAACATCGAAGGCCGCACCCGCGGCAACGGTCGCCTCAAACGGATAGAGGTTGACGACCAACAGATCGATGGGGGCGATGCCGTGCTCAAGCGCCGCCGCCTGGTGCTCGGCGTTGCCGCGCACGGCCAACAGCCCGCCGTGCACCTTGGGGTGCAGCGTCTTCAGGCGGCCATCCAGCATTTCCGGGAAGCCCGTATGCTCGGCGATGTCCTTAACAGGAATGCCGGCCGCCTTGAGCGCCTTCGCGGTACCCCCGGTTGAAAGGATTTCGACCCCGAAAGCCTTGAGCCCGTGGGCAAACTCGAGGAGGCCCGCTTTGTCGGAGACCGAGAGCAGAGCCCGCCCGATCCTGTTGGCCTCTGTCATAGGACGTCCACTCCCAGTTGCTCGAGGCGCGCGGCGCCTCGCCTGCTGCGGGGCCGCTGGGGCGCGCTTAGCATGGAACCGAGCTTGGCAACAGGCGCCGCTCAGTCTTGGCGCTCTCCCCGCCCTGTCGCGCCATCCGGCCGCCGCGCCGCGCTGGCCGCAGCCGGCCGAGCCGGTGGCGTGCCCTGTGCCAGGGCCAACCGTTCGCCCAGCGACCGAGCAAGCGGGATGCGCTCGGCGAGCCTCCAATCGGCCGGTGGCATGCGCTCAAGCTGCCAGCTGAGCTCGGCCTCGCCGTGGCAGGCCGCTCTCAGCACCACTTGCTGGGCCGGGCGGGGCCCCAGGATGCCCGCGTTGTGCACACTGTCTTCAATCGTCAGTGCGGCACCCCGGACCGACAGGCGCCAGTGCTGACCCGACTTGGTGACGAGGTCGGCCGTGCCTGCGTCCCGCCCAGGCCAAACTTCCACGTCGGGATGAACATGGAAGTGCACGGCGAAGGGAAGATCCCAGGCAAATCGCAACACGCCTTTGGCCGAGCGGAGCGCGTCGCTGCCCTCCAGCCTTGCGCCCGTGGCATCAAGCAGAAGGCTGCGCCGGTGCAGCAGCCCCCAACGGCCGACGTAGCCGTCATGGCAAGCCCCAAGCCGCAAGGAGCCGGCGTCCTCGGCGAGACGAGCGCTGACGTGGTCCGGCTGCTCGATCGGCAAGGCACCGCCGCGCGGACCGCGCCGGCTCAGCTTCGCGGAGGACTGCTCGCTGAGGCAAAGCGTGTTGTGGCTCGCCGTCGCGCGCGCCGGCGCGCGCCGCGCCGGATCCTGCGAGGCGGGTGCCCCATTGTTGACGATGAGCGGTTCGCCGCCGGCGCTCATTTCAAACGACAGACAGCCGGCGTGCGCTGAGCGGCCAACGCTGAGCGGCGGCGGTTGGCCGACGTCGACGAGCACAACCGCGGCACCCCGTGCAAGGCGGGCATAGCCCGACGGCGCGGCCAAGGCGGGCACAACCGTCGCAGTCTTGTCATAGCCCAACACCGTCGCCAGCGCGTCCCGATCGGTCGGTCCCACGCCGTTGAAGCGCCCCAGGCTGCCGTCGCCGAGGCGCAGATGCCGCAGCATCGGCAGCATGCTGTCGAGCGCGCGCAGCAAGGGGCCGGCAGGGGTCAAGCCACGCACCAGCAGGCACTGGCGCACCGGTAGCAAATCAAGCACGAGGTCGACGAGGGTCTGCGGATTGCGGCCGATGTGGCCGCCATCGGGGAGAATTTGACGCTCGATTTCCTCGCTCAGCAGCTTTAGCGAACGCTTGAGCTGCCGATCGCGGCCTTGCAGGCACAGATCGGCGAGCACCAGCCCGATCAAGGCCACGAGTTTGCCATACCCCTCCGGCGCGTTCCGCCAGGCAGCCGACAGATAGCTTGCTTGCCGCCGCAGGCTGCCCACCACGACCGCATAGAACTTGGGATCGGCGGCATCGAGCAGGAGTTGGGAATGCGCCAGCCATGCCATCAGACGGCGACCCGTCGCCTCGGGCGCCCAGGCGTAATGCTTGTCGCGGCTGCCCGTCTGCAACCAGTCGCTCAGCAATCGGCGCGCCATGCGCTCGGTGTCTTCCGCGCGCACGGCATCGAGATGGCGCAGCCAGGCAAAGCCATGCAGCTCGTGCGCCCAGTCCCTACTCACGGGCGGGCGCGCAAAGGGGGAGCGCCCCTTAAGCTCGGCGAGCTCGCCGGCGAGGCCAAAATTGCCGCACCTTAGCTCGTCGACAAAACTCGGGTCCGGCACGCGCAGGTTCGGCGGAGACATCAACAGCTCGTCCGCTTGCGGTCGCGCGGCCGGCCAGGACCAGAGCTCAGAGCGGCGCGCATAGGCCAGCATCTGGGCGCGCGCACGATCGATGATGAGAAGCGTGCGCTCAAGCTTGCTGCCCGCCTCAAAGCCGGCGCTGAGCCGCAACCATGCCGAGGACCCGGACGAGGCCGCCGGCTCGGGGGAGGAATTTTGCATCTGGCACCCGTTAGCCCGGGCGCCAAGGCGAGGCAAGGCCGCGCCCGGCAAAGTCTGTGGGTGAGGCGTGAAGTTCAGGCCCCGCGCCGCAGCCGAGCCACATAAAACCCATCCATGCCGCCGGCGTGGAAGGGGAGCGTGCGCAGATCGCCCTCAGGGGTAAAGCACTCCGCGGGCATGCCGAGACTAGCGCCCAGCGCCGACGCGCGCTCGAAGGCGGGATGCGCGGCGAGAAACTGTGCAATCTGCTCGGGGCCTTCTTCCGGCTCGAGCGAGCAGGTTGAGTAAATCAAGTGGCCCTGCGGGCGCACCAAGCTCGCCGCGTTTGCGAGCAGGCGCTGCTGCAGCTGGGCCATGCGGGGGACGTCGGCGGCGGCCTTCAGGCGCAGGATGTCGGGGTGCCGGCGGATGGTTCCCGTTGCCGTGCAGGGAGCATCCAGGATGACGGCATCGAAGGTTGTGCCGGGTGCCCAGGTGGCGACGTCGGCGGCGACGAGACGCGCCGACAACCGCAAGCGATCGAGGTTCCCCTGCAGGCGCTCGAGCCGGGCGGGGGAGACATCGACGGCGGTGACGGTTGCTCCCTGCGCGGCGAGTTGCGCCGTCTTGCCGCCCGGCGCCGCACACAAATCTGCCACCGCTCGGCCCCCAACATCGCCGGCCAGCCGAGCAACCAGGGCGGCCGCGGCATCCTGAACCCACCAAGCGCCTTGCGTATACCCCGGCAGGTCCTCGATGCGGCCGGAAGCGACGAGCCGGACGGACCCGGTCGCCAGCACCTCGCCGCCGAGCCG
>Ga0081455_10000195_pt1 | contig 77088 bp, 68 predicted proteins | sample TabmetS3T2R1_FD_70207 | JGI IMG/M metagenome (GOLD analysis project Ga0081455, IMG submission 70207) | Tabebuia heterophylla rhizosphere microbial communities from the University of Puerto Rico - S3T2R1 | ecosystem: Host-associated > Plants > Roots > Rhizosphere ...
GATTGTGCCCAAAATCTATTGGGATCTCACGACATCGAAGGTGCTGACGATGGAATTTGTCGAGGGCGTCAGCCTCTCTCGAATCAGTAACCTTTTGGAAGCCGGAAAAGTTGACGAGGTCATTGCTCAGCTTCCCCACCTCGATGCAGAGCAGGTAGGCCGTCATATAGCATTTGCTGTAATGCATCAACTCTTTGTGACCGGTTTTTTCCACGGCGACCTGCATCCCGGCAATATTCTAATCCGTGATGACAACAGGGTAGGCTTTGTTGACTTCGGAATCTTTGGCGAATTGACTGCCGAACAACGTGAGGCCCTGGCAGGACATATTGAGAATATCGCCCTAGGGAACATTGACGAGAGTTTCCGATATTTCGCCAAGCAATACACCCCCACGGATGAGACTGACCTCAAAGCCTTTGAACAGGAAGGGAAGTCTGTTTTACGGCGATGGTACCAAGCCTCCGTGAATCCTTACGCTACAGTTGAGGACCGTCATCTGGCCAAGTACGCTATAGAGATGTTAGAAGTTGTACGGCGGCACCGCATGCTGGCAAGTACAGATACCTTGCTTTTCTGGCGAGGACTCTATTACCTCGACGCTAGTGCACTACGTTTATCTGACTATTTTGACCTAATGAGCCAAATGCGTAATTTCTTCGAGCAAAATCGTCCTGATCTTACAGAACGATTTCTAAAAATAATGGTAGATAGGAATCGAACAATCGCTCTTGTAGAACTAGCACGTGGAATGCCGGATCACTCTAATAATATCTTAGCAGGATTGTTGGATAGCCACTCTGCGCTTAACGCGACTATTACTGAAACAACAAAAACCATATATGCGAACAATCGGCGAGCACGCTTGTTAGCAACTTCTGTTCTCGCAGTGGGTGTCGCCTTGCTTCTGACAATACCGGATTTGCCGAAGCTGTTTGGAGTAACTTTGGCTTGGCCGCTTTCCGCAGTGTTAACCCTTCTTTACATATGGGTATTCATACAATGGAGTAGGCTAGAGTGAATCTCTCTAATATGGCCCAAATAACTCAGGAGTGCGCGCAGGGGATAAGGGCCGGGGAGGTGTTTCAAAAGTGTTGATCCCGTGTTAAATAGCTACCCCCAACTCGTAGCGATTGATGAAGAGGCCAATCACCAGATCGTGCGACGCATAAGGCACTTGATCCGAGTCCGCAGATTGATATGTTTGCTCTCGATGGTCTGCGTGTGCTGTTTGCCAACGGTATGCTGCTCGGGGGCGAGATGCCGCTCGTAGGCCTCCCACCCATCCGTGTAAAACTGCGTGATACCAAACGGCTCTCAGAGCCCTTTCAGTGGGAGAACCACCTTATCTTTGCGCTGCCCAAAGACATACGCCAATACGGTGCCACTGTCGTGAACAATGGCGTGCCACAACCAGCGTGGCTCCGCTTTCGTGCCCACAGAGCTCTACATCTCATCGAGCTCTGACGTCAACGCGCGGCGCCGGGCCAACTCCACACCAAGACAGAGTTCGACTTCGACGTGCTCTGGATGCCAGTGCTGCAACACGGCATGATGCACCTGCGCAAGATGCGAGGCCTTTTTTTGTGTGTCTTGATGATCGTATTGGGGCTAGAGCGGTTCAACGAAGCCGATTCCGAGCGGAAAGGAAAACATCATGAGACTTCGCGCTGGCGATCATATCTTCTCAGGCCGCGTCGGGTATTACCATCATGGCATTTATATTGGGGATGATCGTGTGATCCATTTTGGCAGTCCGCGGAGTATGAAAACGGACAAGAGTCGCATCATAGAGACAAGTATCGAGGCATTCCAGGAGGAATATGTTGGGCTGAAGACACCGATTTATACGGTCAAGTACGTACAGTGCGCCCCAAATGAAGAGGTCATACAAAGGGCAAAACGACTGCTGGAGGAGTGCGAACACACTGGCCTTTTTCGAGGACGAACGTATGATCTAGTAACTAATAATTGTGAGCACTTCGCCACCTACTGTAAGACCGGGATAGCGCAGTCCTTACAGATCAAGTGGCTACAAAACCCTTTCGAGAAGCTTCAACGGACAGTAGACACGATCGCCGATGCGACACATCCGGTGATCGCTGGTATAGGGGCGGTGGTGCTAGCGCCAGGTACAGCGATAAAGTCTGTGACAAACTATGTGGGTGGATCGATGAATGCCGTAGCGGAGAGCATTGTAGACCAAGTAGGGAGAGTGGCTCGTGAAACGAGTGAGGAGGCCCTGGCAATACGAAAAGAAGGGCAGCGGGACATGCAAGCAGGCCGTGTACTGATGGGGTCGGTCAAAGTTGTCACTGGCATAGCCGGTGAGGTCGTCTCAGGCCCCACAGAATTGGTGGCAGATATAGGGGAAGATATCCTGAGAAGTCTCAGAAGAATGTTCCGGTGGTAATAAACCCTACTACGTCCAGTGCCCAAGCAATTGCTCAGCGTTCAAGGGGGGACATTAGAGCGTCGAAACGGTCTCCGAGAAACTCTATTTTTCAGGTGGTTGAGCTTCCGCTGGACTTCCCTGAGATCCACCTCCACCTGGGCGCGGGGATGGTTATGCAGGTACACATTTTTCCGGGCCACCCGCTGGTCCACAAAGCCCTTTTTGCCCCACTGTCCCGCTCTCCAGCGCCTCGGCTTGGAGCTGATTGCGCTGGACGAGGGAGCGGAGTCTCTCGTGCTCCACTTCGTACCCCCGCTCGGTCAACAGGCAGAGCTGGAGAACCCTTTCCTTGATATGTCGCTCCATCTGGGGTTTGGTCACGGCAGGAATAGAATGGAAGCCTGCGCGGGCACACGCCGCGATCTGACCGCCCTTGCTCATGCCCCGCTCCTCCACAAAGGTCACCCGCTCGCATCCTAACCTGCGGACCACATTCGCAATTTATGGCCCGCAAAACCCTCTCTCCACACTGGTGCGCCTTCCTCGGCGTACCACACGCCAAGCACGAGGCCTACCTCTCTCACCCTTGTCCTCCTGATCGTCTCCTACCCCTTTTCACTTCTGCGTCTCAGGTTGACAGCCTGCCAGCGCCATGTTTTAATCCCGTCGCCTACGAGGGTGGTGTTTCCTCCAACTATCGGAGTGTGCACAGGGGAGACAAGTATGGCACAGCGACTGATACGATCCGTGTCACGACGCAATTTTATCAAAGGGGCTGGCGTCCTGTCGGCAAGCCTGACCACGGCGTTTCTCGTGCCTGGACGTGCCAGCGCCCAGCAGAAGACGCTCAAGATCTTGCAGTGGAATCACTTTGTCCCAGGCTATGACAAGTGGTTTAACGAAACCTATGTGAAAGCCTGGGGCGAGAAAAACAATACCAATGTTATGGTCGATAACATTGGTCTGGCTGGGCTTAACAGCCGCGCCGCGGCGGAGGTGTCAGCGCAGAAAGGCCATGATTTATTCATGTTTCTGTGGCCGCCCCCAGTGCACGAGGATCAGGTGATCGACCACCGTGAGCTCTACGAGGAATGTGAGCGTAAGTACGGTAAGCCTATCGACCTGGCGATCAAGAGCACGTACAATCCCAAGACGAAGAAGTACTATGGCTTCTCGGATAGTTATGTCCCTGACCCAATCAACTACCGTAAGGATCTCTGGGACGATGTCGGCGTCTATCCTGACTCTTGGGACGACATCCGGGCTGGTGGGAAGAAAATTAAGCAGAAACATAACATCCCGGTGGGTATTGGTCTTGCCTCAGAGATCGACACTGCTATGGCCATGCGCGCCATCATGTATTCTTTTGGCTCCTCGGAACAAGATGCGGAAGGGAATCCGGCACTCAAATCCAAAGAGACCCTGGAGGCGATCAAGTTCGTCAAAGCACTCTACGAGGATGCCATGACCGACGAGGTCTTTACCTGGGATGCCTCGTCGAACAACCGTATGATGCTGGCGGGGCAGGGCTCCCTGGCACTGAACGCCATCTCTATTACGCGCACCGGCGAAAATGAGAAGATTGCCGTGGCGGATAATATCTGGCTGGCCAAGTCTGCCAAAGGTCCGGTGCGGCGCATGGGACTCGAACACGTCATGGACGTCTACGTCATCTGGAAATTTGCCGAAAATATCGACGGCGCTAAGCAGTTCCTGGTGGACTATATCGGCAACTTCAAGCAGGCGTTCGTAGCTAGCGAGTATTACAATTTCCCTTGCTTTACGCAGACTGTGCCTGACTTGAAGAGCCTCATTGCGAACGATCCCAAGGCTCACCCTGCCGATAAATACAAGGTGCTCGAGGACAGCCTGGAATGGGCTACTAACGTGGGCTATCCGGGCTATGCTAACGCCGCCATCGACGAGATTTTTAGTACCTGGGTGATCTCGACGATGTTTGCGCAGGCGGCCTCCGGCAAACTGTCACCAGAAGACGCCATGAACCAGGCAGATCAGGAAGTGAAACGCATCTTCAAGAAATGGAAAGACAAAGGCAAAGTGTAGACAGGGTGTCGCGCAGAGATGGCAGTCGTGCGCGCAGGGATGCAACATGGCTACTGTGGAAGTCTGTAACATTCAAAAATATTTCGGTGAGGTGCCTGCAGTTGATGGGGTGGACCTGGCGACCAAGGAGGGCGAGTTCTTAGTGTTGCTCGGGCCTTCCGGATGCGGCAAGACCACGCTCATGCGGTTGATCGCCGGTCTAGAAAAACCCACAGCCGGCAATATTCTCATTGGTGGGCAGGTGGTCACCCATTTACCACCGCGAGCTAGAAAGATTGCCATGGTGTTCCAGAGCTATGCTCTCTACCCTCACCTGACCGTTTTCAAAAATATCGCCTTTCCACTCAAAGCCCAGGGCGTTCCGAAAGCGGTCCGTCAGCAGAAGGTGGCGTGGGCAGCGGCGATGTTCGGTATCGAGCGTCTCTTGCAGCGCAAGCCCCGCCAGTTATCGGGTGGCGAACGCCAGCGCGTCGCCCTGGCACGCGCCCTGGTGCGTGAGCCGGACGTGTTTCTGCTCGATGAACCTCTGTCCAACCTGGATGCTAAGTTGCGTACCTCTGCACGAGATGAACTGCAACAATTTCAGCGTCGTATCGGTACCACCACCCTTTATGTGACGCACGATCAGTTGGAAGCAATGGGCTTAGGAGACCGTATCGCAGTGATGAATGCCGGCAAGGTACACCAGATGGGTGCCCCACAAGAGGTCTATAATGAGCCGTCAGATACGTTTGTGGCTGCCTTTTTAGGCTCACCACCCATGAATCTTGTCGAAGCAGAGACTGCCATCGTAGGCTTTCGCCCTGAGCACTTTCTGCCGCGCGACATCCACACCACCACCGCTCGTCTCATACCATGCAGGTTTCGCCTGACGCGTATTGAATACCTCGGTGCCGACCGTCTGCTCTACGGTGTCCTGGAAGCGACGTTCGCTATGAACCAGAGAGTAATCGCGAACCTACCCGCGACGGTGACCATGACGCTCCACCCCGGCGAAGGCTACCAGTTTGCTGTCCCAGAGCCTGATCTTAAATTTTTCGATCGCATCACCGGTCTACGCATCGCGCCGCCAGTTGGTAGCATTGGGCAATGGGAGAGATGAGAGGCAGCGCCTCCCCTCGTATCTACAATCCCCAGGTAGCTAGATAACGAGGTGTGAGTACAGCCAGAACGAGATTGCCCCCCTCAACCATGTTCAAGCGACGCGTCTCGTTGTCTCCTACCCCGGTGTACCGATCGCACTGGGCCTGCATAACCTCGCGCAACCGATCCTGATCAGGATCGATGGCTGCTATAGCTTTGCCCCGCACGCCAAAGATACCCGGGCCCATATCATCGATGGTGCAATATACTGTGGGTTGCACGTCAGGAGTGTGCGCCTCCTCAATGGTCAGGGTAACAATGGCACCACTGGATTTAAACTCTAAAGTTTTCCCATTACAACTTTTTTGCAGCTGGGGCAGCCTGTACTGCAGGATTTCTCCTGCTGCACCGCCAGTGATCATCAGGGTACCCTACGCTGCTTTTTCGTCAACACGGATGAGCGCACTGTAGGTATGCCCCTCTGTGTCATGAACCTGCAACGCCATCGGCTGAGTAGATGCTGTATGTGCCATGCGAAACCCCACTATCTATGCTGTGCTGAGGCAGTTATGCCGGAAAGACAGGTCGTGAGGCATCGGTGAGATTCACGACGATAGCGTGACTGGCTTGCACGACATAGGCCGGGGCTATAAAAATTTCCTGCCCCCAAGTCCCAGTGCCAACTCCCAGGATGGCCTCGTGCAACAGTGCCGCATCCATAAAGGTACGAAACTGTGGCGGCTGCCAATGGAATGGCGGAATCGAACCAATGGTATACCCGGTGGTCTCCTGGACCGTCTGAGGCGAGGCCAGTTTGATGTTGCGCGAGCCAATGGCTTTCTTGAGATGACCAGAGATGGCGTTCTGATCTCCGCCTACCATGACCAGCACTTTCTCACCCGTATCCACCTCAAAAATGAGCGTTTTGACCATTTGGCGCGGTGTATAGCCAAAGGCTTTCGCGACCTCGGCGGCCCCTTTTGCTGTCGTCGGTGGAAACGAGCCGGTAGTATACGGGATGCGCAGGGCGTCGAGATAATCATGGACTGGAAGCTGCATGTTCTTTCCTTTGCTTGACAAATAGTCATATCCCAGAGACAATTGCCTCTCAAGTTTAGCAAACAACCGTTTGGTTATGTCCTGTGCTTCTCAGAAAGAGGACCGGCGTGGAACACCAGCGCAGACGTGCCTTAAAAATCTTGCATACAGCCGATGTGCACTTGGATTGCGACAGCTACGGCAACGCGGAACAACGCCAGGCACACCGTGCCCTCTATCACCACTGTTTTGAGACGATCATCGCGCGCGCTATGGCGGCAGAAGTAGATGCGCTGCTCATCGCTGGTGATCTATTCGATCACAATCGGGTTCCGGATGAAACGATTGCGTTTGCCCAGGAGCAGTTGCGCCGTCTACAACGCCCTGTGGTCATCCTGCCAGGCAATCATGATTGCTTGTACACGCATGCCATCTATGACCGCCATAACTTCAATGCGGCCTGCAACAATGTGCAGGTAATTACCGAGTTGAATGGGCAGGTAATCGAGTTCCCTGGTTTGGATCTAGTAGTATGGGGACGGGCCATGGAGGAACATACGCCGGGATTTCATCCCCTGGCGCACATCCCTACCCGACACGATCAGCGCTGGCACATTGCCATGGCGCACGGCTTTTTCTACGAGACCCGCCAGCAGCCAGACCGTTCCTCCCCCATCTTCGCGGACGAAATTCGTGATACCGGGTGGGATTATGTCGCCCTGGGGCACCAGCATGTGCTCACGAACGTGAGTCAGGGCCAGGTCACGGCTTACTACTCCGGTGCGCCCCTGGTCAATTGGACTGGCGAGACTCCTAATGGACACATTGTCCTGCTTGATCTCTCTCCTGAACACGGCATCCGCGTGCAGCCGGAACGGGTTTTTTAACGGAGTGTGAGCGGCTGTTTATCTCAACCGCGCTAGCGCTGCCTTTTTCTCGGCATCGCGCCTGGCACAGGCCTCATCCATAGCGATAACTACCTTGGCCCATTCATCCACTGGCACATCGATCATGCGCCCATCCAGAGGGACAGCCGCCGTCCCAGAGGCGACAGCCTCGGCAAAGACAGCACGGACGCGCTTATTATAGGCCACCAGGTCTGCAGTAGGCGTGAATGCCCTGTTCACCGGCTCCACCCAACTCGGATGGGGACAGATGACACCCTTCATGCCCAGATTTCTCGCGTCATTTGCCATTGTGTGGATTTCAGTGGCAGCCAGGAGACGAGGTTGCGTTCCCAGAGGATAGAGCATACCCACAGGCTGCACTTTAGCGGCAGTGGCTTCAATGGCCAGACGTCCACGCGCATAGATATAAGGGTCGTACTCCGGCAGGGGACTGATGCCCAGGTTACATGCCAGGTCACTTTCGTCCAGCCCCACCTGCGTGACACGCGGGCTGGCAGTGATAATCGAGCGGATATTCCACACCCCGAGAGCCGATTCCAGGAGAATGATCAGGTGCAGCGACCCCACGACGAGCCCATGCTGACGTTCCATCACCGTGAGCAGCTCCGCAGCCACGGTGACCTCATCGGCGGTTTCAACCCCGGGCAGCATAATCCCATGCAGACCAGGCCACACAGACGCCTCAATATCAGCATGGACAAAGGATTTGTTGACACGCACAAATACCTCAGCTGCCCCCTGCCCTACCTGGCCAATAGCCTCCTGGACCAGAGCACGCGCCTCAGTCTTGCGCGTGTCGAGCACACTGTCTTCCAGGTCCAGGGTAATCGCATCCGCATTATGACGCCAGGCGCGGCTGACAAAGCGGGGATTGGTGATAGGCACCATCAGATTCGAGCGCCGAATAAGCATGACTCTCCGATCTCCACGAGGTTAGACAGATGCTTGCGACATGGCCGCTTGCACACGGGCGACCGCCTCGGCCTTTTCACGATTACGCTCGGCACACAACTCGGCCCACTCCAGCGTATCGCGAGCCCGGGCGGCCTCATAGCGATCGATGATGCGGCCATTGACTTCGTGCCAGGTCTCACCGCTGCCGGCCAGTTGCCGATACTGTTCGAGCACCCAGTGAGCATCGCGCACATCCTCCTCAGAGGGTGTAAAGCCTCGATTCTGCGGCTCGACCACTGCTGGATTCAAGCCACCGCCGAGGCGAAAGCCGCATTTGCGGGCTGCTTCTGCTTGGCGGAACGCGTGGTCCCCGTCACTCACACTGCCAGTGGTATTGGCAACGAAAGGCGCGCCCCGCACCTCGATCCCTAGCGTTCGGGCGATGAGTTCGAGCTCTCCCTTGCCATAGACAAACTGGTCAAAGCCAACGAACATCTCCACGCCCAGGTCACGCGACATGTCATAGCCGGACGCCCCGCCAAAATCCTTTACACGCGGACTGGCCGAGGCGATCTCATCGCCATTTGCCACACCGAGGGCCGTTTCGATGTTGGCGCCAATCTCGACCGTGCCAGGACGAATGCCGCGCTCGCGCTCCAGGCGGGTGATGATCTCGTCGAGCCTATGGATTTCTGAGTCATATTCGGCTTTGGGATAGTTTACCCGGCTCAGCCCTGGCCACACGATAGCCTCCAGGTCCGCGAGCACGTAGTCGTGGTTAATGCGTGTATACACTGCAGCGCCGCCCTTGGAGACGTTGGGAATGGCATCTTTAATGAGACTCCTGGCGTAGGCTTTGAGGTGGGGCGGTACAGAGTCTTCCAGGTCCAGGTTGATGTAGTCGCAGCCACGGCGCCAGGCGTTATCGACGAAGCGCTTCGTAACGACTGGCATAGTGAGGCCAGAGCGGCGTACCTGACGTGTTGCCATACAGTCCTCCAGGGGTACGGGTCTTAGGGAATTGCTAGGGGCGGATGGGACAAGGCTTCGGTCTTCTCCTGCTCACGTCTTGCGCACGCCTCAGCCAAAGCCATCAAACGCTGCGCCTGGGTTGCAGTGCCACGGTCAATAATGCGATCATCCTGCTTCACCGCCGCCGCGCCCTGCAGGGTTCCAGCCTGATACGCGGCGAGGATGTGCTGGGCCTCCTGCAATTCTTCTGCATCCGGAGTAAAGCCTCGATTCAGTGATTCAACCTGATTGTCGAGGATGCACAGCGAGCCTTGAAAGCCAATGGCCCGGCCACGCCGCGCCGCCTGGTAGGTATGCTCTGGCGTCGCGAAGAGCCCCCGGTCCGGGGCACGCCACCAGGCCCCTATGGGCATCACACCGGTAGCGTGTGCCACGGTGATTAAACGCTGCATTAAGTAGGGCATTAAATGGATCTCACTCGACGGCTCAGGACGTAAGTCCATGATCAAATCGGCGCGCCCCAGGGTGAGACCCGAGATGCGTTGGCTGGCACGACTGATGTCGTACGCCACTTGATTGCCCTGCGCTGTCTCCAGGGCCGCGACCATTTCCAAAGTCCCAGGTAAAAGCCCGCGAGCATCCTCCAACTGGCTCAGCAACGTGTCAGCCTCTACCACCTGCGCTGACGACTCGAGGCGAGAAATGACCGCACCGGTCAAGCCTGGCCATACACAGGCATGCAGATCGGCGTAGAGTAATACCGGATCGACCTGGGCAAACACCTCTGCGCCGCAGCCTTGTAAGGCATTAATGGCGGTACGGACCTGCTCCCTGGCCGCCGGTTTATCCTCCTCGGTCACAAACTCTACCAGATCCAGCACCACCACATCAGCATGCGCCTGCCGTGCCTGGGCCAGACGGTCCGCTTTGGATATCGGCACTAACAGCCAGGATCGACGTATCTTTGTGCTCATAAACTCCCTCCGGCAAGTGACGTCCTGCAGGACACCCTGGAGACGGGCGGCATTGTAACGCAAGGGGGATACACTGACAAGCGAGGGCCAGTATTGGCCGCTGCAGAGGTCACATACTGGCCAGAATTTCTCATTGCTGCGTATGTTTACACGGGTGTTGGTCGCTGCGCCGTGCTCGGGGTGGGGAATTATCGCTGTGATATGCAGGGATACATGCAGCATGTGCAGCGTGCCACTGGCACACCGGACGACTTGCAGCGTTTGCAAAAGCAGTTATTAATACGAGTTTATGATATGCGGGGGCCGGGAGGCAGTGCCGTACGGGGGGTTGTTGATACGCGCTTTGATATCCCTTTGATAACATTTGAGAGCTGCGGCTAGCTGGGCTGCACGTACAGTCTTTGGCCTACCAGTGCTCCGGAGCATCCGTCACCATCTCAAACCGACGACAGCGGCTCTGCAACATTTTGGCCCTGAGGCGCGCCACCATGAGCTGGCCCTGTCTGAGACCCAAGCCATCACACTCCTACACGAGCGTGAACAGCCTCTAGACCTTGAGAGGCCACTGGGGTATGTGATATTCCGCCACGCCGGTCGTATTCTCGGCTGTGGTCTCTATACCCCAGGGCGCCTGCGCTCACAACTACCACAGCATCCTGTCGCCTCATTTTAGGCATCGACAATGGCTAACCTTTTGCGGGAGCCAATAAATCTGGCACGATTCGAATTAATGAGGTGTACAACCGCGGCAGTGACAAGAGCATCGTCCTCAGGGTGGACCTCAGCACTGAGAGCCTCAACCAAATCATACAATGTCGTCGTAATACTCGCCGGTTCTGAGGAAGCGGCTGGGGTCGTTGCTGGGTACGTTGCAAGAGCTGGCATGTTATCGTCTCCTTAGTAGGTGGTTATATCATTATATAAGGACTTCAATGTTATCGGACTCTCTCTATGGAAACTTTACAGCAATTTCTGTGCCAAACTTTTAGCTGCATGTGCCTTTCGCCACTAATGCTGGATACATTGCCAAGAAAAAGTTGATGCACGCCTCTCGTCTCTCATTTTGAGACGTCGCTATGATGTAAAAGGGTGCACAGATGTTGGACTTTCGACGCAAACTGTCAGGGGTGTGACGAATTTCTGTGGTGTGCGACGTCGTGCCAGACTTTGTGGAACAAGATAGCCGGCGCGTCTAGACAGCGCGTAGCACGCTTGCACCACATGGGCGCTTGGTGGTAGCATTGCTCTGGAAAATTTGGGACCGCAACCCATGAGAAGGCACTCGTACTGTGACAGATCTGCCGCTGTGGCCTTGGCTCGTGCATAGATTTGGTGTGGCAGGGGCGCTCATCTCTTATCTCATGATGCTGAGCTGGATTGTCACACCTGTGCTCCTCGCCCTGCTGTACCGCAAAAGCCTGGCCCTCCAACGCCATCTCGTTGACCTCTCTGACCGCCTCGGTACCCAGCAGAGGCAACAGCAAGTCGAGCGTCTGAAGCGCGATGGTGACCGCAAGAAGCCGAGGCCTGGCCGTCGCCGTTAATATTCCTACAGTCCCCCTCTCCCGCCAAGAGAGGGATAGAGTGAGGGTCCCCTGAGGAGGATATGCGTGGAGGTACATGCGACAGCCGCAGGAAAAAAAGTTGCTTTGGTCAATCTCGGGTGTGCCAAGAATCTCGTAGATGCCGAGGTGATGCTGGGCAAGCTGTATGAGCAGGGGTACGAGCTAACGCTTGATCCTACGCAAGCCGATTATCTCATTGTTAATACCTGCGGCTTTATTCAGAGCGCTAAAGAAGAGTCCATCGACCATATCCTCGAGATGGCCCAGATCAAAGCCCAGGACACACAGAAAAAGCTAGTCGTTACCGGGTGTCTGGCGCAGCGTTATGGCGACGAACTGCTGCAAGAAATGCCCGAGATTGACGTGCTGGTTGGCACTGGTGATTTTCAACACTTGCCGCAGGTTTTAGTGCAGTTGCATACACCGCTACCGCGGCGTGCCTATCTCAGCAACGACGTCTATCTGTATCAGGAAAACGATGCCCGTATCCAGACCACGTCGGGGCACACGGCGTATATAAAAATTGCTGAGGGCTGCAACCATCTCTGCACATTTTGCATCATCCCCAAAATGCGTGGTCGTCTGAAGAGCCGTAGTATCGAGTCGATCCTTGCTGAGGCCCGGCTGTTGGGGCAAGGTGGGGTCCGTGAGGCTATTCTGGTGGCACAGGATAGCACGGAATACGGTGCTGACCTCGGGCTCCGGCAGGGATTGGCGCAGCTCCTGACGCGGCTGGATACAGAAGCGACCACGCTCGATTGGCTCCGTGTACTATATTTATATCCCTCGATGATAAGTCCTGCCTTGCTCGATGTCTATGCCCAGCAGGAGCGTCTCTGCAAGTATTTTGACATGCCGATGCAACATGCCTCTGATCGCCTGTTACGCACCATGAAGCGCGGGTACACGCAGCGCACGTTGTATCGTTTGCTCGACAATATTCGCCAGCGTCTGCCTGAAGCGACCATTCGTAGTACGTTCATTGTAGGTTTTCCTGGCGAAACGCCAGCGGATGTGGAGGAACTACTGCGGTTTCTGGAACGGGCCCAGCTAGATCGGGTTGGGGTGTTTACCTATTCGCGGGAAGAGGGCACCCCTTCCTATGCGCTGCCCGACCAGGTGCCGGCCCGTGAGGCGACCAGGCGGCGGCGCGCCGTCATGACGTTGCAGCAGGAGATCTCGCAGCGTAAACACCAGGCCCTGGTGGGCCGGCAGATGTGGGCCCTGGTTGACGAGGACGCCACCGAGACCCAACCCGTGGTTGGACGTCTGGCGAGCCAGGCACCTGACATCGACGGAGTAGTGTATATCGACGGGCCAGTCACCAGTGGCGATCTGGTGCTGGTCGAGATCACGGCTGCCGAGGCGTACGATTTCACGGCACGTATTGTTCAACCTGCCACCTAACGAGAGGAGAGCCTCATGCGCCCAGTACGACCTGTCTACATCGCGGCCCAGGCGGTGACGCCGTTTATCGGGAAGGGCCACCCGGATTTCATCCTGAAAGGCCACCCGGATTTTGGGAAGCGCGAAAATCCCACGTTGGAAGACCACCTGGTGCGCGTCGTCCGCCAGTTGCTGGCGGAATACCAGATCGACCCTAGTCTGATCCAGCGGGGCTATGTCGGCAACTTTGCTGGTGAGCTGTTTTCCAGTCAGGGCTTTTTAGGGGCGATGCTGGGGCGCGCGGATGAGCGTCTGGCTGGTATCGGCTGCGCGCGTGTCGAGGCTGCCTGTGCCTCCGGTGGGGTGGGGATCGTAGGCGCTATTGAGTCTATCCAGGCTGGGTTAGACGTTGTGCTGGTCGTGGGCGCCGAGGTGCAGACGACTGTCAGACCTCGCGAAGGAGCGGATTATCTGGCGCGCGCTTCACATTATGCTACTGAGCGGTCTATCGACGATTTTACTTTCCCAGCCCTGCTCGCTCGCCGTGCCAAAGCCTATAAAGAAGCCTATGGGATAACGGACCGCGATCTAGCCCATTTCTCTGTCAAAGCTTATGCCAATGCCAACCGCAACCCGCGCGCCCACATGCACGCGGTCAAGATGACCCTTGAGCAGGCAGCCACCGCGAGCGATGCCAATCCTAGCTTCCTGCAGAACCCTGAACTCAAGGCGCATCTCAAGGTGAGCGATTGCTCCCAGGTAAGCGACGGCGCTGCTGCGGTCATCCTTGCTAGTGAAGAGGGCATACAGAAGCTTGGACGGTCACTCGCCCAGTGTGTCAAGGTGCGTTCGTATGGTTTCTGTACCAATCCGCTTGGGCAAGTCAAAGACCTCCTCCGGCTCGACACGACTGCGGCGGCGACGGCTGAGGCGTTGCGTGATGCGGGCATGACCCCGCAGGACGTGCAGGTGGCGGAAGTACACGACTGCTTCACGATCGCCGAGCTCATGATGTACGAGGCGATCGGCTGGGCCGAACAGGGGCAAGGGATTGACTTGGTGCTCTCGGGCCGCACCTCGATCGAGGGCGATATCCCGGTCAACCCAGGTGGAGGCCTGGTGGGTTTCGGGCACCCTGTGGGTGCTACTGGCGTGAAACAAGCTGCCGAAATTTATCGCCAGATGAAAGGGCTGTGTGAAGATTATCAGATACCGCGCGAGCTGCGCACTGGCCTGACAGCCAATATGGGTGGTGATGACCGCACTGTGGTCTCGCTGGTCCTGGAGAACGTGTCCTAGCACAGCCCTGAGAGTACCTCTGCCCTATGTGCGGAGGGACATTATCCCTGTTGGGCACCAGCGACACCAGGTCGCCATCCGTAGGATACAATCTAGCCCGCAAGATGTGCATAGAGGCTCGCAGATTGCAGCTTCGAGGCACACATGTGCCCTGTCGTGCAGGTTACGCACCCTCATCTACAGGTGCCCAGTTGCCATAGCGCTGGATGCCGCGCGCGTGCCTGGCCACCAGCATACGCCACTGCATGATGATGTAATCGGGCTTGAAGAGCCGCTCGCGATGCCACCAGTCTTCCTTTGCATAGGCGTGGTGTGACCACTTCCGTGCAAAGGCATCAAAATTGTTAAACCCCTCCGGTTCAATACCCGGTTCCTGCCAGATCAGCTTGGCGAGGAACTCGGCCTCTGTGTAGAACGCTTCTTTCTCTGCGTCAGTCCTGGCATAGCCAGCATGCAGGATCATATAGGAGTGATGATCTGCATCGATCGGGACGTACCACTCGAAATGGAGCTTGCCTGGCTTGGGAAACCCTTCCACCTGGAGGCCACATGGCATATAGCACCCTACCCAGCCAGTACGAGGATCGGTCTGTACCACGGCTGGCGCGTCCTTGGGCCACAGAGGGACACGGATCTCCTGGCCCTCGATTTCGCGGGCATAGACGTGGATGTCGTCCTGTTTGACAATGCCTTTGGGCTTGCCGTCTTCTTCGAGGAGTTGGACGATGTCCTTGCGCGATGGGTAGGTCCCAAACGGCCGGATGCGGCCAGACTGTTGCATGCCGGTCCAATGGCGATGACCGTAGATATGCGCGGCATCAATACCGTTCTCGGCAGCCACACGCCAGTTGCACTTGATCGTATAGCGTACGACCGGGTGCGTCACCAGGTGCTCGTCCCAGAAGCGTGGCTGCAGGTCTTCGTGGATATCCACTGGTGCGCTATCACCAATCCAGACAAAAATGACCTGGTGCTTCTCAAAGGTGGGATACACTTTGAGGCCTACCTTGCCGATCAGGGCACTGTCAGCTTCAGACAGAATCTCGACCAGCTTGCCATCACGCCAGTCGTATGTAAAGCCGTGGAACCAACAGGTTAAGGTATGCGTCGTGTAACACTCGGGGCGCGGCGAGAAGGGCACCCCCCGGTGCAGGCAGCGATCCTCGACGCAGTACACCTTGGCATTGATACGCTTGAAGAAGAGGCGCTCACCGAGGAGAGTTTCAGGACGGGTCTCGCCTTCCTTCAGCTCGTGTGAAAAGAGCACCGGGTACCAGTAGTTGCGCAGGCCAAGAGCCGCCTCCAAGTAGCGCTGCCACGGCTTGTCCCGTTGCCCGCGTTCGACCTCGCCATGGACGTCATCGCGGGGTTGTTCTGTCTCCATACGTGTCTCCCTGGTTAACTGAGTCCAACCTCAGAGCGACTCCTGGTACAGGTGTCGATGATGGCATAGAGAATGGCGCGCGTTACTTTCGCGAGATTGGGAATATGGCTGACACCTAGCCCACCAAAACCCTGCCACTCTGGAGGAATCGTCGGTACGGGCGGATAGCCTAAGCGTACCGTGGGAATGCCTACATTGCGGAGCGCGGATGCGTCAGTTTGTCCACTTGTACCAGTGATAGCATGATGCGTGGTGCCTTCGACGAACTCCCAACCGCGCATGGCGGACTGGACGATCCAGTTGTCTGGATCAGTGTAGGAACCTGGGTATGCGGCGTACATATCCCAGTCAAGGGTCAACTCCGGGTGCTGCGCACAGATCTCCGTGATTGCTTCAGCGAACTGCGCCTTCACCGCCGCGGGGGAGGTACGGGGATTACAGCGCAGGTCAATATAGACTTCTGTTGCCGCTGTAGGGAACGCCGGCTTGTGGGGCCAGCCACCCCGGATCGCCGCGATAGCGCCCTGGGGGGAACAGAGACCGGAGGTATTGCGCTCCTGATACGTGGGCAGCCACTGCTCCAGCGCCTGGATGAACGTCGCCGCATGGACAATGGCATTCCGGAAGTTAGGGAAAGAGCGTGTCATGCCGGCGTAGCCCATCTGTCCACGTATCGTGACTTTGAACCAGCATAACCCAACTTCTTCCCAGGCAGCAGCCCAGCCAGGCTTGCAGATAATGGCAAAGTCCGCAGTAATGCCATGATTGAGCATGTAGATGACCCCACTGCTCAGGCCGTGGTTCTGACGAGCCTCACCCTGCGGTGGCATCGACGGCATGCCACCGCCGGCAAAGGCCAGCAATACATCGCCTTTGAGTGGTACCCCAGCAGAGCGGAGGCAGCGCACCGCCTCCGTGAGGGCGGTGATCATGCCTTTGGGATTGGCCGAGCCGAGACCAATGACGTCACCATTGTCCGCGATAGAGCCATGGGGGAGCATATCAGGACGCAATTCTGGCCCAACCCAGGGGACGTCTTCGTGTGGGTCAGCACGCAAATGGGTGTCGATAGGCGCATACAGGAGCAGGGATGGGCCGCCGCCAGTGCCTTCGAGTTGACCCACAGCATTGCCAGAGCGCTCGTCGATAGGTTGATAGAAGGCCTCTACCCCAAGTCCCCGCATTTGCTGCACCATCCACTCACTGGCCGCGCGCTCCTCACCAGTCGGACTGTGGATGCTGGTGATGGCGCAGTTGAACGCCCGCATGCGCTCCTCATCAATACGTGAGATGGCTTGTCCCAGCCAGCCTCGTTGCTCATGCGACAGCGGGACAGGTTTGACGGGGACATCGCTGAGAACAGTAGGCATGGTTGCCATGGGTTACCTCTCGGTAGGCGGTCACTGCGAGGAAAGCACCAACACATATCCAGCAAGTTGCAGAGAGTATAGATATTCTCATGAGGCTTGCAAGGCAGCGCAAGATGTCGTACATACGTGCGGTGTATAGTCACGCGGAGCAGTACGCTTTGGCCAGCGAGCCCCAAGGATGGAGTCTCACGATGCCCAGGAGCAGAAGCCATCAACCGAACAGTGAGTTTACGACCACGAGCATGAAACTACGTGGGGAAATTCGCGACGTCCTGCTGCCTAAAATCACCCATATGGATATGTTAAAACAACCTGCGGATGATCTCGCGACTTCGCGGACTTTTCACCTCTACGTGCGCCCACTCGACGCTGCTACAGTGAAAGTTGGCGTGCAATATCGCAGTATACACATCGGCTCGACAGTGGCAGAAGTCCATCTCAAGCAAGCTGCCATAGACCTCCAGGACGTCATTGACGCGCTGTTGGCAAGCCTGAGTGACGGGTGGATCTGGCAGGTGAGTTAGCTGAGGCTATGCCCCTCACCCCGCTCCTCTCCCAGCGGGAGAGGGGGGTGAACAAGGCGGCTTAGAGGTTAATCTCCTGCGCCACCAACTCGCGATGATGAGTGGCATCTCCAAAGGTGAACTCGGAGTATTTGGCGCGCTTGAAGTAGAGATGCATGTCGTGCTCCCAGGTGAAACCGATGCCACCATGCACCTGAATGCCTTCACCCGCCGTGTAGCGATAGGCATCACTGCAGTACGCCTTGGCCATCGATACGGCTAAAGGTACTTCGGGCGCATCCTCATCCACGGCCCAGGCCGCGTAGTAGGCGGCGGATTTGGCGGATTCCACCTGCAGCATCATCTCCGAACACTTGTGCTTAATCGCCTGGAAGCTGCCAATAGGCCGCCCGAACTGGACACGTTCCTTGGCATACGCCACACTCATATCGAGCACTCGCTGAGCTCCACCTACCATTTCAGCGCATAGTGCGGCAGTGGCGATGCTCAGCACCTTCTGAAGGATCGGCCAGCCCATATCGATCATGCCAATGGGACGATCGCGCCCAACTATGACATTGTCGAACACCACCTCGCATTGCTTGCGGGTTTGGTCCATAGTCTTTAACAGGGTCGTGGAGATACCGGGGCTTTTCGCCTCTATCAGGAACAGGCTGATACCATAGCTTTTATCGCCCGCCTCCTTGGTGCGGGCAGCTACCACCATGATATCAGCGATGTGCGCATCAGGCACAAACAGCTTCGTTCCCGAGATACTAAAACCGTCGCCCGTCGGCGTGGCCTTCACCTCCGTGATGCCTTCGGCATCAAAGCGTCCTGATGGTTCAGTCATGGCCAGCGTGGCGATTAAAGAGCCATCCGCAATTTTCGGGAGATAGGTTTTTTTCTGGGCTTCTGAGCCGCCGATGAGAATCGTCTGACCTGCTAATAGCACGGAAGCGAAAAAGGGCGATGGCAGCAACACGGCACCCATCTCTTCGAGAATAACCGTCAGGTCCACAAAGCCTAGCCCTTGACCGCCGTACTCTTCCGGAAAGGCGAGGCCCAACCAGCCAAGCTCAGCCATGTCTTTCCAGAGTTCCGGCTTATACCCGCGCTCGTCCTCCATGAGCTGGCGGACCACAGAGGTGGGGCAATTTTCCGCCAGAAATGCGCGTGCGGTCTGGCGCAACATGTCTTGCTCAGGGCTAAAACCAAAGTCCATACTGGAGTGTCCTCCTGTGTCAAGAAAGAGCGCTGCAGCGTTAGAGAATAGCCTGCTCAGTCTGGGGATCGAAGAGATGGACACGCTCCATGTCGAAATAGACCTCAATTTCATCGTGCATTCTGGCACGCATTTGGGGATCCATACGCGCCGTAAAGGTGTAGCCTTTATAGGAGAGTTCCAGAACGATTTCTGCCCCCAGAGGCTCGAGCACTTCCACGGTAGCACGGATTGGAGTCAAATAGGCACTTTGCTTCTCCGGGGTTGCCAAGATATCTTCTGGCCGGATGCCAAACACGACATTTTTATTCGTGTAGGCTTCCGCCCCCTTCGCTTTCTGCGGCGGCAGTGGAAGGCGCGTACCCTGGAGGTCAACGGCTAACCCCCCGTTGTCCGGCACCAGGCGAGCATCCAAAAAATTCATCGGCGGACTGCCGATGAAACCAGCCACAAACTGGTTCTGCGGCTGATTGTACACTTCCATGGGGGGACCGACTTGCTGGATAAAGCCGTTGCGCATGACCACAATACGGTCGCCCATGGTCATCGCTTCCACCTGGTCATGGGTCACGTACATCATCGTGGCATCGAGACGGTCGTGCAGTTTGATGAGCTCGGCCCGCATGTTAACGCGCAACTTGGCATCCAGGTTGCTCAACGGCTCATCAAAGAGGAAAACTTCTGGCTGCCGCACAATGGCCCGCCCCACCGCCACACGCTGCCGCTGACCACCGGAGAGTTGCTTGGGCTTGCGGTCCAGCAGATCGCCAATGCTGAGAATGTCTGCCGCAGTTTTGACCCGGCGATCAATCTCAGCTTTGGGAGTGCGGCGCAGCTTGAGCGAAAAGGCCATGTTTTTGTAGACCGTCATGTGGGGATAGAGGGCGTAGTTCTGAAACACCATGGCGATATTGCGGTCTTTCGGGGGGACATCGTTCACCAGGCGGTCACCAATGTAAATTTCCCCTGCCGAGATGTCTTCCAGCCCGGCAACCATACGTAACGTTGTCGTCTTGCCACATCCCGAGGGACCGACTAATACCACGAACTCTTTATCTTCGATTTCAAGATTCACATTGTTTACTGCCACAACTTCCTCGGAAAATTTCTTCACGAGGTTGCGTAAAGTCACCTGCGCCATTGATGGTCCCTCCTCATGGCATCTTTCCAGGCTTCATTGGGGTGGTTGTACGAGCCATACCCCTATTTTGTTAAGGCGGCGATTGTGTCATACCTGTGGTGTAGTGTCAAGGCATACCCTGCCCTCTGACACCCATAGTCCTTGGTCAGCTCTTGCCACCAGCTGGCCATATGCACCGTGTCCCCCACGGCGGTGAGGTACAGGGCAAGCCCCGACCCTGGGGAAGGTCTCCTCGTCTGCGCTTCCCACGCTCATCTGGATACGGCTGTCGTCACCATCTGCCGAGGGCGGATCGCTGCCTGGGCGAAATATTCGAGCGAGCGGCACACCTGCGCATGGGTGAGAGTGCCGAAGCTGCACACGAGCAACAGGGTGTCGACACCGATCGTCTCCAGGTGTGCCACTTGCGCTGCCACCTGCTCCGGCGCCCCGATCAGCATGCCACCGATGGCTTCGAGTTCGTCGTAGCTCCGTCCACCCCAGACGCGGCCGGTGAGCTGCTTGAATCGTTCCTCAGAGTATTCGCTCGGTGGTGGCGGTGCAGCGAGGGATGACAGATACCAGAAGCCCTGTAACGCTAACGCCCCTTCCCGCCGCGCTTGCTCCGGTGTCCCGGCAACGTAGGTCTCCCGGCAGAGCAACACCCGCGGGCGATACGGTCCCTCACCACTGGGCCCCCCACGGGCCGCCAGGGCCGCATGATACTCCTCGATACAGCGCGCCACCACCTCAGTCGGGGTGAAATGCATAGCTACTGGCCAGCCCCGCGCCCCAACGCGGGCCGCTGAGGTGGGGCGACTGGCGACCTCGTGCAGCGGCGGGTGCGGCCGCTGATAGACGCGCGGCCGCAGGCTCAGCTCCGGGAAGCTCCAGAACCGGCCGGTATGAGAGGTACTGTCCTGGGTCCATACTTTGCGTAAAATGTCAATCGCTTCCTCAGTCATCGCTGCTGCCTGCTCGTAGTCATAGGTGATACCGAGCTTGGCAAACTCGCCCGGACGCACGCCTTTGCCGACGCCAAAATCAAAGCGTCCTTGCGCTAAATTGTCGAGCATGGCGGCCTCAGCAGCGAGGCGGAGGGGGTGATGGAACGGCAGCGCATTGACATAGTTGCCGAACCGCATACGCCTGGTGCGCTGCAGGGCGGAAGCGATCATCAAGTTGGGACTGGGCAGGATCGAGTAGTCGGTGAAGTGGTGCTCGGCAAACCAGCACTCCCCGAACCCAAGCGTTTCCGCCAGAACGATCTGCTCGAGCATCTCGGCGTAGGCCTGGTCATGAGGCACGCCCCGCCCCTGACAGTAGTAGAATAACCCGAAGTCCACGCATTCCTCCTGAGCAAGCTTCAGATACAGTATCAGTACAAGGTCCATCACCTGTGCCGCCTGCCGGCACAGCCACAGCCGAGCTCATAAATGCCTCGGCCCCGAAATTTGCGGCGCAAAATACTCAAGCTTATCTTGCATAACTACTACTGGCAAAGGAGAGAGCGGTGCGTGTGGCTCTATGCCTTGTCTGGGTACGGCGCGTCACAGACCGGTACAGACTGCGCTTGACATGGGCCATTACGTAGCCTATGCTCGCCCTGTCCTGCATGGCAGAGTCTCGCTTCCTTCAAGTTTACGGTATGGAGCACTGCATTTCTAGCACCGATGACCGCGATAATGTCGTAGCTCAGCTTAAACCATATGGGGCCTTTATCTTAGTCGTATCTGCACAAAGATTCCCGGGATTCCTATCCCATGTGGGCATGTATGACCGCCTGCAGCAGCACCACGCCTGCCGGCAAAGCTCAGAAAGAAGGGGAGAAACAGGCATGAAGAGAGTCACCAGGGACCAACTCTGCACCAGCTTTAGCGCCACGAATCCTCCTGTCCTTCAGGTCCAGCCGGGGGAGCCATTTGTGATGGAGACCAATGACCGTTTCGCCACGTATGAAGGGCCAAACTCCTCTCATGAGGCGATGGCCATCCTTACGACGATGGCAGGTCCGGTATACATCGAGGGGGCCAAACCAGGCGATACGCTCAAGATTGAGGTGCTCGATGTGGCCTTGCCTCTGGACTACGGCTGGATCGGTGCGACCCCTGATCGCGGTCCACTCGGCGACCGTATCCCGGCGTTTCGCAAAGCCCGCGTACAGATCACTCCGCAGGGTGTGGTCTTCAACGATCATGTCACTATGCCTTTGCGCCCCATGATCGGACGTATTGGCGTAGCCCCTCAAGAGGAATCCAGACGCAGCAATGACAAAGGGGTGTTTGGTGGGGGTATGGGTAACACGCAGATTACCAAAGGGTCGACCGTGTACCTCCCCGTGTTTCATGCGGGTGGCTTGCTCACAATTGGTGATTGCCACGCTGCTATGGGCGATGGAGAGGCGACGGCCTCCGCCGTGGAATGTGCCTTTGATGCCACCTTTAGAGTAACGATTGAAGAGCGCTTCAAAGTCCGTCGTCCGGTCGTCGCAACTGCCACCGAGGTGATGACCACAGGTGAAGGGGAGACCATGGAGGCCGCCACGAAGATAGCCATACAGGGGATGGCTGATCTCCTGGTGGATACTCTGGGGATCGATGACACTGATGCCGCCATGCTTATTGCCTGCGCGGCTGACGTGCGCGCCGGTCTGGCAGGAAACCCGCCTTACACCATGCGCGTGGCTGTCCCAAAGACTATGCTCGCATTGTAAAGCGGTCGGAATCGTGCTCGTAGGGGCGAGAACGCCATGGGTACCTGTGGAGCCTCATACGCTTCCAGGACGTTCTCAGTCCCTAATTGTGCTCTGGCGCACACGGCTCATATTATTCGCTACAGCGCTTCGGAACTGCGCGGGGGAGTGGCAGTCAGGACGCACTGCCCAGGAGCACGACCTGTATGCGGTAGCCACGCGGACCTGGGGCGAGATTCTCTGCCGGCATATCGACTTGCGCCGTGACAATCTTCTCCCCAACTCTGATGGCAAGGTCCTGGGCCACAATCGTCAGTTATCGTGGCCGTGTGATCGCTGGAGTAGTCATGGTGCTTGACCTGGTACGCTCAGTGGTTACGTTGCTTCCCCCTGTAGTGCCAACAAGCGGCTAGAGCCCCAGCAAGCGCTCCAGGTTCTTCCACAAGATGAGCTCTTTCTCTTCCTGAGTCAGGCTCTGCAGGCCCAGCACCCAGGATACGGGCCAGTCGATCCGCATGTCCGCCGGCCAGTCGGTGCCCAGGACGACGCGGTCCGCGCCCACGGTGTCAATGATCAGGCGCAGGGCCGCCTCGCTGTGGGTCAGGCAGTCGTAGTAGAACCGACGTAGATAGGCGCTGGGGGGCTTGGTGATATTGCCCCGGGCCTCAGAGCGCATCTGCCAGCCCCGATCCATACGTCCGATGCCAAAACACGTATAGCCCCCACCGTGGGCCAGACAGATTCTGAGAGCTGGACAGGCATCCATCACTCCGCCGAAGACGAACGAGGCAAACGTGACGGCCCGGTCCACCAGATTGCCGATGGTATTGGGCAGATGATAGCGGGTGGTGCGCTGCGTGACCAGCGTTGGGCGGGCCTGATGGATGAGCAGCAGGGCTCCCATCTGTTCTGCGGCTTTCCAGAACGGCAAAAACTCCGGCTCATCAAAGGTGCGACCATTGATCTGATCATTAATCATAGCCCCTTTGAGGCCCAGTTGGACCACAGCCCGTTCCAGTTCAGTGATGGCTGCCTTGATGTCTTGCATCGGCAGGGTGGCCAGGCCAGCGAAGCGGTCGGGGTAGTCGACGGTCATCTGATGCACTTCGTTATTGCAGGCCTGGGCAATCGCAGTGGTGATGGCGACATCTTGATCATACTTGTAGAAGGCGACATTGGTGGAAACGACCTGGATATCGACTCCCAGGGAGTTCATATCGGCCAGACGCTGTTCTGGTGTCCAGGCGTTCCTAGGGTTAAATAATTCCCCTTCGGCACTGGTCATACCGTGCCACATTTTCCCAGCCAGCACCTCGCGCTGGAAACACTGGGGGGTGAGATGGGCATGTAGATCGATGGCGCGCATAGGCCTCCTTTAGATCCCTAACAGTTTCTCCAGGTTCTTGTAGAGAATGGCCTCTTTTTCTTCCTGGGTCAGGCTTTCCAGGCTTAATATCCAGGAGACGGGCCAGTCGATGGCCATGTCTGCTGGCCAGTCGGTGCCGAAAATCACCCGGTCGATGCCGACCGTGTCAATCACCATGCGCAGGGCGGCTTCGCTGTGGGTCAGGCAGTCGTAGTAGAACTTACTGAGATAGGCGCTTGGGGGGCGCGGGATGTGCACACGGGCCTCGGAGCGCACCTGCCAGCCCCGATCCATACGTCCGATGCCAAAGCAGGTATAGCCCCCGCCGTGGGCCAGACAGATGTTGAGATTTGGGCAGGCATCCATCACCCCACCAAAGACGAATGCGGCAAATGTGACCGCCCGGTCTGCCAGGTTGCCGATGGTATTGGGGAGGTGGTAGCGATTCGAGCGCTCTCTGACTACAGTTGCTCCACCCTGATGGATAAACATTAAGGCGCCCATCTGCTCTGCCGCCTTCCAGAGGGGCATGAAGACTGGGTCATCATAGGTACGGCCGTTGACTTTGTCATCGATCATCGCCCCCACCAGGCCGAGCTTGTTGACCGCCCGGTCCAGTTCAGCGATGGCCGTCGGCACGTCCTGCATTGGGATCTGCGCGAAGCCCTTAAAACGCTCCGGATGGTCCATGGTCATCTGATGCACTTCGTCATTACAATCGCGATGCATGGCAGCGACAGTCCGGGCATCTCTATCGTAGTAATAGAATCCTGCCCCGGTGGAGACGACCTGCACATCAACACCGAGTGAGTTCATATCGGCGATGCGCTGTTCTGGCGTCCAGACAGCGCGGGGAGCAATCCGCACGCTGCCAGGACGGATGCCGTGCCACTCCTGCCCCGCCTGCGTGGCACGGATAAAGCACTGGGGCGTCAAATGGGCATGGATGTCGATGCTGCGCATATATCCTCCCGATATAGTGGAAATCTTGGTCCTACTTCCCGAAGAGTACTTGTACCATCGCCGTGAGCACTGCATCCGTATCAATGTGGTGCTTGTGGTACAGTTGCTGGAGGGAGCCGGTCTCACCAAAATGGACAACCCCGAGGGGTTTCAAAGGGGCGTTGAAGAGCGCCCCAAGCCAGGCGAGCGTGAGGGGATGACCATCCAGGAGCGTGATTGCTGGCACGCGTCGCTCGGCAGCAGGTAAGAGCTCGTCCAGGTAGGAAGGAGTGCTTTGCTGAGAGGCTGCAACATAGGTATGAAACAGGCGGTCAGCACTTGTCACGTTAATGACATTGGCATAGATGCCGTCCTCGATGGCCATGTCGCTGGCCTGCAGGGCCTCTTCGAGCATCACCCCTGAGGCGAAGATATGTATCCGTGGGCGCTGGGTATAGTCTGACTGGGCACGATAGTCGCGCAGCCAATAGCCGCCAGCCAGGACCTGGCGACGCCACCCCGGCGTAGAATGGCGCACGGCCTGGGTCATCGGACGGGTGGAGAGGCGTAAATAGACGCTCTGACCGTGTTGGCGATCCGTGAGCTGCTGTAAGCCCCAGCACATCATGCACTCTAACTCGGCAGCATACGCCGGCTCATAATACAGGACGCCAGGCAGGCCCATCCCCACTAGCGGCGTGTAGATCGACTGATGCGCCCCACCTTCACGGCTCAAGCTGAGCCCTGACGGTGTCCCGGCAAAAATAAATTTCGCACCCGCATAGGCTGCGTACGTTAAAGCATCCAGACCGCGCGCCACAAAGGGGTCGTACACCGTCCCGACCGGCAAGAGCAGTTCACCATGCAGTTCCTGGGCGAGTCCAAGCATCGCGAGAGCCAAATAAAAATTGTTTTCAGCGATGCCTAATTCAATGTGCTGGCCGGCCGCGGTCTCGCGCCATTGCAGCAGGCTGGTGATACCATGCTTCGCCCAGTAATTGGGACGCTCTGCCGGCGCGTAGATGCCGCGCTGATTGATCCAATTTGCCAGATTGGTGGAGACCGCCACATCAGGTGAGGTTGTCACCAACCGCGCCGCCACCTCTTGAATATCGCTCAAGGCGACTAAAATATGGCCAAAGGCACCCTGCGTTGAAGCACGCTCCGGAACACGTATCCCCAAAGTTTCAGGTACATGCAAAGGAAGCGGCGTCACGGATGAGGCTGGGCGTAGCGACTGGGACAGCATGAGCTGATGCTGCATCTGCTGGATCCACTGGGCGAGGGGGTCTGAGGCATCATAACCGTCCCACTCGTGACCCAGGGCAATGCCGAGCCGCTCCTGCATAGCCACAATATGCGCCTGTGTGAGCTGGGCGGCGTGATTGTCGATATGGCCGGCAATGGGCAGGCCCCAGCCTTTAATGGTGTAGGCCATGATAACAACGGGTCGATCCTCGACCTTCGCGGCAGTGGTAAAGGCCTGGAGAATCTGGGCGATGTCGTGCCCCCCCAGATTCATGATCAGCTCTTTAAGGGTGGCATCGTCCACGTCGGCGAGGAGCTGCGCCATGTCAACCTCAAGCCCAGTGCCCCATTCTAGCATGGCGCGACGGATCTCGGCACCCTCCGCATTCAGCAAGCTCTGGTACTCGGCATTAGTACAATCATCAATCCACTGTCGCAGCCAGTGACCTTGCGGACGCTCGAAAAAGGCGCGCTGCCTGCTACCGTATTTGAGCCAGATTACCTCCCAGCCCTTGGCCTCAAACATGCGTGCAATCTGCCCCACCTGCCCCTCTGGGGCAATGTGGTCCAGACTCTGACGGTTGATATCGACAATCCACCACAGATCACTCAGACCGTAAGCACTGGCTTCGCCCAGGGCTTCTGGTATGTTGCCTTCGTCAATCTCGGCATCACCCACCAATGCAATATAGCGTCCTGGTGTACGAGAGCCAAAGTGATCGCAGACATAACGCTGCGTCAAAGCCCCAAAAATCGTGGCCGCTGCCCCTAAACCTACTGACCCCGTGGAAATCGTCACACCATCAGGATCTTTGGTACGACTCGGGTAGGCCTGCAAGCCCCCAAAATCGCGTAGCGTCGTCAGCATAGACTGCGGCAAACGACCAAGGAGGTACTGAATAGCATGTAGGACAGGTGAGGCATGCGGCTTCACGGCTACATGATCTTGCGGTCGGAGCCTGGCAAAATAGAGCGCTGTCATCAAGCTCACCACGGAGGCGCAACTCGCCTGATGTCCGCCCACCTTCATGCCATCAGGGTTTGGACGCACCTTGTTGGCATAATGGATCATGTAGGTGGAGAGCCACAACACGCGCTGTGCAATCGTTTCAAGGGTGGTAATGGTTTCCGGCTCAATAGTGGGAGACAAAAGAGAGGAAGGTATCACATGCTCCATCGCTGCATACCTCAGCAATCGTCCGCCAGCATACGCTCGACTTCCGCACGCAGCGCCTCCAGATAGCTCGGGTAGGAGTGATGCTGATAGTCGAGCAAGCGCTGTGACTCTGTCGTATCATACCAATCGACCCACCCTGGCTCATCCTGACCACGAAATGCCGCCATCTCGAGCGGCACGCCAAGAATCTCGTAGTGATCCGCCACGTACTGGCGTCCGCTAGTCTGCCACGTTGCTCCGCCGGCAATGTTCAGTGTTTTCCCTTGCGCCGCAGGGGTGATGAGCGCTTTATACAGGGCTGTCACGGCATCCTCACGGTGCACCATCTCCAGGCGCTGCTCAGCGGTAAATGGCCACACTGGCGGTGGTTCCTGCAAGACTGGCACCGCAATGCCGGCGATGCGGAGCACCACCGTCGGGAGCTGGGCCTGGTGTACGAGCCGCTCACTGGCGATCTTGCTCTCGGCGTAAATATCCAGAGCAGTTTGGGAATGCTCCACCCGTACTGGCGGTGTTTCCAAAGTCGTATCGCCATAGGTGCTCACGGAGGAACTGAAGACCAGCACTGCCCCTCTGGCGTTGGCTTCCATGGCACGGATGAGGTTGATCGTGCCGTCTACGTTGATGGCCAGGGTGCGCTCGCGATTGCGCTCACTGGCGGGCGGTAAGATCGCGGCCAGGTGCATGACCGCGCTGACCCCCTGCACCGCCTGTGTGACAGTGGTCAGCTGCGTGATGTCTCCCTGCACAACCTCAATGCCAGGCGCACCCTCCAGCCCGGTAAAATCGCACACCGGCAGGTCAAAGACACGCACAGTATGCCCATCAGCCCGGCAGCGCGCCACCAGACTGCGGCCCACACTGCCCGCCCCCCCCGTGATGAGAATCGGACCGTTCATGTAATGGTCGTCCCGTCCATCTTGGCCTTTGTGACCAGAGCCTTCGTGGCTTTTTCGAGCTTCTCTACCGCTGCTGGCAGGCTGGACCATTTCTGCTCAGCCACAAGCGCCGCCACGGCAGCAGCCTCAGTCCGGCAGGCTTTCGTCGGTGGTACGCTCATCATCGTCTTGATGAAAAATTTATCGCTGACTTCGTTGAGAGAAGTGAGCACGCTTTCCAAGGCACTCCGCGCCTGGGCGGCTTCAGCGGCGCCGGCGGTAGCGACGGCCGTGCTCGCCTGCTGACACGTGCTAATGGCCTCCTGGAGATTTTCTAAACCTTTGGTGAATTCTGCCATACTATCCTCCATCGGGAGCACTATTCTACCGGGGCTCCAGCGGGTTCCCTCCCCCTCGACGAGGGAGGGCTAGGGTGGGTCGCCTAGTCTCCTGATCTAGCACCTTCGGCTGTGCCGGATGCACCAGCCACACCGCCGTTGCCGCCATTGCCATGCCAGGCTTTGACGAACTCCGTATCGATCTCCTGCTCGCGCAGGAAGCCCTGGCCATCGTGACGCTCATACGGGAAGGGGGTAAATTTCAAGAATTTTTGGCGGAAACGCTCGCCCGTCGGGCGCTGGTCGAGTGCGAAGAGGTGACGTCTCATCGGTTGTGGTTCAGTCTCAACCAGAATATAGTCACGATTACCCAGACCATTCAGAGTACCGGTGTTGATCTGTGTTTCTTCACTTAGCCCGTGGACTGTCGCTGAGACCGTCTCGAACTTCCGCGTGCCAGGATCCAACAAATCAAAGTCGTCGGCAATCGAGCCAGGCATGCCGTGCGACTCCCGAACCTTGTCGAGGCACGCCATGTCAATGGCCACGGGGTCTTTGCTGGCAAACACCCCCAGGTTCGGCACGATCGGCATGTCGGAGAAGTTCACACAGTCACAGCGCGGCGAGATATCAATAGCCAGATTGATAAACCCGCACTTCTCCTTGCCCACCGCAGTCACTGCACCCAGAGCGCCATCGGCAATAGCCGCATCCGTGGCGGCAAAGTTTTCTTCAGGGAATTCAAAGAGACCGCGTGGCGCCATGACGCCGATGCAGCCCAGACAGCTGGTGCAGCGGGCCCGGTCCCAGTGGATCGTATCGTCATCGACTTTGAACAGGCCATATGGGCAGCAGTCTTCGAGGATCTTCCAATCCTCCATGTTCGCCTTGCCTTTAAAATTCTCCGGATGCCAGATGGCCGCATTGGCCACACTGTACTTAGGATGGCCGCCCAGGTGGACGTTGTGCTTGCCGCGCTTGGACTGGCAGCCGATACCGAGGTTCTTAATGGCGCCACCGATGACGCCCATCGGGTGGCCCTTGAAGTGGGTTAGGCAGATGAGCACGTCCGCCGCCGCAATGGCCTGGGCAATGTACGCTTCTTTCAAGAGATATCCGGTGGGAATGTCAACACGGTAATCGCCCGTCCCAATAAAACCATCGGCACAGATGAAGGGGCAACCTAGAACCGCCGGGCTAAACCCATTACGCTCAGCGGTCATCTTCAGGTCGAGTTCCGTGGCACGCGAGGCATACGGCTGATAGGTCAATGTCGTTGTATCACACACAAAAGGCCGTCCACCTAGCTCCTTGATTCTGTCCGCCAGAGCCCGGGGAAAGACCGGTCGCAGGTAGGCCGTGTTATTCCACTCCCCGCAGTGGATCTTGATCGCCACGAGATCACCCGGCTTGATCAGCTGATCCAGCCCAGCCGCCTCGAAGACGGTCAACATCTTCGCCACCAGACTCGTCTGGGGCGATTCGCTACGGGCATTCATGTAATAGACTTCAGAAGCCGCCATGATGTTCTCCTCTGCTACGGTCCACGTGTTACTTCTCCCTGTTCTCTGCGACCTCTCCCCAGGCATCCCTGGCTGGCGCTCTTTTACGAGAGGTCGAATCTTGACTAGCCTGTGCGTGCGATCATCGCATATCGCGCACTGGAACACAAGGTCTCGCTTCATACCTGTATCTGATTCATCCGCTCTTGGTGGGGTATTTCCCCTCCACGCGTGTCTTCCTACTTATGCTCCGCTCAGCTCTATGCATATCTACGGTCGGGGGTGACGTCGTAGACTCGTAGCAGCAGAGGTGCGAGGGTGGACGGATAGGAAAATGAAGCCGCCCCGCAGCAGGTTGCGGGGTATCAAGAGGAAAATCTCATCATGAGAAACCACGGTTTCTCAAACTCTTCCCTTTAAGCGGTACCTCGTAGCAAGCTATGGGGGGAGCTCCACATCAAACCAATGGGCGCACCGGGCGCTATATCTCCAAGCCCCCGATTAGTATTAGCAAAATTATCATTGCTACGCCTACACTGTTTATACACAATGAGCTCACCTGTATCTGAACGCCAAACCGCTTCCCAATAAAAATAACTTTTGTCCTTCACCCCAACTCTTTGAGCCGCCTGGTTAGTTCCAAACTCACGAATTATTTCTCTCGTGAAATCCTCATTATTGCATTTTTATTTTGTGCCTCTTATACTCTCTTAGCTCCTGTTGGGCGCCCCCTCTCAGGAGCGTTGCCATGAAGCCCTGCTCTCTTACTACCTGCCGAGCGGGGCTTCATCAGTTTTCAGCCGTAAAAAGTCACATTTCTTTTCTTTGCTCTCCCATGAAAAAGATTGGTTTGAAAAAATTCCTTTATCACTCCTACACTCTGTTCCTCCTGTGCGATGTTCCAAACAGGTAGAAAGTACGAAGCCTCGGTTCATTTATCGCTGGCGGGTACTCGTGACAAGTGGAAGCGGGGCTTCAAATTCTCACACTACCCCACCAACTCCTTCGGCGGCGTCGGGTTTAATCTTCCTCCGCTCCCGGCCCCAGCAATAACTTCCCGCTCAACATTTTGTCATAGAGTGTCTGTCCCTTCGCGTCCGTCGCAAAAGGAAGAAACACCTGCGGCATCTCCACAATCTCCTTTTCATAGAGGGCAAGCTGCGCCATAACTCAATCCCAAATATTGCGCCACGCCACACGGTAGACATACTCCTCCTCATCCCATCGCCTGACCTGCTGAAGCTCCAAGACGCGCTGGAATTTGCACCAGTGTACAGGTAGAGAAAAGACCACACCTTGGTTCTTGACCCGTAAGAAAACTGCAATGCCTCGATACGCCCAGTTCTTTGTTCGTATTGATAGAGCATGCCGGTAGCTCCATGTTTGACAAGGGCATCTTGAATCTCAGCAATACTGCGATTGGCTGGAACGGTGGTTGTGTAATTTTTTATGGGCATACCATTGCATTTTTATTTTGTATCCTTTATGCTCTCTCATGCCTGTGAGACACGAGGCACAGGCAGGCTCCTGAGATGCCCTGATCTCTTCCTCCAGTCGGGTCAGGGCTTCTTCATTTTCAGCCTCTCCTCTTGAACTCTCCTATACTCCACAGCACACTTATTTTGTGTCCCTAATCTCCGGGGCGCTCCGTCTCACATCATCCCTGCGGGGTTTCCTTGAGAAAGAGACACATTTCTTAGCACCAGCGATGTGGAGAGATCCGGTATGCGCCCCATGCCGGGTCTACTTCCGCCTAAAATGTTGCCAACCATGTGAACACATGAGTAAATACCCCTCGAGGCCTGTCCCGCGGCCGTTCTCCCAGGGCATCCCTGCGGCGCTACCCTAAGCCATCCTGAGACGCCTGACCAGCCCCGGCCAACGTGCGTGGCGCAGCGCGCCGATGTGTATGTGTCAGGCCATCTCTTTATCTACTGTGAAGAAGGTAACCCTGAAGCCGTCATCGCCCCTGCTGAGAGGACGCGTCAGGAGGCCGAAGAGCACGCCAGGCGTGAAGCTGCGGCATGTGCAGAGGCTGAAGCTCGCCTGGCGGCAGTCGCAGCGCAGCTCCGTGCCTTACGTGAGCAGGGTGAGGAGCTGTGAGCCATGGTGCCCTTCACCCTAGCCCTCTCCCGCCGGGAGAGGGAACAAACCCAACACATTTGGTTGACTGCTGGCCGTCTCTCTTAAAAGTGCAGCATCTCCGCCGCGTACTCATAGACCTCCTGGGTACGGCCATGCGAGATGGCGGCAGCCTGCACCGCGGCCACGAGATGGTGCCAGCGTAGGGAGGGACGCGTAGCGTAGAACTCCTCGTAGGTCTCCTGGTGATGCTTGTAGGCATGCATCTCCGTGAAATTATCGCGGCAGGCAATCTTGCCCAGCGTGGTGATCAGGGCTTCAGGAGTGTACCCACAGTTGGCGTACTGTTGGGCCATGGCCACAGCCTGTTTGACCTCGTCAGTGCAGCGCAAGGTACCGAGATTCACCCCGGGCAGCCGCTCGCCAGCCGGAGACTACCGATGAGATCTTCAAGCTCCTCGAGGAGTGCGTCCTGGGTGCGGAACGGCCGTGCTGCCACACGTTCCGGCTCGGGCTGCATTACTGACGCGGGCTTGCGCTGTGCCGTCCGCACTTCCGGCTCACTGTGCCACACGAACAAGGCCTGCAGCTTGGTACGCAGGGAGAGTTCAGGCTGCCGCAACAGATAGCGTCGGGTATTGGCACCCGTGTTCATGTGCACGTCCATCGGATTGCCGGTCTGGGAGCGTAGCAACAACATAGAGCCCCCTACCGACAGGCCCTCACCCGCGCCTTCCAGCGACAGGCTCCGGGCCAGCGTTCGCGCCAGGAGCGCCAGAATCTCTGCAAACTGATCGCAGTGCCCGATGGCCTCCGCCAGGGCCGAAGCCAGCAGCATGTCTTTAACGGGGGTACCGGCTTGCAGCTTGGCGTGGGTTTCAGCAATGATACGCCAGGAGACGTTTCTTCATGTGTGCGGGACGTGGGCGACAGATAAAGGAGTAAAGGCAACCTTGCAGAGAATGCTCTCGTATCCGTTATCAAACAAACAACCGCCCGTCAAGCGCAATATGCCCCGAAGCCTCTTGCCCATATGGTCGAAAGCGTGCTAGGGTACATGCCGGTGTACGAGGCGGGTAATTTTGGGAAAAAGGAGCTGGCACTATGGCTGTGGCACGTCCAGAACCGCTGTTTGACTGGTTTATTCCTATCGATGGCGATGGGGTGCACTTAGGCACGCTCACGGCGGAACGGCCACCCACGTTTGCGTATTTACGTGAGGTGGTACAGACTTCAGAGCGGCTGGGGTTCCATGCCTTATTGATTCCCACGCGCTTCGTCAATGGCCTCTTTGATGAAGGGGCGCCACTGGCGGAAACCTGGACCATGGCCACTGCCCTAGCGGCGGTGACCCATCGCATTCGTTTCCTCATCGCCATACGCCCGGGTTTCATCGCGGCTGGACTGTTAGCAAAAATGATCGCCACTCTGGACCAGCTCAGTGGCGGTCGGGTCGATATTAACATGGTGCCCGGCGGTATCCAGGGTGACTTCGAACGCCTGGGAGTAGAGATCGACCACGCCGCACGCTATGCACAGGCAGAGGAGCTGATACGGGCCTGCCGGGTGCTGTGGACAGGGGAGGTAGTGGATTTCAACGGCACCTCTATCCATCTGCACGGTGCCCGTTGCTCGCCGCCGCCTCTCGGCACACCGCGCTTCTATCAGGGCGGGGCATCACCGCGTGCCGAGTCACTGGCAGCGCGTCACGCTGAGGTGTACTTGATGTGGATCGAGCCACCGGAGCAAGTCGCGGCGCGCATCGCACGGGTCATGGCCCAGGCGCACGCAAGTGGACGGCAGGTGATGTTTGGTTTGCGCGCACATCTCGTGGTGCGCGACGACTCTGACGCTGCTTGGAGCGCCGCTGAGAGTCTGATTGCCCACGCTGATCCGCGTGTGGTCCAGCAGCGCCAGGCCGTGATGGTGGGCACGCCGATGGTGGGGCAGCAGGCCCAGGCCGTGCGTGTGGCGCAGCACCGTATCGGCCCCCACCTGTGGAATGGTTTATCCACAGTACGCGTTAACTGTGGCACGGCGATTGTTGGCACACCGCAACAGGTGGTAGACGAACTGCTGACATACTGGCGTCTGGGCATCGATGAGTTCATCCTCTCCGGTTTCCCGCACGTCGAGGAGTGTGTCCGCGTCAGCCAGGAAGTCTTACCGCGGCTGCGGGCCGCGATTGCGCAGGCAGAACACAGCGCAGAGCATACAAAGAAATAATGCCGTTTCGCACTGCGTATGGTACCATACTTGCACTCGCACACGGCGATCTTTATAGCTCTACACAGGCCGAAGTCTTCTGGCCTGTTTGTCCACAATAACCAGACATATCACCGCAGGACAGGGGGTGTGATGGAGAGGTACAATGCCAGTAAAAAGCCATGTTCCCAAGTCGTGGTCCATAGCTGACGCCCTTGAAACGTATGGTATCCGCGACTGGGGAAATCATTATTTTCACATTAGTGACACAGGGCACGTCCTGGTAACCCCACCGGGTCTGGAGAACCATAGCATTGATCTCAAGGCGCTGGTGGATGAGGTGCGCCAGCGTGGGGTGGGTTTACCATTGCTGCTGCGCTTTTCAGATATTTTGCGCAGCCGCATCGACGAACTCAATCGGGCCTTCCAACAGGCGATCAAGGAGTATGGCTATCAAGGGGTTTACCGCGGGGTGTACCCCATTAAGGTGAATCAGGAATTCAGAGTTGTCGAAGAGGTCGTACGGTTTGGCCGCCCGTATCATCATGGCCTAGAAGCGGGGTCGAAGCCAGAATTGCTCGCCGTCCTGGCAATGCTCGACGATGAAGAAGCGCTGATCATCTGTAATGGCTATAAAGATGAGGAGTACGTCGAAACCGCGCTGCTCGGCAGCAAGATTGGGCGCACCATTATTATGGTGGTCGAGAAACCCAGTGAGTTGCAACTTATTGCCCGTATCGCCAAAAAAACCGGTGTGCGCCCCTGTATTGGTATGCGTGCCAAACTCGCGACGCGGGGCAGTGGACGCTGGGAAGCCTCGGGAGGCGATCATTCGAAATTTGGTCTGTCAGCACGTGAGTTGGTGGAGGCGGTAGCGTTTTTGCGCGCGCACGATCTGCTGGAGTCGTTTGAGCTCCTGCACTTTCATCTGGGGAGCCAGATTTCCAATATTCGGAACATTAAAGAGGGCCTACGAGAAGCTGGACGCTTCTACTGTGAGCTGGTGAAAATGGGTGCGCAGTTGCGCTACCTCGATGTCGGTGGCGGGTTGGGGGTCGATTACGACGGCTCGCAAACCAATTTCCCGTCGTCCATCAATTATACGTTGCAGGAATATGCCAATGATGTGGTGTATTCTGTCATGGAGATGTGTGAGGAGGCCGAGATCGCGCCGCCGACGCTGGTGAGCGAGTCTGGCCGTGCCACTGTGGCACACCACTGCGTTTTGGTGGTGGACGTGCTGGGCGTGAGTGAGTGCCGGGCCGGCACGGCGCTTGGCGAACCGCCTGAGGATGCCCAAGCGGTGGTGTGGAACCTCTACGACTCGTATCGCGAGCTCACGCGCAAAAATCTCCTAGAAGCCTATCACGACGCCGTGCAGTATAAGGACGAAAGCCTGACGCTGTTTGCCCTAGGGCATTTAAGCCTCCAAGAACGCGTCATGGCTGAAGACTATTTTTGGGGTATTTGTCAGAAAATCTTGCGTTTCACGCGTGAGATGGATGAGGTGCCGGAGGAGTTTGAAGGCCTGGAGCGCCTGCTCGCCGATACGTACTTCTGCAATTTCTCCCTCTTTCAGTCGATTCCTGACTCCTGGGCTGTCAACCAACTCTTCCCCATCATGCCCATCCATCGCTTGCTCGCGGAACCGACACGTCGAGCAGTACTAGCGGACATTACCTGCGATTCCGATGGCAAGATCGATGAATTTATCGATCGGCGCGAAGTCAAACACGTCCTACAATTGCATACGCCGGATGGGGCCGACTATTACCTCGGATTCTTTCTGGTCGGCGCCTACCAGGAAATCCTCGGTGACTTGCATAATCTCTTTGGGGATACGAACACGGTGCACGTCTCCATCGCCCCGAATGGCGAGTACCACATCGAGGCGGTGGTGTCTGGCGATACCGTCACAGACGTACTGGAGTACGTCAGCTACTCGCGTGAGGACTTGCTGGCACGCCTGCGCCGCTCTGTCGAATGCGCTCTACGCGCCAAGCGTCTTACGCTGGAAGAATCGCGCCAGTTGCTCAAAATCTATGAAACTGGACTGTCCAGCTATACCTACTTGGAAGCGGATTAACGCTGGGTCGCTGAAGCCTGGGTAGCAATCCAGGCTTCTGACCAGCCTCAAGGTTCACACCTTTTTCCCAACACCCTCTCCATCAAGGTCCTCTTTACGAAAAGGGGGAGATGTGTAATCCTGCATGCAGGAAGAGGTACGGGGCAGGTCCCTCGAGGAAGGAGACAACTGTGGCAGCCCAGGAAGAAACCATCGAGCAGGTCAAACGCGCCAACGAGCGTTTTTATCGCGCCTTTGAGAGCTTGGACATCAGTAAGATGGCCGCCGTGTGGATCCAGGCCGAGCGGGCGAAGTGCGTGCATCCGGGCTGGGGTCTGCTCAGTGGCTGGGAGGCGATTCGCCAGAGCTGGGAGGCGATTTTTGCCAACACGGATTACATGCGTTTCGTGATAACCGATGCCGCGGTACACCTCTATGGGCGGGTCGCCTGGGTCACCTGCATAGAGAACCTCAGTGACGCACCTGATACGCTGCAGATGGCGCGTATCCTCGCTACGAATGTGTTTGAGCACACCGGTGAGGAGTGGCTTATGGTGCATCACCACGCCTCGCCCATCATGCGCCCAGCACCAGCGCTGGGTGAGGTCGATCCGGAATTTCTCAACTGATTGCAGCGAGGCGAGGATCATGGATACAGAGCGTCTACGACAATTCCAGGAACTCATCGCGCTCGAACCTGACGATACTGTGCTCCGTTTTGGGCTGGGAGAGCTGTATATCGAAGCCAAAGACTTTGCGAGCGCGGCAGAGCAATTTGCCGAGATTCTGCGGCTCGATCCACACTATTCCGCGGCGTATCGTTATCTCGGGCAAGCCTATGCAGCGTTAGGCAGAGTCTCAGAAGCTGAGGCCGTCTTTCAGCAGGGGATTGCGGTGGCGGAAGCCCGTGGCGACCTGCAAACTGCTAAGGAAATGCAGGTCTTTCTCCGCCGTCTCCATAAATAAGCCTCCTCAAGCACACAGACGCTGACGTCCCTACAATCAGTATGTGTGTCCCTCTCTGGGTAGATACAGCAATGTCCTGCTGACTCCGAAAAAGTGCTATACCACGCTGTCGCATTATGGTAAGGTAATCTGCTCATGCGTCTATAGAGGGGAAAGGGCATGGAGAGCTATACATGTCTCTTGTATGAAGAGATCGGTCGCGTCGCCCGTCTGACGCTCAACCGGCCAGAAAAATTGAACGCTTTAAGCGTCGACTTGCACACTGAACTGCTTCAGGCTGCCAAGCAGGCCGAGGCTAATCCGCGCATCCATGCCGTGGTCATCCGTGGTGCTGGCCGTGCGTTCTGTGCCGGCTATGACATTACCCCGACACCAGAGCGTCGGGCAACGCAAGCGACCCGCACGATTCGCAGTGATATATCCCGCATGGAAGAGACCGTAGGACGCTGGCAGATGCTGTGGAATCTGCGCATCCCAACCATTGCGCAGGTGCATGGGTATTGCGTGGCTGGGGGGACGGATCTGGCGCTCCATTGTGATATGATTGTGGTGGCTGAAGACGCTCGTATCGGCTTCACCCCGGTACGCGCAATGGGCACGCCACCCACGCACATGTGGCTTTACTCCGTCGGCTCGCAATGGGCCAAGCGCTTATTGCTGACAGGTGACCTGATCGATGGCAAAACGGCGCGGGATATTGGTTGGGCTATTGAGGCAGTACCGGCCGCGACGCTAGACGATGCGGTCCTCAAGCTGGCCACACGCATCAGTCATATTGGCAAAGACCTCCTGACAGCGAACAAATACATTGTGAACAAGGGCCTCGAACTGATGGGGCGCTCTCTTTTGCAGCAGATTGCCCTGGAGCATGATGCCATGGCCCACCTCGCTCCAGAAGCGCTGGAATTCAACCGTATTGCGCAGGAGCAAGGTCTCAAGGCAGCGCTAGAATGGCGTGACGGACCGTTTCGCACCTAGTGCCTTTCGTATCACCCTTCAGTCACCTCCGATGACTGTACTCCGGCAAAGTGTGCTGCTATGAACAAACCAAAAAAGATGGCCATATCCAAAGAGCAAGAAATCATCACTGTTGCTGCGCGCTTGTTTAAAGAAAAAGGCTACCGGGCTACGACTCTGGAGGATATCGCTGCAGCGGTGGGCATGCTCAAAGGGAGTTTGTACTACTACATCCAAAGTAAGGAAGAATTACTGTACATTGTCGTGCGGGAACCTGTACGGCAAATCTACAGTAAACTCGAAGAGATTGTGAACTCTGACGTGCCTATCAAGGCGAAGATCGCCCAGGCTTTAGCCAACCACATGACGTTGTTCCACCAGCATTATCCACATATGGCCGTGTATCTCCATGACTATCATCACCTAATGCAAAAACTGCAAAAGGACATTATTGAAACCCCTAAGCATTACCAACGCTTGTGGGCTGCCTTACTGCGGCAAGGCATCGACGCGGGAGAACTCCGCAATGATCTGGATGTGAAAGTGACAGTCTACGCCATTCTCGGTATGTGCAACTGGGTCTATCGCTGGTATAACCCTGAAGGGAAACAATCAGCAGAAGCAATTGCGGCGATCTTCACGACACTTATTCTGGATGGGTTAGGTCGGTAGAGACACACCCGATAGACGGGGCACTTACCCTAGTGCTCGCCTGCCCCGTCCCCTCCAGCCATGTGTCTCCACACCCTCTCTTCCTTGCAAAGCGCTCTTCAGCTGACGTGTTGCTTCCGCTCTGCGCGCCATTCGGCCAATTGCTTCCCCATACCAAGCTCTTTCGCCAATTTCCGCCGCCGGGTTGAGAGCGTGCGTGCACTCAAGGCTTGCGTCATACGAATACCGTGTTTTTGCTTGTAGGCTCTGGGTGTGAGGTCGTGCAGGGCGAGGTGGCGATTCGAGAGGAGTTTGAATGCCTTGCCACACTCCAAGCAGAGCACTTGATTGCGCTGAATAGAGGTTCCTGGGTCGCGGGTCATGCCTTCCTCCGGCTCGGCCGTACCTCCTAACTGTTGGACTTCTTGCAGGGTCCGAAACACCCGGCGCAAACTCTCGACGATGTCTTCGGAGGACATCGGTGCATGGCTCGCCTGCGCGCTTACGATGTCCGTACACATCTCTACTAAGGACTTTGTCATCCTAGTTTCTCCTTACTCATGGAGAGTATCGTCGTCCCGATCACTATGTTCGTGGTGTCGTCTGCCTACGAACATCAAACCTTTGTATGTAGTTATTGCAGAGCTGAGAGTATTTGTCAAGGTCTTTTATTGCTGAATTTCTTGCATATAATGGTTATGGATATGTTGGACATAGGTAAATCCCTGATGTTTATTGTTAAGCATAGGGGAATCCCTGATAGTCATTCTACTTGGAAGGTCCGTTGTGTCTGCAAACAAAAAGCTGTGAGCTTGCCATAGCCCAAGTCAGCATAGCAAGCCCCTGTATCAATCCCAACCTTGTCAGCATAGTACTTGACCTCACGAAAGGGCGTATGCCCAAATATTATATATTTCCCTAACCTATGGGGGGTATGAAGGAAAGGAGAGCGAATCCGTAAGAGATCGTTGGCGTGTTGGCGCTCGAGAGGTATTCCTGGACGTACGCCCGCGTGCACGGCAATATAAGTGTCGCTGCTCCAGCACAACGGGAGCTGCATGAGAAATTTGACATGCGCGGGGGGAACCGCGTTGAGCAGATGCGGGTCCTGAGGGTTACGGAGACGGGGATAATAGCTCAAGAGAGTAGCAGTACCGCCGCCAGCGAAAAATGGCTCCGTGAGCCAGTAACTGGCCCCCTCATCTGTCAAACACGCCTGGATATAGGTAAGGAAGTTATCTTCATGATTGCCCATGAGAAAGACATTACTAGGGTTGTCCTGCTGTAAATGGAGCATGAGGTCGAGCACACCCTTACTAGCTGGGCCACGGTCAATATAATCGCCTAGAAAGATCAAGCGATCTGCCGCAGGATCATAGCGTAAGACTTCGAGCAGCCGTAAGACCTTATCAAGATACCCATGAATATCACCAATGGCATAATCCATGCTCCCTCCTTTCTTCGCACACTGCAGCAATCCTAAGGCGCCATGACCGAGTAGCCCCCATCCACCGCGAGCGCGACCCCCGTAACAAAATCTGAGGCGCGACTGGCCAGGAAGACAGCGACCCCTGCCAGGTCTTCGGGCTGTCCCCAACGGCCCTGGGGCGTACGCGCCAAGACGCGTTCATAGAGGCCTGGCAGGTCCTGGATCGCACCATTGGTCAGATCCGTATGGAGCCAGCCTGGCAAGATGGCGTTTACTTGAATATTGTCTTTTGCCCACGCCACTGCAAGGCTCTTGGTCAGTTGCACGACCCCCCCCTTGCTGGCACCATAGGCCAACACATGGCTTCCCCCAAACAGCGAAAACATCGAGCCATTGTTGATGATCTTGCCCCCCCCTCCCTGTACCATGGGAGTATAGACCGCCTGCGAGCACAAAAAGGCGCTGCTCAGGTTGGTATCGAGGATCGTATGCCATTCCGCCGCGCTCAACTGCTCAGGGGGTTTGCGGATGTTCGTGCCGGCGTTGTTCACCAGGATATCGACGCGGCCAAAGGTGTGCAGGGTCTGCGCCACCATAGCACGTACTGTGGTTTCCTCACAGACATCCACGCTCAGCTCCAAGACCTGCACACCATAACGCTCACGGAGTTCCGTGGCGGTCGCTGCTGTTTTGACCTGGTTCCGCGCCGCAATGACAATATCAGCCCCAGCACTGGCTAAACCGATGGCCATGCCTCGTCCTAACCCCCCATTGCCGCCCGTCACAATCGCAACTTTGCCATGCAGCTCAAACAGCTCCATAATACTCTCCTTGATTCTTGCCTTCAGACATATTCGACTCTTGACAATTGTTGTCAGAGCCGTATATACATCCTCAATGAACACATCTCGCCCGCGACGTGTGGGAGTATACAATTGCACATGCAACAGTACTATGGCGGCGGGAGACACATAGTATGCTTACCGGTGAAATTGACGGGTATCTCACGTATTACGACATTGATGATTTTTCCGATCCCTGGAAAGAGCCTGAGATGGTACTGCTCCACCACGGCATGGGACGCACGGTGGATGTCTGGTATGGCTGGGTCCCTATTCTGGCGCGTCACTACCGTGTCTTGCGTATGGACTATCGTGGCCATGGTCGTTCGGCCCCGCCCCGCCCAGGCTATCCCTGGTCTTTGGCGACGCTCGCGCGTGAGGCAAAGCTGTTATTGGATCGCCTGGCGGTCAAGCGCGTCCACTGGGCCGGGGAGTCGCTGGGAGGGCATGTCGGTATTCAATTTGCCAACGATTATCCGGATCGTATCGCCAGCCTGACACTCTGTTCCACGCCCTATCGCTACACCAGTGATGTGCGCGCGAAAGCGCGCCACTGGCCGGAACAATTGCGCCATATGAGCGTGAAAGAGTGGTATCTGCATGACACCACCTTACGGTTTGATCCGGAGAAAGACGACAAGCAGATGATCCAATGGTTCGCCGATCTCGTCGGTGGGACTGATCCCGACGTCATGCAGGCAATTGTACGTTTTCTCCCCGATGTGGATGTCTCAAACTTGTGCCCGCGTATTAAAGTACCAACACTTATTTTGCATCCCGGCCAATCGCCAATCGCCCCTGTCGAAGAAGCGCAGGCCATGCACCAGGCTATCCCCAACTCCCGCCTCGTGGTCTATGAGGACGCCAGCCATCACATTTTTTTGACACGGAGTGAGGACTGCGCGCGCGAAATGCTGCGCTTTCTGCAGAATCTGTCGTGAGACGGCCTGCGTCCCCTCTTCTGAGGAGAGAGGGGACTTCCAGCCATGGATGTGTGGGGCGTGTAGCTTCATGCGATGCGTTTGCGCCGCTTGTTGTTGATGTAGTCTGTAACGATGTACTCCCCCAGATGACCTGGTGACGAGTAGAATGCTCTGCCACGATTGATCTTCGTGATTTCCTGTACAAAGCGCATCAAGTATGGGTCTTGCTCCATCATGAAGGTATTAATGATGATGCCTTCCTTCGTGCAACGCTTCACTTCCAATAACGTTTGCTCAATCGTGCGCCAGGTTGGCGGATAGTTGAAGTAGGCAATCCCCTGCTCCAGGTGCGCGGTTGGTTCACCGTCAGTGATCATCAAGACTTGACGCGTGCCATACCGTTGTTTGGCGAGTAAGCGACGCGCGATCACCAGGGCATGTTGCATGTTCGTGCCTGGATAGTAGCTGCCCCAGGAGGAAGAAGGGATATCTTCGTGCTGCAGTTCATGGGCATATTCCGAGAAGCCAATGACATAGAGACGATCGCGTGGATACTGCATCTTGATCAGGCTATGCAGCGCCAGGGCCACCTTCTTCGCCGCCTCGAAACAGCCATTCAGCCCCATGGAGCGGCTTTGATCTAGCATCAAGACCGTCGAGCACTGGTTGAGGTTCTCTGTACGGAAGACCTCAAAATCCTCTGGCATCATCCGTACCGGCGTGCCCTTGCCATTGCGCCGCACCGCATTCATGACGCTGTGCTGCAAGTCTAAATTAAAAGGATCGCCATACTCATAGAGCTTCGTATCGTGGGTGGCCTCAATACCCACGCCATGCCGGTCGACGCGATGCCCGCCGTGCCGCCCTATCTGCAAACGGCTGAAAATATCGTGCAGCGCTTTCTGGCCAATTTTCCGAACCCCCTTCGGCGTGAGTTCGAGGCGGTCGCCTTTCCGCTTCAGATAACCGGCCTCTTCCAAACGGCGCTCTAGATCCCGTAGCTTCTCCAGCTCCCGGCGCCCTTCTGGCCCTAAAATCTGTTCGAGTGCTTCCGGGTCAACATCCTGCAAGGATCCCTGGCGCCCCACCTGCTCTAACTGTTCCTGCAGCTTATCGACCTTCTGGAGTTCGTCCATGAGGTGCATGGCTTGTTCTAAGGGCACGCCTTCAGCCCCCGAAAACTCATAGGACCGCCGCTCATCTGACGAAAGGAAGTCGAGATTCGCTTGCAACTCCGCCAGTTCTGCTGCTAGCTCTTCATTATCAAAGGCCGAGCTGAGCATTTCCTGGAGTTCTTGCCGTAAGTCATCAGGAAGGCTATTGAAGAGGGATTGCATCTGGGCAATCTGGGAGGCAAGTTGTTGCACCAGTTCATCCAGACTCTGCGGCGGATTGGGACCGAACATATCACCGTACTTCTGCATAAATCCTTCGAAATCCGGCTGCTCACCCCAGACTTGCTGGTCCAGCATGTGATTGAGATCCGCCAGCATCTCTTTGAGGCGCTGCATCTCTTCAGGCGTCATATTGGCCATACGCTGTGCCATCTCGCGGAACATATTACCCATGGCCTGCTGCTTGAGCATGTTGAGTAACTCGTCGAACGCCTGTTGTGCTGCAGGGTCAAAAAACTCGTAATTGTTCAGCGCCTTGACACGACCGGCAAAGTCTGGCGGTAAGCCTTCGAGAAATTGCATACGCTGCTGTCTGTCACCTGCCCCTGCTTGGCCGGGCTGCCCCTGCTGTCCCTGTTGTCCTTGCTGTCCCTGTTGTCCTTGCTGCCCTTGTTGCCCTTGAGCACCGCGCTGGCCCTGCTCGCGACCGCCCTCGGGAGCACCAGACCTGCTGGGCACCCCTTCCTGCCCTGTGGCGCCTTGCTCGCCCGAGGGACGCTCAGGGTCGAGAGCAGTGCGTTCCATCTGCAAAATATCTTCCAGACGCTTCTTCAGTTCATCGACGAGTGAGGCGAGATTGTAGCGCTCGAGCCGTTCGCGACTTTGCTGCTTCAGGCGCTCGAGGAGTTCCCGAATCCCTTCAAAACCGCTCCCCATGTTCCCCCGCATACCTCGCCGCATGAGATTGCGTAACGCCTGATTGAGATCGCCATGCGAGGTCAGCTCATCGGCCATGGCATCCATCAGGTCGTCTGCGTCCACCGCTGATATGTCCTGCGTACCATCCCACATTGAATAGCGGTAACTCTTCATCACGTCTCCTACTGCGGCGAGCCTGGGGCTCACAGCTGCTTATAGACTGGATGAAGTCACGCGGACGTGCCACGCAACCTCACAGTATGTCTCTGATGGTAAGGAATTCTCTATAACGTGTCAATTCAGTCTCTCTCCAGCCTTGAGCGCCACCCTACGCTCAGCGGGCAGTGCTTGCTACTCCCTGGCTATAATGGCATGATACCATATCGGGGGCAACTGCTTTTCGTGGGAGGGGAAGGAGCCTGCGGCCATGGAGTCTGACATATGGGGAGAGGTGATCCTGATTGTGCTTTCTGGGCTGCTGTACGGGACGTTTGAGAGCATGGAGGTGGCCATACGCGTAGCCCAGAAGAGTCGTCTGCTGCAATGGAAAGAGGAGAACCGGTACGGCGCTGGCGCGGCGTTGTTGATGCGTGAAACCCTCGAGCCATTCGTCATGACCTTGCAAATCGGTCTGACCTGCACAGCCATGGCTGCTGCGATAGGCGTAGGGGCTCTCACTGTCGGCCACGTGCTGCCCTGGCTGCTGGCACTCTGGCCGTGGCTTGGCCTGACATGGTGGGTCGGTGCCTTGTCACTGGCGTTAGCCATTGTCCTGCTGACTTATGTGATGCTGGTCTTCGGCCAATTGATCCCCAGAGCTATTGCCCAACAACACCCGGAGCGCGTGGCGTGCATCTTCGCACCATCACTCGTGGCCTTGATACGCCTGTGTCGGGTGCTACGGACGGGGCTGACCGCTTCGGCAACCCTAGTCTTATGGCTAGTTGGACAGCGGCGTCTACCGGAGTTTTCATCGCTTACCCCGATCACAGAGGAGGAAGTCACGACGATGGTGCGTGAAGGGGCTGAGCGCGGCATCTTTGAGAAAGTCGAGCAGGAGTTGATAGCGGGCGTCTTTGAGTTTACAGACACAGCCGCCCGCGAGATTATGGTGCCCCGCGTACGCATGCAAGCCCTGGATGTGACTACCCCCACGGACGAGGTGGTGCGACGTTTAACAGAGATTGGCTATTCACGCGTTCCCGTGTATGAGGGAGATCTCGATCACATCGTCGGCGTGTTGTATTTTAAAGATGTTCTGCGGGCTATCGGTGAGGGACGTCCCTGGGAGATGCGCCGTCTCTTGCACCCTCCACTCTATGTGCCAGAGATGATACAAATCAGTCGGTTACTACGCATGTTGCAGCAACGGCGTCTGAATATGGCCGTTGTCGTTGATGAGCACGGTGGTGTGGCCGGCCTGGTGACTACGGAAGATCTCCTGGAACAGCTCGTCGGAGACATCAGCGACGAGGGGGAACCCGAAGCCGATGCCCTGGTGACCGTGCTCCCGGATGGGGCGATGGTGGCCCAAGGCAGTGCACCGCTGTGGGAGTTGCGCGAGCGCTATGCCCTGCCTCTGGAAGAGTCGGTCCATTACCACACGATAGCGGGGCTCCTGCTCGCACGTCTGGAGCATATTCCGCAGGGCGGTGAGGCGATTGTTGAGCAGGGCTATACCCTCACCGTTGTCGATATGGATGGTCCACGCATTGCACGGGTGAAAATAGAGCGGCGTGCTGCTGAGGAAACAGGGAGTCCGGCTGAAGCAGCATCGTCTGACAATGCTGAGGCGAGTGTGCCCAGCCCTCCGTAGCGCGACCCCGCCGGGCGGGTCAAATCCCTGGTTGACGCCCGTGCGAGAACGTTGTACGGTGTGCGCAGCATCATTGGCCCCACAGCGCTGTGGGCCGCGCTCCGACTCGAGTGATCCCGACCGCCAACGGAGGACCAATCATGCATGCAACGGTGCAGCATGTTGCGGCAATACAAGGACAGATTTTAGGGTATCTCAAAGACCTGGTACATATTCCGACGCTGTTGAGCTAGGCGTTGTTGCTACGATGCTGCATCGCCTCCTCAACGCCCTCATCCTGCTGCCTGATCGATATCGCTATCAGGTGCCAGCGGATCTTGGCCTGCATGCCGACGAGGTAGCTTTCCCCAACGCCCAGGGTCAGCTCCTACATGGCTTTTGGTTCAGGCCTTTAGGGCAGACAATGGCCCTGGAGGTGCCCCAGGATGAGGCCCCTGTTGTTTTGTTTTGCCCTGGGACGTCTGGGAACCTCTCCTCTCACCTGTACTATATCGAACTCCTCTGTAGGGCTGGCTGTGCGGTGCTGAGTGTTGATTATACCGGCTTCGGACAGAGTGCTGGACAGGCGTCGCTGCATACCCTCGTATCAGACCTCCTGTGTGCCAGCAATTTTCTGTGTCACGAGAAACATGCCCACACCTTCGGCATCTTTGGGATGTCCCTTGGAGCAAATCTGGCGCTGCTGGTTGCTTCACAGCGGCAGGAGGTACGCGCCGTGGCGGTGGAGGGCCTGGCACTGTATGGGGAGATCACGCGTGGCGTCCTGACCGATGGTATTATGGGGCCACGCAATGTGACCACCGTGACCTATGAGAACTGTCCCCCTGTAGTCCGGAGACATCATGTCTTGAACCAGCGACGTGTCAGTGGCTGGCTTGCCAGGACGCTCGCCTGGGCTGGCATGACCTTCTTCCCTTTTGCCGGGAAAGACCCACGGGAGCCGGCGCGTACACTTACGGACACCTCTGTCTTGTGTATTCATGGCGTCGATGACCCGCTGTTACCTTTCGAGGGCACCTTGCAAGTGTATGATGCCTTGCCCGGTGCCAAACAACTCTGGCTCATCCCTGAGGTGAGCCATCCCCAGGAAGCCGCCCTGGCTCAGGATGGCGAATACGTCGCCCAACTGGCCCGTTTTTTTCACGCGGCGCTCCGGGGGCAGGCACACGTTGCTACGCCCTCCATCACCTCACAGCTTGTGCCGCAGGGATCTGAGAACTATATCTTACACTTGTACAATGCCGGAGCACCGGGTCTGGTCCTGACAACCGTCGTCTCGGAGCATAACCTCGCGTGTCGAACCGTGTGGGTGCGAAATGCCGCTGAACTCTCGGTGCACGCTCCAGGTTGCCTGCCGACTGTGAGTTGCCTGCCCTTATTCGAGGTCGACGGCGACGGCGACCGTGCGCACATACGCTACACGCCCAGGGGACAGCAGTATCGGACTATCTTTCGCCCTATCATCCGGGAACTCAGTCAAATGCTCCACGAACGCCGGCTGCACGACCTCGAGGCCCTGCTCCACACGCTGCCGCACGAGCGGCCCGAAGCTCCCTTCGATTTTTTTCTCGGGGTCTATTGCGTACAGATCATGCAACGTACCCGCCAGAAAATGCCCTCTCTCGCCCAGGTTGCAGCGCAGGTGTTCACACGCTACTGGCATTATGGGCCGGATGCTGGGCCACTCGGACAGACGACATTATGGGCGTTAGCCGCCGAAGTGTTAGGCCAGCAGGTCAACCCACACCGTGGCACACATGTTGGACGTTAGCTATGCGACAAGTGGGGAGCAGGTATCGCTGGGTGGCTGCACTGGTAGGGCTCTGCCTGATGTCGTGTACTGCCCGCCAGTATCTGCCCTCGTCGCCATCCTCCTTCCCTCGCGTGGGAACACTCTCAGCTGCCGAAAGAGCCCAGGTCATCCAGTCCAGAACCACTGGTTTGCAGACACTCACCGCGGTGCTGGCCGTATCGTACACGGTCGGCAAGCAACATGGGACGTTCGACATGATCGTTAATTACGCTGCGCCTGGCTCGATGCGCTTTACGGCGTTGAAGGATATGCTGCTGAGTACCCAGGTGCTCTTCGATCTGCTGTTCACTGGGGAGGCCTATCGTTTGCTGGTGCGCGACGACAAGGGAGAGCAGATCTCACAGGGCACCGTGACACAATTTGCGCAGGCGTATCCGACCTTCCGCACCTTCTTCTTGGTAGGGGAGGCATTTTTTTTACCAGGTTTCGATGGCCAAGGGCAGCCTCCCAGGTTCAATGCTGCAGGCACCCGCTTGACCACCAGGCTACAGAGTGGTGTCAGGGCACGCTGGTTGAGCCGGCCAGACACGCTCGAGATTACCCAGGCGTGCCTCACTTGGCAGACGGAGGAGAAAACCGTACCGCTGCGGTTACGCTACGAAGACTACCGTCACGTTAACGCGTATTATATCCCCTATCGCGTCACGTTGCGTGACCAGCGTCTGGGGTTCACGGCGCAGTCAGTCGTGAAGTCTGTCGAGATCAATGCTCCCCTGGCTCCTGGAGCTTTTGATTTCACGCCATGATTCGGTGGAGGGCACGCAGTGAGCACGAAGCTCTTCGACTGGCTCGGGCATCTGGCTGTCTCCCGACCCCGGTGGGTGTTGACGTTGTATGCCATAGCACTGCTAGCGACCCTGCCACTCTTGTTGCGGTTGGACCTCGAAGCGGATATACGTAACACGCTGCCGCCCGACATGGCACAAGCGCTGGAACGCCATAACGCGCTCTTTGGCACCGCTGACCTGGCATTTCTCCTCGTACAAACCTCCCCTGCCACTGCGTGGGCAGAGGGCGCCCAGCTTAACGGGCGCCCGTTCCCCGCGTCTGTGACGGCGGAGGGGACACAGCTTAACGTGCCCCCTTCCCCTGGAGGCCGCGACACGCTCCTGGCCTTTGGCGCCGCTCTACACGAGCGTCTTACCAACTCCCCACTTATCCGCAGTGTCGAGTACGGCTATGCTCCGGAGCTGCTTGAGATAGTAGATCGCTTGAGCCTGGAGTACGCCCCACTTTTCGTCACGCCCGCACAGCTTGACGACTTCGACCAGCTCTTGACACCCCAGGGTATCCGTGCCCAACTCCACAAAACCCTGCTCCAGCTGAGTGCCATGGGCACTGGACCCCAGGACCAGTTGCTTGTGACAGATCCTCTCCAACTGCGCCGCTTCGCATTCGCTCGTCTAGCCGCTCTGCGCGGGACATTCCGTTTCGATCCTACGTCGCCGTACTTTCTGTCGCCCGATGGCACTGCTCTGCTCATGAAAATCGCCGGACGACGACCCGTCCACGACATGGCCGGTGCCAAAGCCACGGTGGCTCTGATCCAGCAGGCCAGCGACACCCTCCGTGCTCAACCCCTTTTTCGGGAGCTGCGGGTCCAGGCCACCGGCGGCTACTACTTCGCCACCGAGAGCGAACACGTCATCCGCGGCGACATGATCGTCAGCGTCCCCCTCACTGTCGCCAGCATCGGCGCGCTCATCACCTGGTCGCTCCGGCGTTGGGGGGTGCTGATTTATGGCATCCTGCCTACGCTCCTGAGCCTCGTACTCGCCCTCGGCCTCTTTGCCGCGCTCCGCCCCACACTCAATGCTCTCACGTTGGGTTGCATCGCGAGCCTGATCGGTTTTGGCATGGACTTTTCGTTGCATGTCCTGCAACGTGCCTTCAACGAGCAAGGGCGCGGCCTCTCCCATGCCGCGTCCCTACGCATTGCCGTAGGCCAAACTGGTGGCTCTCTGTTGCTAGCAGCGCTGACGACGATGGCCAGCTTCCTCGCCTTTCTTGCCGCGAGTCAGCCTTTTCTACACGACATGGGCTTGCTCGCCGCCGTCAGTATGGGGCTGAGCTGCTTGCTCAGCGCCACATTCCTCCCAGCCCTGCTGATCTCTCTGCCGTCGCCCCGGCGTTTGCATCCTCTGCGTTCGCTGGGGCTACCAACCTATATCACCGCCGTCTCACGTTTCCCCCGCCTCATCCTCGGTCTGTCGCTGCTGCTCTCGTTGGGCGCCCTGGCAGCGTTACTCTGCTGGCCGCCCCGCTTTGAGACCGACCTGCGCAACATCCACGCCGCCAACTCGCCGACGCTGCACGTGCAGGAGACCATCGCAGCGTTGTTCGGGGGCTCGCAGGAACCGCTGATGCTGCTCGTGGAAAATGCTACGGAGAATCAGGTCATACAAGACTTATATCGCCTGCAGCCGACGCTGATGGCTATGGTGCAAGAAGGGCTCCTCGCCGCAGTGACATCGCCAGCCATGTTCTATCCCGATCCATCAACGCAAACCGCTGTGTTACAGCGTCTACAAACAAAAGACCTGCAACAGCTCCGCACCACACTCACCACCGGCCTCGAAGCTGCCGGCTTCGACGTGCCCACTGTACAGGGGTATGCGGACCGCTTCCAACGCGCCCTCACCCACCGGACCCCTATTGACCTGGCGGACTTCCGCGCTCTCGGCTTTGACGCATTGCTTCAGCCATTGCTAGCCCACGACACCACCGGTGCCGTAGGCGTGGCCATGCTCTTTCCCACCCACAACCTGTGGACGCTGGCGGCTCGCGATGCCATCACGCAACGCCTCACCACTACCCTCGCGGCGTACGGTATCCGTGGCACGCTGAGCGGCCTCTACACGGTCTCATCGGCCTCCGCTGCCCTACTCAGCGCCGACTTTGTGCGCATCACCCTGCTGGCGTTCCTGAGTATTGTGCTGCTGGTCATTCTGCACATGCGCCGTCTGTGGCTGGTCATTATGGTCCTCCTCCCCGTTGGCTGCGGCACCCTGTGGGCGGCAGGCTTCTTCGCGCTGTATGGTTTCAAGCTGAACTTTATGACCATCTGTATTCTGCCCATGCTCCTCGCGACGAGCAGCGACTATGGTATCTATATCGTGCACCGCTTCATCTTCCATGGCCGCTATGACGTGCAGGACGCCATGCGAGTCACCGGGCTGGGGGTCCTCTTGAGTGCATTGACCACCCTGGAGGGGTTTGGTACACTGGCTCTCTCGGTGAATCGCGGCATTGCGTCCGTGGGGCTGATCTCGCTGGTGGGCATCTCGGCCTGTCTCTTGGCGGCGCTATTCACGTTACCGGCAACGTTGCAGATATGGAGTGCGCAGCACCACAATGGGGAGCATGGCTAATGCGCCTGGGTATTCTCCTTGTGCTGGCGGTGTTCTGCGTTAGCCCTGCATGTGCAGAAGACCTCGGCAACCCGGTCACAGGTGAGGCAAAAACGGCCTTTCTGACGACATGGGGGGAACGCCTGCGCAGTATGCGTTCCCTGCATATGGTCTTCACCCAAGAAAAGCACCTGCGGCTCTTGCGCCAGGCTCTAGTGGCGCAGGGAGAACTCTGGCTGAAAGGGGAGACGCTCCTCTACGTACTTACTAACACCGCGGGGGAAAAAGAACTGACGGTGCGCCTCGATAAACAGACTGTCAAAACCTACTATCCCCTCCTGAACACCCTCGAAGTGCTTGACCTGCAGATCGCAGGCACCCTCCCGCAGTCCCTCTCCTTCTGGCAGGCTGATCCGGAGGCAATGGCCAGGGACTATGAAGTTGACCTGTTTCAGGCCGCCGGACTCCACACGCTGCGTCTTGTTCCCAAAGTTGCCAAAGTGCCGCTGCAAGAGATGCGTATCGTCCTGCGTGATTTCCAACCCCAAGAACTCGTGCAGGTCGAGAAAAGCGGCACCCGCATTCTCATGCACATTACTACCTTCACCATGAATCCGGAGATCAGTGAGGCGCAGTTGGCTCTCCACGTTCCAGCAGGGACCAAGGTAACCCATCCACTGAAATGATCCTGCGGCAGAGAAGGTCCCAGCAGGAAGGAGACCCTGGAAACCAGGACGGTATAATGCGTATCTGTGATCTCACCACCTTGTATATCGATGGCGGCGCTGGCGGCGTGAACACCTATCTCTTTGAGAAAGCACGCTATCTGGCGAATTATGATGGCGTGACGAACCATACCATTATTGTGCCTGGGGCATGCCATGCCAAACAGTCCCTCTTTGGCTCGACGCTGTATACCATCAAAAGCCCCCGATTCTTTTACAACCCGCACCATCGTATTCTCACCAATTATCAGCAGGTCAAGCAACTCCTCAGGTCTGTGCAGCCTGATCTCATCGAAGTAGACTGCTCCTACCTTCTGGGTCGTTGGGCGCAGGCAGCCGTGGGCAAGAGACACGTGCCGCTGGTGGGGTTCTATCACACGCATCTGCCGAGTTTTTACGCCCGTCCGTTGACGCAGCGCTTTGGGAATGCCGTGGCCCAGCTGGCCGAGTCGTGTGCCTGGCGGTATATTGCGTATTGCATGGCACCCCTGGATAAGGTGCTGGTCGCTTCGCAGGACATCTATGCGCGCTTGGTCACCCGTCTCGAGACGAAAGTGGAACAGGTGCCTCTCGGGGTGAACATGGACCTCTTCGCACCGCGGCGCCCACAGAGTATGGCGGCTGGCAAAGAGCGGCCTGTCATCCTCTACGTGGGCCGCCTGAGTCAGGAGAAGGATTTAACGATTCTGTTTGAGGCGTTTCGGATCTTATCTCGACGGGGCCCCTACCAACTCTACATTGTCGGTGATGGACCCCTCCGTCTGCAAACCGAGTGCTTTGTCCGAAGCACAGCGCACACCGTCTATGCCGGAATCATTCCCTACGGTGAGCGCTTGGCGGAGCTCTATGCCACTGCCGATGTGTTGGCCCTGCCCAGCCGTAACGAGACCTTTGGCCTCACCATTTTGGAAGCCCTGGCCTCGGGCATTCCTGTGGTGGCAATCAACCAGGGAGGGCCTACCGATCTGGTCCACGCTCGCGTCGGTGCCCTGGCGACTCCTGGTGATCCCCTAGATTTCGCTGACAAGCTGGCGCGTGTGCTAGTGGACAAGAGCCTAGCCAAGCAGTGCCGGACTTATGTGGCGGAACATTTCTCATGGGACAAAACATTTCTGAAGCTGCTCACCATCTACGACAATTTGCTCTCACGTAACGCCAAAGCCCCCTCACCTTGACCCTCTCTGAGAGAGGGCATAGCCTACGGCGCCGTCATCGCCAGGCGGAAACCGTGGGTGCCGTAGACGTAATCCGGGGAATCATAACTGCGAAACGCCACGCGACAACGTACAGAGGGGTAGCCCCAGCCCCCACCCCGGTACCCTCTGGCATTGCCTGTGGCTGGACCTTGTGGGTCGCCTTGTTGCCCTGCGGCGTACGGTCCACGCCAGTCCTGCACCCATTCCCAGACATTGCCCATCATGTCGTACAGGCCCCACGCGTTCGGCTTGAGCTGCCCGACAGGATGTGTGGCGCCCTTGTCGTTCTTGTTATACCAGGCATACTGCTCCAGGAGCGCATCATCGTCCCCAAAAGAGTATTTGGTCGTTGCCCCGGCCCGCGCCGCGTATTCCCATTCCGCTTCAGTCGGTAACCGGTACAGATTATGCCCCTCACGTGCATTAAGCTTGCTGATAAATTCCTGTACCATCTTCCATGACACCCGTTCGACTGGCCGATTAGGGTCACCTTTAAAATGACTGGGATTGGTGCCCATGACCTCCTGCCACTGGGCCTGCGTGACTTCATACTTGCCCAGATAGAATGGCTTGCTAATAACGACTTTATGGGCAGGCTTCTCGTCTGGCCGATCGGAGTCCGATCCCATCATGAACTCGCCGGCCGGAATGTGCACCAACTCCATATCAATGCTGTTGCGCCGTGTGGCTAACGACGGCGCGTGGGCTGGCATCTGCGTAGCAGGGGGGTACACCCCTACCGCTACCTGGGGTCCCAACGGTTGCTGCCCACTCGGAGCTGGTGACTGTGGCGTGGTACCCAGTCTGCTTGCGGTACCAGATGACGGCGGTTGCTTCTGGGGTGTCTCTAGGGGTGGTGCGGCTAACGCTGACGTACTGCCAGGGCCTGCAAAATAGAAATCCCCGCGTAGAGAGGTCGTTTCCCAGGGGGTCTGCTGGCCATTGGTCGCATCCTCGACCGAGAGCCGTACCCTTTTGAACACGTCTTCCACTTTCATGCCGGGAGTGGCCATATACCGCAGCAGCTGTTGGGTATAGACCCCGTTCCGGCTGTTGCCATCGGCGGCAGTTTTCCCCGGGGCTGTCGCATAGGCCATGAGGGACCCACGCACGGCCTGAGAGACTGCTAAACCCCGCTGCGACCCGGACCGAAAACTGCGGGCAAAAGGATTATCGCGGCAGGCATCCAGAATAATGAGATTGACCTCATTGCCGGCATCTTCCATGCCCCCCAATATACGTCCAACCTGTATCGTCTCAAAGCGCACATCCTGTTCCCGGCTGATGCGGGCACCGATGGGTACGATATAATTCTCACCAGCCACTTGCACGCCATGTCCAGCAAAATAAAATAGGCCGACACCACCCTTACGGAGCTTTTGGCTAAACGCCTCGATGGCCTCTTCCATCGCCCGTAGTTTCGCATCCTTTAACGAGCTGACTTCAAATCCGAGGCGTTGCAGTAAGGCTGCCATGTCTGTAGCATCGTTGACCGGATTGCGCAGGGGCCCGGTCTCATAGGTCGCATTGCCAATAACCAGGGCCGTGCGGCGCTGTTGCGCCAGCGCGGTGTTCAGGGTCATGAAGAGCAGGGTCAGGACGAGTAATCCCACTTGACCTGAGTGCCGCAGCATTGTTTCCTCCTTCGCTAAATGCCCAACTGATTTGCAGGATACAAGGCGCCAGAACCATCCTTATTGACCTATGGAGCGTTTCTGGCCAGGCGGAAGCCATGCGTACCATAGACATAGTTGGGGGCATCATAACTGCGATACGCCACGCGACAACGCCCAGGGCCGTAGCCCCAGCCTCCACCTCGATAGCCTTTGACATTGCCTGTTGCGGGACCTTGCGGATCAATGATTGTGCCTAAGAGATACGGTCCACGCCAGTCCTGCACCCATTCCCAGACGTTCCCCTGCATGTCGTACAGGCCCCAGGCATTGGATTTGAGCTGCCCCACGGGATGTGTTGTGCCCCCATCATTCCTGTTATACCAGGCATACTGCTCTAAGAGAGCTTCGTTGTCCCCAAAACTATACTGCGTCGTCGAACCGGCCCGCGCCGCATACTCCCACTCTGCTTCAGTCGGTAGCCGATATTTGTTATGGCCCTCTCGGTCATTGAGCCGGCGAATGAATTCCTGCACCATGGACCACGACACGCGTTCCACCGGACGATTGACGTCGCCCTTAAAATGACTGGGATTGGTGCTCATAACTGCCAGCCACTGGGCCTGCGTGACCTCATACTTGCCGAGATAAAACGGCTTGCTAATGACGACCCTGTGCACGGGCCGCGCATCAGCCTGGTAGTAGTCCGACCCCATCATGAACTCGCCGGAGGGAATGAGCACAAGTTCCATACCAAGGCTATTACGTATGGCGGATAACGGCTCCGGCATGCCGGCTGGTGGTGAGGGGAGAGGCACACCCGGAGGCCCTATAGGGGCCTGAGGGCGTTGGAGCTGTTGGAGTTTCAGACGGGCTGCCGGAGCGTACTTGCCGTTGGGATACGCTTGCAGGAATGCAGCGACGTCTGCCGGGTGGAGCGAATTCCTGACGAGACTCCACATCTCTGTCTCGGGGTCGTCTACCACAGCCTGTGTTCCTGGTGCTCCTGTCACGGCCAGAGTGCCTTGCGTCATAAACCAGATGAAGACGAGGATAGTTAGCCCACGACCTTGCCAACCCATGGATGGTCTCCTGTGTATCGTATATGCCCTCCTCTTGAGGAGATGTATGGCGAATGCGGATATAGCAAATCTCCCCGTCATATGCAAGGCCCTCCCCCCATGGTTAAGCCCGTCTCAACAGGAAGAGTGACGTTTTGACAGCCCTAAGAGCTTATGCTAAGATACCCTTAGCTTTATGGACGGTATTCCCCCCTTTGTCAGCATGGACAAGATACGCAGCGACAGGCATGACGCCCAGAGTCCAACGTATCCTTGAACCCGAGGTATCGGTGCCCAAGGTAGGCACACCCCACGTACAGCGTCGATGGTATACCCATGCCTATAATCGGCTAGCTTTCTACCGTCTAATCGCTGTATGCTCTCTCTGGCTTCCACGCCCTGTGCAACTGCGTATTGCACGTGCTGTAGCCATGGCTCTCTATTGGTGTATGCCACGGGAATACACTGCTGTGCAGGGCAATCTGACACGCGTCCTGCCTGACACAAGCCGGCAGGAAGTCGAGCGGCAGGCGCGGCAGGTATTCAGCAATTTTGCATGCTTCTTTGCTGACTTGTTAGGGCTCAATCGTCGTGCCTTACCACTGCAGCAGGCATACGTGACCAGGGTGCAGGGGCTTCCCCACCTGCAAGCAGTGTTGCAAAGCCCCAGGGGGTTCGTCGCTGCGACAGCGCACCTGGGGAACTGGGAACTTGCCGGTCGGTTGCTAAGCACATATGGCAGACGCATCCATGTGCTCATGGCTCCAGAACAAGACCCAGCGATCCAACGTTTCCTGCGGGAAGGGATGTGTGAGCCTGATATAGGCTTTGTCACCAATGACAATAGTGCGGTATTTGTCCAGTTGCTCATGGCACTGAGGCGAGGAGATGTGGTAGCCGTACAGATGGATCGTGCCACTGGCCATCGCAGTGATGTTACTGTGCCATTCTTTGGCACTCCAGCGGTGTTTCCGCTTGGCCCCTTTCTGTTGGCCAGGGCAGCCCAGGTCCCAGTGCTACCATGTTTTTGTGTGATGCGTCCGGATGCGAGGTACGAGATCTGGGTTGACCAAGCTATTTCTGTAGCGCCTGGTCGTGAGGAAGCGGCCCTGCATCAAATGGTACGCGTCTTGGAGTGCTATATAGCTATGGTCCCGAATCAGTGGTACAACTTCTATGATGTTTGGGACGCCACGCCAACCGCCTGACGACTGCATTGCCATTACTGGTATGGGTGTGCTCAGTCCCATCGGTGAGGGTGTCGAGGCGTTCTGGTCGGGTCTGATCAACGGCGTCTCTGGTATCACCACGATCGAGCGGTTTCCGACCCATGACCTGCGTGTGCGCCGTGGTGGCGAGGTCAAGCAGTTACGAGATATGCCAGGGCTTAAACGGCCCTTGCCCCCGTGTCGTGCCTCGCAGTTCCTGATTCACGCAGCGACGGAAGCCACCAACATGGCACGCTTGCCGGAAGCAGTAGCGGCAGGTGGGCGTGTGGGGGTAGTGATTGGCTCGGCGTTAGGCGGGATTGCCGAAGCCGAGCGTTGGCATGCGCAGCCCGAGGATCTGCATGCGTTGGCCGGTGCCTCCTATGATGGGCCAACGCGGCAGTTAGCGCGCTGGCTCGACGCCACGGGACCGGTGCTCACTATCTCGACCGCGTGTGCTTCTGGAGCCACGAGTCTGGGGCTGGGTGCTGACCTGTTACGTGCAGGGGCTGCAACAGCCGTGGTGGCTGGGGGTGTAGATGTGCTATGCCGTTTTGTCATGCGTGGCTTTAACCACCTGCGGTCGCTGACACGCGACGAAGTGCGACCGTTCGACCGACGGCGCAAGGGCCTGTTGCTAGGAGAGGGGGCTGGCGTGGTGGTGCTGGAGCGTGCCCAGACAGCGCGACAGCGTGGCATCACCCCGTGTGGCTATGTGTTGGGCCATGCGAGTTGTGCAGATGGTGCGCATATTACCGCTCCTGATCCCCAGGGCCGTGGTCTCGAACAGTCCATACGATTAGCGCTCGCGAATGCTGGGGTGCGGAGCGAAGAAATCGAGTTTATCAGTGCGCACGGCACTGGCACTCCCCTCAACGACCGCATGGAAACCCAGGTATTCAAGAAAGTGCTAGGACCACGCGCCTACGAGGTGCCAGTGAATTCGATTAAGGCCCATATGGGCCATACCATGGGTGCAGCAGCCACGCTGGAAACGATTATGTGTCTACTTGCCTGGCGCTATGGCCAGGTTCCTCCCACGCTGAATTATGGCGAGCCGGACCCCGAGTGTGATCTCCCGTATGTCACCGAGCAGGCATGCATGTATCGTCCACGGCTCAGTCTCAATACGGCGGCGGGGTTCGGGGGATGTAATGCCTGTCTGGTGCTCGCTGGTGGAGAGTAAGATGGGACAAGAGGCGGGCGGGGCGTGTGGCCGGCAGGCCGGTGGGGTGGCTGTAAGGGGTTGGGGCCTGTTAACCGGTTGGGGTGCGGGCCTGCAGAGCCTTCCAACGCTCCCTGCCGTGACTCCGCAGGGGCAGCGCCTGCTACCAGTCGCGACGCCAGAGCTCGCCAGCGAACGCCTACGCCGGGCGACGCGGGAATGCCTCCTGGGAGTGGCTGCAGTGCAAGCCGCGCTGGACCATAGCTGTCTAGCGCCCCACGAGGTGGCTGGGGCACGTACGGCATTGATCTATGCCAGTGCTTCGTCCTATGCGGCGGCTAACTGGTCTTTTGTCACAAGTGAGACAGAAAACGCCCTGCATTTCCCCTACACGGCCCCCAGTGCCGTACCCGCAGAAGTCACCATCCAGTTTGGCATCACCGGGCCGTATCTGACGCTTTTAAGTGGTGCCAATGCCGGTATCGAAGCGCTCTGGCAGGCAGCGACCTTGCTCCTTACAGCACAGTGTGACCGAGCCCTAATCCTGGGAGTGGAAACGTTCCAGGAATGTGCCGAACTCTATACGACAGGCCGTTGGCTCCTGGGTACACCACTCCTGGAAGCCGCAGCCTGTCTTGTCCTGGAGCGGCACCCCAGCCTTGCCGCAGTGCGCTACCGTGCCGAATGGGGGACACGTGGTTTGGCCAGCTTGGTGGCGGGAGAGTGTGAGGGAGCCCCGGCAAGCGTGTATCTCTGCACCCCAACGGCGCATGCCGGACAGGTAGCGGGCCAATACCTGCAAACCCAATGGGTGGCTATGCCCCTGGTACTGCTCCACGAACGTCTCGGCATCTGTCTGGCATGTGCGCCCCTCATCGCCTTGATGCTCGCCGTCACTGCCGGCCAGCCAGAAGATGTCCTGTTGATCTCGCAGTGGTGGGACGCCTGGGCCATGGTACGCTGGCCTGCGTCGTCCTCCCAGGCGCGACACTGAAGCAAGCAAGGACCCTATGTATGACGCAAGCAGAAATTGTCGCATGTCTCAAAAAGCTACTGTCCGAGCGTGTGCGTATCCCTGTGGCCCGTGCCCAGGCGCTGGAGCTGGAGACACCCTTGCTCAAAGACGGTCTGGGATTAGATTCGCTGGATTGTGTCGAGTTGACGCTCGGCATGGAAGAGGAGTTCGGGCTAGTGTTTGATGATAGTGAAGAAGATTGGATGCATCACTTTTCCTGTCTTGATACGCTATCCCAACTCGTGCTGCATATCAAAGGCCAGTGAGTATGCACCAGCACCACGTCAGGAGTGACGAACGCCGTGTAGTCGTGACGGGCCTGGGGGTGGTGAGTCCCTATGGACACGGCTGTGAGGTCTACTGGCAGGGCTTAGCGCAAGGGCAGTGCATGATCGGTCCCTTAACGCTCTTTCCAACTGACGGTTTCCGCTCCCGCCTGGCAGGAGAGTTACCCGCAGCGACAGTGCGTGCTTTGGGGACGGCCCAGCAGTCGCGGGCGACGCGTTTTCTGCTGGCGGCAGCACAGGAAGCTGTAAAGAATGCTGGTCTTGACCCGGTGGCGTTGACGACGGCTGCGGTCAGTATCGGCGGGGCCGGGGGTGGTATGCTGGGAGTGGAGGACTGGTATCGGGCGCGCTACCACCAGCCTCAGGGCTCCCATCGACAGGTGGCGCTGCGCTCCATGCTGCCGACGCATCAGACCGATGCTTTGGCATTCCATTTGCATATCGGTGGGCCACGTGAGAGTCCTATCCTGGCGTGTAGTTCGAGTGCTGCTGCCATTGCGACTGTCACTGACTTGATCGAGACGGGGGTGGTAGACGTGGGTCTAGCGGGTGGAGTAGATACGCTGACACGTCTGTGTTTCATGGGGTTTAATGCGTTAAAATTGCTTGATCCGCAACCGTGTCGTCCATTTGCTCGCGACCGGCGTGGCATGTCCCTCGGCGAAGGCGCCGCGGTATTGATCCTGGAGTCATGGCAACATGCGGTGGCGCGAGGCGCGCCCTGGCGTGCCTGGGTGGCAGGGTGTGGACTCTCGTCGGATGCGTTGCATCCGACCGCTCCGCCAACCGATGCGGAGGGCGCCGTACGCGCCATGCGCGAGGCACTCGCACGGGCCCACCTGACGCCAGCAGATATTACGTACGTCAATGCTCATGGCACGGGCACTGTGCAAAATGATCGGGCTGAGGCTGTGGCGCTCACCGACGTTTTTGGGCCTGGGAACGTGCTGGTCAGTTCCACCAAATCCCTCATCGGGCATACGATGGGGGCGGCTGGAGCGCTGGAAGCCGTGGCGACGATTGGCGCCCTCGAGACCGGGCTCTTACCCCCCACGGCCAACCTCTGGGAGCCGGATCCCACGATTCCTTTCGACTGCATTCCCCATACAGCACGGCCGGCGACGCTGGACTGTGCTATGTCAAATTCCTTCGGCTTTGGTGGCCAGAATGTGAGTCTGATTTTTCTGCATCCCGAGGTGGTGGGGTGACCCTATGGTGAGGATGCCTGCCTATCGGGCGGTGATTACGGGTATCGGCTGCGTCAGTCCTTTTGGTGTGGGTGGCTACGACTTGGTAGCCAAGGTGCTCAAGGCCAATGTCTCGGCGATTCAGCCGCTGACGAGTTTTCCGACCGCCGGCCTACCCTCCTGCCTTGGGACGGAAATCTCGGCGGCGTACCTGCCAGAGACCGAGGAAGGCCGGCGTTGGAGTCGGCTGAGTCAGATGACGGTCCTGGCCTGTCGCCAGGCTGTTGCCGAGGCTGGTCTGTGCGATTCGGCAGCGCTCTGTCAGGCCGGGCTCGTGGTCGGGTCTCAGTTTGGGGATCTGCGCTCTACAGAAGCGTTTTATCTCGGATACCTACGCAAGGGGCCATTAGGGTTGAGCCCGCTGCTATTTCCCAGTACAGTGATGAATGCCATGGCTGGCATGACTAGTATCGCACTGGGCCTCAAAGGACCGATGCTCACCCTCAATCAAGTAGGCGTGGCCGGGGAACTCGCCATAGCGCGCGCCCTGGTTCTGCTGCGGGCCGGACGTGCGTCAGCGGTGATTGTTTGTGGTGTGGACGAGCTGTTTCCACGGTTGTACGAAACCCTCGTGCAGCTACGTGTCCCCTCACCGCGTGGCTGTGGTGAAGAGGTGTGCCGGCCTTTTGATCAGCGTCACAACGGTCCGATTCTGGGTGAGGGAGCTACCGCAGTGGTGCTTGAATTACCTGAGCATGCACAGATGCGAGGGGCTCCGATGCTGGCCGAGGTACGGAGTGCCTGCTGGGGAGGTACGCCGGCACGCCCAGGCCATTTCCCCATGCTGCCTCAGGGGCAACATCCGGTACTCGACCAGGCTCTGGCCGAAGCTGCTGTGCATCCTGAAGATGTTGGCATGGCCTATCTGTCGAGCTGTGGGGATCCGCAGCATGACGCCATGGAACTGGCATGTATAGCCGACACATTCGGCCCTCACGGTCCTCTGCTCACCTCTGTGACCCACCTGACCGGAGAATACGGTGGTCTAGGGACGTTTCGCGTGGCCGCGGCCGCAGCCACCGTGCGCCAAGGCATTAGCCCTAGGCTCGACTACTTGCGTCAGCCCATCCGTACGGATGTGCGTTTTGCCGTCCAGCCTGTCGCGCCGCCGCCAGCCGTGGTCCTGGTGCACGGTCTCGCGCCTGGTGGCGTACATACCGCTATCCTTATTGGGCGTCCGCATGACGCCAGTGACGTGGTGCAGTGAGGGTGTAGATGGATAAGATCATAGCCGTTATCCCCGTGCATAACGAAGCCCTGACCATCGCATCCGTCGTGCTGTCCGCACGGGCTTACCTGCCTGTCATTGTGGTAGACGATGCTTCTGAGGATGGTAGTGGGCAGCGTGCTGCCGCCGTAGGGGCCAGTGTGCTCACTCTCCCCCAGCACTGTGGGAAGGGGACAGCATTGCAACGTGGCTTTGCCGCAGCGCTGCGGCGTGGGGCCAATGCCGTGGTGACCCTGGATGGCGATGGACAACACGACCCGCGCGACATTCCACGTCTCCTTGCCGCAAGCCAGTGCTGGCCTGAGAGTATTATTATTGGTAGTCGCCTCGACAGCGTTGAGGCGATTCCCCTGTCGCGCTTCTATGCTATGCAAGTGGCAAGTTTTTGGATCAACTGGCTAGGACATTGTCAGGTACGGGATACGCAATCCGGATTTCGCCTCTATCCAGCCGCTGTCCTGCGTACGCTTCCCTTCAAACACGGAGGTTTTATTTTCGAAAGTGAGGTGTTAATTAAGGCGGGTCAGGCTGGCTGGTGCGTGCGCGAAATCTCCATCCGCGCCGTGTATGCGCCGGGACGAACCAGTCATTACCGCCCGCTAGGCGATGGCATACCGATCACAGCCTATCTGCTCTATCGAGGGTTGCGCTTCTGGCCAGCGCAGTTCTGGTTGGCTTGCCTGGGGTGGCGCATGCGAGATAAAATCGTACGCCACTACGTCTGGCGGTGCACGGGTGTAGCGGCCCTGGCAACACTGTTATTGCCGCTCCTCGGGTTCTGTGTGCTCGCCTATCTCTGTACCGGACACGTGGGGAGGGCCCTTCTCGCCACAGCTATCAGGCGGTTCTATGATCCATGCCTGTTTGCACATTCACCAGCAGTCGTAAGGGTGTTGCATGACCGCTACCGACTCAAGCCTCGGGCACTCGTATGATGCCCTCGTCGTCGGTGGGGGGCCGGCCGGCTCGACGGTGGCTACCTTGCTGGCGCAGCACGGGCTGCGTGTTGCCATCTTTGAGCGTGCACGTTTCCCGCGCTTTCATATCGGGGAGTCACTCTTACCAGCCAACGTACCGATCTTCGAGCGTCTGGGCTGTCACGATGCCCTACGCCGTGCCGGTTTCCTGGTCAAGCCTGGGGCGTCGTTCTACGATGAGTATGAGGGACGTAGCACCAACACTTTGGCGTTCCAGCCCAATGTCTTTCAGCCAGCCTTTGCCTACAATGTTGTGCGGGCATCCTTTGATGACATTCTCCTCCACCATGCTGCCAGTGCTGGCTGTGCGGTATATCGTCAACACACCGTGCGGCACCCGCGCATTGAACCCGATAAAGTTGTGGTACAGGTTAGCACGCCACAGGGCCTGCCACAGACGGTGCAGGCCAGTGTTCTGGTCGATGCGAGTGGACGCTCAGCCCTGCTCGGAGGCACATTGGGACAGCGCGAACCGCTGCCAGACCTGGGGAAAGTGGCACTCTTCGCCCATTTTCAGGGCACCCGGCGCGACCCAGCGATTCCCGACGGCAATATTCGCATCCACCTCGTGCGCGACGGCTGGATATGGTGGATTCCTTTTGCTGACGGGACTGATAGCGTCGGCTGTGTCCTGCATGCGAAAGTCGTCAAGGAACGTGGGGGTTCTGTAGAAGCGCTGTTTGACGAGGTGCTAGCCACCTCGCCACGCCTCACCCAGGGTCTCGCGCAGGCGCGACGCATCACCCCGGTACACACAACCGCGAACTTCTCGTATCGTATTGTCCCCATGGTTGGTGACCGTTACCTGGCCGTTGGCGATGCGACCGGTTTCGTCGACCCGATCTTTTCCACAGGGGTCTTCATTGCAATGCGCTCCGCCGAACTGGCCGCCGCGGCCATTATCCGCGCCTTCCGTCGCCAGGACTTCAGCGCCAGCGCTTTTCGCCCCTATGCGGCGCGCCTCCACCGTGGGGTCGCCCCGTTTCTTGCTATGATCCAACGTTTTTACGAACCCGCTTTTCTCGATTTGTTCTTTAGTCCAACCCCCCCCAGACGCCTGTATCACGCTGTGCTGTGGGTGCTCAGTGGGGCAGCCTTTGATCATCAGCCCCTATGGTTGCGCAGTGGATTGAGGTTCTTTTTTACCGTCGTCCGCCTCCGCCAAGCCGTGCGCTGGGCCACCGGGCTGTCGGTCGAATCCCGCTGGCATTGGTGAGTATCCCCAGCCGGCTGGGGATACGCACAGCATAGTAAGGGGAATCATAGCATGAAAGTCCTCTTGGTCCATCCGAGCTGCTTACTGTATTCGGAGATCTATTTGCGACTAGAGCCCCTGGGATTGGAACGGGTAGCACAGGCCGTTCGCACCGCCGGCCATGACGTCCGACTCCTAGATCTACAAGTGTCTCGTCCGACGGCCTATGTCCATGAAATCAGCACCTTTCGGCCCGAGGCGATTGGCTTTTCCTTAAACTATCTGGCCAATGTGCCAGAGGTCCTGGATCTGGCCAAAGCGACGAAAGCGCGCCTGCCGCAAAGTTTTATTTTCGTTGGTGGGCATAGCGCTTCTTTTATCACGCACGAGTTACTGCAGCATGCCCAGGGTGCCATCGACTGCGTAGTGCGTGGTGAGGGTGAGGTCAGCACACCGCAGCTGCTCGAGGCCATCTCTGATGGGGCGGTTGAGACGATTCCTGGGGTGGTCACTATGGAGGGTACGGGCCCTCCTCCCCTGCTGCTCGACAGTCTGGACCAGCATTTCCCAGCGCGTGACCTGGTACGGCAACGGCACAAGTATTTTATTGGGGTTTTAGATCCGTGTGCATCTATTGAGTTCACACGTGGCTGTCCCTGGGACTGCACCTTCTGCAGCGCCTGGACCTTTTATGGTCGCAGCTACAGGCAGAGCACTCCCGAGGCAGTGATAGAAGACCTGGCTCGCATCCGAGAGCCCAACGTGTTTATCGTCGATGATGTGGCGTTCATCCATCCAGAGCACGGCATGGCGATTGGGCAGGAAATCGAGAAGCGTGGTATCCGGAAGCAGTATTATCTGGAGACCCGTTGTGACGTGTTACTGCGCAACCGGGAAGTCTTCGCGTACTGGAAGCGGCTCGGTCTCCTGTACATGTTTCTTGGTATCGAGGCCCTGGACGAAGAGACCTTGCACCTGCATCGCAAGCGCATCACCCTCAATGAGAATTTGCAGGCCCTGGAAGTGGCGCGTCAGCTCGGCTTGACCGTCGCCATCAACCTTATTGCCGATCCTGACTGGGATGAAGCGCAGTTTCGCTTCATCCAGGAATGGGCTGCCAGTGTGCCGGAAATCGTGCATCTCACCGTCAACACCCCGTACCCGGGGACAGAAACCTGGCATACCGAGGCCCGTAAGCTCACCTCGCTTGACTACCGGCTCTTCGATGTTCAGCATGCCGTTCTACCGACCAGGCTTCCCTTACAGCAGTTTTATAGAGAACTGGTCAAGACCCAAGCCGTCTTGAACCGCAAACACCTGGGCTTCCGCGCTCTGTGGGGCGCGAGCAAGATGGTCTTCGGCCATCTGTGGCATGGTCAGACTAATTTTCTCCGCATGCTCTGGAAGTTTCATCGTGTGTACAACCCGGAGCGACAGTACGCTGATCACTTTCGGGATGGGCAGTATACCTTGAGCCCACCGCAAGGGCAGACCGTCACCACTCTCAAACCCAGCGACCTGTATGTGCACGTTCCCAAGGTAACGCAGCAACGTACCAGACGCGCCACGCGAGAGACACTGGCCCGGGATGTATCTGTACAGGAGACGAGGCCTCCTGCACAATGAGAGAGCCTCTCGCAGTACACTTTATGTATACCTTTGAGATTCGGTCGTCAGAAAAGTGGCGCGAGCCAAGAAAGGATTACGTGGTTAGGAATCGAGTAGATGCCCGCCGATAGAGCCCGCTCTATGGTTGAGCAACGCGGAGAGGACCGCACAACAGCAAATAGCCCTCCCTGCACGCCACGCGTACAGGGAGGAGGCCTACGCTGCCTTTACTCCCACGGCTGACAACGCTGCAGCCGGACCGGAAAGGCGTCTTCGACGCGCTCACATTGCACCCGAGAACCGACGTTCCAGAGCGAGTCCTTCGGCATCGAATACACTTCCCCTGCCGCCGTCGTCAAGGTGGCCGTACCCGTGCGGGTATCCACCGCGGTTACCGTGGCGACCACGCCGACCGCTCTGGCCGACGCATTGTGAGCAGGGGGCAGGAACAGGAGCCCGAGCAGCAAGGAACTCGTGAGGAGCGCAGTCGAGGTGTAGAATCGTAGCATGGAGATGCTCCTTCTCATGCCCAGAATTGTCTGCGGCGGTGCTGGATACACCGCATCTTCTCAGTAAAAGTATCGTCGATGTGGCTGAAAAAGAAAAGCTGATTATTTTCATTGATAACAGAAAAAAATTTAATACATAGTGTGTACTGAGTGTGTGCCCAACTTCGCAAGATGAGGGAGAGGTGTCCGCGGCCAAGGCGGGCAATTTTGAAACCCACTTGGGTGAGATGGAACCCCAACTGGGCGTTACACTCCCGTAGGGAGTACTACCGTAGCCCACTACGGCAGTACTTTGCACAGCGCTTGTACGATCGTTGGTACCAGACGGGGCCGCAGTAAGCGTGCATCGTAGCGGTCCAGCCGTTGGGCGTTCTCCGCCAGACACAGCTCTAAGAAACGGCGCGGTGTGATGTCCATACGAATGGACTGGTGGCCCTTCATGGTGAAATCCTTGTCAGCCCGTGCCCCAAAGGCACCTTGCACACGACGCCACACCTGCAAGACGCGTCCAAGAGCCCCACGCCAGACATGGCGCGGGCGCTGCCAGAGCGGCCTCTGGGCTTGGCGATAGGCTTCCCAATTGACAAAAAAGAGAATGTGACGCGCCTCTTCTTGCATGACAGGCTCAAATTTCTCGACGAGCACCGGTGGGAAAAAGCCCGAGTCTCTGGCAATGGCAAACAGAGCAAAGGTAAAAAAGGCGTCAAAACACTCGCTGTACCCCAGACGCATAAACGCCCATTCAGGGTCCGCCGGCACTGGCGGCGGGGGTAGGGGTGACACGGGAATACCGTAGTGTGTGGTGAGTCCCTGGATGGTCGCGGCATGCCGCGCTTCCTCATAGCCTTGCAGGGCAACGGCTTCACGGATCAAGGGATCTGCCTCAAACGGCGCCCAGGTTTGAATGGTGTACGTGGCTGCACACTCGGTCGCCACCGCTTCGTTCCATACGGGCAAGCTGTGGAGACGCTTGAGACTATCCTCATCGATTTCGGGCCAGTGGATGGTCGCTGGCTCAAAGGTAACATGCGTATCCAGAAAGAACCGACAAAAAAGCTCTTTGTGCTCCTGTGAACCGACAATGAGAGAGCGCAGCATCCTGGTTCCTTTGCACTATAGCGGTAGAGATGACAACGTTGGAGATACAAAGACTATTCTGCCAGAGCCTATCCTTATCCTGGCGTCTCAATGGAGTTGCCCTGGTGCGCTTTAGGCAGCATCTTCCACACTCGCTAGGAAGCGATAATACATGCTGGCATTCCGGTAGGCGCGTGCAGCACGCTCAAAGTTGTGGAAAGCTGGAATCCCTATCTCTTGAAGTTCCCGACGCATGTCCACTTCCTCTTTCTCAAAGGGCGAGAAGCCGACCACTGCCAGTAGAGGTTTCGGATAGCGCTCACGCATCTCAGTGAGGGTGGAAAAAAGCCGCTCTTTAAAATCTGGTTGTCGAGCCATGCGGCGGTACAGGAACGTCAGTGGCAGGTCGTTGACCACAGCATCGATATTAGCATCTTCCATCAAGATACGCATTATCTCGTGCAAATTTTCACCAGCCCAGTTCATGCCCATATCAATGGGGTTCTTATAGCTCCCCCCAATGATGTTAAAAAACCCTTGAAACATCTCGTACGAGGCTTTAGTCAGTGTAGGAATATCGAGGCCAACACGGGCAAAGGTATCCGTAATAACTACAGACGGCCCGCCAGTCATGGTAACGAGGCCAAAGCGCTGGCCAGTACTGGGTTTGAGCCATTGCAACGCCTTGATAGTATCGACCATTTCTTCCAGACCGTCAACACGGACCGCTCCGGTTTGCCGAAACAGGGCATCCCAGATTTCGCGAGACTGGGCGAGCGAAGCGGTATGCGAGGCCGTGGCTCGACTCCCCGCAGCCGTCTGCCCACCCCGCCAGATGAGCAAGGGTTTACGCGGCGGGATACGCTTGATCACCTCAAAGAGACGGCTTCCATCCCGTGGGCCCTCAATATACATGCCAATCACTGTTGTCTCGTCATCTTCCAGGAGGTACTCCAACAAATCAGGGCTATCGAGGACCACCGCGTTGCCGTAGCTAATGGCCTTGCTGATTTTCAGGCCTTGACTCGAGCCATACAGGCTGAAGTTAATAGCATGGGTGCCACTCTGGGATAGGAAACCGATGTTCCCAGCGACGCCGCTGGGTTGCTCGGCGTTATTGCGAATACCCAGCTTGGGATGATACACTCCCATACAGTTAGGACCGATGAGTGCGAGGTTGGCCTCACGTGCCATGGTCGTAATCGTCTGTTGGAGTTGCCGCCCTTCCTCTTCCGCGGTTTCCGCGAAGCCGGCCGTGAACATCGACACACCAGCCACACCTTTCGTAATGGCGTCTCGTAGCACGATAGGGGCAGCCCGGCGCGGTACTGCTACTACGGCGAAATCCACTGGCTCCAGAATGTCGGTCAGACGCGCGTAATTCTTAAATCCCAAGGCTTCAATGCCCGGGATCTCGTTGGGGTCGATGTTCACCGAATACACGGGCCCCCCGGTAAAGGTGCTCATGTTGCGTAGCCACATGTAGTCGTCAACCTTTCTCGCTCCCACCACGGCCACAGCGCGTGGGTGTAAGGCCCGATGTAAGTTCTGCAAAAGCGTGCTCACAAAGCCTCCCAAAAACAGATAACAGCTCATGACAGCGCGAACATGCGCGTCATACTAAAAGCCCAGACCGTGCTTGTCAACGGCCAGAACAGCGCAAGAGCCTTGTCTGGCATGATGAAGCATGAACGTTCCACATGGTTTCCATCAGTCAAATATTATGAAAAGAGGTTGACAGAGCGAAGCCAGAAACGCTATGCTGGCCCATCGTACTATTGTACTCAGTTACAATCTTTCTAAGCTTTACCATAGTTTGACGCACGGAGGGGACAGCTATGCATAAAAGGCTATGGGTGCGTCTCGGGACGGCACTCCTCGTAACTTGCCTCATAGGGGTATGGTGCCTAACCGCACCGGCAGAGGCTGCGAAGAAACACATCTTGAACTTCGCTGCCAAGGAACCGGAGACGCTTGATCCTCATACAAGTGTTCTTGGCCAGGTTCAGGCCATCGTCCGATTCTTGTATCGGGGTTTGACCCGCTTTGCCATCAAAGATGGCAAAGTGATTACCACGGAAGTGGAACCTGATCTGGCGGAAAGTTGGACGACATCAGACGATGGCACCGTGTGGACGTTCAAGCTGCGCAAAGGCGTGCAGTTCCACAAGGGCTTTGGGGAGATGACAGCAGAGGACGTGAAGTTCAGCTTCGAGCGCCAGATCAAGCGCACGAAAGGCATGTTATTCACGCAGAATCTGGATGTGATCAAGGAGGTCACGGTTGTTGACCCCTACACGGTGCAGATCACACTAAAGGCCTATGATCCAGTATTTTTGCTGCGTATGGTGGGCTATCAGCACGGGTACATTGTCAGCAAAAAAGCCGCCGAGAAGTCTGGTGATCAGTTCGGCTGGAACCCGGCTGGGACTGGTCCGTTCTATTTCGACAAACACCTGCCACGTGAAAAAGTCATCCTCAAAGCCCACGACAAATATTACTTCGGGCGTCCACAGATTGATGAGGTACACTGGTTTGACGTACCTGAGGATGCCACTAAGCTGATCGGCCTCGAGAAAGGGACGTTCGATATCCTCTATCCCGAAGTCGTAACGGCTGATTTTGAGGCACAGGTCAAAAAAATCGGTGCGGTGCTCGATAAACGCGGCCCCGGCGGACAAGAACGCATCTATATCGACATGACGAAACCACCCTTTGATGATATCCGGGTGCGTCAGGCCTTCATCCATGCGGTTGATCGGCAGGCCATCAAAGACACGCTGTACCCCGGGGCGCTGGCGAATCTAGGTGTAAGTCCCCTGCCTCCTGGTTACTTCGGGCATACACCGATGGAACTGCCGGAGTACAATCCTGACAAAGCTAAAAAATTGCTCGCCGAAGCCGGACACCCCAATGGCTTCACTATCAAAGACTACTTCATCAGTAAGTCCTTTTTCTACCCCAAAATGCTGACCCTGGTGCAGGAGCAGCTCAAGAAGGTGGGCATCAACGTTGAAGCCCAACTCGTTGAGCATGCTACTTATCACGAGAATATCCGTAAGAATCTGAATCCCTTCGTCTTATATGGCGGCACCCGGATCACCGACGGTGACGTCTGGTTCGGGCTGTTCTTCTATTCCAAAGAAATTCCAGACCCCGCCACGGGCAACAAGGGGAGCAATTTCTCGCATTACACCGGGATCGATGACCTCATTGAGCAAGGTCGCCTGGAGCGCGATCAGACAAAGCGGGCCAAGCTGTATCACGAAGCCCAGCAGCGTCTGGTACGTGATGCGGTGGTGGTTCCCGTGGTGGATGTACCGAGCTTGCAGCCGCGCAATCCCAAACGCGTACAGGCGCCTTTCGATCCCGAGTATGGGGAATTTGCAGTGCATTACACCTACAACTATCCAGAAATGCTAAAAATTCTGGATTAAGAGCGGGTCGTCAGAGTAGGGAGACAGCAGTGTTTCAATATGTCATGCGGCGCTTGTTGCTGGCTGTGCCTATGCTCCTCGGGGCGATGAGCATCGTCTTTTTTGCTATGCGTGTCCTGCCAGGGGATCCGTGCATGGCCATGATGGGGGACCAGGCAACCAGAGATGCGCTCAAGGACTGCGTCCGTGATCTTGGGCTGGGTCGCCCCGTGGTGGTGCAGTATGGCGAATTCTTGTGGAAGTCGGTGCGTCTTGATTTTGGTCAGTCGTTCCGTCAGCACTATCGGGTCACCGACTACATCCTGCGTATGTTCCCCTATACCTTCACCCTGGTATTGGCCAGCATGGTGATTGCCTTAGCGATAGGTCTGCCGACCGGCATCCTATCCGCGCTGAAGCGGCGCAACCCACTCATTGATTACAGTATCCGCATCATCGCTCTGCTCGGACTATCGATGCCAGTGTTCTGGTTTGGTATTTTGCTGCTCATCATGTTTTCTCTGCGCTTTGACCTCTTCCCGTTGATTGGTGGTGGGGATATGACCACTGTCGTTGACATGCTCACCTCTGGGGAATTTGTGACGTATCCCGAAGATTTTATTGCTGCCGTCGTGGACGTGTTGCATCATCTTGCCTTGCCGGCTTTTACCCTCGGCATTACCCTGGCAGCGACGGTGAGTCGTTTATCACGCTCGGCTATGCTCGAGGTGATTAGCCAGGATTACATTCGCACCGCCCGCGCTAAGGGGTTATCTGAACGCCTCGTGGTCTACAAACATGCGCTGCGGAACATGACTATTCCGCTGTTAACGATTATCGGGGTCTTTATGGCGGTGGCGATGACTGGCACGGTGTTGACCGAAACGGTTTTCACCCGACCGGGCCTGGGGAAAATGCTGGTGGATGCCATTGGGGCGCGCGATTATCCCCTGGCGCAGGGTGCAATCACGGTCTTCACGATGATGATTATTGGTGTCAATCTGCTCGTCGATGTCCTCTACGCGGCGTTTGATCCGCGCATCGTCTACAGCTAGAGAGTTTGCACTATGGCGCCAACAGATAAACAAGCGTCGTCAACCCTGGCGACGCCAGAGAGCTTTCCAACCGCTGAAGCATGGCGCCAGGGACTACACTGGCGTCGCTGGCGCAAATTTTTCCCGATGGTCTGCGGCATCGTCCTCGTGGTCGTCATGCTCTTCGTAGCCGCCCTGGCCCCGTGGTTTGCACCTTTTAGCCCCTCAGAGCAATTCTCAGCGTATGTCCTCAAAGGGCCTGGAGCCGGTGGGCAACATGTCCTCGGCACGGATGAGTTCGGTCGTGATCTGTTGAGTCGGATTATCTGGGGTGCTCGGGTCTCGCTGCAAGTAGGTCTGGCGGCAGTTGTGGTAGGTTTTGCGCTGGGTGTTCCGTTAGGGATCATGGCAGGATTTCTGGGTGGCAGGGTCGAAATGACGATCATGCGCCTTACCGATATGCTCATGGCCTTCCCAACCTTGCTCCTGGCCCTCATTATTGTAGCAGCCCTGGGTGGCTCACTGGTGAACGAGATCCTGGCGATTGGCATTGCGCTCACGCCCAACTTCACGCGTTTGGCACGCAGCCTGGCGCTGACGATCCGCGAGAATGACTATATCATGGCCGCCCGCGCGCTCGGCTGTACCCAGGTGCGCATTATGCTGCGCCATATCCTCCCTAACGCCATTTCCACACTGGTGGTGATAGCCACCCTCGATATTGCCTCGGCGATCCGCACTGAAGCTGGTTTGAGCTTTTTAGGCCTGGGCGTTCCCCCGCCCACCCCAAGCTGGGGCAATATCCTCAGCGAAGGCCGTCAGTACATCAAATGCTGTACGTGGCTCACGACCTATTCCGGACTGGCGATTATGCTGGCGGTGCTGGCGTTCAACCTGATGGGGGACGCGTTGCGCGATCTGCTCGATCCACGCCTACGGGGGGAGTGAAGCTCGCCCAACTCAGGCGAGCTCGTCCAGCAATACCCTGGCTTCCTGGAGATCAGGCGTTTCAAACCCTTCTGAGAACCAACCATAGACTGGCGCCAGAAGCTTGCGGGCCTCAGCGTGCTTGCCCTGTTGCTGCCAGAGATGACTCAAGCATAGTGCCGCACGGAGTTCTGGCATTTTCGCGCTTTGGCGTCGAGCAATGAGCAGTGCTTGCTGAAAACAGCTTTCTGCCTGATGTACGTCAGGATCAGGGGACAGCAGTAACAGCTCACCCTTGATACTATAGCGCCCCGAGGCATCAAGACGTTCCTCGGTGTCCGCCGCCATCGCTGCCGCTAACACCTGCAAACCTGTCTCAGGTTGTCGCGTACACCGATACAACTCAGCGAGTTGAGCCAGGCGTAACGCCTGTGCATCTCCACTCTGCATGACCTGTAAGGTATCCATACTGGCGTGGAACTGGGCGAGACCTTCAGCAATCTGCCCTTGCTTAACGAGCGCCAAGCCATAGCGGTATGTTGCCCTGGCGTAGAGTTCGGCAAAGCCATGGGCAGCCGCGAGGGCCCGCAGCGCCTCGGCCTGTTCCTGAAGCCGTACCCACTCCCGGCAGAACCAATAGAGATAGGCAGCATCGACCAAAACACGTGCCAGGCTGTATGGGTGCGAGAGTGTGTGAGCCATAGCAAGGGCTTCGGCGCTGCGCTGCAGCGCCTGATCTGGATAGCCCAGAAACCACAGAGTCACAGATAATGCCCCAAGACAGCCCAACCAGGGGTCGGCCTCGTAGAGCAGGTCATGGGTATCATGTCGCTGTGGGTCGTAGACGACGATGCCTTGCTCCAGGTGAGCACGCGCTTCGGGGAACTCTCCTAACCAGAGCAGAGCATCTCCCAGAACGTAGTGGCCACGTAGGAGAAGGGCCGAATCGCCATGATATTGGGCCAGGCCCAGGAGCTGTACCCCAAGATCACGGGCTCGCCGTAACTGGCCGCGCTTTTTGTACAATCGACTCAGGCCGTACAGGACAGGGAAGAGTTCCTGGGCATTCCCCACCTGCTGACACAACTCCAGAGCCCGGGCGTAGGTACGTTCCACCTCAGGGGTCGCTGAGCCCCGCGTGGCGAGCTGTACACCCAGGCTACATTGCAATGTGAGTTCTTGCCGAGCACGGGCAGGTGTCACTGGCAGCGTGCGCACGAGGGCCAACCCTTGCGTGAAGTGTGCGATCGCTTCGGCATGGGCCGAACGGTCCACAGCGCACTGACCAGCTTGCTGCCAGTAAGGAATGGCTTGCTCCGTGCATCCGGCTTCAGTGTAGTGATGGGCGAGCAAGACAGGCTGAGGTGCCGCTGTAGTGGCACTTTGCTCGGCTAAGGCCCTGACGATGTGCAGATGGTGCTGCCGCCGGGTACTTTCCAGTAAAGCATGATAGGCCGTTTCCTGAATCAGCGTGTGCTTGAACGTATAGACTGACTCTGGGACAAAGCAGGTTTCGTGCAGGAGTTCGGCGGCCTGGAGCTGTGCCAGGCTCTGCGCGAGAGCCTCCCTGGGCAGCCTGGTAATGGCAGCGAGGAGCGAGAAGGGCACCTCTTGCCCAATTACAGCCGCGTTTTGCAGCACACGTTTAGTGACTGCTGGCAAGCGATCTATGCGAGCCGTAAGCACCGCATGGACAGTATCTGGGAGGGTGGATGGGGCATGCACAGCCCCTTGCTCTGCCACACTGCGGGTCAGTTCTTCCAGAAAGAACGGATTGCCATCGGCTTTCGTCACGATCTCGTGCAACAGCGCCGTGGGCATCTGCGGGGTGGGGAGCAAGGCTTGAACCACCTGGGCACTGTCGCCAGGTGTCAACCGTGCCAGGGCCACCTGCGTGGCATAGGACTTGCCAATCCAGGAGGGGTGATACCCAGGCCGGAACGTCACCAGGAGCAGGATGGGCGCCCCTGACAGCCGCTCCACCAGCGCTGCCAGCCAGGTTTCCGAGGTGGCGTCAATCCAATGGAGATCTTCAACCTCAATGACGAGCGGGCAGCGTCGACTGCTGTGCAGACTCCACTGCCCAAGCACCGCCAGCGTACTGGCCTGATACTCCTTGGGACTGAGTCCGGCCAGCCGCTCTGACTCGTTGGCACTCCCCAATAGGTGCAGGAGATAGGGTGCAGCGACGGCAGGATCCATACCGACTTCATGGAGACGGCGGCGCACCTTCGTCTCCATGACTGTGGGACGATCGTCATCGGTGATACCACAGGCACGCCGCAGGAGGGTGAGCACCGGCTGATAGGGCATTGTCTGGCCATAGGACACGCAGTGCCCCTGGAGATACGTGTGGGGTTCGCTGTGAAGACTGCGACGGAATTCAGCCACGAGCCGTGATTTGCCTATGCCGGCCTCCCCTACCACGCCTACCACCTGGCCCTGTCCCCTGGTCACGTGCGTCCAGATAGCGTGCAGCGTGGCCAACTCCCGCGCCCGGCCGACAAAGGGCGTCCTGGCTTGCGCCGGGTGTAGCACGGCCGGCACGTGGCGCCTGCGCTGTCCCAGTACCTGATAGATTCTCCCACGTGCCGCCTGCCCATTCACAGACGCCAGCGGCATGGCCGCGAGGCGCACCACCCGCCGCACCAGGCGCGCGGTCGCCTCACTACAGAGGATGGTCCCAGACCTGGCATGCTGCTGGAGTGCGATAGCCCGCGTGACGGTATCACCAACAACCACGCCATCCTGCTCGTGGGATACCGCGCTCGCTCCCACGGCAGCCCGGCCTGTATGGAGACCCATGCGGATTTTCAGAGCCTCTGTGCCGGCGCTCCCTCCTGCACCCTGCTCTCCAACCAGCTGCCTTTGCAGGCTTAGGGCGGCCAACACGGCGCGCTGCGCATGATCTTCCTGCGCCACAGGGGCGCCAAAGACCAACAGGACCCCATCGCCTCCGATCGGGCGGAACATGCCGCCATACCGCTGTGCCTCAGGATGCGCCAACTCATGCAGCGTATGGAGCCGGCGTTGCCAGGTCTCCAGACAGCGGTGCTCACCCTGCATGGCAGGAGTCACCAGGGCACAACACAGAATGGTCACTACTTTCCACTCACCAACGGGGAGCGCGTCATCCGCAGACAGGGCGACGGAGTATTGCGGCTGGTATACCGCATCCAGGGAAATGGGTAGATCATGATGGGCAACATCGGCACGCGCCGGTAGCATCGCTACGGTCTCAGATGCCTTGTGCGCTTTGCCATCTGGGGATAGCGTCACGGCGGCGACAAAGCGATAACCCTGACCGTACCGCGTCTCAATGAGACGTTGCGCCTGCCCATTATCGCCGATAGCGTGGCGTATTGCCTTGAGACAGTTTTCAATCGTGGCATCGCTCACAGCCTGAGCCGACCACACTTGTTCACACAGTTCCTGCTTCGGAATCACACGGTCGCGGTTCGTCAGAAGATAAGTAAGCGCTTGGAACACTTTTGGCCGCAATCGAATCGACTGGCCAGCTCGGCGCAAGAGATAACACTGTGTGTCGAGGAGGCAATCCGCAAAGAGGTAGCGCATGGCCTCGATCTCCCCGCCTTATGGTGCGCGCACAGCTCTTATGACCACACGCAGCAATCATAGGTGCGACGCGCGAGTTTTTTCTGCACAGCCCAGCGAAATTGATACCGATGGCGAGACAGTATACTCGCATCCTGATGCTGAGGAAATAGCCTAATGTAGGAGATAGCAAAGTTTTAGGAAGTTTTTAGGAAAATGTTAGGTTTCCCGTCGCCAGATCACTTACCCTCCGTTCTTGTGTCAACCAAGAAAGGAGGTGAAAGCAAGTATAACAACGCATACAGGCGCATCAGCGCCCATGTCGTGTCGCCTTCAGGAGCGCATGCTCGGCCACACACGGCGCTGATGCACAATATGGACATGCAGCAGCAATATTACGGAGGGAATAACCATGAAGCGTCTGACCCAGATAGCCATGGTGGGTATTTTTCTCCTGGCAGTGGTGTCGATCGCTGGGGCACAACAGGAGTTGCAGCCGGTGTACCGGCTCGGCAACTTTCTGGAAGTCGGCAACGATGTGTTCATGCATATCATTGCGACGACGGATATCCGGTATACCACAGTGCAGA
>Ga0081455_10000196_pt1 | contig 76949 bp, 66 predicted proteins | sample TabmetS3T2R1_FD_70207 | JGI IMG/M metagenome (GOLD analysis project Ga0081455, IMG submission 70207) | Tabebuia heterophylla rhizosphere microbial communities from the University of Puerto Rico - S3T2R1 | ecosystem: Host-associated > Plants > Roots > Rhizosphere ...
CCACCGCGTAGGAGGCGATCGGGCGGTATCCCCACTGCGGTCGCGGCCCGATCCGGAGGCGCGCGGGGCGGATGGCGCGCACGGCCATCACGGCTCCGAGCAGCCCGCCGAAGCACATACCGATGGCCCGGCCCGCGGTGGCGCCCGTGGCCCCGGTGCCGAGCAGGACCAGGCCGATGCTCGCCGTCGTCTCCACGGCGCTTTCCGAGGTGATCAGCCGGAATCCGAGAACGTTGCGCCCGATCGCCTCGAAGACCCCGGAGAACAGGTAGAGCATGCTCTGTCCGAACACGGCGAAGGCGACCACCCGCATGGGCCAGAACAGGTCCTGGTTCCCGTAGGCGTCGGCGATCGGGCCCGCGGCGGCGAAGAGGGCGGCCGAGACCGCGGTGGCGCCGGCCAGCTTGAGTGAGACCGCGTCACCGAGGATCTGGGCTATCCCGGTCGACTGTCCACGCCGCTCTGCGATGAACCTGGACGCCGACGCCGAGATTCCGAAGTCGGAGACCAGGAGCGCCAGGGCCCCGATGCTGACGGCGATGGTGAACACCCCGTAGCCGGACGGGTTCAGGGCGCGGACCAGATACAGGGTCAGAACGCCGGTGAAGAAGGCGCCGCTGAGCTTCACCCCAAGCGCGAACAGGGCGTTCCGTTGAATGCTGTCGGCCGGATCCCCTGGCGGTGCTTTGTCCTCGGCGTCGCCGGCGCCCAACTGCCGAGCGCGTTCATACCACTGCCGCGCCAGCTTGCTGTCGGGCTTGATCCCGTGCACGTTGCGGCGCCCGAGCTCCGTCGCATCAAAGGTGGCGGCCAGCGCCATCGCCCCTTCCGCCAAGCCCGCATCGGCTGCCCGCTCGAAGAAGAGGCGCGCGGCGGAAACGTTACCTTCCTCCAACTGCTCGTTGCCCTTGACCAGAAGGCGCATGGCGCGTTCCCGGTCCGGGGATTGCGAGCGCGGCACGACCGGTGGCGTCGCCGCCGTTGGTTCCTGACGTGGCGGTGCCAGTTCGACGGGCACGCCGGCGCGCAACATCGCCGCGCCGCCCGGGGGACCGGCGCTGCGTTCTCTGACCGGCGCGGCGGCCGCCTGCTGGGCCACGCTGAGCGCCGTCTTGGTTTCAACCAGCACCGCACCGTCCACCGCAACCAACAGAATGGTGATTTCCGAGCGGCCCGTGGCGCTCACCGGCAGCGAAATCTTGAGGTCCGACAGCGCCGAGATCGGAACCGCCCAGGAGCCCGCACCGATCACGTAGCCCTCGGACAGCGCGGCCATTGGCGGCAAGCCGCGCAGGCGCACGAAGCTGTTGCGTGGAATGGCGTCCGCGGGCTCGATCTGGATGGGAAAGGAGACCTGGCCCGCCGCCTCGGCGACCACGACAGGGGGCACCTTGATCGTGACGGATCGCGAGCTCTGAGCGAAAGCGGAGGCACCAAGGCTGAGCGCGGCGAACAGGATCATACCGGCCAGCGCACGCCCACGGCGCACGGGGTCTCCCCGCCCGCGCCCGGGATTGTTCGCCGATGCCGTCACGTCGCGTTGACCTCCCCCGGCCACGCTCGCAGTGGAGCTGTTGCTAGCGCCGCTGGGTCTTGCTCCAGTCCATGAACTCTCGGAACAGGCGTTCCTGCTCGGCCTGGTCGTTGGGTGCAGCTTTGGCCGCCTGCGCGCGGATGATGGCCGGATCGATCGTCGGCGCGCCAACCGAGGCCGTCGACGCCGGCTTTTCCGCATTCCTGGCGATCCACTCCTCGGCGGCGGGGAAGCGTTTCCAGCCGCGCAGGTTCGAAAGCAGGTTCGCCTCGCGCCACTTGCTGTGACGCGCGGGTTTCTGAAATTCGCTGAATTTCGAGAAAAAGGCGTCGATGAACTGCGCCACGCGGCGATAGCGATCCGTATCGCGCGCCCAATTGTAGGAGGCGAGCACGGCACCGATCGCCACGGTATCGACCGAACTGCCCTTGGCGATGAGATTGGGATAGTCGTCCGAGGTCAGCTTGGCAGGAAAATAGTCCTGCTCGAGAATTTCCGTATACGGTACGGGCAGCAGGGTCATGCCGGGCTCGAGTTTGAACTTGCCGAACGCGCCCGTCGGCTTGCCGGCGATCAGAACGGTGGCGGCGATCTCGCCCGACTTCACCATTTGGTAGCCGTCACCCTGGCCGACGTTGACCTCCTCGGCCTTGATGTTGAGCAGCTCGAAGATCAGCCGCGTGGAAAACTGGGTACCGCTGCCGACGTCACTGAAGTTCACCTTTTTGCCGTTGAGATCCTGGATCGACTTGATGCCCGGACCGGCAAGCACGTGCATTTCCTCATTATAGAGCTTGGCGATGTAGGCCAGACGATTGTCGATGGTCGATCCGAATTCGCCGCTCTTTTTCAGATAGCTCATAATGTTGGATTGCGTGATGCACAGGTCGACGCCTCTCAAGTGCAGGACGTCGACCACGTTCTGGTAGCCGCCCTTGCCGATCACCGGCAGCACGCGCAGCTCGTTGCCATCGTCCAACACCGCCGACATGTCGTAGGCGAGGTAGAGATAGGTGCCGTTGGGATTGCCCGAGACGATGGTCACCGTGTTCTGGTTGAGCTTCTCGGTCAGCGCAACATGCTGGGCCTGGCTCGCGACCACCGGGCGTTTGGCAGGCGGCGGCGCTTTTGCTTGCGGTAGCTGCTGGGCATAACTGTCGACCGGAACCGACAGCAGCGCCGTCACCGCCAGCGCCAATAGGCCAAGGATTGCGTGCACGTCGACCCCTCCCCTCGCAACCAAACACGTGACCAACCCGGCGTGCGCGCCTTGTCCGGTGCGACCTGAGCTGTTCACGACCCCCCAAATGGGACGAAATTAACACAAGGAAAACGCGTGGCAACGTGGGCCCGCGCGCTCCAAATGCCGAATTGTACGCACAGGTTGGGCACAAAAATGGCTTTCGCATGTGCCCTTGACAGTTGCCCGAGGCGAGGGGCAAAAGCGCCCCGCGGGGCGTCCGCTCCCTCCCCGCCACAGCCACCTTACCTGCGCGGTATGCAGCGAGTGAGAGGAAAGGGCGATGCGCGAAATCATTTTGACATTTCCCGACGGGGTAAAACGCCCCTATCCCCAAGGCATCACCGGCAAGGCCCTGGCCGAGGGCATTTCCAAGACGCTGGGCAAGCGCGCCGTGGCCATGCTGCTCGATGGCCGTCTGGCCGACCTCGCCGATCCGATTACGGCCGACGCCAAGGTGAAGCTCCTCACCCGTACGGATCCGGAGGCCCTCGAACTCATCCGGCACGACGCGGCCCACGTCATGGCCGAGGCGGTCCAGGCGCTCTGGCCGGGGACCCAGGTGACGATCGGGCCTGTCATCGAAAACGGCTTCTTCTACGACTTTGCCAAGGACGAGCCGTTCCATCCCGACGATCTGGCCAAAATCGAGGCCAAGATGCGGGAGATTATTGCCCGCAACGCTCCCTTCAGCAAAGAGTTCTGGAGCCGTGAGGCGGCCAAGGCCTTCTTTCGCAACAAAGGCGAGCTCTTCAAGGTCGAGTTGATCGAGGCGATCCCGGCCGGCGAGGACATTAAAATTTACCAGCAAGGTGAGTGGCTCGACCTCTGTCGCGGCCCGCACATGACCGCGACAGGACAGATCGGCAGCGCCTTCAAGCTCACCCACTTCGCGGGCTCCTACTGGCGCGGCGACGCGCAAGGCCAACGCCTCCAGCGCGTCTATGGCACGGCCTGGGCCACGGATCAGGAGCTCGCCGCCTACTTGACGCAGCTGGCGGAAGCCGAGAAGCGCGATCACCGCAAGCTCGGGCGGGAAATGGATCTATTCCACTTCCAGGAGGAGGGGCCAGGCGTCGTCTTTTGGCACCCCAAGGGCTGGCAGCTGTTCCAGAGCCTGATCAATTACATGCGCCGGCGGCAAAACGCGGTCGGCTACCGTGAGGTGAACGCTCCTCAGCTGCTGGACAAGTCCCTGTGGGAGACCTCCGGGCATTGGCAGACCTTTCGCGAAAACATGTTCACCACCGTGACCGAGGATGAGCGCGAGTTCGCCATCAAGCCGATGAATTGCCCCGGCCACATCCAGATTTTCAAGCACGGCCTGCGCTCCTACCGGGAACTGCCCTACCGGGTGGCGGAGTTCGGCATCGTGCACCGCTATGAGCCGTCCGGTGCGATGCATGGGCTGATGCGCGTGCGCGGCTTCACCCAAGACGATGCCCACATTTTTTGCACGCACGCGCAGGTGGCCGAAGAGTGCCTGAAGATCAACGATTTGATCCTGTCGATCTATCGTGACTTCGGCTTCGAAGAGGTCGTCGTCAAACTATCGACCCGGCCCGAAAAGCGCGTGGGTGCCGATGCGCTCTGGGATCAGGCCGAGGCCGATATGGCCCAAGTGCTGGATGTGATCGCCCGCCAATCCGGCGGCAAGATCAAAACCGGCATCAATCCCGGCGAGGGCGCCTTTTATGGCCCGAAATTCGAATACGTGCTGCGCGATGCCATCGGTCGCGACTGGCAGTGTGGCACGACCCAGGTCGACTTCCACCTGCCGGCCCGGTTTGCGGCGTTTTACATCGACGCCGACGGCGAAAAGAAGACCCCCGTGATGATCCACCGGGCGATCTTCGGCTCCATGGAGCGCTTTGCCGGCATCTTGCTGGAAAACACCGCCGGTCACCTGCCGCTGTGGCTGGCGCCCGTGCAGGTGAAGGTCTTGACGATCGTCTCGGAGGCGGATGCCTACGCCGAGCACGTGCTGAGCGCCTTGAACCGCGCCGGCTTGCGCGCGGAGGCCGATCTGCGCAACGAGAAGATCAATTACAAAGTGCGCGAGCACTCGCTGGCCAAGGTGCCGATCCTTCTCGTGGTGGGCAAGCGCGAGGCCGAGGAGCGCACCGTTTCCGTGCGCCGGCTTGGCAAGGTGCAGCAAGAGGTGCTGCCCTTTGAGACCGCGCTCGGGCGCCTGGCTGAGGAGAGCGTGCCGCCGGATCTCATGCCTGCGCACGCTTGAGGTCTGGGGGCCCCAAACTTTTTGGCTTCGCTAGAAGCTGGCGCCCACGACGGCCAGCGTGGTCAGCTTCCACTCCCAACCTTTGAGCTCGAAGGTGCTGACGTAGCGCCGTTCCGGCTGGTAGCGGTCGATGACCTCGACTTCGAAGCGCGTGAGCGAATAGAACACCGCACGCCGGACGCGCGCATAAAAACTGACCATGCGATCAAGGATGGTGCCGGCGAAAAGGGTGCCGGCGAGCACGGTGGGCGGCTCCTTCAGCCCCAGGGCCGGGCGGATGGTCGTGCGGTAGGTCTCGCGGTAGCCGAAAAAGGAGGGGAGGTTCTCAGGCGTCACGTAGCGGTCAACCGCGCTTTCGGCGAGGCTCGGGGCAAGGCTCGCCTTGATGCGTTGCCAAAGCGAAGGGGCCGGGGCGTTGGGGTCCTTTTCCAAGCGCGCCTTGGTCTCGGCCGACAGCGATTCTTTGAGACTGGCGCGCACGGTGGCCCACTCGACCTTGCGCTCGAGCGTGGCGGTGTCGCCGGCAATGATCGCCTCGCGAATTTGCAGGGCCGTGAACATGGGCCAGGCGATGTAGGCGATCCCAAGCAACGGGGTCGCAAGCAGGAGCTTGAGCACGCGCATGGGGTTGAGGATCCGGGAACCGCAGCACTGGGTGCGCCCAATTGTGGCGCAGCATTGCGGCGGCCTCGGGACCGGCGCGGCTTGTCTCGCCCCCTCTCGGGGTCAGGTGGCGACGCTCAAGCCCCGGGCGCGCGGCTCAGGTGAAAACTGAACTTCGCCGTGGAACTGTTGCTGCATAGCAACGAAATTGCCCACGCATGCCACTGTTGGGCCACAAATGCCGACGAAAGTGGCGACGGATCGCGGTTGCCGGGGTTGACGTGTTCGAGGGCGAACACGTTCTATTCCCAATAGATTTGCCTTTCCGTCCACGGAGGGGAGCTGACGCAGGCTTAGGCCCTGCGGACGGCCGCTCGCAGTTGGGTGAAGGCAGCGGGCAAACGACCAGTGATCCGACCGAGAAAGCCATGGACGCCAAGACGTTCGATAAGGCCAAGCTCCCCAGCCGTCATGTGACGGAGGGACCAGCGCGCGCGCCGCACCGTTCCTACTACTACGCGATGGGCCTGACGGAAGAGGAGATCCATCGGCCGTTCGTGGGCGTGGTGTCCTGCTGGAACGAGGCGGCCCCCTGCAATATCGCCCTAATGCGGCAGGCCCAGTCCGCCAAGCGGGGCGTGCACGAGGCGGGTGGCACGCCGCGTGAATTCTGCACCATTACGGTGACCGACGGCATCGCCATGGGGCACCAGGGCATGAAGTCCTCGCTCGTCTCGCGCGAGGTGATCGCCGATTCCATCGAGCTGACGATGCGCGGGCACTGCTATGACGCCATGGTCGGGCTCGCCGGCTGCGATAAGTCGCTGCCGGGCGTGATGATGGCGATGCTGCGCCTCAACGTTCCCGCCGTCTTCATGTACGGCGGCTCGATTCTGCCCGGCAAGTTCGAGGGCAGGGATGTGACCGTGGTCGACGTGTTCGAGGCCGTGGGCCGGCACTCCGCGGGCAAGATGTCCGATCAGAGCCTGCATGCGCTCGAGTGTGTCGCCTGCCCGGGCGCGGGGGCGTGCGGCGGCCAGTTCACCGCCAACACCATGGCCACCGTATCGGAGGCGATCGGCCTGGCACTGCCCTTCTCCGCCGGTGCGCCGGCGCCCTACGAGAGCCGCGACGAATATGCTGCCGCCAGCGGCTCGGCCGTCATGCGCCTCGTTGCCGACGGTCTGCGTCCCCGCGATATTTGCACCCGCCGCGCCTTCGAGAACGCCGCCACCATCGTCGCCGCCACGGGTGGGTCCACCAACGCGGGCCTGCACCTGCCCGCCATGGCGCACGAGTGTGGCATCGAATTCGATTTGCTCGACGTGGCGGCGATCTTCAAGCGCACGCCCTACATCGCCGATCTCAAACCGGGCGGCAAATACGTGGCCAAGGATGTCTACGACATCGGCGGCGTGCCCCAGATCATGCGCGCGCTGCTCGACGGCGGCTATTTGCACGAGGACTGCATCACCGTCACCGGCAAGACCATCAAACAAAATCTCGAAAATGTGAAATTCAATAAAGATCAAAAGGTTGTCTACCCCGTTTCCAGCCCCATATCAGCAACGGGCGGAGTTGTGGGGCTGCAGGGCTCGTTGGCGCCGGACGGCGCCATCGTGAAAGTTGCCGGCATGAGCAAACTCCAGTTCCGCGGGCCCGCGCGTGTGTTCGACTGCGAAGAGGATTGCTTTGCCGCCGTCGAAAACCGCCAGTACGCGGAAGGCGATATTCTCATCATCCGTTACGAGGGCCCCAAAGGCGGCCCCGGTATGCGCGAGATGCTGTCGACCACGGCGGCCCTCTATGGCCAGGGCGTGGGCGACAAGGTGGCCTTGATCACCGACGGCCGATTCTCAGGCGGCACGCGCGGCTTCTGTATCGGTCACGTCGGACCGGAGGCTGCCGTGGGTGGACCGATTGCGCTGATACGCGACGGCGACATGATCTCGATTGACGCCGCCGCCGGCCGCCTCGACCTGGAAGTCGCTGAGGAGGAATTGGCGAAGCGCCGCGAGGCCTGGAAGGCGCCAGCCAATGCCTATCAGAGCGGCGTCTTGAGGAAATATGCAGATCAAGTAGGACCCGCCCGCAAGGGCGCGGTTACCCATGCGGGTGGGAGGGCAGAGGTTGTCTGTTATGCGGATATTTAGCGGAGCGGCGGTGGCGCTCTGGCTTGCGGGATCCGTGAGCGGCGCGGCAGCGGGCGATACGGTCAAGTATAAATCGGCGGAACTCGCCTTCGAGCAGGGGCTCGGCGCCTACAAGTCTGGTTACTACGAGATGGCGGTCCCTGCGCTCGAGCAGACCATCGCCGAGGGCAGCGAATTCGACAAGTTCTTCGCCGAGTTCTATTTGGCCAGGATCTATTCCGGCGCCGGCGTCTTGACCGATCACGCCAAGGCCTATCGGCTCTACCAAGCGCTGGCCGACGCAAACGCCGATGCCGACCCCGAGGACGGCCGCCGGGCGCCGTTCGTCGCCAAAGCGCTCACCGCCTTGGCCGGCTACCTGCAGCGCGGCCTGCCCGACATTGGCCTGAGACCCGACCCCAAGCGCGCGGTCGATTATTTGCACCATGCCGCCACCTTCTTCGGCGACAAGGACGCGCAATTCGAACTCGCCAAGATTTATCTGAACGGTACGGGCAGCGCCGACGACGCCAAGCGGGGCATGCACTACCTGTCGGTCTTGACCGAGGAGGGTCATCCGGGCGCCCAGGCCTATCTCGCCGATCTCTTTTGGCGCGGTGTCCACGTCAAGAAAGACGAACGGCGGGCGCTGGCGCTCATCACCATGGCCGTGGAAAACGCGCCTTCGCACGAGCGCATCTGGATTGAGGACATTTACCAGAACATCTTCTGTGCCACGTCCCAGAAGACGCGCAAACAGGCCGACGGCATTGCCGCGATCTGGCGCAAAATGTTCGGCAGCGCGCCGGAGGCGCCGCCGCAGATGGCGCTCGGCGCGAGTGATTTGCAGCCCCGACGTGCCTGCGAGAACGGCGAATTGCTCGATCTGCCGAATATGCCCATGGCTGCCGGTAAGGAGGTGGCGACCAGTCCGCCCCCGGCGGGCGGCACCGCCCCGCCCAAAAGCATTCAGGGCAACCCCATCGGTTTCGGCCGCTAGCCCCGGCACTGCTGCCGTTTGCCATCGCCCCGGCGCCGAGGCCGCCTCCTGAATGGCGCGCGCGGGGCCGTGCGCCGCGCCGGCAGCCTCCCGCTCCAGGGGACATCATCCGCACCCGCAGCATCTGGGCCAAGCTTGCCCGCGCGCCGACCCCGCTCGGAACGCAAGGCTTGGCGCGGGCGTTAGCATGCCAAGTGAAATAGTAACTGGAGCTGAACCATGATCAAGCAGCTACTGCTGGCGGGCGCCGCTGTCGCCCTGCTGAGCTCGACCGCGGTTGCGGCCGAGTATTACATCGTGCAGGAAAAGAGCACCAAGAAGTGCAAGGTGGTCGAAGCGCGTCCAACCGAAACCACCTGGGTGCAGGTCGGCCCGCTGGCCTTCAAGACACGCGATGAGGCCGACAAGCAACTGGCGGTCGTCTGCAAAGAAAAGCGCTAGTCGGCCGCGCCTAGCAGGAGAAGACCGAAGGCAATGGCCGAGCCCGTCTCGGCCATTGCCGCGCCGATAAGGCGCGCCACCATCGATACGCTCCGTCGACGGACGATTGCCGCCCGACGCTGAGCGCAGCGCTTCGGCGCGGGCATCCTCTTCAGCGGCTCAAGACGTAATCGCGCAGCGCCCGGTAATCGGGAGCCGTGGTCTCCTGGGGTGCGGGTCGCGGCTGCGGCCGGCGCACCTCCGGTGCCACAGGCGGGACGGCGGGTGGCCGTTGCCGCTCCGCCCGGCGGGGATCAGAGGGCGGGGCGGCATGAGGGACCGGTGGGCTCGCGCTCTCATCGGGCGGGGCGGGCGTGCGCGGCTCTGGGCTCGCGACCGTGTTGGGGCGGAAGGTTGGCGTGTCGGGGCTCGACGTGGTGGGGCTCGAGCGCTCGGGCGGGCTGGAGGCGACGGGTGCAACGGGGAGAGGGCCGCTTTGCGCTGGCGCCGTGACGCTGGGCTCCTTGGCCGCAACCGCCAATTTGGCCTGCGTCTCCTTGGCTACGGCCTCGATCAGCGCCGCCGTGCGCGTGCCCGGTTCCGACGGCACGCGCTCGACGGTCCAGCGACCGACCAGCACCCCGAGCGCCCCGCAGCTGAGCGCGATGGCGATGGCGCCCAGCAGCCGCACGCGTTGGGGTTGCGGCGCTGCGCGCCAGAGGAAGCTCTCCGTTGTGTTAACGCGTGGCATAACCGCGAACGTATTTGTAATCGTAGGGCGGCGTAGTGCGGCGCATGATAACGATGACGTCGGTGCCACGCTGCCGGGCGATCTGGTCCGCCATGGGGCCATAGCCATGCGCCCGGGTCAGTGCCTCCTCTTGCGGCGGCCGCGCGGCCCGCGGAGTGCGCGCGGCGCGCGGCGCTCTCGCCGACGCCTCAGCTTGCGGGCTCCCCGTCACCGGCGCTTGCCTGGCACTGGCGCTGCCCGGACCAACCCGGCAGGGCTTGGTGCTTGGCACGAAGCTATTCGCAATACGAGCGAGGATGGGCTCAAAAGTGTCGCGCTTGTCGGCCGGATAGAGCAGCGCAAAGCTACTGATGAGGTCTCCACCGCAGCTCAGGATCGCCTTTTCGTAGAAGATTGTCCCATCGGCCTCGCCCGACAGCACAAGCCAATCGTCGCCCAGCGGGCGGTAGGTGATGGTGTAGTTCGCGTAGGACGTGCGCGCGAGAAAATCCTGGTAGCTTTTGGCGCTGTGGTGGTCCTGGTTGCTGAGGGCTCCCACTAACAGGCGCGCTTGACCATCGCGGGCGGCGAAGACGCGGCCGTCGCCTGCCTCCGTCGTGCGCTCGACGCGGAAGAGGTTGGCCGGGTACTCGAGCCGGAAACCGAAGCGCTCGTTCTGATAGCGTGACCAGTCGCCGGCCGTCGCCTCGCGTGCCTCGCCGACGGGAACCGCTCCGACCGCGGCGGCTAGGACTGCGAGCGCAACGGCGCCGATCCGCAACATGACGCAACTCCTCCACCTGATGCGGGATCAACCATCACGGTGAGGTCCTGGTTCCGGCGCCGGGCCTGGGCCCAGACTTGGGGTGCGCGGCTGGGCAGCCGCCGCGCCCACGTCAGCTCAAGCGTCGGCGAGTTCGACCCAGACGGGGACGTGGTCGGAGGGCTTTTCCCAGGCGCGCGTGAACTTATCGATGCCGGCGGCAATGAGACGGTCGGTCGCCTGCGGGGACAGCAAAACGTGGTCGATGCGGATGCCATGATCCTTCTGCCAGGCGCCGGCCTGGTAGTCCCAGAAGGTATAGATGCCGGCCTCGGGCTGGCAGGCCCGCACGGCATCGGTCAGCCCGAGGTTGATCAGCGCGCGAAAGGCCGCCCGCGTCTCGGGCTGAAACAGCGCGTCCTCGCGCCAAGCGTCGGGGTACTTGGCGTCGGCGGGCTCCGGGATGACGTTGTAGTCGCCCAGCAGCAAAAACGGCTCTTCCAACGCCAGCAGCTCGCGCGTGCGGGCCTCGAAGCGCCGCATCCAGGCGAGCTTGTAGGCGAAGCGGTCGGTGCCGATCGGGTTTCCGTTCGGCAAGTAGAGACTGCCAATGCGAACGGGAGCGCTGCCGCTTGGCACCACCACCTCGATGTAGCGCGCGTGCGCGTCCGCCGCATCGCCGGGAAGCCCGCGCACCACGACCTCCTCGAAGCGGGGCTTGCTCAGCACGGCGACGCCGTTGAAGCCCTTCTGGCCGTGCACCGCCACGTGGTAGCCCAGCTCCTCGAACAGGGCGGCCGGAAAGGCCTCGTTTGTGGCTTTGATTTCCTGGAAACAGGCAACGTCCGGCTGCGTCTCCTTGAGCCAGGTGAGGGCGCCGTCGAGCCGTGCCTTGGCGCCATTGATGTTCCAGGTCGCGATGCGCATGTCGTTATGCACACCAGGCGAGCGCCCGAGGTCAAGCGTCGCGCGGCAAACAGCTGTGGTCGGCGGGCCCGGCGGGCTCAAAATAGGTTGAATTTCTCCCACTGCGCGCGTGGAATTTCCCGCTCCAACACGTAGCTAAAGTGGGTTGCCCGCATGCGGTCGGGCGTGAATTGGCAGCGATAACTGAACTTAAACCAGTGTCCTTGCGTGCGCACCGCCCCGCCGGCGCCGCGGGCGACATTGCTTTCCACGGTGGGTGCGGCCAGCGCATCGATGCGCACGCGATCAACCTTGGGCACGCTCTTGTCCTTGGCGAAAGTTTCAAGGCCCGACAAATTGCACAGCTGGATCATGCGCGTGTGGGGTTCCAAGGCCTGCATACGCTTGTCGAGGGCGGTTTGTGCGCCGGCGGGCGTGGAGAGAAGCGCGAGCATGAAGCCAAGCCCGCGGGCCAGCCGCCCAATAAGCGACGTGATGAGCAACGTGCGTCCCCCTTGGCTCCCGTGCAATCCTCGAGGCCCGCCCGGCCGCGCGGGCCTCGAGGGCAAATCCCCGGCACGGCAAAGACGCTGAAGATGCGGTGAAATAGTGGCGGTCGCGCTTGCAGGATCGCCCGGGCGCCGCCGGCGCTGGCGCCAAGCGCCGATCAGATCGAAAAGCTCGTGCCGCAGCCACACGAGGCGGTGGCGTTGGGATTGATCACCCGAAAGGAAGAGCCGATCAAGTCATCCACAAAGTCGATCTCGGACCCCGCCATGTAGGCGAGCGACACCTGGTCGATCAGGACCCGCGCCCCGGCGCGCTCGATGACGAGATCATCGGCCTCGGAGGTGTCCACCAGATCGAACTTGTACTGAAATCCGGAGCATCCGCCGCCCTCCACGCTGACCCGCAACAGCGGCTTGTCGGGCGCGCCGGCGACGATCTCGGCAATGCGCCGGGCGGCCCGATCGGATACGGTAACTTTCAGATCTTCCATAGCTTTTTGGCCTCGGATGGCCCATGCACTATGCTGGCAGTCGATTCTTAGCCAAGAACATAGGGTGGCGTGCAAGCTTGTCAAATCTCGGAAGGCCAATGGCAGTGGCGATGCTCGATGAGCCGGCGACCGCAGGCGCAGGCGCCCCGGATGCGCCCCGGCCGCGCCCGCTCGCCTCCTACGCGACCGAGCCCGCGCTGAGCGCCGGGCGGCTTTATCAGGAACCCGCCTGCCCGATGCGCACGCCCTTTCAGCGCGACCGCGATCGGATCGTGCACGCCACCTCGTTTCGACGTCTCACCTACAAGACACAAGTTTTTATTTTCCACGAAGGCGACCACTACCGCACGCGGCTGACCCATAGCCTGGAAGTTGCGCAGATCGCGCGCGCGATCGCGCGCTTGCTTTGGCTCGACGAGGACCTCGCCGAAGCGCTGGCCCTGGCGCACGACCTCGGGCATCCCCCCTTCGGCCACGCCGGCGAGCGCGCGCTCGCCGCGGCCATGACGGCCCACGGCGGTTTCGATCACAATGCCCAGAGCTTCAAGGTGGTCACGCGGCTCGAGCGCAAGTATGCGAGTTTCGACGGCCTCAATTTGAGCTTCGAGACGCTCGAGGGCTTGGCCAAGCACAACGGACCGCTCGCGGTCGAGACCGAGGCGAGCCCGCTGCTTGCCGCCATCACCCAGAGCGGTGTCGGCGAGCGCTTGCATTTATCGCTGTTTGCGCCGGCCGAGGCACAGGTCGCCGCCATCGCCGACGATATCGCCTATGACAGCCACGATCTCGATGATGGCTTGCGCGCGGGACTGCTGAGCATCGAGGAGCTGGCGGCGGTGCCGCTGGTCGGCCGGTTTCTGGCCGACGTGCCGCGTCAAACCGACGACACCCAGCGCCTGATCTACGAGATCAACCGGCGCATGATCACGGCCATGATCGAGGATGCCGTGCGCGAATCCCGCGCGCGCCTGGCGGGTTTGCGCCAACCCAGCCTGGAGGCCGTGCGCCGCGCGCCGCGCCCCGTCATCGCCCAGTCCGAGCGCGTGGCCGCCGAGGTCGAGGGCCTCAAGGGCTACCTCCGCGCCCAGGTCTACCGCCATCCACGCGTCATGCGCATCATGCGCGATGCGGAGGCCATCGTCGGCGAGCTGTTTGCGCGCTACCTCGACCAACCCGAGGAAATGTCGGGCGCCTTGCAGGTCGCCGCGCAAGCCGCCAGCGGTCGGGAACGCGCCTCCATCGTCGCCGATTTCGTGGCCGGCATGACCGATCGCTACGCCATCAAGGAACACCGCCGGCTGTTTGACGCTACCCCGGAATTGCGTTAGTCGGCCCCCGCCCACAGGGGCGGCACGGCCCCCGACCGAATTGGATCTAGCCGATGAATGCCCATGCCCTTGTGCAAAGCCGGATCGTGGCCGCGCTGGAGGCGATTGCGCGCGAGGGCGCCTTGCCGCCGGGGCTCGATTTTTCCGCCACCGAAGTCGCCCCGCCGCGCGAGGCCGCGCACGGCGAGCTCGCCTCCAATGCCGCCATGGTGCTGGCCAAAGCTGCGCGCCTGCCGCCGCGCGCGATCGCCGAAAAGCTGGCCGCCAAGCTGGCGGCGGCGCCGGACATCGCCAAAGTCGAGATCGCCGGTCCCGGGTTCGTGAACCTGACGTTCGCGCCGCGCTTTTGGCAGGCCGTGGTGGCCCAGATCCTGAAGGAAGGCGCGAACTATGGGCGCAGCGACGTCGGGCAGGGCGCGCGCATCAACATCGAATACGTGTCCGCCAATCCGACCGGCCCCATGCACGTGGGCCACTGCCGCGGCGCCGTGTTCGGGGATGCGCTCGCCAATCTGCTGGCCTTTGTGAACTACGACGTCACGCGCGAATACTACATCAATGACGCCGGTGCCCAGGTCGACACCCTGGCGCGCTCCGCCTATCTGCGCTATCGCGAGGCTCTCGGGGAGAGCATCGGGGAGATTCCCGCCGGCCTCTATCCCGGCGACTATTTGCAGCCGGTCGGCCAAGAGCTCGCCGCCGCGCACGGGCGCAATCTATTGAGCGCCCCCGAAGGGCGCTGGCTGCCCCTGGTGCGCGAGGCGGCGGTCGCGGCCATGCTGGCGGCCATCAAGGACGATCTGGCGGCGCTCAACATTCGCCACGACGTCTTCTTTTCCGAGCGGTCGCTGACCGCCTGCGGCCACGATGAGGTGAAGGCGGCGATCGACGAATTGCGCGCCAAGGGCATGATTTTCGAGGGCCGCCTGCCCAAACCCAAGGGCCACGATGAGGCCGATTGGGAAGACCGTGAACAAACGCTTTTCAGGTCGACGGCCTTCGGCGATGATGTCGACCGCGCGCTGCAAAAATCGGACGGCAGCTATACCTATTTTGCCTCCGATCTAGCCTATCACCACAACAAGTTGGCCCGGGGCTTCCTCTCGCTGATCAACGTGTTCGGCGCCGACCACGTGGGCTACATCTCGCGCATGCGCGCGGCCGTCACGGCGCTCTCCGACGGCAAGGCCGACCTCGACATCAAGGTGTGCCAGCTTGTGAAGCTGCTGCGGGCCGGCGAGCCCGTGCGCATGTCCAAGCGCTCCGGGACCTTTGTGACGTTGCGTGAGGTCGTCGACGAGGTCGGCCGCGATCCCGTGCGTTTCATGATGCTCTACCGCAAGAACGATGCGCCGCTCGACTTCGACCTTGCCAAAGTGCTCGAGCAGTCCAAGGACAATCCGGTCTTCTATGTGCAGTACGCGCACACGCGCGCAAAGTCGGTGTTCCGCAATGTGGCGGAGGTCTTTCCCGGCCTGAGCGAGACCTCGCCCGAGCTCGTCCGGGCCGATCTTGGCCGCCTGACCGACCCCGGCGAAATCGACCTGATGCGCAAGCTGGCGAGCTTTCCCGTCATTCTCGCGGCCGCCGCCCGCAGCCATGAACCGCACCGCCTGGCGTTCTATCTCTATGATTTGGCTTCTGCTTTTCATGCCCAGTGGACCAAGGGCAATGAAATGCCACATTTGCGATTTATTCAGGCGGCCGATGGGACACTGACCACCGCGCGCCTGGCGCTTATCCTCGCCAATCAACAGGTGTTGGCGACGGGCTTGGCGATTCTCGGCGTACACGCGCCAGTTGAGATGCGCTAGAGTTGTGATTCGCAGGGGGCGAGCGGACAACGCGTTGAGGGGAAGCCGCGCATGTCGCGAAATGGTCCAATTGGACAACCCGGGGCACGGACACCAGGACGGCGGTCGACAGCCGAGCAGGATCCCTATGGGCAGTCCTCGGGCTGGCCGACCGCGCAGGGCGCCGATCCCGGCTATCCGCCCAATCCCGCCCAGCACAGCCAGGGCTACTATTTTCCGCAGGGCGCCGAACCCGACGCCAACCATGGCTACCCCGCGCAAGCCGTGAGCCAGCCGCTGCCGTTCGATCGCCTGCCGCCGTCGGCGCCCGCCGGGCAATGGGATCCCCAGCAGGGGCGTGACGCGGGCCATTATGACCTCGGCAGCTATCTGCCCGCCGCCGGCGACGCGCGCGGCTATGCGCAGGAGCCGCCGTTCCAGGGATCCGCCGACGGCCCCTTCCGCCACTATGGCGCCCCGCGCGAGGGCTACGCGGAGGGCGAGGACGACTACGAGGCCATGCACGACGAGGAGGGCGATGAACCCCGGCGCGGACGCCGCGGCCTGATGATCGCCGGCGCGCTGATCGGCGCCATCGGCCTCGGTGGGGCGATGGCCTACACGTACAAGACTTTTATCGCCACGCCGACGCGCGCTCCCGTGGTCAAGGTCGCCGATCCCGGGCCGACCAAGGTCAAGCCGTCGTTGTCCGGCGGCAAGGAGTTCGCCCACACGGACAAGAAGCTCCTCAACCGCCTCGATGACGAGGGCCAGCGCGGCGCCGGTGCCGCCGAGGACCGCAGCAGCGAGGATCCGAACGCCCCCCGCCGCGTGCGCAGCATTCCCATTTCTCCGGCGGGACAGGTGCCGGCGGCTGGCGCGGCCCCGGTCGTGCCCGGCATCACGCTCGACACTTTGGGCCCCTCGGGCGCGCCACAGCAACCCGCCCGCGTGCAGATCCCGGCTGGGCCGCCGCCGCAGCCAGCGGCGAGGTCCGAGGCGCCGATTGCGGCCCCGCCGGTCCGGGTGGTGGCGGCGCCGCCCGCCCCGTCCGCCGAGCCCGCACCGGCACCCGCCCGCAAGGCGGCAGTGCCCGCCCCGCCGCCCGCGCGGGAGGTCGCGCCAAAGGCCTCCGCGGGCGTGGTGACGGCCAGCACCACGGGCTACGTGGCCGTGCTGTCATCGCAAAAATCGCGCATGGACGCGCTAAAGGCCTTTGCCGACCTGCAGCAAAAGTACGGCGACGTGCTCTCGAGCAAGACGCCGGACGTGCAGGAGGCCAACCTCGGCGACAAGGGAATCTGGTACCGCGCCGTCGTCGGTCCCCCGGTATCGCGCGATGCGGCCTCGGGTATATGCTCCCAGCTCAAAGCGGCTGGCTACGCCGGCTGCTGGGTAACAGCCTACTAGGGGTGCGGGACCCGAGCCTGGGCGGCGCGGGAGAAAACCCGCAATCCAGGGGACCCGCATGCGATCAAGGTTCATTACTGGCCTGGCGGGCCAGGTGCTGAGCGCCCGCGAGGCCGCGCTGCTGAAGGCGGCGCAGCCCTGCGGCATCATCTTGTTCCAGCGCAACATCGGCGAGCCCGAGCAGGTGCGCCGGTTGGTGGAGGCGGCCCGGGCCGCCGTGGGGGCGGCGGACTTTCTCGTCCTCATCGACCAGGAAGGGGGCCGCGTGCAGCGCCTGCGGCCGCCCCATTGGCCCAATCGGCCGGCGGCCGCGCGCTACGGGGCCGCCCACGCGCTCAATCCCGAAGGCGCGGTGCGGGCGGCAAGATCGGCGGCGGGGCTCGCCGCCCGGGAACTCGTCGCCTTGGGCATCAACACCAGTTGTGCGCCGGTCCTCGACGTGCCCGTTCCCAGCGGGCACGACGTCATTGGTGATCGCGCCTACGGCGATACGCCGGAGCGGGTCATTGCGCTGGGGCGCGCGGTGGCCGAGGGCTTGCTGGCGGGCGGCGTGCTCCCCGTCATCAAGCACATTCCCGGACACGGCCGCGCGACCAAGGACAGTCATCGCGAATTGCCGACCGTGGCGGCCAGCCGCGCCGAGCTCGAGGGCGCAGATTTCCTGCCCTTCCGGGCGCTCGCGCACCTGCCCGCGGCGATGACGGCCCACGTCGTGTTCGCCGCCATCGATCCGGCGGCGCCTGCCAGCATTTCGGAGCGCGTGACGCGCGAGGTGATGCGCGGTTTTATCGGCTTTGATGGCCTGCTGATGAGCGATGACCTCGGCATGTCCGCGCTCACGGGCAGCCTGCCCGAGCGCGCGCAAGCCGTGCTGCGCGCCGGGTCCGACCTGGCACTTCTGTGCGGGGGCGACGTTGCCGAGATGGAGGCGGTGGCTGCCGGCGTTCCGCCGCTTGAGGGGGTCGCGCGCGCCCGCTTCGAGCGGGCCTGCGCCGCCATCGGCCCGCCCCAGGCGCTGGACGTGGCAGAGGCAGAGGCTTGTCTGGCCGAGGTTTTGCGCGCCGACGCCTGAATCAGTGTAGTCTTGCGGCCGATGATGCACAGCTTATCCACTGGTGCGGCACCGTGAACGGGTCCTCTAACACGAACGCCACCGACGCGGTGGCCCAGGTCGATTTTGCCGCCTGGGAGGCCTCCGAGGAGGTTCCTAGCGACGAGGAGGCCCTGGTGGTGGCCCTCGACGGCTTCGAGGGACCGCTCGATGTGCTGTTGATCTTGGCGCGCACCCAGAAGGTCGATCTTGCCAAGATCTCCGTGTTGGCATTGGCAGAGCAGTATCTTCTGTTCATTGCTCAGGCCCAGAAGCTGAGGCTCGAGCTGGCCGCGGACTACCTGGTGATGGCGGCCTGGCTCGCCTACCTGAAAAGCCGGCTGCTGCTGCCGCGCGAGAGCGCCGGCGACGACCAGCCGAGCGGCGAGGAGTTGGCCGCGCGGCTCGCCTTCCGCTTGCAGCGGCTCGAGGCCATGCGCGGCGCCGCGGCCACGCTGATGACCCGCAAACGTCTGGGGCGCGACGTTTTCGCGCGCGGCATGCCCGAAGGCGTGCGCACCATCAGGGTGCGCCAGTTCACCGCGGCGATCTACGATTTGCTCAAGGCCTACGCGGAGCAGCGCAAGCGCACCATCAAGCGCGTGCACGTGGTGCCGCGGCGCGTCGTGTGGTCGATCAAGGAGGCGCGCGACCGCCTGGAGGCGCTGGTGGGCAAGTGCGACGCGAGCTGGGTGCAGCTCGATATGTTCCTTGAGCAGTACGGCGCCGCACCCGACATCGCGCGCACCGCGCTCGCAAGCTCGTTCGGGGCCACGTTGGAGATGGCGCGCGATGGGCTCGTGGAACTCTCGCAGGCCGAACCCTTCGCCCCCATTTATGTGCGCAAGCGCGAAGCCGGGGCGCAATGGCAGCGCGTGACCTGAGCGTGTGGCGTCGGAGCTAGAACACTGCAAAAGAACAAGAGGACACCCATGGTTCCGCCGAAGCTCTCGGTGCGGCCGTCCGAAATCCGAGCCGACGAGGATGCTCGAGCGGCGGCCGAGGGCATGGTCGATCCCAGCGAGGTGATGGCGCACGAAGGCTGGCGGGGGCTCCCTTCCAATGTCGCGCACCTGCCCTCCGCCGATCGGCGCGAGCAGCTGCGCATTCTGGAGGCGCTTCTGTTCGCCGCCTCCGAACCGCTGGCCGAGGCGTACCTGGCGACGCACCTGAAATCGGAAGACGACGTGGCGGCCCTGCTCGACGAGCTCAAAGGATTTTATGCGAGCCGCGGCGTCAACCTGGTGCGGGTCGCCGGCAAGTGGGCGTTCCGCACGGCAGAGGACCTTTCCTATCTGTTGGAGCGCCATGCCACCGAACAGCGGCGCTTGTCGAAGGCCGCCATGGAGACCTTGGCGATCATCGCTTACCACCAGCCCGTCACGCGTGCGGAAATCGAGGAGATCCGGGGCGTCGCCGTCTCACCGGGCACGCTTGATGTCTTGATGGAGGTGGGCTGGGTGCGGCTCAGGGGCCGCCGGCGCGCCCCGGGGCGCCCGATCACCTATGGCACGACGGAGGACTTCCTCGATCACTTCGGGCTCGACGCCATCAAGGATCTGCCGGGCCTGGCCGAACTGAGGGGCGCGGGCCTGCTCGACAGCAACTTGCCGCCGGGTTTCACCGTGCCGGAGCCGACCGACGCGGCCGCGTTGATGCCGGACGAGGTCCCGCTCGATGCCGAGGAGGAGCCCGCCATGGGCTTTCTTGCCTTCGAGGCCGAGAGCGAGGATGAGGGCGGGAAGGGGCCGCCGCGGGGCGCGGCCTGAGCCGGGGCCACCTCTTTCGCGTTGCGGCTGCCAACGCCTTCACGCAAGCCAGCGCGAGCTCGCTATGATGGAGCGCTTTTGCCGCTGACCGCCGCCGGGACGCGGGGAGAGGCTTGGCGCGCCGTCAAGCATGGCCAAGCCGATCTCGGGCTAGCGCGCCGCGGCGGCGCCTGCAGGGGCGTCTTATTCTGGGCGCCCGCTTCTGGGGCAGCTCATTCTGGGGCAGCTGATTTGGGGCGCTCATTCTGGGCACGGGGGGCACCCCGGCCCTGGCTAGAGCCCCCGCCATAGGCTAGAAGGCAGCCTCAATTTTGACGACCTCGGCCATTGGGTTTCAGGGTTTGCCGCCGAGCGCGGCCGGCGCTCGTGGCACGGGCAAGGGCGCGGGCGTGATCTTCCCTCCTCGGCTGCGATCGACGGGCCCTGCCGCCGCCAGCGGGCCGATCGGTTCGGGCCGGGCCGCGGCCACCATTGCCGCACGCTTGACCTTCGATCGGCTCGAGCGCCGATTTGCGGCCACCGCCGCCCTCAATGGCTTCAGCCTCGATGTTGCCCCTGCCGAGGTGATCTGCCTGCTCGGCCCGTCCGGCTGCGGCAAGACCACGCTGTTGCGCGTCGCCTCCGGCATCGAAAGACCAACCGGCGGCCGCGTTCTCATCAACGATCGCGAGGTTGCCGGGCCCCAGCGCTTCGTGCCCCCCGAGCAACGCAATGTCGGCCTGATGTTTCAGGATTTCGCGCTCTTTCCGCACCTGACCATCATCGACAACGTGGCCTTCGGTCTGCGCGCGCTGCGGCGCGAGGATGCGCGCCGCGAAGCGGCGGCCGCGCTCGCCCGCGTCGGCTTGTCGCGCTATGCGGACGACTATCCACATACGCTCTCCGGCGGGGAGCAGCAGCGCGTTGCGCTCGCGCGCGCGATCGTGCCGCGTCCGGCCGTGATGCTGATGGACGAGCCGTTTTCAGGGCTCGACGTGCAGCTGCGCGAACGCCTGCAAGAGGAGACCCTGACCTTGCTGCGCGAAACGCGCGCCACCTGCCTGATCGTCACGCATGCCCCCGCCGAGGCGATCCGGCTCGGCGATCGCATCGCCGTCATGCGCGCGGGCCGGCTGGTGCAAGCCGGCAGGGCCGAAGAACTTTACCGCAATCCGGCCGATTTGTTCGTGGCGCGGCTCTTTTCCGAAATCAACGAAATCCCCTACACGGTCGAGGACGGGGCGCTGCGCACGCCCATCGGCGCCTTTGCCGTGCCGGGGCTCAGCGAGGGTGATGAGGCGATTTTGTGCATCCGGCGCCGCGCCATTCGGCTGGGTGCCGTCGGCACGGGCTTGCCTGGCCGCCTCCTGCGCGCGCGCTTCCTTGGAGATTTGATGCTGTTGGAAGTGGCGGTCGAGGGCTTCGAGCGGCCATTGCTGACGCTGGTGCGCGAGGGCGAGCAGCCGCACGAAGGCGAGGAAGTCGCCATCAGCGTCGATGCGCAAAGCGTGCTGGTATTTCCGGCCGAGGCGGCCCATGCAGATGACGGCGAATTAATCCCGAGCGCGCAGGAAAGACCTTAATTTCAATGGCATAGGCGCAGATACAAGCAGTGTGGCAACCTTGCTCCAATCGGCCCTTTCTGCGATAGTGCCGCCAAACCCCAAGCGTATGCAGCGCGGGCTGCGAGAGGAGCAAGCGAATGGGTAGCTTGAGTATTTGGCATTGGCTGCTGTTTTTGGCGGTGGCCCTGTTGATGTTCGGCGGCAGCGGCAAGATATCCTCAATCATGGGCGACGTTGCCAAGGGCATCAAAAGCTTCAAAAAGGGCATGGCCGAAGACGACGAGGCGCAGAAAGATGATGCGGCCAGGAAGGACGCCCCAGCCAAGGCGATCGACGGCGCGACTGCCAAGCCGGCCGAACCGGCCAGCGTTCAGGCGAACAAGGTCGGCTGAAAAAGCGGGCGTCGCTCCTCGAGGGGCGGCCCGGCGCACGCAGCCCCTCAGAGTTTGCCGCGCGCTCCCATGCGGTTAGGTTGAGCCGATGTTCGACATCACCTCTAGCAAACTCTTGATCCTCGGCATTGTGGCGCTGCTCGTCATCGGTCCCAAGGACCTGCCGGCGCTCCTGCGCACGATCGGCAAATACGTCGGCATCATCAAACGGCAGGCGGCGGAGTTTCGCGCCCAATTCGACGAGGCCATGCGCGAGTCGGAGCTGGCGGATCTGAGAAAGGACGTGGAGAGCCTCGGACGCGAAGCCGAGCAAACCATGCGTGCGGCCGAGCAGTCGGTGGAAAAGGACTGGGCGCAGGCCCAGGCGAGCGTCAACTCCGCGCTCGATAGCCCTCAGCCCCCGGCCGCGGAGCCTGACACAACCCCCAGCGCTGACGCTGCGACCCCCGGGCAAGCCGCCGCGGCTGCGCTCAACGGCGGCGGCGCCAGTCATGCCGAGCCGGCCGCGCTCGAAAGCGCACAGGTGAGCCCCGAGACCCAGCGCCCGGAGGATGCGGTGACGCACCAGGCCGAGACGCAGCAAGTCGAAAAGAGCGGAGCCTGATCTTGCCATGCAGGACACGGTTAACCGCGAGGGTCACGACGAAATTGAGGCTTCCAAGGCTCCCTTGATGGACCACCTGATCGAGCTGAGGCAGCGCATGATCTATGCGCTGATCGGCATCGGCATCGGTTTTTTCGTCTGCTTTGCCTTCGCCACCAATATCTACAATTTGCTGGTGTGGCCCTACCAGGTGGCGCGTGGGGAAGGGCAAAAGATCGAAATGATCTATACGGCCCCGCACGAATTCTTCTTCACCAAGCTGAAGCTCGCCCTGTTCGGCGCCGTCTTCCTCGCCTTCCCGCTGATCGCCTATCAGATCTACAAATTCGTCGCGCCCGGTCTCTACAAAAACGAACGCGAAGCCTTTCGTCCCTACCTGTTGTGGACCTTCTTGCTGTTCATCCTCGGCGCCATGGTGGTCTACTTCGTGGTCATGCCGCTGGCCATGAAGTTCTTTCTGTCGATGGAGCAGACCGGCGGGCAGGTCGAGATCCATCTGCAGGCCCGCGTCAGCGAATATCTGTCGTTGATCATGACGCTGATCTTGGGTTTCGGCATCATGTTCCAGCTGCCCGTGGTGCTGACCTTGCTGGCCCAGGCGGGCATCATCGGTGCGGACAACCTGCGCAGCTTCCGCCGCTACGCCATCGTCGCCATCACCGCGGCAGCGGGCATCTTGTCTCCCCCCGACCCCTTCAGCATGGTGGCCATGGCCTTGCCCACCATCCTGCTCTATGAGGCGGCGATCTTTGCCGTGGCGCGCGTGGAGAAGGCGCGGCTCGAAAGGGAGGCCGCGGCCCAGGCGGCAACGGGCTGAGCCGCTGAGCTCCGCGGGAGGGCCAACATCGCGCGCGGGCTGCGAGCGTGCCGCCACCGGCGCTGGCGGCCGTGGGCGCGGCTCGCCTGCCGCGTCGTGCCACGGCGCGGCCCTTGCGCCCGACCCCGCGGCTCGGGGCGCGCGCGCGAGCCCCCCACCAGCCGCGCCATCCCGCAGGCGCTGGATTAATTGCCCGCGATCCTGTAGCACACGCCCATTCGCGAGCCTGCATCTCTCGCGCACGGCACGTCCTCGCGCTTCCGGGCGTGGCAGTCTCCCTCGCAACGGGGAAGCCCGTTCGCCTCCCGGGAGTGCCGTCTCGCTTGCGCGATGATTGAGAGCGCGCGAGGCGAGCTTGGGTTCGGCGTAAGCCGTTGGCGCCGCCGCTGCGCGCCGTGTTTGCCCCGAGGACGGACGTAAGCGTGTTTGACATCAAGTGGATACGCGAGCATGGCGCCCTGTTCGATGCGGGCATGCAAAAGCGCGGCCTTTCTCCTGGCCACGACGTACCCTCGGCGGCGCAGTTGAGTGTGCTCGATGAGGTGCGTCGCGCGATCACCACGCGACTGCAGGACGCGCAGGCGCGCCGCAATGCGGCCTCTAAAGGGATTGGCCGAGCCAAGGCCGCCAAGGACGAAGCTGCGGCGACGACATTGATGGGCGAGGTGGCCGCCCTCAAGGACGAGCTGGCCCGCGGCGCCGAGGACGAGCGCCTCGCCGCGGCCAATTTGCAGCGTGCCTTGGAGGTCATTCCCAATCTGCCCCTGCCGGAGGTGCCGGTCGGCGCTGATGAAAAAGGCAACCAGGAAGTGCGGCGTGTCGGGCAGCCCGGCGGGTTCGCCTGGACGAACGGGCCAAAGCAGCACTTCGAGCTCGGCGAAGCCCTGGGACTGATGGACTTCGAGACGGCGGCCAAGCTGTCCGGGGCCCGCTTCGTCGTGCTCAAGGGCACCCTGGCGCGGCTGGAGCGTGCGCTGGCGGCCTTCATGCTCGATCTGCACACTGCGCCCGAGAAGAACGGCATCGGCGGCTACACGGAGTGCAATCCGCCGCTGCTGGTGCGGGATCACACCGCGTTTGGCACCGGCAATCTCCCGAAGTTCATGGATGACCTGTTTCAGACGCGCTTGAGCCAGGCGGAGGTCATTGCCGAGGCGGCGGGGGCGATGCAGCAGGCGCTGGAGCGTCGGCTTGTTAGCCTCTCCGGCGCCAAGGCTGCGCCTGCGAGGCCGGAAGCGAGCGGCGCCGCGGCTGTCGAGCTCGGGGCCGAGCTTCGCGCCCTCTTGAGCGCAAGCCGCCAGGACATGATCGAGGCCGCGACGCAGGCAATAGAGGGCAATGCCAGCCAGCGGTTGTGGCTTATTCCGACCGCCGAGGTCGCGCTCACCAATTTTGTGCGTGATGGGATCATCGATGCGGGCCAGCTGCCGCTGCGCCTCACCGCCTGGACGCCATGCTTTCGCTCCGAGGCCGGTGCCGCCGGCAAGGACACGCGCGGCATGATCCGCCAGCATCAATTCTCCAAGGTCGAGCTGGTATCGGTCACCACCCCCGAACACAGTTTGGCCGAGCACGAACGCATGACCGCCTGTGCCGAGGAGGTCCTGAAGCGGCTCGATTTGCCCTATCGCGTCATGCTGCTGTGTGGCGGTGATATGGGCTTTGCCGCGCAGAAGACCTACGACCTTGAAGTCTGGCTGCCGGGACAACACACCTACCGCGAGATCTCCTCCTGCTCCGTGTGCGGAGATTTCCAGGCGCGCCGTATGGATGCGCGCTACCGTCGCAAGGGCGGTAAACCCGAATACGTGCACACGCTGAACGGGTCCGGTCTGGCCGTGGGTCGCACGCTGATCGCCATCCTGGAGAACTATCAGCAGTCGGATGGTTCGGTCGCCATTCCCGAAGCGCTGGTGCCCTATATGGGTGGCCTGAAGCGCATCGAGCGCGCTTGAAATGCCTGTTGCGCACGCGCGCGTTCGCGCCGGTGCTCGGTCGACGGGGAGCCAACGCCGGCACCTCTACGCCTCTAAACACATTGCGCCGGCCGGCGCGGCCTATAGAGTTGAGCCATGCGGATCCTACTGACCAACGACGACGGCATCGACGCGCCGGGCCTGCACGCGCTGCGCGAGATCGCCCGTCAGCTCAGCGAGGATATCTGGGTATTTGCCCCGGAAACCAACCAGTCGGGCGCCAGCCACTCGCTCACTCTGCACGAGCCCCTGCGCATGCGGCCGATCGACGAACGCGCCTTCGCCGTGCGCGGAACGCCCACGGACAGCGTCATCATGGGCGTGCGCCATGTGCTGAAAGATAGCCCACCGGACCTCGTCCTGTCCGGCGTCAACCGCGGCGGTAACATGGCCGAGGACGTCACCTACTCGGGCACGATTGCCGGTGCCTTCGAGGGCACCATTCTCGGCATCCGTTCCATCGCGCTTTCGCAGGCTTTCGGTTTCGAACCGGGGCGGGCCGTGCGCTGGCAAACCGCCATCGCCCACGCACCCGAGCTGATCCGCAAGCTCCTGGCGACGGAGTGGCCGCCGTCGACGACGATGAACATCAACTTTCCCGACCGCGAGCCCGATCAGGTCTTAGGTGTGAGCGTGACCAGCCAAGGACGGCGCGACCCCGGCCTTTTGCATATCGACGAGCGGCAGGATACGTGGGGCAATCCCTACTACTGGTTGGCCTTCGAGCGGCGGCGCTCGGTGGCCGCGCAGGGCAGCGACCTCAGCGCCATCTACGCGGGGCGCATTTCGGTGACCCCACTCGATTTGGACCTCACCCATCACAGCTTGCGGCAAAGCCTGCAAGCTCTGTTGGAAAACGAGACGGGCTGAGCGGCGCCTTGGCCGCATCAGGGGCCCTCATCTGATACAACCTGGCAGCGCCCGCGGCGAGCCAACCTTGGCGTGCGCCCGCCGCTACCCCTCGCAAAGGCCTGGCCCTCACAAATGCCTGGCCCTCGCAAATGCCTGGCCCTCGCAAATGCCCCGCCCTCCCAAACGCCCGGGGCGCGCGCAGTGATCAGAGCGGAGATGCGCCGCAGCTCTTTGGCATCGTGCCCCGCTGTTGCGGGTCGCTCCCCCTGCGCGTTAACGGCACCTTAACTCGTTAAGGGTTAATGCAGGATGGGAGTAAGAGGTGTACCCCATGTCGAGTAACGCGCGTTGGCGCACTGCCTTGTCTCGGGCCCAGGCCGGCCGGGGCCTGGCTGTGGCGGTTTGCGTGTCCGTGAGCGCCTGCAGCGCCGATGTGACGCGCTTCGATTTTTCTGGCTTCAACCTCGCCGAAAACGATGCCGCAACCGGCGCCTTGCCGGGTTCCCCCGGCTATGCCCAGCGCCCCGGTCAAGGCCTCGACACGCCGCCCGGTGCCCCACCGCGCGGTGTGGGCGCGGCCAATCAGCCGCCCGCCCCCATCTACGACGGCAGTTATCCGGGCGCGCGGGTCGCCAGCACCCGCGAGCTTGCGCCGCAAACAACGACCCTGCCGCCGATCGTGCCCGAGCACCGGCCCGCACGAGAGCCCTCGCCCTTCTATGGGGCCGAACGCGGGCGCCCCGGGATGGCGCCCGAGGCCGCCGCCGAGCGCGCAGCGATCGCGCCGCGCGAGCCCTCCCCGCAGCGGCAAGGTGCCGCCGGGTCACCCGACAGCATCGAGGTCGGGCACGGTGACACCCTCTATGGCATTTCCAAGCGCTACGGCGTGGCCCTTGCCGACCTCATCGAGGCCAACGGCCTGCATCACGGGGCGAGCCTGAAGCCCGGCCAGCAGATCGTGCTGCCGCCGGGCACCTTGGCGCGCCACGCGCGGCGCGAGGCACGCGCCAAACCGTCGATCGCCATGGTGCCCGTTGCCAAGGTGGCGGTAACCCCCGACGCGGCTGATGCCAACGTTCCCGCGCGCGAGCCCGCCAGCGCCGCGAGCCAACCGGCGATGCCCTCGCCGCCGCCCGCCGCCGCCGTGCCGGGTGAGTGGGTGGGCAGCCACACCATCAAAAACGGGGAATCGCTGTACGGCATTGCGCGCCAGTACCGCGTGAGCCTCGCCGAATTGCAACGCGTCAACGGCATCGACAACCCCTTGCGGGTCAAGATCGGCACAAGCTTGAAGGTGCCGGGCACGGCCGCCGCCCCCGCGCCCGCCCGCGAGCTTGCCCCGGAGGCCCCACCGACGCCCAAAATCATCAATGCGCCGGCGGAAAGAAAGCAGGTTGCCGCCCGCAGCGACCAGGTCTCGGACGCCGAATCGGTCTCCGCCGCGGCACCGATCAGTGCGGCGGAGCAGAGCAGCGGACGCTTCCGCTGGCCCGCGCGCGGGCGTGTGATCGCCGGTTATGGCCGGCGTCCCGACGGCACCCAAAACGACGGCATCAATTTGGCCTTGCCGCAGGGCGCCGAAGTGCACGCCAGCGAAGGCGGCAAGGTCGCCTATGCCGGCAACGAGCTCAAAGGCTACGGCAATCTCATTCTTATCCGCCACGACAACGGCTGGGTGTCGGCCTACGCCCACAACGAACAATTGCTGGTCAAGCGCGACGACGTGGTGCAGCGGGGCCAGGTGATCGCCAAGGCCGGCAAGACCGGCTCGGTGGATCAGCCGCAGCTGCACTTCGAGCTGCGCCAGGGCTCCAAGCCCGTCGATCCGCTGCTGCATCTGGAAAAAAATTAGGGGCGCGCGGCCCCGTCCCACCGGGCGCCGACGGCGCGGGCTGAGGGCTGCGGGCCGGGGGCGGGGCTGCTGCCTAAGCCGCTGAAGAGAGCGGCGCTTTTGCCGCCACTGGGGGTCCCGTGCAGCCATGCCGCGGCCCCATTGACCAGCTGGAAAGTGCCCTGCGCCGATGCGCCTCGGCGAGGCTGGTAGACGCCGCGCGCAGCGGCGGCTAATGCTCGGCCGCAACCGGTCTCAAGCGACCTGCGAGGACCTATGGTGAATGCGGCGGCAGGCCCAAGCCCGCCAACGGGGGTGGCCCATCGGGACATGGCCAATGCGATTCGTGCCTTGGCCATGGATGCTGTTGAAGCGGCCAAGTCGGGGCATCCGGGCATGCCCATGGGCATGGCCGACGTGGCAACTGTGCTCTTCACGCAATTCCTGAAATTCGATGCCAACGACCCCGCGTGGCCCGATCGCGACCGGTTCGTGCTGTCGGCCGGCCACGGCTCGATGCTGCTCTATGCCCTTCTCTACCTCACGGGTTTTCCCGGCATGAGCCTGCATGAGCTGCGCAACTTCCGCCAGCTCGGCGCCAAGACGGCCGGCCATCCCGAGTATGGACACGCGCCCGGCATCGAAACCACCACCGGCCCCCTGGGCCAGGGGCTCGGCAATGCCGTGGGCATGGCGATCGCCGAGCGCCTGCTGCGCGAACGCTTTGGCGAGGCCATCGTCGATCACCACACCTATGTCATCGTCGGCGACGGCTGCCTGATGGAGGGCATCAGCCAGGAGGCGATCTCGCTCGCCGGTCACCTTAAACTTGGCAAGTTGATCGTGCTCTTCGATGACAATGCCATTTCCATCGACGGGCCAACCTCGCTGGCCCAATCCGACGAACCACTGCAGCGCTTCGCCGCCTCGGGCTGGGCCGTGCGAAGGATCGATGGTCAGGATCCCGCCGCCATTAGCGCGGCGCTCGCCGCCGCGCAGGGGTCCGACAGGCCGGTGCTGATCGCCTGCAAGACCACCATCGGCTTCGGCGCCCCGAACAAACAAGGCAAGGCCTCCGCCCACGGCGAGCCCTTGGGCGCGGAGGAGATCAAGGGGGCGCGGCAGAGCCTGGGCTGGCCCTACGCGCCCTTCGAGCTGCCCGACGCGGTGCTTTCCGCCTGGCGCGCCGCGGGAAGCAAAGGCTCCGCCGTGCGCCAGGCTTGGGCTGCCAGGGCCGGGGAGCACGCCGCGCTGCTCGCGCACGCCGCGCCGATCGATGCGGCGGCGCTCCAGACGGCCATTGCCGAGTGCAAGGCCGAGTTCGTGGCGACCCCGCCCAAGATTGCCACCCGCGTTGCCTCCCAGAAGGTCCTGGAGAAGCTGGTGCCGGCCATCCCTCACCTGATCGGCGGCTCGGCGGATCTGACGACCTCCAACGGCACCCGCACCAAGCATCACCAACCCATTACGGGCGAGGACTTCGGCGGCAACTACCTGCACTATGGCGTGCGCGAGCACGCCATGGCCGCGGCCATGAACGGCATGGCGCTGCACGGTGGCATCGTGCCCTACGGTGGCACCTTCCTGGTCTTTACCGACTACTGCCGTCCGGCGCTTCGGCTCTCGGCCTTAATGGGTGTGCGCGTCATCTACGTGATGACGCACGATTCCATCGGCCTCGGCGAGGACGGTCCGACCCACCAACCCATCGAGCATCTGGCCGCCCTGCGCGCCATCCCCAACCTCAACGTGTTCCGGCCCGCCGATGCCGTCGAGGTCGCCGAGTGCTGGGAGCTGGCGCTGGCGGCCGCCCACAGACCCTCGATCCTGGCGCTGACCCGGCAGGCGGTGCCGGCCCTGCGCAACCAGCACCAGGCGGAGAACCTGTCGGCCAGGGGCGCCTACGTGCTGGCCGAGGCGCCGACGGGGACCCGCCAGGTGACGCTGTTGGCGACGGGCTCAGAGGTGAGCGTGGCGCTCGCAGCGCGCGATCTCCTCGGCAAGGACGGCCTTGCGGCCGCGGTGGTATCGATGCCGTCGTGGGAACTGTTTGCGGCCCAGAGTGTTGCCTATCGCGCTCAAGTCTTGGGCAGCGCGCCGCGGCTTGCCGTGGAAGCCGCGGTCGGCCAGGGCTGGGAGCGCTGGACCGGCGACGGCGGGGGTTTTGTGGGTATGTCGCAATTCGGGGCCTCGGCCCCCGCTGCCAAGCTGTTCGAGCATTTTCACATCACGCCGGCCCACGTGGCAGCCGCCGCACGCGGCCTGACAAAACGCGCATGAAGTTTCAGAACCTCAAATCGACCGCCGGCATCGACCTGAAGGGCAAGCGCGCCTTGGTGCGCGCCGACCTCAACGTACCGGTCAAGGATGGCAAGGTCAGCGATGCAACGCGGCTCGAGCGCCTCCTGCCTGGCCTCAGCGACTTGGCTGGACGCGGCGCGCGCGTCATTGTCATCTCCCACTTCGGGCGCCCGCGCGATGGCCGCGATCCACGCCTGAGCCTCGCCCCCGTCGCCGAGAAACTGGGGGAGCTCATGGGCAAGCCCGTGCAGTTTGCCGAGGACTGCGTCGGCGAGCCGGCCGAGCGCACGGTTGCCGCACTGCTCCCGGGGCGCATCGCGGTGCTCGAGAACTTGCGCTTTCACAAGGGCGAGGAAAAAAACGATCCCGCCTTCGCCCAGCGCTTGGCGGCGTTGGGCGACATCTACATCAACGATGCTTTTTCCGCCGCGCACCGCGCGCACGCCTCCACGGCGGCGCTGGCCCATTTGCTGCCGGCCTACGCCGGCCCGCTGTTGCTGGAGGAGATCGACGCCCTCAATCGTGCGCTGGAACATCCCGTGCGGCCGATGGCGGCCGTGATCGGCGGCGCCAAAGTGTCGAGCAAGATTCCAGTTTTGAAGAACCTCGCCGGCAAGGTCGACAAGCTCATTATCGGCGGCGGCATGGCCAACACCTTTCTGCTGGCCGAAGGCGTCGAAATCGGCACCTCGTTGGCGGAGCCCGACCTGCAACAAACGGCGCTCGAGATCATGCACGCGGCCAAGGAGCGGCATTGTGAAGTTCTCTTGCCGCACGATGTCGTCATTGCTCCGGCCCTGGCGGCGGACGCGCGTCACCGCGTGGTGCCGACCCTTGCCGTCCCCGCCGAGCAGATGATCCTCGACGTCGGGCCCAAGACGGTGGCCCATTACGCCGGCGTGATCGAAGGCGCCAAGACGCTGTTGTGGAACGGTCCGCTCGGGGCTTTCGAAATCGAGGCCTTCGCGCACGGGACCGTCGCGCTGGCGCGGGCGGCAGCCAAGCTCACCAAGGCCGGACGGCTCCTCTCGGTGGCGGGCGGCGGCGACACCGTGGCCGCCCTCAACGCCGCCGGTGTGACCGACGATTTCAGCTACGTTTCGACCGCGGGCGGCGCCTTCCTGGAATGGCTGGAGGGCCGCGAACTGCCGGGGATCGTGGCGCTGACGGAGGCGCGCTGATGCGAAGGGCCCGGGCCGGTCGCGCGCCTTGCTTCCCAAGGGTTGCTCCCCCATCGCCTGCCCAGCGCGCCACGCATTGACACTGGCGCGGGGAGCTTTCACACATAGACCATGATCTGGCACCGACGTCTAATTGTGCAACTGATGGCCGGGCTGGCCTTGCTCGTCTCGGCGGGGCTCGCCGGCGCCGCCGAGGATGCCACCGAGCGCGAGCTCGAAAAGTATCGTCAGATGCTGAAAGCCGATCCCTGGTCCAATCCGGCGATGCTCGACGCCGATCGGGGGGAGAGCTTGTGGCGCGAACGGCGTGGGCCCAACAACGTCTCGCTCGAAGCTTGCGACCTCGGCAAAGGACCGGGCAAGGTCGAGGGCGCGTTCGCGGAATTGCCGCGCTACTTTGCCGATGCCGACAAGGTGCTGGATCTGGAATCGCGCCTCGTCTGGTGCATGGAAAAGCTGCAGGGTTTTGAGCGAAGCGCGCTGGTGCGGCGGCCCTACTCGAAGGCCAATCAGAGCGGCACCGAGCTCGAAGCGCTGACGACCTTTATCGCCAGCAAATCCAACGGCGCAACATTCGCCCCGTCGCTGCAGCATCCCAAGGAGCGCGCGGCGCTCGCGCTCGGGGAGGCCTTGTTCTTCCGCCGCCAGGGTCCACTCGATTTTGCCTGCGCCACCTGCCATGGCGACAGCGGTCGGCGCATCCGGCTGCAGTCCCTGCCTTACTTGAGCAGGCCCGAGGAGGCGCGCCTCATCGTCGGCGAGTGGCCCGCCTATCGCGTCTCGCAGGGGACGGTGATGACGCCGCAGCATCGCATTGCCGATTGCTACTGGCAGATGCGCCTGCCGCTCATCGATTACGGCTCCGATGTTACCGTGGCGCTGACGATGTATCTCGTCAACCAGGCGAAGGGCGGGCCGATCACGGCACCCGGCCTCAAGCGCTAGGAGTGGCCAACATGCGCACGCTGCTCGTTGGGGTCGGCATCGCCGGCGTGGCCGCCGCCAGCGCGCTGGCACAAGATGGCCTTGATCGCGCCGTGGTCGAGAAGGCGATCAAAGACAGTTGGCAGCAGGTTGCGCCGGACTGGGCCGCGCGGCTGGCCCAGGACGAAACGCAGCAGGCCTGCAGCCTCTACCGCAACAATCCTCCGCCGTCGCTGGCCAGCGCCATTCAGGCGGGCGCGCAGGCGAGCATCAAGTATCCGGCCGACGGCAAGCTGATGGGGGACTGGAAGAAGGGGGAAAAGCTGGCCCAAAGCGGGTATGGCATGCGCTTTACCGACTACCCGCCGCGCGCCGAGAACGGCGGCAACTGCTTCGCCTGTCATCAGCTCGACCCCAAGGAGCTGAGCTACGGCACGCTCGGCCCCAGCCTGGCGGCCTACGGCAAGGACCGCAAGTTCGCCCCGGCCGAGGCCAAAGCCGTCTATGACCGCATCTTTAACCCGCAGGCCGCCTTTGCCTGTGCAAACATGCCGCGCATGGGCGCCAATGGCTTCCTCAGCCTGGAGCAGATCGCCGATCTCACCGCCTACGTCATGTCGCCGGACAGTCCGGTTAACAAGTAGTAGCGTGGGGCTCGGCCGCCCGGTGCCTTGGAGCCAGGGATGATCACCCGTCGCCAATTTCTTGAGCTCGCGGGCGCTACCGCTGCGCTGTTGCACGGCGCTGGTCCCCTGGCGCGCGTCGCCGCGCAGCAGGCGATCCGCCAGGAGGACTTGCTGCGCTTCACCCCCAAGGGCCAGCTCACCCTCCTGCACATGGCCGACTGCCACGCACAGCTGATGCCCCTCTATTATCGCGAGCCCGCGCTCAACCTCGGCGTCGGCGAGGCCAAGGGCAAAATTCCCCACCTCACGGGCGAGGACTTCCTCAACGCCTTTGCCATTCCGCCCAGCTCGCTGCAGGCCTACATGCTGACCGCGGCGGATTTTACGGCCTTGGCCGCCACCTATGGACGTGTCGGCGGCATGGACCGCTTGGCGACCTTGGTGGCGGCGATCCGCGCCGAGCGCGGCGCCGAGCGCGTCCTGTTGCTGGACGGCGGGGATGCACTGCAGGGTTCCTACACCGCGCTCAAGTCCGAGGGCGCCGACATGGTGTCGGTGCTGCAGGCGCTCAAGGTCGACGCCCTTACCGGGCATTGGGAGTTCACGCTCGGCGAGCGCCGCATCAAGGACATCTTTGGCACGCTCGAGCGCAAGGGGTCCTCCGGCCTCAACCTCCTCGCCGGCAACGTGCGCGATACCGACATGGCCGAACCCGTGTTCCGGGGCTGGCGCATGTTCGAGCGCGGCGGCGTCAAGGTGGCCGTGATCGGCCAGGCATTCCCCTATACGCGCATCGCCAATCCGCGCTGGATGGTGCCAAACTGGTCCTTCGGCATTCGCGAGGATACGATCCGCAAATCTGTCGCCCTGGCGCGCACGCTGGGTGCGCAGGTCGTGGTCTTGCTCTCGCACAACGGCTTTGATGTCGATCGCAAGCTGGCCCGGCGCGTGCACGGCATCGACGTCATCCTCACCGCCCACACGCACGATGTCCTGCCGCAGCCCGTGAAGGTGGGCCGAACGCTGCTCGTCGCCTCCGGGTCGCATGGCAAGTTTTTATCGCGCCTTGATCTGGAGGTTGCCGACGGCCGCGTCAGCGATTTTTCCTATGCCTTGCTGCCGGTGCTGGCCGATGTCATTGCGCCGGACCCTGCGATGGCGGACCTGATCGCCGGCATTCGGGCGCCGCACGCGGCGATGCTGCGGACCGAGCTTGCGCACAATCACGGCCTGCTCTACCGGCGCGATAGTTTTGCCGGCACCTTCGATGACGTCATCTGTGATGCCCTGTTGGCGGCACGCGATGCGGAGATCGCGCTCTCGCCCGGCTTTCGCTGGGGGGCAACGCTGGCGCCCGGTCAGCCGATCACCTGGGAAGACGTCTACAACATGACGGCCATCACCTACCCGGCGGTCTACCGCCTCAAGATGAGCGGGGAGATGATCAAGGCCGTGCTCGAAGACGTCGCCGATAACCTGTTCAACCCCGATCCCTATTACCAGCAGGGCGGCGATATGGTGCGTGTGGGCGGCCTCGGCTACACGATGAACGTCGATGCGCCGATCGGCAGCCGCATCGGCAATTTGACGCTCCTGCGCACCGCCGCCCCGCTCGAGCCTGCCAAAACCTATGTGGTGGCGGGCTGGGGCTCGGTCAACGAAAACGTGGAAGGCCCGCCGGTCTGGGACCTGTTGGGGAATTATCTCAAGAGCCAGCGGGAGGTTAGCCCCACCCCGCGCCAGAGCGTAAAGATCGTGCGTGCGGGCGGCTGAGGCGCGCCCGGGCGCCTTGCGCCGCCGTGCCATTCGTCTTACCTGAGCCCGCAGGTTGCGGGCCACGAGAGGCTCCTTTGCTGACGCAAATCTATATCCACCTCGGGGTGGCCCTGGCCGGGCTGGTGAGCTTCCTGTCGCCCTGCGTGCTGCCGCTGGTGCCGCCCTATCTCGGTTACCTCGGTGGCACCACCATCGAGCAGATGACGAGCGCCCACGTCGGCAGCGAGCTGCGCCGGCGCGTGCTGCTGGCCGCGGTGTTCTTCGTCTTGGGCTTCACCACGGTGTTCGTTGCCTTGGGCGCGGGCGCCTCTGTGCTGGGCCAATGGGTCCAGAGCCACAAGGCCGAATTGGCGTTCATCGCCGGGCTGATCATCATCGGCTTCGGCCTGCATTTCCTCGGCGTCCTGCGCATCTCCATGCTCTATCGGGAAGCGCGGATCCATCGCGAGATGAAGGGCGCAAGTCTTGTCGGCGCCTTCCTGATGGGCCTCGCCTTCGCCTTTGGCTGGACGCCCTGCATCGGACCCGTGCTGGCGACGGTGTTGACGCTCGCGGCGCAGGACGGCAGCCTCCCGGCCGGCGTGCGGCTGCTGTTTGTCTACTCGCTGGGCCTTGGGTTGCCCTTCATCCTCGCCGCCGCCGCCATCGGCCCGTTCGTGCGCTTCCTCCAGCGCTTCAAGCGCCACCTCGGACGCATCGAGATGCTGATGGGGGTGCTCTTGGTCTTGACCGGCGTGCTGATCCTGACCGGCTCGCTCAACTGGTTCGGGCAATGGCTGATCGAAAGCGTGCCGGCGTTGGCGAAGATCGAAGAGTGGTTCACGCCAGAACGCCTGCAGACCGAGATCCTGAAAGAGGGAGCCGGCCGATGACGCAGCCGCCCCTCCCCACCCCCATTGCCTTGACGGTGGCCGGCTCCGACAGCTCCGGCGGCGCGGGGATCCAGGCCGATCTCAAGACCTTCACGGCGCTCGGCGTTTATGGCGCCTCCGTCATCACGGCGCTCACCGCGCAGAATACCCGCGGCGTCGCCGCGGTCGAGGCGGTGGGGCCGGACTTTGTGCTGGCCCAACTGGAGGCCGTGCTGTCCGACCTCGACGTCGCTGCCGTCAAGACCGGCATGCTCGCCAACGCGCCGATCGTCACGGCCGTCGCGCAGCGGCTCGCCGGGTGTGCGCGCGCGGGCCGGCCGCTCCCCGTCATCGTCGACCCGGTGATGGTGGCAACCAGCGGCGATGTCCTGCTCGCGGCCGATGCCGTTGCCGCCGTCCGGGACCAATTGGCCCCGCTGGCCGCGCTCCTCACCCCCAACCTGGCCGAGGCCGCGCAACTATTGGGTACCGACATGGCCGACAGCGAGGCCGCGGCCCAAGCCCAGGCCGAGGCCCTGTTTGCGCGCTGCGCCTGCCCCGTCCTCCTCAAAGGCGGCCACGGCGCCGGCGCCGAAGCCGTCGATCTCTTCTATGACGGGCGCAGCCTCACCCGGTTCGCGCGCCCGCGCCTGGAAACCCGCCACACCCACGGCACCGGCTGCGTGCTCTCCGCCGCCGTCACCGCGCTGATCGCCCGCGGGGCGCCTCTCAAGGCGGCCATTGCCGGGGCCAAGGCCTTTGTCTGGCAGGGCCTGCAGGCCGGCGCCAGCCTCGGCGTCGGAGGGGGGCGGGGGCCGGTCGACTGCCTGTTCGGCATCCGTGCCGCACCGCTTCCGATCCAGAATTTTGAGCCAAATGAATGACTTGCCCTGGTGGCACGCGGCGCCGCCGAGGTCGGCTGCGGCTGACTTTGCAGTCACAGGTCGCCGCTGCCGCGTCCAGGGGCGCGGAATTCCTTTTGCCCCGTGCCGCAATTCTGCATCATATTTTGTGGGTAATTCGTGGGTATGTTTCGGCGCGCCCCGAGCGCGGGGGTGGGGCGCGTGACGTTATTGGATCAAGGCGCGGGGATTGGACAAGGATGCACACCAGCATAGGGACCCTGGCGTTCGCGTTGAGCCTCGCCGCCGGCGCCGCCACTTTGACCGCAGCCCCCATCGAGGACCTGTCCGGCTATTGGTCGGGCTCGGGCTCGGTCACGCTCAGCAACGGCAGGACCGAGAGCGTCAAATGCGCCGTCACCTACAAGGTCTCCGAGGGCGGCGGGCAAGTGCGCCAAAGCATGCGCTGCGCCAGTGCCGACTATAGCATCAACGCCCTCGCCGAACTGCAGATCAAGGGCGGCCAGGTCTCCGGCAGCTGGGTGGAAAAGACCTACTCGGCCACGGGCCAAGTCAGCGGGCGCTACACGGGCAGCACCTTTGTACTGTCGATCGAGGGTGCCAACTTCACGGCGGCGATGAACGTGAGCGTCTCCGACTGCAAGCAGTCCATCAGCATCGCCCCCAAGGGTCTGGAAGTCTCCAAAATCTCCATCGGCCTCGGCAAGTGCTAACGCTGGGGCCTCGGCACGTGCTGGGGCCTCGGCACGTGCTGGGGCCTCGGCAAGTGCTGGGGCCTCGGCAAGGGCGAAAGCGGGGTGGCCACGTTTATGGCGGGACCACGGCAGCTCTGTGGCGAGGCTGCCACGGTGTTGGCGCGATCAACCGGCGCCAGGTTGCCGGCGCATCGGAAATTTGAGATGAAGTCCGTGTGGTGAGCGCTGCTGCGGGTAAGCGCGAAAAACCAAGCGGAATTTGCGGTGCGCGTCGAATAGACGGCTATGGGGGAGAGCAGAGCCTGCGTATCCAGGGACGCTGGGCTCGCTCAGTGAAAACCGGTCCGGTGATCCGGGCCGGTTTTTCTTTGTCTAGGGCCCACGACGGCTTGACAGGATAGCGGCGACGGCGCTCATGGCGCCCATGCCCGGCGTGCAACCTGGAGGCTTGGGATGGCCGCGTCGCTGCCGACCTTTGACGATCTGCTGGCGGCGCGCCGTCGCCTGGCGCAGCTGGCCTGCCTGACGCCCCTTATCGAGCACCCCGCGCTCAACCATGCGGCGGGCGGGCGGGTGCTGCTCAAGGCGGAGAACCTGCAAAGGGTCGGTGCCTTCAAGTTTCGCGGCGCCTACAACAAGATCGCCCAACTCGACGAGGCCGCCTATCCGGGCGGGGTGGTCGCCTGCTCATCGGGCAATCACGCCCAGGGCGTGGCCGCGGCGGCGACGCTGCGCGGTTTGCGCTCGGCGATCGTCATGCCCGCCGACGCGCCGCGCCTCAAAATCGAGCGCACCAAGGCCTTCGGTGGCGAGGTCGTGACCTATGATCGCGTCAGAGAGGATCGCGATGCCATTGCGCGCGAGATCTGCGCCAGGCGCGGCGCGGCTTATGTGCACCCCTTCGACGATAAGGATGTGATCGCGGGGCAGGGCACGGTCGGCCTCGAAATGATGGAACAAGCCGCGGCCATCGGCGTCACGCCGGACCTGGTGCTGGTTGGGGCTTCGGGTGGCGGTCTCATCAGCGGCGTGGCGATTGCCGTCAAGGAAAAGAGCCCCGCGACCGAAATCTGGAGCGTCGAACCGGCGGGCTTTGACGACCTTGCCCGCTCGCTGCGCAACGGCCAGCGCGAGCGCAACGCCCAGCTCTCGGGTTCGATTTGCGATGCGCTTCTCGCCGCCACACCTGGCGAGATGACGTTCGAAGTGGCGCGGCGGCACCTGGCCGGCGGTCTGGCGGTGAGCGACGCGGAGGCCAAAGCCGCCGTGCGCTTCGCCTTCCGCGAGCTCAAACTCGTGCTCGAGCCCGGCGGAGCCGTCTCGCTCGCGGCCATCCTCGCCGGCAAAATCGCGCTCGATGGGCGCACCGTGGCGGGGGTTCTCTCCGGCGGCAATATCGATCCTTCGCTGTTCGCCGACATTATTCAGGACCAGCCGCTGGCCGCATGATCCTTGCGCCTCCCGCGCGCGAGCGACGCGCCATGGCCGTGCGCGTGTCGGCGATGTTCGCCGCCATTTTTTTTGTCACCGGCAATTTTGTTCCCTATCTGCCGGTGTGGCTCGCCTGGCGGGAGCTGACGGCGCGCGAGATCGCCATCATCAGCGCCTGCCCACTGTTCGTGCGCGTGCTGGTGACCCCCGCAATCGCCTTCGCCGCCGATCGCAGCGCCGATCACCGCCGCTTTCTGATCATGCTCGCCTGGGCGGCGGTGGCGAGCCAGCTGCTGCTCGCCCAGATGCGCGGCTTTTACCCGATTTTGCTCACTTCCGTGCTGGTGGCCCTGGCCTGGACCAGCATCATGCCCTTGGCGGAGGCGATCGCCGTCAAGGGCATGCACAGGGTGAGGCTCGATTACGGCCGCATGCGCCTGTGGGGCTCGATCAGTTTCAGCGTGGCGGCCTTAGCGGGCGGTTGGCTTATTGAGCGCACCGACCCCGCGGCGATTTTCTGGCTGTTGATTGGCGGATCGGTATGGCTTGCCGCAACGGCGCACGCGTTGGCCGAGCCGGCCCCGGCGGCGGGCCCCCGCGCGCCACGCGGTGGGCGTCCCAAGGCGCGCGAGGTCGCGGGCCTGTTGGCCTCGCAACAATTTCTGCTCTTTTTGCTGGCGGCCGGAGCGATCCAGGCGGCGCACGCCGTCTTCTACACCTTCGGCACCCTGCACTGGAACGCGCTGGGCATATCGACGCTCGTGGCCGGGCTGCTGTGGACCGTGGGGATCGCCGCCGAGATCCTCATTTTTGCCTATTCGGCGGCGCTGATCCGGCGTGTGGGACCGAGCGCGCTCTTGGTGATCGCGGCGGCAGGCGCCGTCACGCGCTGGACCGCAATGGCCTTCGACCCGCCGGTTTGGCTGCTGTTTTTCCTGCAGGCTCTGCACGGCCTGACCTTTGGGGCCACCCACGTCGGCGCCATTCACTTCCTGGCGCGCCGCATCCCGGAACGGCAGGGCGGCACCGCCCAGGCGCTCTATGCCGCGGTGACCTCGGGGGTCCTTCTCGGCGGCACAACGCTGCTGGTCGGCCCGCTCTATGCCGAGTTCGGCGGCGGTGCCTATTTCGCCATGGCCGCGCTGGCCGCGCTTGGCTTTTTGGCGGCCCTCGGCCTCGAGCGCTTGCCGCAAGCCGCAGCGGCAAGCGGCGCCGAGGCGCCGTCGCTGCCGGCCAAGGACGGCGATGCGTGAGGGGCGCGCATCTGGCCAAGCGAAGCTGGCGTGCCCTTGGCTCACCGCGGTTGCAGGCACGCGATTTGCCGTATAGGCGAAGTTGCCCCGGCGTGCCGGGGATGGCGAACGACAAAGAGACTTGGGCGCCCCGACAGCGCGGGTAGAAGGCGAAGGAGCTGCAATGGCTGGGACCGATGTGATCGTGCTGGGCGCCGGCATGGTTGGCGTTTCGACGGCGCTCAATCTGCAAAAGCGCGGGCAGTCCGTGGTGCTGGTCGACCGCCGCGGGGCGGGCGAGGAGACGAGCTACGGCAACACCGGCATCATCCAGCGCGAGGGCGTGGTGCCCTACCCGTTTCCGCGCGACGTTCGCCTGCTCCTGCGCTACGCCTTCAACCAGCTGCCGGAATCGCAGCTCGATTGGCGCGCGCTGCCCGTCATCGCTCCCTGGCTCTTTCGCTATTGGCGCGCCTCGACGCCGGAAGCGGTCGCCGCCACCTCACGGGGGGCGCGCCCGCTGATCGAGCGCTGCGTGATCGAGCACGAGACCTTGATGGGCGAAGCCGGCGTTCTCGGACTGATGCGCCGCACCGGCTATCTCAAGCTTTATCGCTCGGCGCCGGCGCTCGACAGCGCCATGCTCAAGGACAAGGCGGCGAGTGAGACCTATGGCGTCAATTTCGAGATGGTGAGCGGGAACGCTCTCGCCGCCATGGAGCCGCATCTCAAGGGCGCGCTGGCGGGCGCCATGTTCATGCCCGATCCGGTCAGCGTCTCGGATCCGGAGGCGGTGACCAAGGCCTATGCGCGGCTGTTTCAAGAGCGCGGCGGCCGCTTTCAACGCGGCGAGGCCGGTACACTGCAATCGACACCGGCGGGGTGGGAGGTGCAAACGGCGAGCGGCAGCGTTACCGCGGCCGCCGTGGTGATCGCGCTCGGCCCCTGGTCCAATACCATCTTTCGCCGGCTCGGCTATCGCATCCCCTTCGGCGTCAAGCGTGGCTACCACATGCATTATCGCGCCGAGGGCAACGCCACTCTCAATCGCCCCGTGATCGATGCCGAGTATGGCTATGCGCTGACGCCGATGACGCGCGGCGTCCGCCTGACCACCGGCGCCGAATTTGCCCTGCGCGACGCGCCGCCCACGCCGGTGCAGCTGGCCCGGGTCGAGCCCCTGGCGCGGCAGATTTTTCCGCTTGGCGAGCGCCTCGATGTGGAACCCTGGCTGGGCCGGCGTCCGTGTTTACCCGACATGCTGCCGGCCGTCGGCCGTGGCGCGCGTCACAGCGGCCTGTGGTTCAACTTCGGCCATCATCATTTGGGCTTCACGCTCGGACCGGTCACCGGTCGTCTCCTGGCGGAGATGATGACCGGGGAGACGCCCTTCACCGACACGGCGCCCTATGCCCCCGAGCGCTTCGGCTCATGAGCGATTGAAATCGCGTTGCAGGATGGGCCTTGGCGTGAGCGGCCCGCAGGCCTTGCCGGTCCAGGCCCCACCGCTGTCGAGACAAGCCCTCACCAGCTGCTCGCGGTGCGCTTGCCAGCCGAACAGCAAAGCGAGCGCGCCGACGAGGGCCAGGGCGATGATGAGGCGCCGGCGGCTCATGGCGCGCGTCCCCCGGCAAACCTGTCGCGCCAGGCCGGCAGTGCGCCCGCAAATGGCAGTGCGCTCGCCGAATAGACCGCGCGGGCGACGGAGCGGGCGATGCAGTCCGCGGCGGCGAGGCCGATTTCGGTCAAATGCACGAGACCTTCGGCCATCGGCTTCTTGAGCATGGCGGCGGCGACCACCGTGTCGCCATCCATCGGCGCGTGCGCCGGGCGGATGGCGCGGGCGAGGCCGTCATCGGCCATCAAGGCGAGGCGCTTGGCTTGCGCCTTGCTCATGATCGCATCGGTGGCCACGAAGGCGATGCTCGTCGACGGCGGGGCGCCGGCTTTGATGGTGAGATCGAGCGCACCCGCGACGGGCATCTGCGGCGCGCCGAGCCCGCCAAACTCGCCGTCGAGCTCCCAGGGTGCAGCCCAGAAATGCGGGCCCGCGCCCATGATCACGCTGCCCACGGCATTGACGACGACAATGGCCCCGACGGCAAAACCGGAGGCCGTCGTCACGCTGGCGGAGCCGAGCCCGCCCTTGAGATTGGCGGTGGTGGCGCCGAAGCCGCCACCGACACTGCCAAGCGCAAAGGCGCCGGCGCCGGCGCCGGCGGCGGCCTGCCAGCCGAGCTCCCAGTAGGGAGGCATGCGCCCCCAGGCCTTGTTCCCACCGTTGAGGAGATCGAAGCAGATGGCCTGGGCCACCACTGGCACCATGGCCGCGCCGAACTTGAGACCCCTGCCTTTCGTGCGCAAAAACGACACCACCCCACCGGCCGCGTCGAGCCCGAACACCGAGCCGCCGGAAAGCACGACGCCATCAAGACCGGCCACCATCATCTCGGGTTCGAGGAGCGCGGTGTCGCGACCGCCGGGCGCGCCGCCGCGCATGGTACCGGAGGCAACGTTGTCGCGTTCGAGCAGGATGGCGGTGACCCCGCTGGCGACGGCCCTGTCCTCGGCATGGCCAACGCTCACGCCGGGCACGTCGGTGATCAGGTTCAATCGATCGGGCACGAAAATACTGCTCCGGCTGTGCTCCGGTCAGGCCCGCGGCGCTCTGGCTCGGCGCCGCTGTTGCGCCAAAATGCGAAGAGGCAGCCCCGCGGGGCTGCCTCCAGCATGGCTCTTGGCTCAGCGCCCTCGCGCGGCTCACTCCTGGAAGTAGGTGATCTTACCTTCCGGGTTCTTTTTCCAAACGTACATCACATAGTCGAGACGCGTGATATCACCTTTTTTGTTGTAGGCCAGGTCGCCGATCACCGTCTTGAAGGCCTTCCCGCCCTTGGTGGCCTCCGCAACCTTCTTGGGCTCGAGGGACTTGGCGTCGGCGGCGGCCATGGCGATGACCTGCAGCGCGGCGTAGCTGTAGAGCGTGTAGGCCTCAGGGTTGATGTTCTTGGCGGCGAACTTCTTGACCGCTTCGGCCGCCGCCGGGTTCTTGCGCGGATCGGGGCCGAAGGTCATCAGTGTACCTTCGACGCCAGGCCCGCCGATCGAGGCAAACTCGTCCGAGGTGATGCCGTCGCCGCCCATCAGAGGCGCCTTGACGCCCTGGTCGCGCATCTGCCGCACGATCAGCCCACCCTCCGTATGCAAGCCGCCCCAGTAGACGACGTCGGCGCCGGAGGCCTTGATCTTGGAGACGAGGGCGGAGAAATCCTTCTCGCCGATGTTGATGCCCTCGTACAGCACCTCCTTCATGCCACCCTTGGTCATGGCCTTTTTGGTCTCGTCGGCGAGGCCCTGCCCATAGGTGGTCTTGTCGTGAATGATGGCGACCTTCTTGCCCTTGAACTTGTCGAGGATGTACTTGCCCGCCACTTCACCTTGCTGGTCGTCGCGGCCGCAGGTCCGGAACACGTTCCAGAGGTTGCGCTCGGTGATCCGGGGATTGGTCGCCGACGGCGTGATCATGTAGATGCCGTTTTCCTGGTAGACCTCGGAGGCCGGCATCGTCACCCCAGAGTTGAAGTGACCGACCACGAACTTGACGCCATCGCCGGCCATCTTGTTGGCCACCGAGACGCCCTGCTTGGGATCGGAAGCATCGTCGCCGAACACGAGCTCGATCTTTTGTCCGTTGATGCCGCCTTTTTCGTTGAGATCGGCGGCGGCCTGCTCGGCCCCGTTCTTCAATTGCGCCCCGAAGGCCGCGTTCGGGCCTGTCAAGGGACCGGCCACGCCGACCTTGAGCTGGGCAGAAGCGCCGCCGGCGCCCACGAGCGCTGCCGCGGCGATGGCCAAGGCTGGCCAAAGCACCTTTTTCATGAAAGCCTCCGTTTGATCCGATACTGACAGGCTCCGGCGGTGCGAGCCCGCCTCGGCGTGCATGATTCAACGAAAGCAGAGCCGAGTCACGCCGATTTGCCGGGCCTTATGGCGCCGATCTGCGCCCGAATGATGGCTGCCTAGCCCGCGCGCCGCCAGCCCAAGAGCCCGCTGCGCTTGAACAGCCAGCCGTACTGCGTCGTCATCTGGCGGGCGCGCACCAGGCGGAAGCCGAAGGCAGCAAACAAGAGAGCGACAAGAAAATCAATGGCGTAGCTGCTGGGCGAAAGCAGCGGCTCCTCGAACAGGGCAAAATGGCAAAAACGTACGCCGGCGGCCAGCAACAGGGCGTAGAGCGGCACCTGGCGAAAGGGGCGCCACGTCTGTGCGATGGCCTTGCCCGAGGCATAGGCCGCCGCCCCGCCGATGATCACCGTCAGCAGCAGAAAGATCCACAGCACATTGTCGCCGCCTGCATAGAGATTATCGCCGAGCGCACTAATCATGGCGACCGCCTTCCAGATAGGCGGCCCTGATTTCGGGCCGCGCCAGCAGCTCCCTGCCGGTGCCACTCATGGTGATGAGCCCGCTCACCATGACGTAGCCGCGATGCGCGAGCTTCAGGGCATGAAAGGCGTTCTGCTCGACCAGGAAGACGGTCATGCCCTGGCGATTGAGCTCGCCGATCACCGCAAAGATCTGTTTGACGATCAGCGGCGCAAGGCCGAGCGAGGGCTCATCCAGCAACAACAGCTTGGGCCGGCTCATGAGGGCGCGCGCGATCGCCAGCATTTGTTGTTCGCCGCCTGACAGCGTGCCACCGCGCTGCTCGAGGCGGCGCGCCAGCACCGGGAACAAGCGGCAGACGCGTTCCAAGTCCTCCGCAAAGTGGCGCCCATCGTCGATCTCGGCGCCCATTTGCAGGTTCTCGCGCACCGTCATGCGCGGGAAAATGCGCCGCCCTTCCGGCGACTGGGCGATGCGCAGGCGAGCGATGGCGTGCGTCGGCAGGTCCGTGATGTCGCGGCCCTGGTAGATGATGCGGCCTTCGCGCGCCCGCGGGTTGCCGAAGATCGTCATCATCAACGTCGACTTGCCGGCGCCGTTGGCGCCGATCAGGGTGACGATCTCGCCTTCGGCAACATCGATGGCGACGCCTTTGAGCGCCATGATGTTGCCGTAGAAGCTTTTGACGTTCTGCACCGACAAGAGCGGCTCACTCATTGCGTGATCTCCGCTTCGGCCTCTTCCACCTCCTCGTCTTCCACGCCGAGATAGGCGGCGATCACCTTCGGGTCGTTGCGCACGTGATCGGGCGGCCCGTCGGAAATTTTCTGTCCGTATTCGAGCACGACGATGTGGTCGGAAATCTCCATCACCACGGACATGTCATGCTCGATGAGGAGCAATGAGGTGGCATGCTCGACCTGCAGCGACTTCAAAAAGCGCTTGAGGTCGGCGGATTCGCGCGGGTTGAGGCCGGCCGCGGGCTCGTCGAGACACAGCAGCATGGGCTCCGTGCACATCGCGCGGGCGATTTCGAGGCGGCGCTGCGCACCATAGGGCAAATCCCCCGCCGCATCGTCGGCGCGCTCGGTCAAGCCGACCTTGTCCAACCAGTATTTGGCCTTCTCCAGCGCGCTCGCCTCGGCCTGGCTGTACTGCGGGGCGCCGAGCAGGCCGAGCACGGTCCAGCCCGAGGCGGCCATCAAGCGGTTGTGTTGGGCGACGATCAGATTTTCCAGCACGGTCATGCCGGCAAACAAGCGAATGTTTTGGAAGGTACGCGCCACCTTGGCGCGCGCGGCGATCTGGTAGTCGGGCATGCGCTCCAGCAGGAATAATTCGCCGCCGGCAATGGGCGTGGCGCGCGCCCCCGACGCCGTCAGCCGATCGATCTCGTCGGCGGCCGGCGTCGCATCGCTCAAGTTCAGCAGCAGCCGACCGCCCGAGGGTTTGTAAAAGCCGGTGATGCAGTTGAAGACCGTGGTCTTGCCCGCGCCGTTGGGGCCGATGATGGCGGTGATCTCGCCGCGCGCGGCCGAGAACGACAAATTGTCGATGGCCACCAGGCCGCCAAACCGCATGGTCAGGCGCTCGACCGTCAGCAGCGGTGGTTGCGCGGCGCGCATCAGCCGTGCCCCTCTTGCACGAGGTCGGCCCGCACGCGGCGGCGCTCGTGCAGAAAGATCGAAGGCATCCGAAAGGCGATCAGGCCTCGCGGTTTCCAGATCATGACCAGCACCATGGCGAGACCGAACAGCAGCATGCGGTATTGCGTGGGTTCGAACTGGGGCCCGAAAATGCGGCGCAGCCAATCGAGCTCGCGCAGGATCTCGGTGCCGCCGATCATCGCCACCGCGGCGATGGCGACGCCGATTTGGCTGCCCATGCCGCCCAAGACCACGATGGCGAGCACGATGGCGCTTTCCATGAAGGTGAAGGACTCAGGACTGATGAAGCCCTGGCGCGCGGCGAAGAATGCTCCGGCAAAACCGCCGAAGCCCGCGCCGATGGCAAAGGCCGTGAGCTTGGTCGTGGTGGTGTTGATGCCGAGCGAGCGGCAGGCGATTTCGTCCTCGCGCAAGGCTTCCCAGGCGCGGCCGATCGGCAGACGACGCAGGCGCAGCGTGACCCAATTGGTGAGGAGGGCCAGCACCAGGATGACATAAAACAGAAAGATCGCCCGGTGCACGGGGGAGAACTCGAGGTTGAAGAAGGCGGCAAAACCTTCCTCGCTGGCGTTGAAGGGTAGGCCCAACAGCGTCGGGCGCGGAATGCCGGAGATGCCGGCATACCCGCCCGTCACCGGCACCCAATTGATCAGGATCAGGCGGATGATCTCGCCGAAAGCCAAGGTGACGATCGCGAGGTAGTCGCCGCGCAGGCGCAACACGGGAAAGCCGAGCAGGATCCCCCAGAACGCCGCGAGAATGCCGGCCAGCGGCAAGCAGATCCAAAAGCTCAAGCCGAAGTTTTGCGCCAAGAGTGCGCTGGAGTAGGCGCCGACGGCATAGAAGGCGACATAGCCCAGGTCGAGCAGGCCGGCGAGACCCACCACGATGTTCAGGCCCCATCCCAGCATGATGTAGATCATGATCTGGATGCCGAAATTGTCGATCCACTTGATGGCGCCGGCCCTGCCCGTCAGGGCGAGCGCGAGCAGGGGATAGAGCGCAAGCATGCCGAGGCCGATGACGGCGAGGCTGCGCGCGGCAGCCTCGCGCCAGCCGCCGACGCTGACGGGCTTCCGGCGCGCCGGCCGGCGCTTGCGCGCGCCGAACAGGAGATAGGCAAGCCGGGCGGCAAAGGCGCCCGCGACGGCGACTGCCACATAGCCCCAGCGCGGTTGCAGGATCAGTTCGTTGGAAATGTTCTGCTCGGTGCGCAGGGCGAGGATCGGCACGGCGAGACCGAGCGCAAGCAGCGCGGTGCCGAGCGCGTCGGTGGCGGCGTTGGCCAGCCACCGCCATGGGCTCTGTGAGGCTTCCGCCCGCGCGCTCGCCATCGCCGTCACACCTTCTCGACCTCGGGCTTGCCCAGCAGGCCGGAGGGCAGGAACACCAGCGTGATGGCAAGGATGGAGAAGGTGGCGACATCTTTGTAGTCGATGGAAAAATAGGCCGACCACAGCGTTTCAATGAGGCCGATCAACAAGCCGCCCAGCACCGCCCCGGGCAGCGAGCCGATGCCGCCCAGAACCGCGGCGGTGAAGGCCTTGACCCCTGGAACGAAGCCATCGGAAAAGCTGACGACACCGTAGTAGATCATGAAGAGCAGGCCGGCGACGGCGGCGAGCGCGGCGCCGATCACGAAGGTGAGCGAAATGGTCCTGTCGACGTCGATGCCGAGCAGGGAGGCCATGCGTTGATCCTGCTCGCAGGCGCGTTGCGCCCGCCCCAGTGCCGTGTTCTGCACGATGTACCAGAAGGCGGCGAGCAGGAGCACGGTGACGCCGACGATCAGGATCTGCTTGTAGGAGAGGGTGACGGCGTAATTTTCGCCCTCGTGCAAGGTGAGGACGGTTTCGAAGAAGGACGGCACCGGCTTGTTGCGCGGCCCTTGCGTGACTTGCACCAGATTGGAAAGAAAGATCGACATGCCGATCGCCGAAATCAGCGGAGCGAGCCGGAAGGAGCCGCGCAGCGGGCGGTAAGCCAGGCGTTCGATGGCCCAGGCCCACAGCGAGGTCAGCAGCATGCCGAGGACGAGCACGATCAAGAGCGCCAGCGCCAGCGAGCCAAAGCCCAGGATTTGGGTGAGCGCCAACAGGAAGATCAAGGCGATGAAGGTCGAGAGCATGAAGACATCGCCATGCGCGAAATTCACCATGCCGATGATGCCGAACACCATCGTGTAGCCGATGGCGATGAGGCCATAGATCGAGCCCAAGGTGACGCCGTTGATGAGCTGTTGGAAGAAGTATTCCATAAGGGGGGCCCGCCTGCCTGCGCGCGCTCGCGCGCCTATTTCGAGTCGTCCCGAGCAAGCTAGCAGACCCGTTTGCGCCGCGTCACCTCGCTCGCAAAACCGAGCGCCGGTTTAGGGTCGGTTGGCGCCCGGCGACCACAAGGCCAAAAAAAGGCACCTTCGGCCCGCCCCGCAGCAGGGTGCGCCTGGAGCGCCTGCCGCCAGGCCCAACGGGACCAAAACGGGCCCAAACGGGCCCGGCAGGCCTTTAGAGCATGTTATGGGTGCCGTCGCAGTAGGGCCGGTCGTCCGTTCCCTTGCAGCCGCACAGGTTCACCGTCCCCGAGGCCGTGGCGACAAACCGCAGCGGCTCAAAACCGGTAAGCTTGTGGGAACCATCACAGAAGGGCTGCTTGGCCGAACGCCCGCAGACGCACCAGAAGTAGGCCCGGCCTTCGACCAGCTCCACCTGGTAGGGGCCCTTTTGCGCGCAGATCGGCTCGTCGGACATGGGCATTCCTCGGTAGTTCGGACCCGGCCCCCAGGGGTTGAGATCGCGCCGTCAGTGCCGGCGCCGGGGGCCACCTCCCCCGCGGGTCAGGTGACGTTGAGCTTGATCTTTTCGACGACCTTGTTGCCGCCGTCCTCGACCCAGGTGAATTCGAACTCGCCCGGCCCTGGCACCTTCATGAAAAACGACAGATAGGGGTTGGCGGAGATGCCGGGCTGCAGGTCCGCCTTGAAAACCTCGTTGCCCGCGAAGGTCGCGGAGAAGGAATTGATGATGTTGCGCGGGATCACCTTGCCCTCCGGATCCTTGCGCTGGCCCGTCTCCATGACGTGGGAGATCAGGGTCTTGACCTCGATGAGATCGCCCGCCTTGGCGGCATCGGGCAGCTTGACGCGTGGCTTGTTCATGTCCCGCTCCTTCCCACGGCTAGCCGCCGCAGCCTCCGATCGTAACCTTCACGGTGCGCCGACCGAGCAGGAACCGGCCGTCGCTGAGCTCGGCGAGCCCGATCACCTCCTGCGTGCGCGCCAGGCGCATGCGGGTTGCCGCCGACGCCTTACCCGAGAGCGGGCTGAAGCGGAAGGTGGCAACCCCAGGCTGCGGGTTTTCCGTGGCGATCACGTGGATCGCCCTGACGTAGTCGGTGGGCGTCATCGGGCTGTCGACCGAGACCGTGAGCGGCACGGTATTGCCGTTCTCGGCAATTTCGGGCAACTCCAAGGTCACCTTGCCTTCGATGGGTTTGGCGTCGCCGACCAGGTTTTTCAGCATCTGCTGCCAGGCGGGCTCCGTCACCTGCGCGCTGAGCGGCCCCGCGGCGAGCGAAAGGAAGGCGAGCGCCGCCGCGCCAGCGGCAAATTGTCGGCGATCGAGCAGCCCTGGCGTGTTTGCCTCAACCATCTCCTCAGTCATCCCAGATCCTGTGCTGCCTGATGGCGCCTGGCGGCTGCCGACGCGCGCAACATAAGCCCTGCGCCGGCTTTGCCAAGGGGCCGGCGCAACCCCTTTGGCCCAGTATGCCGTGAACCGAGCGCGCAATCCACAGCTGAGGGCCCAGTTCAGGCCGCACGCGTATCAGGCCACGATCAGGCCACCGGGGCGCAAACTTTTCGCCGCACCCCAGGCCCACACTGCTCCGGTCGACGTTTACCTCGCCCGCCGCGCGGCTTTGCGAGTTCACATTCTTCAGCCATACTCGCGTGCGGCGGCACCCCCAAGGTTTTTTATGGCGGCGGTGGGACGATGGGGGGGCGCCCGCGCTGTGCGCCGCCGGGCGCATCCTGGCGATGGACTTTGAACGGTCTGCTGCCTGAGCGGAAGCGATAATCCTGGTGCGCCGGATCTGACCTCCGGCCGCGTCGTCGGGACAAGGTGGGCGGATGATTTCGAGACGGGGCTTTGCGCGGCTGCTGGGGCGGGCGGGCGCCGGCGCGCTGGCGAGCGGGTCCTTGGCCTCTTTTGCCATCGCCGAGCGGGCGCCGCGCATTGTGATCGTGGGCGGCGGGGCCGGCGGGGCGACCGTGGCGCATTATCTGAAACTCAACGCCGCCGACCTCGACGTCACGCTGATCGAGGCACGGCAGATCTATAGCTCCTCGTTTTTTTCCAATCTTTACCTCGGGGGCCTGCGGCCGCTCGAATCCTTCAATCATAGCTATGTCGCCTTGCAGCGGCTCGGCGTGAAGGTGGTGCATGACTTTGCCACCGACGTCGACGCCGGGCGCCGGACCGTGAAAACGCGGGGCGGCCGCACCTATGGCTATGAACGCCTGGTGCTGTCGCCGGGCATCGCCATTCAGTATGATTCGATCCCCGGCTATTCCCACGAGGTGGCGCGCGCGCTGCCGCACGCCTATACGACCAACCCGGCCGGCACGCGCAACCTGAAGCGCCAGCTGCAAGCGATGCGCGATGGCGGCACGGTTCTCATCGCCGCCCCCGACGCGCCCTACCGCTGTCCGCCGGCACCCTACGAGCGTGCCTGCATGATCGCCCATTACCTCAAGACCAAGAAACCCAAGGCGAAGCTCATCCTGCTCGATGCCAAACGCAGCATTGTCGAGCAGGCCCTGTTCATGGAGGCCTTCGAGCGCCACTACAAGGGCATCATCGAGATCAACCTCAGCACCGAGATCGATGATTTCGGGCTTCTCCGCGTGGACCCCAAGAGCAAGGAGGTCCTCACCAAGGCGGGCACCCGCCTCAAGTTCGATGTCGCCAACATCATTCCCGCGCAGCGGGCCGGCGATATCGCCGGCAAGGCCGGCTGCACGGACGGAGACTGGTGCCCCATCGACCCCAGCAGCTTCGCCTCGCGGACCGTCAAGGACGTTTACGTGCTGGGCGATGCCGCCATTGCCGCTGAGATGCCGAAGTCGGCGTTCTCCGCCAACAGCCAGGCAAAGGTTGTCGCCCACGATCTCCTCGTCCACCTCGTCGGCAAGGCGCCGGCGCCGGTGAGCTATCGCAACACCTGTTGGTCGCTCTTGGCCCCCGAGGATGGCGTCAAGCTTGGCGCCGACTACGCCCCCAAGGCCGGCAAGCTTGAGGCCACGGGCGGCTTCACCTCCGAGCCCGGCGAGAGCGCTGAGCTGCGCCGAGGGACCTACCTGGAGAGCCTCGACTGGTACGAGCGGATCACCGCAGACATGTTCGCCCGGATCCAGCGCGGCGCCGAAGCCAAGCGGGGCTAACCCAATCAGCACGCCCTCTCCCGAGGGGTCCCGGCGATTTGCCGGTTGCCAAGCCGGCCCCCGCTGCCGCCGGCCTGCAGGGCGCCCCGGCCAGCCCCCCGCGGCTGGGCCCAAGGGCGGGGGCCACGCCGGGCCGGTGCTGGGGCGGGGGAGCGCTGAGGGGGCCGCTGCCCCTACGCCCCCCGGGGCGGCGGGCGCGCGCGTCGCGCCGGGCCGGCGCCAGCCTCAAGCGCGAGGTTTTGGCGCTGGGACGAAGGGGCTATACTAAAGGGGTGCGAACGGGCCTGCTAAGCTCGCGCGCGCCGGGCCTCTTGCCAGATAACGAGGCGCGCTGGGGCCGGGCGAACGCCGCGGTTAATCGGCCCTGCTTGAGCGGGGGGCACCGGGGGTTGCTTGCAGGCCGTGGGCGGGTCGCGTGTCTTGAGCGGCTTGAAATCTCTGGCACGGGTGAACGGCCTTGAAATGTAAGGCTTGGGCATAATCTACGTGGGAAACTGGAGGCCATAATGGCGGAGTTCGTGTTCCTCGTTCTCTGCGTGGCGGGTGCCTTCGCGCTCGCCATCTACCGGGCGCCGCTGTGGGCGTGGGCCGCGGGGCTGGCCGCTGCCACCCTCATCTGGCAGACGGGGCTGCTGCATGGCGAGTTCGAGGAGCCTCAATTTGGCGCCTTGGGCCTGTTGGCCTGGGTGCCGGCCGTCGTGCTGGCCGGCCTGTCGATCCCCGCGCTGCGCCGCGCCGCGCTGGTCGAGCCCATCTTCCGCAGCATCAAGTCGGTGCTGCCCAAGGTCTCCGCCACGGAACAGGAAGCGCTCGATGCCGGCAGCATCGGCTTTGATGCCGAGCTCTTCTCCGGCACCCCCGACTGGCAGAAGCTGCGCGATGTGCCGCCCATCACGCTGAGCGAGGCGGAGAAGGCGTTCCTTGACGGGCCCACGAGCGAGCTGTGCCGGATGGTGGATGATTGGGCCATCCGCCACAACCTCAAGGAAATCCCGGCGGAGGTTTGGAAGTTCATCAAGGAGCGCGGCTTTCTCGGCATGCTGATTTCCAAACAGCACGGCGGGCTCGGCTTTTCACCGCAAGCCCAATCGCTGGTGCTCGGTCGCATTGCCTCCCGCTCGCCCGATGTTTGCACCCTGGTCATGGTGCCGAATTCGCTGGGACCCGGCGAACTGATCGAGAAGTACGGCACCCCGGAGCAGCAGGAGCACTACCTGCCGCGGCTCGCCCAGGGTATCGACATTCCCTGCTTTGCGCTGACCGGTCCCACCTCCGGCTCCGACGCGGCCACCATGCGCGATGTCGGTTATGTCACGAAGGGGCGCCACGCCGGCAAGGAGGTGATCGGGATCAGTGCCTCCTGGGAGAAGCGCTATATCACGCTCGCCCCGCAAGCCACCCTGGTCGGCCTCGCCCTGCGGCTGATCGATCGTGACAACCTCCTGGGCCGCGGCGAAGACGTGGGGATCACGCTTGTGCTCGTGCCCGCCGATCATCCCGGCGTCGAGATCGGCCGCCGCCATCTGCCGAGCGGGGCCGCCTTCCCGAACGGCCCGATCTGGGGCCGCGACGTCTTCATCCCCATCGACTGGGTGATCGGCGGCGAGAAAATGGTGGGCCAGGGCTGGCGCATGCTGATGGAGTGCCTGGCCGCGGGCCGCTCCATTTCCCTGCCGTCCTCGGCGGCGGCGGGCGCCAAGTCGCTGTTGCGCAATAGCAGTGCCTATGCGCGCATCCGCAAGCAGTTCGACTTGCCGATCGGCAAGATGGAGGGGCTGCAGGAGCCGCTGGCGCGCATGGTCGAGAATGCCTACGTGATCGAGGCCGCGCGCGCGGTGACGGCGGCCATGGTGAGCCGTGGCGAAAAGCCATCGGTGCTCTCGGCAATCATGAAGTATCAGACCACCGAGCGCATGCGCCGCTCGGTCAATGATGCCATGGATCTGCATGGCGGCCGGGCGATCTGCGACGGTCCCACCAATTATCTGCAGTCGGCCTATCAGATGATGCCTGTCGCCATTACGGTTGAAGGCGCCAATATTCTGACGCGCTCACTCATCACCTTTGCCCAAGGCGCCTTGCGCTCGCATCCCTACCTCTACAAGGAGATCGAGGCCTGTCAGGATTTGAACGCCGAGCGCGGTCTCGCGCGCTTCGATGACGCCTTTTGCAACCACGTGGCATTCTCGCTCGCCAACACCTGCGGGGCCCTCATTCACAATCTGACCTTTGGCCTGTTCGGCCAGGTCCCCGACAAGGCTTACGGCACGGCGGAATGGTACCGGCAGCTATGGCGGGCCGCGCGCAACTTTGCATTTATCGCCGACCTGACCGTGGCCGTGCTGGGCGGCGGCCTCAAAGTCAAGCAGAAGCTGACGGGGCGTCTGGCCGATGCGCTGTCTGAGCTCTACTTTCTGGCCTGTGTTCTGAAGCGCTACGAGGACGATGCCAAACCGGCCAACGACCGGCACATCGTGGCGCTCTGCGCCAGGAACGGGCTCTATCGCTTCCAGGAGGCGCTGCGCGGCGTGATCGACAACTTTCCCGTCGCCCCGGTGCGCTACTTCATGCGCGCCGTCGTCTTTCCCTTGGGCAGCCACTACAAGCCGGCGCCCGATTGGCTGGGACAGCGGGTAGCGGAGCTCGTGCTGACGCCGGGCGAGGTGCGCGACCGCCTGACCCGATTCATCTTTGTGTCGCGGAACCCGAACGACCCGACCGGCCTCTTGGAGGTGACCTTTGCCAAGGCGGTCGAGGCGGAGGCTGCCGAACGCAAGCTCGACCGGGCGGCGCGGGCGGGTGTGGTTGCGCGCGTGCACGGCAACGATTGGATCGGCGAGGCCGTTGCCAAGAACGTGCTGAGCGAGGGCGAAGGGCAAATGCTGCGCGAGCTGGAACAGCTGACGCAGAAAGCCATCGCCGTGGACCATTTCGATCCGGCCGAAGTGCGGCCCCATTATATGACGCCCGGTCACAATGCTCGGGCGATGCAAAGTGCGGCGGAGTGAGGCGAACATGATGGCGCAATTGCTTGACTTGCGGGACTGGCGCTGCTCGATCGATCCGCAGGGTATCGCGTGGGCGGTGTTTGATCGCGAAGGCGAAAGTCAGAACTCGCTGGGACAGCGCCCGCTCGAGGAGCTGGCGCAAATCGTCGATTGGGTCGAGCGCGGGGCGCGCGACCGCAGCATTCGCGGGCTGGTGCTGAGCTCGGGCAAGGAAAAGGGTTTCATCGTCGGCGCCGATGTACGCGAGTTCGAGGCCATCACCAGCGAGCAGCAGGTGATCGATGGCGTGAGCCTCGTCAACACCTTGTTCGATCGCATCGAGCGCATGCCGGTGCCGGTGGTGTGCACCGTGCATGGCTTTTGTTTGGGCGGCGGCCTCGAGCTTGCGCTCGCCTGTCATTGGCGCATTGCCACCAGCGATCCGGCGACGCGGTTGGGCTTCCCCGAGGTCAGGCTCGGCATTTTCCCGGGCTTCAACGGCACCGTGCGCTCCATCCGCCAGGCCGGCGCGCTCAGCGCCATGCAGATCATGCTGACCGGCTCGATGCTCCGCGCCGCCGCGGCGCGGCGCATGGGCCTGATCGACGAATTGGTGGCAAGCCCGCTCAATCTGCCTTGGGCGGCGCGGCGCGCCATCCTGAGAAACCGCAAATCCAAGGCGGCCGGCAGCTGGCAGGTGCTGTTGCGCTTCGCGCCGGCGCGCGGCCTCTTGGCCAACCGGCTGCGGGCGGAGACCGCCAAGAAGGTGCGCCAAGACCACTATCCCGCGCCTTTCCGGCTCATCGACCTGTTCGAAGCGCACGCGGGCGACCTTGAGGAAATGAAGCTTGCCGAGACGCGTGCCTTCGCGCCGCTGATGCTCAGCGACACCTCGCGCAACTTGCGCCGTGTCTTCAAGCTTTCCGAGCTCTTGAAGGCGCAGGCGCCCAAGGATCTGAAGTTCAAGCCGCTGCGCGTGCATGTGATCGGCGCCGGCGTGATGGGCGCCGACATCGCCGGCTGGTGTGTGGCATCCGGCATGGAAGTGTCGTTGCAAGACCTCAACGAAGAGCAGATCGAAAAGGGTCGCGCGGCCCAGAAGAAGCTGTTCGCGCGCAAATTCAAGACCAGGGCGCAGCGCGAGGCGGCCATGGCGCGCCTGATCGCCGATCCCAAGGGTCTTAACATCTCGCGCGCCGACGTGGTGATCGAGGCCATCGTCGAGAAGCTGGAGAGCAAGCAAGGTCTCATCAAGTCGATCGAGGCAAAACTGAAGCCGGGTGCGGTGCTGGCAACCAACACCTCCTCGATCGAGATCGAAAAGATCGCCGAAGCCCTGAGCGAGCCCGCTCGCCTGATCGGCATCCACTTTTTCAATCCCGTGGCGCAGATGCCGCTGGTCGAGGTTGTGCGCGGTGCTCAAAGCGATGCCGAAGACGTCGCCAAGGGCTGCATCTTCGTCACCGCCATCGACAAGTTTCCCCTGATCGTGAAGAGCAATCCGGGCTTTCTCGTCAACCGCGTGCTGGCGCCCTATATGATGTCGGCGTTCCAGCGCCTGGAGCGGGGCGAGGCCAAGGAGAAGATCGACGAGGCGGCGCGCGCGTTCGGCATGCCGATGGGACCTATCGAGCTTGCCGATACGGTCGGCCTCGACGTTTGCGCCCACGTTGGCAACATCCTCAAGCTGGCCCCCGCCGGGGCAACCAAGCTCGATCAGATGGTCGCCGCGGGCAAGCTCGGCAAGAAATCGGGCGAGGGCTTTTATGTCTGGAAGAACGGCAAGCCCGAAAAGAGCCCCCCCGAGCAGCCCTATGATACCTTCGAGCTCGAGCGCCTGGGGCGTGAGCTGGTCGATCCCTTGATCCGCGAATGCGAACGCTGCCGCGACGACAAGATCGTCGAAAGCGCCGATCTGGTCGATGCCGGGGTGATTTTCGGCACCGGCTTTGCGCCATTCCGCGGCGGTCCGCTGCACTTCCGGGCCAACGAGCAGAAATCCAACGTCGAGCCCCTGCGGCGCACCGCGGCGGCCTGAGGGGTTGGGTGAGGGGACGAGTTCGCCGCGGCCGGGCCGCAGCTGAGGAGCTGGAGCGATGGAACAGACACTGCGGCGCGTTGGTGTGGTTGGGGGCCTACGCATCCCCTTCTGCCGTTCCAACACGCTTTATCGAGACCAATCCAACCTGGCGATGCTGACGGCAACGCTCAACGGGCTCGTCGACAAGTATAATTTGCAGGGCGTGCACATCGACGAGGCGATCGGCGGGGCGGTTGTCACACATTCCAAGGATTGGAATTTGGCGCGCGAGGCCGTGCTCGGCAGCAAGCTGGCGCCCTCCACGCCCGGCATCACCTTGCAGCAGGCCTGCGGCACCAGCCTGCAGGCGGCGATGATCCTGCAAGCGAAGATCGCAACCGGACAGATCGACTGCGGCATCGCCATGGGCGCCGACACCACCTCGGATGCGCCGATCGTGTTCAGGGAGAAATTCGCGCACCGGCTGGTCGAGGCCCAGAATGCCAAGTCCTTCGGCCAGCGCCTCGCGGCCTTCAAAGGCTTTTCACCCGCCGAGCTGGCACCCCAGCCGCCCAGCGTCAGTGAGCCGCGCACGGGGCTCTCCATGGGGCAGCACACCGAGCTGATGGCCCAGGAGTGGCACATTTCGCGCAGCGAGCAGGACCGGTTTGCGCTGGAAAGCCATCGCAAGGCGGCCGAAGCCTACCGCTCGGGCTACCTCGACGATCTCGTCGTGCCCTTTGCCGGCGTGTTTCGCGACAATAATTTGCGCGAAGACGCCAGCCTCGACCGGCTTGCCACACTAAAGCCGGCCTTCGACAAATCCGAGCGCGGCACGCTGACGGCCGCCAATTCGACCCCGCTGACCGACGGTGCGGCTTGCGTCCTATTGGCGTCGGAGGCTTGGGCGGCCAGCCGCGCGCTGCCGATTGAGGCCTATCTCACCTATGCCCAGACGGCGGCCAACAACTTCGTGGCCGGCGACGGCCTGCTGCTGGCCCCCACCCTTGCGGTGGCCCGCTTGCTCGAGCGCGCCCAGCTCAGCTTGCAGGACTTCGATTTCTACGAGATCCACGAGGCATTCGCCGCACAGGTCCTCGTCACCCTCAAGGCGTTCGAGGATCCGGCCTACTGCAAGACGGTGCTCGGCCGCGACACGCCGCTGGGGTCGATCGACCGCAGCAAGCTCAACGTCAAAGGCTCGAGCCTGGCCTTCGGCCACCCGTTTGCCGCCACGGGGGCCCGCATTATTGCCAACCTCGCCAAGTTGCTCGCCGAGCACGGTGGCCGCGGGTTGATCTCGGTGTGCACCGCTGGTGGCATGGGCGTTGCGGCCATTATGGAAAGCGCGCGGGCGGCGGCCATGCGGGCCGCCGCCTGACGACGCGCCCACACGTTGGGCGCGCTGCTTCAAAGAGACCCGAGCGCTGGCGCGGCCCGACGGCCGCACCAGGCCCCGGCCGTTAAGCGTTATCTGCCCTGGTCGGTACAACTGAAGATCGGTCGGCCACCCTGGCCGGCGTCGACCCAACCGACAACTCGACAGTCAGCCGCACTGGCCGACGACGCCGCGCCGGCCAATACCGAAAGTCCGATCAGCGCTCCCACAATCGTTCTCATGATCATCTCCTCCGAACATTGTCCCGGCTCAGCCTGCGAGCCGCGACCCATAGCTCGCAGGTGGGAGGATCGAGCCGCGGATGCAACGCGCCTCACCGAGCATTGAGCGGACGTGATCGCAATGCTTCTGGCGCATGCTGCGGATGCCGCCGGCGCAGGATCAGCTTGGCCGATGCGCGGGCTGGAGCGCTAAACGCCGCGCGTGCTCCAGACTCCGCCTGATCTCAAAATTCCGCGGTCAGTCGGCAACGAAGCCCGTGGCAAGCGCGCGTGCCCAATCCTCGCGGCCATTCTGGGCCGCTCGCCGCGCGGCAGCGGCCCAGTCGTAGGCAATCGCGAGCAGATCGACGCGCCAGCCCACCGCCGTGGCGGTGAGGAGAGCGTAACGGGCGTGGGGACTGCCGGCCTCGGATATATGCGACGGTGGCGCTGGATCGACGTAGCCTGGACAGCCCACCGAACCCGGATTGATGATCAGCACCGCGTCAAGCGTGCGCACGACCCTTGCCTGGTGCGAGTGCCCGCACAGCACGACGGATCGGCCTATTCCGTCCAGCCGCCGGTTAAGTTCGCGGGGAGCGGCCGGCGCCAGCCGGCCCGCGACCACGTCCTCGAGCAGGTACTCAACGTCGCTGCTGGGACTGCCATGCACCGCCAGGATCTCGCCCCCGAGGTCAAGGCGCTCCGGTAGGGCCAGCAGGCTTGCGACCTGCGTCGGCGTGAGCCGATCGAAGGCAAAGGCATCGGAAGGCCCGAGCCTCGCGCGTGGGATTTCCCCAAGCCAGCGGTCGTGATTGCCGCGCACGGTTGCCAGCGCCGCGCGCTCGAGCACTTCTATGGTTTCGCGCGGCCACAGCGGTCCCGACACACAATCGCCGAGATTAATGGTGGCGGTGACACCTGAGGTTTTGATGTCGGCCAGCACGGCTTCGAGTGCGGGCAGATTGCCGTGCACATCGGCGATGATGGCGAGCCTTCCGATCGATCCCTTGGTCGAGCCAAATTTGAGGTCGACCGGATCGGCACCCGGCACCTCGGCCGCAGGGGGACCGCTCATCTCAGCTTTGTCCGCTTTGCCTCCTCGGCCTTCAGTTCCTTTTTGGAGAGCTTGCCGATCATTGTCTTGGGCAAGGCCGTGCGGAACTCGATCTCGGCCGGCATTTCGATCTTGGAGAGCTTGCTTTCGAGGTGGCGGCGAATGTCGTCCGCCGTCGCTACCGCGCCCTCCCTCAGCTTGATGAAGGCTTTGGGGGCCTCGCCGCGATAGTCGTCCTTAATGCCGATCACCGTCACCTCCTCGACGGCGCGATGCTCATAGATCGCCTCCTCGATGCGGCGCGGATAGACATTGTAGCCCGAGCATATGATCAGGTCCTTGATGCGGTCGACGATGAAGATGAAGCCCTCCTCGTCCATGACGCCGACATCTCCGGTGCGCAGGAAATCGCCGACAAACTGATTGGCTGTCTCCTCGGGCTTGCGCCAATAGCCCTTCATGACCTGGGGGCCCTTCACGCAAATCTCGCCCTTTTCGCCGAGCGCCACCTCCTTTTTTGCATCGGCGAGGTCGCGCAGTGAGACGATGGTGCCTGGCAGCGGCTGGCCGATGGAGCCCTCCTTCACGGGCCCCTCGACCGGGTTACAGGTGACACTGGGGGAGGCTTCGGTCAGGCCATATCCCTCCACGACTTTGCAGCCGGTCAGCTGCTCGAAGCGCTGTTTCAGCTCGACGGGCAGCGGTGCGCCGCCGGAAACGCAGTATTTGAGCGAGGAGAGATCGAAACTTTTGAGGCGGGGGTGGTTCAGGATCGCGTTGAACATGGTGGGCACCCCCGGCATGACCGTGGGCTTGCTCTTGTCGATCAGTTTCATGGCATCGTCGAGCACGAAGCGCGGCATGATGACGAGTTCGGAGCCCTGCGAGACGGCGAAGTTCATAACCGCGGTCATGGCGAAGACGTGAAAGAAGGGTAGGGCCGCCAGCGCCCGCTCCTGGCCAGGCTCAAGATTGACGGCCCAGGCGGCGCCCTGCTGGCAGTTGATGGAGATGTTGGCGTGCGTCAGCATCGCCCCTTTGGGTGTGCCGGTCGTGCCGCCGGTATATTGCAAGACGGCGACATCGTTCTCGGGATCAACGGGCATGGGCCGCGCATCCGGCGCGTGGTCCATGACCTCGGCATCCCCGATCAGCTTGGCCGCGACGGGGGACTTGTCGGGACGCGCCAGGTCCTTGCTCCGGAACAGCTTAAACAGCACCGACTTGGCCCCGGGCAGCAGGGCGGGAAAGCTTGCGACAATGGCGCGTTTCAGCGTGCCGGCCGCGAGCAGGGCCTCAACCTTGTCGAACAGGAGCTTGAGATCGAGGCTGACCAACAGCTCGGTTTGGCTGTCACGCAGCTGAAACGTCAGCTCTTCCAGGGTATAAAGTGGATTATAGTTAACGACCGTCCCGCCGGCTTGCAGGATGCCATAGTAGTAAATCAGGTAGGTGGGGGAGTTGGGCAACAGGAGGCCGACGCTGGTGCCTTTGCGCACCCCCAACGCCTTGAGCCCGGCCGCAGCCTGGGCGGCGCGTTGCCCAATCTCCTGATAAGTGAGAGTTTTGCCCAGGAAATTTGTGCAGGGGCGTGTGGGGTATTTCTGAACGGCGGTCGCGAGCAGGTCGTACACGGCCTGCGGCGTCAAAGCGGTATTCCAGTCGACACCGGGCGGATAGCGTTTCAGCCAGGGGTGGGCGGGCTCTCGGCCCTCCGGCGCACTCAATGGCCGCGCGACTGGCGACATTTTGTGGTTTCCCCCTAGGGCTTGAAGAGCGGTCTGGCACTCATCATGTGTGGCAGCGCTGCAGGGCGTTAACCGCCTGCCTTGCCATTGAACACGCTTTTGCCGGCGATGGCCAGATTGGGGGCGGAACCGGCGCAGGCAAGACGCGGCAACCAAGGGAATGAATCGGCGGGGCCATCTGCTGGACTTATCGGGGTTTTCCGTATATGTGACGCCTCGAATTGACCATCCGGGGGTGCCCGGATTGTGTTAAGGCCATCAGCTAACAAAGGTCCCGACTTGCCTGGCAGGGCACGGATTGGGAGATCGCAATGGACGACGTGGCAGGTAAGATTGTCGACATTCTAAAGAAGCATATGAAGGAGCCCAGGGATGACATAGGGCTCTCTACCGCGCTCACGGACCTGAAGATCGAGTCCCTCGATCTCGCCATGATCGTGTTTGACATCGAGGATACCTTTGGCATTGAAATCCCCTATAACGCCAATGAAGAAGCGGCGGATTTCAAGACCGTCGGTTCCGTTGTGGAGCGGGTTCGCGGTTTGATCGAAAGCTCCGGAGCGGCGGCGGCGAAAGCTTGAAACGTCGGGCGCATCCGCTCCCTTCCCGAGCGCCCGTTTTGCTCTGAACACAGGAAACCAGCATAGATGGTCATGTCTGGCGCACCGCGCCGCGTCGTCGTGACTGGCTTGGGCGTGGTGACGCCGATCGGCACGACGGTGGCGGATTTCTGGGCGGGCTGCCGGGAAAGCCGGGTCGGCGTCGGGGCGCTCGGCGGCTTTCCCCTGGAGGATCTAAAAATCCTAATCGCCGCCCAGATCAAGGATTTCGATCACAAGGCGCGGCTCGCCCACTTCAAGCGCGACAAGATCATCCTGCACGTGGACCGCTACTCGTGGTTTGCGGCGGCGGCCGCTGACGAGGCCATCAAGCAGGCGGGCCTCGAGGTGCCCTTCAGCAATGGCTATCGCGTCGCCTGCATCATCGGCTCGGGCGCCGGTGGCCTGCAGACCATGGAAACCTCCTACCGCGACCTCTTCATCCTGAAGAAGAAGGCGACCCACCCCCTGACGCTGCTGCGCTTCATCGGCTCGTCGGCGGCGGCCCACGTCGGCATCGAGTACGGCATCAAGGGGCCGACGTTCGCCACCTGCAGCGCCTGCTCCACGGCCGCGCACGCCATCGGCATCGGTATGGACTACATCCGCCACGGCATGGTCGATGTGGCCATCGTCGGTGCCTCCGAGGCGGTCATCAACTATGGGGTGATGCGCGCCTGGCAGGCCATGCACGTGCTTTCGCCGGAAGGCATTTTTCCCTTTGCCAAAAGGCGCAACGGCACGGTCTTGGGTGAAGGTGCCGGCATTCTCGTCCTGGAGTCCGAGGAGCACGCCCGGGCACGCGGTGCCAAGCCGCTTGCCGAATTGCTTGGCTTCGGCATGACCTCCGACAGCAAGGACATGGTCAATCCGGACATCGAGGGTCCGAGCGAGGCAATGCGGCTGGCGCTCGCCGATGCGCGCGTGTCGCCGGGCGACATCGACTACCTCAACGCCCACGGGACGGCGACGACCATTAACGACAAGAACGAGACCAACGCCATCAAGAACGTATTCGGCAAGCACGCCTTCGAGCTCGCCGTCTCCTCGACCAAGTCCATGCACGGACATCCGCTGGGCGCCGGCGGCGGCATCGAGGCGGTCGCCTGTATCAAGGCCATGCAGGACAATTGGGTGCCCCCCACGGCCGGGCTCGACGAGGCCGATCCCGAGTGCGACCTCGATTACGTACCCAAAGTCGGGCGCGACAAGCGCGTGACCTACGCCATGTCGAATTCATTCGCCTTCGGGGGGCTCAATGCCGTGCTGGTATTTGGCCCGACGCCCAGCTAACGCGGCCTACCCAAGGGCCGCGGCAACGCCAGGAATGGCCACCTCTGAGCCCGCCTGCCCGGCCGCTAGGCCTTCTCCGCGCGCGTTTGCCGCTCGATCGGGACGGCTGCTCAGTGGTGGGCCCGGCCGACATGCCCGCTGCGGCGGCCATGCCAGTTTCGCGCGCATAACCTTCGGCGCGCGCGCGGGGCGGTCGCCCGGCGTGACCAAGGCATCACAGGCGGAATGGATCTTGCGGATTGCGAAGCGCCAGGAACCCGCCAAGGCGATGGTCGAGAGCGCGTGAGCCGCGGGCAGGTGCTGCTTCGTGTTGATGAGAGCGCGGTCCGCAACGATCTCGGGGCTGCGGAATAATTCCGAAGGCGCAGAAAAAAAGACGCGCCGGTGGTGATGTGAGTGGCAACAAACTTGCCAAGCATGGCAACAAGCTTGCCACCCCGCGACATGGCCAAAAAGTTTGCCAGGATTGGAGCTAAGATGTTCCACCTGCGATAGCGGCGGTGGCGGATTTGCCGCCCGCTGCGGGCGGATGTTCCGCCACGGCGCAAACAGCGCCAAACGCGTCGGGCGAGGAGGCCCGCCGACGCTTGCGGGCCTTGGTGTTCCACTGGTTAGTAGCGGGCTATTTATCAATCCCGCGCATGGCGCCACCCCACGCCGTCCAGTCGGAATCCTTCGCGTAGTGACTGCGATCGATCTGCTCGTAGAAGTTCCGGGCGTCGAGCGCGCTGGCGGACCCTGCGAGGCCGGCGATGACGGAAAGCGCAACAAGGGCGGACAGGATCGTCTTCATGGCTATCTCCTCTCGACCAATCCCCCGCGGAAGTGCGGGGTGAGGACAGGCTAGTGCGTGCGTGTATCGTGCCGATGTTGCACCGCCCCCATTTTTGTATCGTGTGTTGCAGCCTTCCAGCCGTCGGGTAGCGCGACATCGGGGCCGCTGGCAAAGCCTCTCCACGGCGCTCCACGCGAACGGGGCGGTGCGCGCCGCCCGGTTTGGCGCTCGCCGCCAATGTGGTTGGCGGCATTCCGGCATCGGGACTACTGGCAATGGCCAGCGCAGGAGCGGGGCGGGGCTCGAGGCAGCGCAGGCGTTGCCAAGCCAAAGGCGGCCAAAACTGCGGCGTGGGTAACGGCGCGGCTGCCGCATTTGAGCAAGCACGCTATCGCCGAGGCAATTGTCGCCGTGGATCGACAGCAACCTGCGTCTGGAGGGGCGTTTCGGCCGCGAAGGCGAGATCGACGATGCGATCACACCTCCTGAACAGCGTAGAGGGGAAGAGATCAGGTTGGACAATTCCCGATCCACGCCGTTGAAATCAAACGCCCTGGGTCGAAGGATGGTGGGCCCGGCAGGACTCGAACCTGCAACCAGACGGTTATGAGCCGCCGGCTCTAACCATTGAGCTACGGGCCCGACCCAGGGGAGGGCCTCTATAGCATCCGCAGGTGGTTGCTTGGAATGGCGCCCGGCGGCATGGTGCAGCCAAAATGGCGGCCTAGGGTGAGGGCACGTCGGGCGCAGGCGAGGATGGTATGCTGAGAAACAACATGGCGGTTGCCTTGGGCGGTCTCGCCTTGGCAACCGGGCTTTACGCAGCGGACGCGGTTCTGGCGGCAGAGGGGGATCCCTCGCACGAACGCACGGTCAGCGTTTCGGCAACGGGCAGCGTGACTGCCGAACCCGATCTGGCGATGATCTCCACCGGCGTCGTCTCGGAGGCGGAGACGGCGCGTGAGGCGCTGTCGCGCAACACGGCGACCATGGCCAAGGTGATCGAGGGGCTGAAGGCGCACGGCATTTCCGCCCAGGATATCCGCACGACGGCGCTCAACGTCGAACCCCGCTACCGCGCCGCCAAGGATCAAGCCCCTGCTATTGTCGGCTATCAGGTCGTCAATCAGGTGCGCATCACGGCGCGCGACCTCAAGCGCCTGGGCGAGGTGCTGGATCAGATCGTGACGCTCGGCGTCAATCAAATCGGCGGGATCGCCTTCGAGGTCTCAAAAGCGGAGGAGTTGCGGGATGAAGCGCGCAAGACGGCGATGGCCAATGCGCTGCGCCGTGCACGGCTTTTTGCCGCCAGCGCCGGCGCGGACGTCGGCGCGGTTTTGACGATCTCGGAAGATGCGCCCGCGCCGGGGCCGCGACCATTGGCACGTACCTCGCTCGCGGCCGGTGACGTCCCGATCGAACCGGGGACCCAGCGTCTCGAGGTGAAAGTGCACGTCACCTGGGCCCTGCGCTAGTGGACCGGTGCGCCGGTCTCGCTGGGGCGTCGACATGCTGAGCGAAAATGGCTCGGTCAGCCTCTTGCGCGGCAAGCCTGCGAATGGGCACCACCGCGTCACCTTCGTCGAACTGTTCTTCGACCTGGTGTTTGTGTTTGCCGTCACGCAGCTCTCCCATTCCCTGCTCGAGCACCTCTCGCCCATCGGCGCGGTCGAGACGGCGCTGCTGCTGATGGCGGTGTGGTGGGTGTGGATCTACACGTCCTGGGTGACCAACTGGCTCGATCCGGACACGACCCCGGTGCGGCTGATGCTGTTCGCCTTGATGCTGGCGGGTCTCCTCTTGTCGACGTCTCTGCCGCAGGCCTTTGGCGCCCGCGGCTGGGCCTTTGCCGGTGCCTACGTGGCGATGCAACTCGGCCGCTCGCTCTTTACCCTCTGGGCCCTGGCCGGGCGCAGCCCCACCAATTTCCGCAATTTTCAACGCATCAGCGCGTGGTTCAGCCTCTCCGCGCTGTTCTGGTTCGCCGGCGCCGCAGTCGATGAGCGCACGCGCCTCGTCCTTTGGACCGTCGCGCTCGTCATCGAGTACGCCTCCCCGGCGCTCGGTTTCTGGGCGCCGGGCCTGGGGCGGTCGAAAACCGCCGACTGGGATGTCGAAGGCGGTCACCTGGCCGAGCGCTGCGGCTTGTTCGTGATCATTGCCTTGGGCGAATCGATCGTGGTCACGGGCGCCAGATTTGCCGGGCTGGAGTGGACCAGCAGCACCGTGGCGGCATTCGTGGCCGCCTTGATCGGGACCGTTGGCATGTGGTGGATCTACTTCAATATCGGCGCCGAGCGCGCCAGTGCGCGCATCATGGCCTCTTCCGATCCCGGCCGCTTGGCACGGCTGGCCTACACCTACGTGCACATTGTCCTGGTCGCCGGCATCATTGTCAGCGCCGTTGGCGACGAGCTCATCCTTTTGCATCCCTGGGCAGAGGCGGAGGCCGCAACCAGAGCCGTCCTGATCGGCGGACCGGCGCTCTATCTCATCGGCAACATCTTGTTCAAACGGGCAACGGCCAATCGCATGGTGCTCTCGCATTTCGTGGGTCTGGGTCTGCTCGGCGGCCTCAGCCTGGCAAACTTGTCACCCCTGCCCTTGGGTGCAGCTTGCGCGCTGGTCTTGGTGCTGGTGGCGGCCTGGGAAACCTGGTCGCTCAAGGGGGCGTTGGGGTCCGAGGCCGGCGAGCGCGCCGCCCCCTCATGAGTTTCACCCGCTCATGGCTTCAATTGGCTGGCCAGCGCGTTGACACACTGCCGAAAGGCGGTGAGATCGGCCATGTCGGGGGCAGCCGCGCTCACGCGTCGGATCAGCGGGGAACCCGAGGCGACGACGGCCATTTCGAGCATCAGGTTGTCGCAGAGGTCATGGTCCTCGACCTCGCACTCCGGCCGGTCCGCATCCGCAAGGCCCGCAGCGCGCGCCCGGAACGCCGTGGCGCGCGCATGGTAGGACTGAGGCGTATTGGTGTAGGCCGCGATCGGTCGCCGCAGGGCAAAGAAGAAGCCCAACTCGAACACCGTGCCCGCATCGGCCGACACCCCACGGAAGGGCGTCAGATTGGCAATCAGGGCGTCGCATGACGCAAGCAGCGCGGTGTTGGCGGCAAAGATGCGCTGCGCCTCGCCGCCTTTGCCGGAACGCTCCGCTTTGAGCTTGGGATCATGCGGGAAGACGCCTTCAAAGCCGGCCGCCGCGACCAGGCGGCACTTCTCGGCGCCAAGCTCGGCGGCGTGCGGCAGGAAGACCTCGGGTCCGGCGAGGTAGATCCGTCGGCGCTGCGGTGTCCTCATCATCCCTGCATGAGCCTTCTCGTTGCTGCCATCCGGTCGGCCGCAGGCGCGGCTGTGTGCGGGGGTGCGGGCGGGGCGTGGTCAAGCGACCCCGCCGAGCTCGGCTGCCGCCGCGCACGGATGGGGCTTCCCCTTAGCATGGCGAACGCTCTGCCACAGCGGAGCCAACCGTCGCAACAATGGCCCTCGAGCCCTGGCGGGCGCAGATAGCAGCGGCGGGCCGCCCCGCCTTTGGCGCCTTGGGACATTTGCCCTTGCCGAGGGCGCATGGCTCGGCCATTGCTGCCCTAAGGTTGAGGGGCGTTGGCCGTGCCGGCGCTCGGCCCACCGGGCCAGGCGCGCGCCAGCCGATCTCTCCTTTCTCCTCTTCTCTCTCTCTCTCTCTCTCTCAGAGGTGTTCTTGCAGGTTCCCGATCCGCCGCGGCCGCCGCCAGCGCAGACGCCGCGGGGGCGCATCTTTTACGGCTGGTATGTGGTGGCGGCGATCGCGCTGGTGACCACGACCTCGTCGGGGCTTGCCTTCTACAACCTCTCGATCCTGCTCGCGGCATTCGTGAGCGAGCGCGGCTTTCCCGTAGCGTTGGCTTCGAGCGCCACCGCCACCTTCTTCGTGGCCAGCGGCATCGGCGGGGCGATCTCGGGACGCCTCGTCGACCGCTTCGACGCGCGGCTCGTCATTGCCGTCAACGCCAGTATCGCCGCCGCCGTCTTGGGGTCGGTCGGCCTGCTCTACGAGGTATGGCAACTCTTTCTGTTCCACGTTGTTTTTGGCTTGGCGCAGGGTTCGAGCGGCTTGGTGCCGGTCACGACGGTGCTCGCGCGCTGGTTCAACGTGCGTCGGGCGCTGGCCTTTTCCATCGCCTCAACGGGACTGTCGCTGGGCGGCATCGTCATCGCCCCCATTGTGGCGTTTGCTATCCAAGAACTGGGGCTTGCCGGGGCGGCCCCCTACATGGGAGCGGCGCTGTTTCTGGGTGTCGTGCCGGTCACCTTGCTGTTGCTGCGCCCCTCGCCGCAGAGCATGGGGCTGGCGCCGGATGGGATGCCGCGGCCTGCCGCCGATGCCCCGGAGCGTGTCGGCCAGGGCTCTATCGCTTTTGCCGCGGCAATCCGGGCACGCTATTTCTACGCCGTATCGGCGGCCTATCTCTGTCTCCTCGGGGCGCAGGTGGGCGCCATCGCCCATCTCTATCGTTTGGTGAGCGGCCGCGCCGGCCTGGAAACCGCCGCCTTGGCCCTTGCCAGCATGGCGGCGGCCAGTACCGTTGGCCGCCTGCTCGGCGGCCTCCTCACCTTGAGGCTGCCGGTGCGCGTGTTCGCGCTCGCGCTCATGGCGCAGCAGGCCCTCGGCCTCGCCTGCCTGGCGCTCAGCTTCGACCCTGTGCTCGTGCTCGCCAGCGTGGTGCTGTTTGGCCTCACCATTGGCAACTCGCTCATGATGCATCCGCTCCTGCTGGCCGAAACCTTTGGCACGCGGGACTACGGCCGCATCTATTCGACGAGCCAGCTCCTGACCATCATCGGGGTAGCGGGCTGCCCCGCCTTGATCGGCCTCCTCTATGAAATGAGCGGCGGCTATACCGCGCCGTTTCTGGGTATGGCCGCCCTCAGCCTGCTCGGGCTTGCCCTGCTGGCGCTCAGCGGCACGGGCCGGCGCTAACCGCGGGGGCCGGACCGGCAGACACCCGCGGGTTGCCGGGTCCGCTTGGTTTCTTGCGCGCGCGGCCGGACCCTGTGCTCCAGGGCACAGCGGATTGTGGCGCTGCGGCTAGGCTTTAAACGCGATGCGGGTCGCTGTGAGGGCACTGAAAGCAGGGAAAGGTCCGATGACCGATTGTCCACGATTCCAGCCGCTCGAGGGCTCCCCCGAAAGCATGCACCGGCGCTATCACGGCGGCGCGCTCGTGACCCGGGTCCTGAGGCTGGCGGATCAATGGGCGCTGCGGGGCGCCAGCCCGTGGCGGTGGAGCTGGCCCGGCACGCAGGCGCTGGCCGTGCGGCGCGCCCGCCTGCGGTTGCTGCTGACGGGGTTGATCATGCTGGCCGTCGTCCTCCTGACGGCGCTGTGGGCGCCCAGTCGGCAGGCCGGCAACCGTCCACCGCCGCCCCAGCAGCCGCAGAAGGTCGCTGTCGCCCTTGCCTGAACTGCGGGTCGAGATGCGCCGCGCCCCCAGGCCGCGGCGTCATTTCCTGCTTTTATTGCTCGATCGGCTGATGTCCCCGCTGCCCCGCCTTTGCCGCGGCCGCGGCTGCCTCAGGCAGGGGCCAGGAGGTGGCGACGTCCCGCCTGCCGCAGCATCAAGAACAGGACGATCGACAGGTTAATGAGGTTCCAGGCGATGCCATTGCTGAAAGCCTGGGCGTAGGAACCCGTCAGGTCGAAGATGGCGCCCGAGAGCCAGCCGCCGAAGGCCATGCCGACAATGGTTGCCATCAGGGCGAGGCCGACGCGCATCCCGGCCTCCTGCGGGGGGAAGAAGTCGCGCACGATTACGGCATACATCGGAATGATGCCGCCCTGCACCAGGCCGAAGAAGGCCGAGATCACGTAAAGGGAGGTGAGCCCGTCGAACCAAAGGTAGAGTAACAGCGCCAGGGCCTGGAGGGTGGAGCCCAACACTATGGTGGCGAGCCCGCCAATGCGATCGGCAATGAAGCCCGAGCCGATGCGGCTAATAATGCCGAAACCCAGCATGACCGAGAGCATCTCGGCGCCACGCGCCACGCCATAGCCGAGATCGCCGCAATAGGCGACGATATGCACCTGTGGCATCGACATGGCCACGCAGCAGGCCACGCCGGCGATCAGGATCAGCGCCTGCAGGGCCCCGCTCGACAAGCCGAGAGAAGTCTTCGCGGCTGTGGTCTGCGCGCCCAGCGCGACCACCGGCGGCAGGGCGATGCGCCGTTTCAACAGCGTGAGCAGCGGGAGCATGCTTATGAGGCAGAACAGGCCGATACCCACCTGGGTCTGTCTCCAGCCATCGTTGGCGACGAAGTGGTTGACGAGCGGCGGCCAGAGCGTGCCGGCGAGGTAGCTGCCGGTGGCGCAAATGGAGACGGCGAGACCGCGTCGGCGCTCGAACCAGTGCGAAATGTCGGCGATCAGGGGGGCGAAGGTGCCCGAACTGCCAAAGCCGATGCAGCCGTGCGCGATCGCCAGGTGCCAGATCGTGCCGGAAAAGGCGGATCCGATGTAGGCAAACCCGAGCAGCAGCGTGCTGCCCACCAGGGGCGTGATCACGCCGTAGCGGTCCACCAGCCGGCCAATCACCACGGCGCCCAGGGCAAAGCCCAGCATGCCGACGGTGTAGGGCAACGAGGCGTCCGCGCGCGCGATACCAAGATCGGCCTGGACGATGGGCAGCTCCACCACAAACGACCACATGCCGACGCCGCCGATGGTTCCCAACAGCATAGCGGCCAGCAGGCGAAGCCACGCATAGGGAGACTCCACCCGGCCGGTTGGCGCGCCTAAGGAATGGGCAGACCTGGTCATGGGGCGGGCACAATCCGGGCTCGAGGCAGGAAGGTCAAGCCGCGCCCGGCGCGATGCAGGGCTGCAATTTGGCGCACACGCAAAGGTTTATGATGCCGGCACCTCCGGCCCGCCGCTGCCGCGGGGGCGGCGCAAGACGATGGCGGCCGCCAGCAGGTTGAGGGTGATGCACAGGCCAAAAGACGCAAGATACCCCCCCGTGGCATCCCGCACCAAGCCTAGGACGGCGGGTCCGAATGCGTAGGTGAACTGGCTCAGGCCCGTTGCGAGCCCCACCAGCATGCCGAATTGGGCGGGAGCGAACTCGCGCTGCACGATGAGCGCGGGGAAGGTGATGATGTTGCCAACCGAGAAGCCATAAAGCGCCGAGGCCGCGAACAGGACGTGGCGGTCGACGGAGAGGAGCATCAGCGCGAGCGCGACGGCCTGGCTGACGAGCGAGAGCGCACTAGCGCGGCGCTGATCGATGCGCTCGGCAAAGGCACCGAGCAGCAGGCGGCCGACGATTGCCATGCCCGTGGTGAGGGCGACCGCGATCCCGGACGGGGTGCGGCCGAGCGCCGGCTCCAAAAAAGCGAGCTGGTGCACGAGAAAGCCAGCCTGGGAAAAGATGGCGAGCGCAAACGGCGCCGACACGCTCCAGAACGCGGGGCTCCTGAGGGCGGCACGCCGCGTCCAGGCGGCAGGAGTGACCTGCGGCTGCGGCGCGCGCCCTGCCGCGGTGCCGCCATGCCGCGCCACATCCGGTATGAGCGCCAGCAGGGGCAGGATAAGGGCGAGGACCAAGCCGGCGCTGATCAGCATGGCGGCCGCAAAGCCTTGGGCACCCGTCACCAGGACGAGAAAGGGCACGACGAGGACGCCGCTGAGACTAGCCCCGTTGAGGGCAAGCGAAATGGCAAGCCCGCGCTTGGCCTCGAACCACAGTCCGAGGATGTTGGTAATGGCGCCGACGCTCATGGTGGTCCAGCCCAGCGCCATCACCAGGTAGAGCGCAAAGAGTTGCCAGGGTTGGCTGATCAGGGGCAGGCCTGCGGTGGCGAGGGCAAACGCCAGGGCACCCGTGAGGACGCAGGCGCGCACACCAAAGCGGCGGATGGCGTCACTGATGAAGATGACGAGAACGGCACTCAGGAGATAGCAGGCGGTGCTGGCACTCGAGATCAAGGCCGTCGACCAGCCATGCTGGCGCCGGAGCTCGGCGAGGTAGAAGCCGTGACCATAAAAGCCGAGCCCCCAACACACGAGCGCCATCACGAAGCACAGGATCACCACGCGCCAGCCGGGATAGGCAAGCGAGCCTTCGCCGCGCTGGGGATTGGCCGATGGCATGGGCGGGATGGGGTCTCGAACGCAATTGCGGCCGGCAGGGCGCCGACCGCACCTGAAGCATGCCGCGGGAGGCCGGACTTGTCCAAGACGGCCTGAACCCGAGGCGTCTCAGGGCTTGGGCCTTGGCACCCGTCCCGTGCTGCCGTGCATCAGGGCTCTACCCCAGGGCAAGCGCGGTCGGCGGTCAGGCCGGCGTGACCCGTTCCCTGAAGCGGATCTGAGACCGGGGGCTCAGGCGGCCGTTCTGAGCGCCAGGATGCTGTCATGCGCAAACAGCATACGCCGCTCAAAGTGCGTCGAATGGAAGAAGGGGTAGCGCCGGGGCACGGCCGCACGCGCCGTCTCATAGTCCAAGGCCATCAGCGAGATCGGCTTGGTCAGCGAGGGGTAGTGCCGGGGCGGGCAAATCGGCTGGTGCCCGAAGGTCCGCCGATAGAAGGCTTGATGCTCGAGGCGCACCGTGGCCAATAGCCAGTCGGTCGCAAAGTACTCCGAGGCCAGCCAAGCCAATCGCGTCGTCACATAGCAGAGCTCCGGATAGCGCCGGGAAAGCTCGCGATCGGCGACGAAGCGGGTAGGGTCGATAATCGTCCGTCCCGCGGCGAGATGCGGCCCCAGAATGTCGGAAAACACGTTGAGAGCCGGCAGCTCTCCACAGGCCGGGGTGGCCACGTGCAGGCGAATGGAACTGGCAAGCTTTCCGTCCAGGAAAACACCAAAAATAGAGACATTCGGGGAGTTATCGAGGCTGTCGGAAAACGTCTCGCTCGGGTTGGGCTTGATGGCGCCTTCGCGCATATAGGCCTGATAACGCAGCTTAAATACCGCGTCTTTTGCCTCCGCGGTTTCGATCCGACGGTAGTCGACCCGATTGAGCAATTTCATGACTCGATCCACCAGGCTGAGGCCCGGTAGCTCGGAAACAGACGCAGAAACACACACTTGCAATCTCTCCTCTCGCGCCGTGGCGCATAATAGTAAGGTTAACATGCAGTTAAGTTCTGTAAAGAGCCAAATGAACCACCGCGATTAAGCTCAGCTGTAGGGTTAATGACTGGTTAAGATGGGCGCGGAAGCGTCCCAATACATTAAATTGGCCCGCAAATTGGTTGAGCATGCAACGATTTTGACCAGATTATGGCAAATCAACTCCCGATCATATAAACGTTATCTTGTACAAGACTGCGGACATAGAGCCATCCGGGCGCGGCAGGCCAGAATTTACCACATTGCCGGGCCGCTGGCCCCGCGTTTGGCTGCAACTGAGGCAAAATTTAACCCGCTGCCCGAAGCTGCCTGCGCGCGGCGAGGCCGCAGGGGCAATGAATGAAGACCTGGAACGGGCAGGCGAGGCGGTGCCCCGATCGCTCATTGCCACCCGAGATCTCCGTCTCGCTGGTAGGTGCGCTCTACAACGATTTTCGCCCCTGTTGGTGGGAGCGATGGCCGCCTCCGGCAGGGGCTGATCACCGCCGACAAGAGCGGTGAGGCCTGACACTATCTCTGTTCCCTGATGATTGCCCTCCTCGCCTGCATCCGCGGCTGGGATGTCTGCCAGTACCAACAGGCGCGCGTGCATCCTCGATGGCGCCGCGGCGGCCAAGTGGGGGCGCCGCTATGTCGCCGGCGCCGCCGCGCTCGCGCGCGTGGGCGTGGCTCGCTCAGGCTGATGCCAGGCGAAATCTCAGCATGACGGGGTGGTGGTCGCTGGCACGATTGCTCTCCAGGCTATGCACGACCTCGCCGGCCACGACCTCGATCGCCGCATTGGCGAGGATGTGGTCGATGCGCATGCCTGAGGCCTTATCGAGGTTGATGAGATCGGTCGGAATGGAGTAGCGCCGGCCCCCGGCTGGAATGGCGTCCCGCAAGCCAAACTTGGCGAGCTCGGCAAACACCTGTTCGCCGCTGGCGAGAAAGCGATCGACGGTCTGTTCGGGCTCGCTGGAAATGCCGCGGAAGGCGGCAATGAGCTGGGCCCGGTCGATCTCATCCTCCGGACTGATGGCGTTGAAGTCGCCGCACACGAGGAGCGGCCCCTTGAGCGGGGCGACCAAGCTGGCAAAGTCCCGGGCCTTGTTTGGCGGGCTACGCAGCGGGTGCGGGTGATAGGAGGCGACGGTGAGCTCGCCAAGCGGCGTGTTGATCACCGCCGTCAGCCCACCGCGATTATAAATGCGCAGCTCCGCGGAGCGCGTGATGGGGTGCTGGCTCAAGATCACGTTGCCCCAGGCCCCAGCGTAAAGGGCGGCCGCCTCATGGCGAAAGGCGAAGAGGCCGCCATAGTCGACGGCCTTGCCGGCGTGTGCGCGGCAAAACAGCGCTTCATTCAGGACCAGGATGTCGGGATCAAGCTCACGCACCAGGGCAACCGCCGCCGCGCGCCGTTGCCGGTCGAGCAGGCGACGCTCGCCGGTTGCTTGGCTAAGCGGCCTCAATCCCTCGAGGATATTGAAGGAGACGAGCGCGAGTGGGCGAAGCATGGCCCATCCTGAAATAAGCCGTGCGTCCTTGCAATTTGAGGCCGAGCGCCGTCGCCGACGGGGAGCGGGTCAAGCGGGCCTGAACCTCGGCCAGCCCCGGCCAAGGAACGCCGATGGCGCCTGGCTCGTTGCTTTTAGTTGTCTTTTGTTCGAAGGCCTCGCCATGGCAAGCCGCATCGAAGACTATGCCCTGATCGGTGACTGCGAGACCGCCGCCCTTATTGGCAGCGACGGCTCGATCGACTGGTTGTGCTGGCCGCGCTTTGATTCGGGCGCCGTGTTCGCCGCGCTCTTGGGCGAAGAGGCCAATGGCCACTGGTTGATCGCGCCCTGCGACGCAACGGCCCGCAAGTCGCGGCGCTACCGTGGCAACACCTTGGTGCTGGAAACGGACATCCTCACTCCTGAGGGGGAGGCCACGCTGGTCGAGTTCATGCCGCTGCGCACCGGCGGCACCAGTCATATCGTGCGCATCGTGCAGGGGCGCCGCGGCCGCGTCGCCATGCACATGTGTTTGGTGCTGCGCTTCGACTACGGCTCGATCGTGCCGTGGGTGACCCGGCTTGACACCAGCACGATCAAGGCGATCGCCGGGCCGGATATGGCGGTGCTGCACACAAACGTGGACCTGAAGGCCGACGGCTTCAGCCATCGGGCCACGTTCAGCATCGGTGCGGGCGAAGTCGCAACTTTCGTGCTCGGCTATGGGCCCTCCTTTCATCCATTGCCCGAACTCCTTGCGCCGTTTGCCGCCCTTGCCGAGACGGAGAAGGCCTGGGGCAAGTGGACGGCGGCCTACCGGCCGGCCGGCAGGTACGCCGAGGAGGTGCTGCGCTCGCTCATTACACTTAAGGCGCTCACCTACCGTCCCACCGGGGGCATCGTCGCGGCGCCCACCACATCGCTGCCGGAAAGCCCGGGCGGTACACGCAACTGGGACTACCGCTATTGTTGGCTGCGCGATGCCACCTTTACCCTCCTCGCTCTCATGAACTGCGGCTTTGCCGGGGAGGCCGAAGCCTGGCGGACTTGGCTGCAGCACGCCGTCGCCGGCAATCCCGCGCAGGTGCAGATCATGTATGGCCTAGCGGGCGAGCGGCGCCTCGACGAATGGGAGATTGCCGGCCTCGCCGGTTACCAGGGCGCACGGCCTGTGCGCATCGGCAACGCCGCGGCCAAGCAGCTGCAAATCGATATTTTCGGCGAGGTCATGGATGCCCTGTTTCAGAGCGGCGCGGGCGGCCTGGCGCCCGAGGGCGCCGAATGGAACCTGCAATTGAAGCTGCTCGAGCATCTCGAGACCATTTGGCATGAGCCCGACCAGGGCCTGTGGGAGGTGCGTGGAGGCCCGCGTCACTTCACGCACTCCAAGGTCATGGCCTGGGTCGCCCTCGACCGCGCCATCAAAAGCGTCGAGAATTTTCAGCTGCAAGGGCCGCTCGAGCGTTGGCGCAAGCTCCGCGATCAGATTCACAAGGAAGTGTGTGCGCGCGCCTATGACGCCAAGCTCGGCGCCTTTGTGCAGAGCTATGGCGCAAGCGAGCTCGACGCCAGCGCCCTCCTCATTCCACTCGTCGGCTTCCTGCCGCCCAGCGACCCTCGCGTGCGCTCGACGCTGGAGGCCATCAGACGCCATCTGATGGTCGATGGACTGGTCCACCGTTACGATACGCAACTAACTCCGGACGGGCTGCCCGCCGGCGAGGGCGCGTTCCTGGCCTGCAGCTTCTGGTTCGCCGACAACTTGGTCCTCTTGGGCCATCGCCAGGAAGCCCAGGAGCTGTTTGAGCATCTGCTTGGTCTGCGCAACGACGTTGGTCTGATGTCGGAGGAGTACGATCCGGTCGCCAAGCGCATGCTGGGCAACTTTCCTCAGGCCTTCTCCCACGTGGCGCTCATCAATACCGCCTACAACCTGGCCAAGCCCGCGAAGCCGGCCGAGCAGCGTTCCGGCGCGCGTCCGTCGCGCGAGCAGGCTCAGCCGTTGCCGGCAAAGCCTGGATAAAGCGTCATGCCGCCATCGATATAGAGCGTGGTGCCGACCACGTAGTCGGAGGCATCGCTGGCGAGCCAGACGGCGACGCGGGCGACATCCTCGGGTTCGCCGATGCGGCGGTAGGGAATGAGCCCCAGCAGGCGGTCGTAGGCGGTCTTGCTCTCCCAGGCCGAGCGATTGATGCCGGTCCTGATGGCGCCGGGAGCGATCGCATTGACGCGGATGCGGTCGGGCGCCAGTTCCTGCGCCAGGCTGCGCATCAGCAAATCCACGCCTCCCTTGGACGCCGCATAATTGCAGTGACCCGCCCAGGGAATGACTTGGTGCACCGAGCTCATGCAGATGATCTTGCCGGCGGCACAGGAAATCTGCGCCACGACGCCGCGCCGGCGAAACTCGCGCACGGCCGCGCGCGCGCATAGGAATTGCCCCGTCAGATTGACCGACAACACTTTGTTCCATTGGGCCAGCGTCATGTCCTCGATAGCGGCATCCTGCTGCAGGCCCGCATTGGCGATCAGGATGTCGATGGTGCCGAGCTCGCCCAGCATGAATTGGAACATGCTTTCGACCTCGGCTTCGCTGGAGACGTCGGCCTTGCACGCAACCCCCTGCGCGCCGAGGCGGCGGACCTGCTCGACCGTGGCTTCCGCCTCGCGGGCGGAGGAGACGTAGTTGACGAGCACATCTGCGCCCGCCCCGGCAAGGGCGATGGCCACGGCGCGGCCAATGCCGGAACTCGCACCTGTGACAAGCGCCTTCTGGCCAAGCAGCGGTTTTGCTGTGTGCGACGCCTCGGCCATGGTTAGTCCTCATTCTCGATGCAACGCGCCTGGCTTGGACGACGACCCGACGGACGGCAAGACGGGGCGTGGCTCGAGCCACACCCCGTCGAAAAGCCTTTTATGAGAGCCGA